>Ga0172379_10000181_pt1 | contig 167746 bp, 163 predicted proteins | sample GrowelOW334metaG_FD_119756 | JGI IMG/M metagenome (GOLD analysis project Ga0172379, IMG submission 119756) | Groundwater microbial communities from an aquifer near a municipal landfill in Southern Ontario, Canada - Groundwater well OW334 metaG | ecosystem: Environmental > Aquatic > Deep...
TGCCCACATAAGTTTTGTGTAATTATCAGTAATTGTTCCGTTTCCATTGTCTTTGTAATCTACAGGAGATTCTGGTGGTAATATAGTTTTTACTATTGTTGTCGTGGTTGTTGCTACAGGTGTAGTTGTAGATGATGTAGATGTAGAAACCGTTGTAGTAGGAACTGAAAATGGATTAACATAAGTAACAGTAGCAAAACTTTCTTTTATGAGTTCTGTCATTTTCTTAGCTAAAACACTTTTTTCTTTGTGAGAATAAAACATTTTATCAAACGCGACAATAGAAACCAATAAGGTAACCACGATATAAGAAACTAGTACTTGCTTTTTGTTATTCATTTTTTTATTTAATATCTACAACTTTATATTTTTGTATTCCAGCAGGAGAATTGAAAGAAAAAGTCTCACCCTTTTTCTTACCAAGCATTGCGGCACCCAAAGGTGATCTGTTTGAAATTTTTCCAGTTGCCATATCAGATTCAGCAGAACCGACAATCATATAAGTTTTTTTAACACTACCATCCTTTTCAACAACAACAGTACTACCAATTACCGCATGATCTCCGTGCTTATCTTGCACCATAGTAGCATTCTTCAAAATAGCTTCTAACTTTACAATTCTCTCTTCAACACCAGCCTGTAAAGCTCTAGCTTCATGATATTCGGCGTTTTCTGAAAGGTCTCCCAATCCCCTAGCATAGTCTAAAACCTCAGCAATTTCTTTTCTCTTAGTACTTTTTAATTCTCTAAGCTCATTTGTTAACTCCTCATACTTCTCTTTTGTAAGATATTCTCTTTTTTCTTCCATTGTTTTTGGGGTTATCGAAATAATAATTTACTGTATTCTATCAATTTATACCCCTAAAGTCAAAATGGTTCTAATTTTTCAAATATTCAGGAGTATAGATTCTCATCCAATCAAAAATCTGACGCATAGGGTATACGCCTCCTGTAGCAGCGTGAACTGGACCTTTTTCCATTATAAGGGCGAAAGCATACCTAGGATTTTCATACGGGAAAAATCCAATGACCCAAGCATTAATAAACTGTTTTTGTGCACCCAACTCTGCGGTACCCGTCTTTGCACCCAATTTGAAATCGGAATAAGAAAGTCCCTTCGCGGTACCCTCATCTACTGCAAGCCTCATTCCCTCTCTAGCCACCTTAAAATACTCTTGGTCTAAAGAGAGACTCTTTATATTTTCAGTTTTTGAGTTTAACAAAATCACTGGATCAATAAGTTTTCCTCCATTTGCTACACCCGCAACAGCCATAACTGCTTGTATAGGAGAGACTTGGAAACCATACTGTCCAATAGAAGTGTGATATGTATTTCCGAGAAGCCAATCCTCTCCGTTAAAATTAGCTTTTTTCCATTCTGGATCTGGAACCATTCCTTTAACACCACTAAAGAAACCGCTGGAAATTGAAGAACCGAAGCCAAACATCTCCATGTATTTTTTAATTTTTTCTATCCCAATTCCTTTTTGTTTTTCAAATCCACCACCTATTTCATAAAAATAAACATCGGAAGAAACAGACAAGGCTTGTCTCATATTTACATATCCGTGAGCTTTCCAGTCTTTAAAGACAGTTGGCTTACTTGGATCATATTTATTTGGTATGGAAATAGATCCCGTACTTAAAATACTGTCATATGGTCCAATTACTTTTTCGGCAAGCGCTGCGATTGCCATAAAAGGTTTTACAATAGAACCAGGTGTATATAAACCATCAGTAACTCTATTCAAAAAAGGTTTATTTTTATCATTCAAATATTTATTAATCAATGCGTTATTTTGACCGTCTGTAAGTACCTGTGAGTTATATTCTGGATAGCTAACCATGGATAAAACTTCTCCACTATTTATATCCATAATAACGCCGGCGCCACCAACATAACCTTCCTTTTTAGCTGCGTCTTCAATAGCAGAATACATTTTATTTTGTAACTCTGAATCAATAGATAGTTTTAAATCTTCTCCGTCTTTTGGTAATCTGACTACGCTTTCAGATTTTTTCTCTCCCAAAGCATTTATTTCAACAAGTCTTACGCCATTCTCTCCAGAAAGCCTTTGGTCATAAAATTTTTCTATACCAGCCTTACCAACAAAAGCCTCACTATAATAAAAACCAGATTTGTCTTTTGACGGATATTTTAAATATCCTAAAATAGTCGAAAGTCCTGGTAGATCCGTATATTCTCTTTTTGCAAATTCTGGATTTTGCTCATCAAAAATATTACCAGCAAGTTTCTTGTCGTTCCTATCCATAATAACGCCTCTTTTTGCAAAAATAAGAGTGTCTTTCAATCTATTATCTTCACTTCTCTGAAAATACTCATCCCCTTTGGCGACTTGCAGATACCATGATCTAGCAAAAAAGATTACAAAAATAGACAAAAATACAATTCCTAAAAAGAAAAAGGTTCTTGTAGAAATAGGTTTTTCGATTCTTCCTTCAAATTGAAATACATCGAATTTTGGTAAATTTTCAGAATCGATAAATATCTCATCTGGAGCAAGATCTTTTACTCTTTCATTATGTCTAATTCTTTTGTTATGTTTTTTAAATTTATTAAACATTTTTATTTTCTTACATAAAATTTTAATACTGTTTTAAGTTTAAAAGAAATTAAGAAAATAAAAAGAAATACAAAGGTAAAAATAAATGGCGAAGTAAAACCAAACAAAGTACCTCCACGATACAAAACATCTAACATGTATGCAAAAATTAAAGCTTCGAAAAAGTTATCAAAGACAAAGATTAAAAAAAATAGGAAAATAGCCGTTATAGATGCTGGTAACAAAAATACAGAAACCAAAGCCAATAAACTAAAAATAGACCTGAGCATATTATTTTTTGTTTTTAGATAAAACAACCTGTACCCACTTAAGCTCACTTATATTTACCGGATTTTTAAAGAAAACACTCTGAAAAGAATCCGCGTCTTTGTATTCAACCTTCTCCACTATCCCAAAAATGTTTAGAGAAAGAGACGGAATAGTGATGACATCTCCTTCTTTAATATCTATTTCTCTAGGAGTCTCCAAACGAAAGTTCCCCCCTCCAATTCCTAGTGCTTCTTTCTCTATATTATTGTTCCCAACCAAAACATTCGTTTTTTCATTAGGAGATGAGTAAAGAACAATTTTAGACATACCAGCATAGACTTCGGAGATATGTCCAATAAAGACATTCCCCTCCGCCAATACCTTATCCCCAACATAAACCCCGTCATTTTCACCGACATCAATAATTAAAGTATCGTAAGCAGAAAAAGATGGCTTAACCAAAACTGTAGCTAAAACAATATTAGAATTATTAATTTTTCTCCCCAAAATTCCCTTTAGATCTTCATTTTCTTTTTTAATCAAATCTAACAAAACAACATCATTTTCGTTTCTTTTAATATCTTCTCTCAATAAATAGTTTTCTGAGATTAAATTGTTTTTTGACTTCAAAACATTATAACTTTGAGTAAAAAAGTAATTTACAGAATTTTTTATAGCCCAAAATGGGTATCCCATTTTAAATAAAAAATCTCTAGTTGGATTAAAACTAAACAACAAAGCAAAAACCACAAAAAATATTATACCAGCAAAAAAAGCTCTAGCTCCCTTTTTTCTTCTTGGCATATTAAAGTTACTTTTTGGGTGGTAACTCATCTTCATTTTGAATTAAGGCTTCGCTAAATTCTTCTAGGTTTTCTAAGATGATACCAGCGCCCCTCGCAACTGCAGTAAGAGGATCATTAGCAATAATAACTGGAATCTTTAAATATTCTTGAAGTAGAGAATCTAAACCTTTTATAAGGGCACCTCCCCCAATGAGATATATGCCACGTTGCATAATATCAGCGAGAATTTCTGGTGGAGTTGTTTCAAGAACTTCTTTTGTAGCATCAATAAGGGCTTCTATAGAAACTGACATCGCTTCACGAATGTCACTATCAGTAATAATAACTTCTCTTGGTAAACCAGTGATAAGGTCTCTTCCTTTAATTGAAGCCTCCATCGGCTCATCTGGAACAACAGAACCAGTAGATATTTTTATCATCTCTGCTGTTTTCTCACCAATTAAAATCTTAAATTCACTTCTTATGTAAGCAATGATGTCATTATTTAATTTATCTCCTGCAATTCTTAGATTTTTTGATCTTACAATTCCGCCCAAAGAAATAACAGCGATATCAGATGTTCCTCCACCAATATCTATTACCATATTACCCATTGGGGAATTCACAGGAAGACGAATACCTATAGCACCAGCCATTGGTTCTTCTACGATATGCACTTCTCTTGCACCGGCATTTCTTGTGGCATCTCTTACGGCTCTTATTTCCACATTAGTAACTCCAGAAGGTACACCCACGACAACTCTAGGACCCAACATCTTTGGAGAATATTCTTCTGCTTTTTTTATGAGGTGTGAAATCATTTCTTCTGTAACTTCAAAGTCAGAAATAACTCCATCAACAAGCGGTCTTACAGCCGTTATGTGTGGAGGAGTTCTTCCAAGCATTTCTTTTGCTTGCATACCCACAGCAACCACTCTTCCTGTCTTTGTATTTACAGCGACAACAGAAGGTTCATTTATTACAATACCTTTCCCAGCAAGATACACGAGAGTATTTGCAGTACCCAAATCTATTCCAATTTCATTGGAAAAATATTTGTTAAACTTCTTTTTTAAATCTTCAATAAATTTAAACATACTTGTTTTATACGGCTTTAATACATGCAACCTACAACCTTATTTAATCGAATAATACATCAATTTGAGGTAAAACAAAACCCTTGACCAACGTCAAACTAATGTGTTCATATTATACCACCTGAGCTACTTAAACAACTTCAAAATATCTTTGTAAGTAATAAACACCATCAAAGCCATGAGAAGCATAAACCCAATTCCATTCGTCCAATTCATTATTGCTGGTTTTATTTTTCTTCTAAAGATTTTTTCTAAAAGAATGAACAAAACTCTTCCTCCATCAAGAGCCGGAAAAGGAATTGCGTTTAATACAGCAAGATTTATAGATATGAGAGCAATAAAGCCAAATAAGTAAGCAACACCAAATTGTCTTGCCTCCCCCACCATCCCAGCTATACCAATAGGACCAGAAACTTGTGACAACATACTTTTGTCTCCGACAAAGGCATTCTCAAAAAACTTATACATACCGACAGTGACAGCTTTTACTTCTAAAACAGTTAGCTTTGCCCCCTCATAGAAAGATTGGAAGAAACCGAACTTAAGAGTCCCTGCAAAATCCATAGCTACACCAATAGCTTTTCTTCCATTCACCAAACCATTAGCGGGAATAACATCTACGGTATTCTCGCTTAAACCTCTTTTGTAATTAAGTTGTACAGAGGATGTGGCTTTACCAATCAAGCTTTGTATTTGTTCTATTGTTGGGTTCTTTATATTTTCCTTTCCAAGAGTAATACCTGAGATAAAATCTCCTTCTGCAAGCCCAGCTTTCATCGCAGGAGAATCTTTTTCTACAGAAAGAATTATAACTCCAGCATTTGTTAATTTTCCAGAATATTCACTATTTACCGAAGTAAGAGTTCCAATATTAAAAGAAATGGAAATTAAAATCCAAGCAAAAATAATATTAAAAAATATTCCGGAAAGAAGTACGAGAATTTGTTTCCATGCTGAAGCATGTACAAAACTTCTAGTGCTGTCAGCACCATTTGTATTTTCTTCATTTGGATCTTCACCAAATATTTTTACATACCCACCAAAAGGTATCGCATTCAAAGCATACTTTGTTTCCCCTTTTTTCCAACTCCAAATCTTTGGAGGAAAACCGATAGCAAATTCATCTACACGAATACCAAAAAGTTTAGCGGCAATAAAATGCCCTAGCTCGTGTACAAATACGAGGACTGCTAGTATTACTAAAAATATTATAATAGTCATTATGCGTTTATTTCTTTCTCTTTCTTTTCAAACAAAGCTTCAAGATTATTTCCGCATTCATCTATAATTTTCTGCATATCATCCTTAAATCTAAACTTATCATCTTCTCCCATTCCACCTTCTTTTTCTTTATTCTGAATATCAGTCCATATTTCATCCCTTACACCTCTCAGGGTTTGTTTAGCATCTTCTAGCTTTCCTTTTGCTGCTTTTATAATCATAACTCTTCTTTCTGAAGTTAGCTCTGGAAAAGTAACCCTAACACCTTTATCATCTGAATTCACAGATATACCAAGTTCTGCAGAAATAATTGCTTTCTCAACAGCTTTGATTTGTGATTTATCCCAAGGAGCAATACGAATAGATCTAGCATCTTCTGTAGAAATGTTTGCCACCTGATTTATAGGCATTCTTGTTCCGTATGATTCTACCTGTACTCCATCTAAAATAGCTGTACTAGCTACACCCGTTCTAATCGTCATATATTCCTTTCTAAGCCATTCTTCTACACCTTTTGTATCTTCTTTTAATTTTCTAAAATCGTATATCATATATTTTTATTAATTATATCTACATTATAGCAAATTTCAGCCTATTTGAAAATCGGTAGAGTTAAAGCTAAGTATTCCATAAGTATTTTAAGCGATGGAGATTGTTCACCAGCATATAATCTCATCTTTTCTATATCCTCCAAAGATTTTGTTAGGGCTTTGTTTTTAAAATCAATATTTTTTGAAAGTTCCTTTTCAAGACCATTGAAAAAATTTACAACTTCTACCTTACTTTCTTTTTCATCTTTAATATCTTCTGAAAGTCCCTTTATCATTTCCATTCTTTCACCTATAGAAGATTTGATGAATTTCTTAGTATCTATTTTTTCTACGCCACTCGCACTTTTATGCTCAATGATTATCAACCTGGATTTGAGTGTAGCAATCAAACAATTTGTAGAAGGCATGATTATAAAAAAGTGAGTCCCTCCGATTGGTTCTTCAAAAAGCTTGAGCATAGCATTCTGTGCTTTTTCTGTAATAAAATTTGCCTGCAAAACAAAAATCTTTTTGTCATTCTTTGTAGGTTGATTATAATGAAGCTCTTTTATGGCTCTACCATCTTCTATATCCATAGTGTCATATTCTCCATACCAAAAATCTGGATTTCCTTGCACAGCAAAATTCAAATCTTTCTCCAAAAATCTCTGAAGTTCTAAAAGAGTGTCTTCTGCTTCGCCGACTATACAGTATGCGTGATGTAGGTTTTTGTTATCTGCGAAGAGGTTCATGAGAGAATAATAACAAATTTATATAAAAAAAGAACCCCGACTCAAAAGAGCAGGGTTTTTTTAGAAATCTTCATTTTTCGATAATGGCGTAAAGCGAACAACAAACCGGTGACACAAAAAATTGTGGCTAACCCCGGAGAAGTTGCAGACTTGTAATTACAGTCAATTACGCATGTGACTGTTAGAAACAAATTTATCAAAGAAGCAATCGCGAAAAGATAAATATTAAGTTTCATTTCCTTCTCCTAAATAAAAGGTTCGGTGACTTTTTACTTTTCAAACACCTGTTTGATTAAAGCAAAATCTGTTTTAAATCATATCATGTTATATATTAAAAGTCAATCTTTTCTCACCCAAACAAAAAGCCCTTATTTAGGGCTTTTTACTATCTCTTCGCAATAATAGATTTCTTATAAGTATCCAAGTGTTCAAGTGCAATCCCCGTCCCCTTCGCCACGCAATATAAAGGCTCCTTTGCAACAACAGCTTTCACACCAGTTCTTCTGAAAACAAGCTCAGCAAGATTTCTAAGCTGTGAAGATCCACCAGTCATAATAATTCCTTTATCAATAATGTCAGCAGCAAGTTCTGGAGGAGTCTCTTGTAAAACATCTTTAATCGCTTTTATCATATCTCTAAGTTCTTTTGAGATAGCTTTTACAATTTCATTTGTTTTAATTTCTGTAGAGCGTGGAAGTCCTGTAAGAAAGTCTCTTCCTTTAATAGTAAGGGAAAGTTCTTCTTCTACCGGAACAGCACTACCTACTTTTATTTTTATTTCCTCAGCTGTCTTGTCTCCAATCGCTAAATTAAAAGTTTTTTTAATATAATCTGCAATCGCAGCATCTATTTTATTCCCTGCGCATTTTACAGAAGTTGAAGAAACAATTCCTCCAAGAGAAATAACAGCTACATCTGTAGTACCTCCACCAATATCTACTACCATATGTCCCATAGGTTCATGAATCGGAATACCTGCACCAATAGCAGCTAGAATAGGTTCTTTCACCACGTATGCATTCTTTGCACCTGCTCTGATAGCGGCTTCCACCACAGCTCTTCTTTCGGTAGAAGTAACACCGGCAGGGACTGAGACCATAACTTCTGGTTTAAATATATTCCATTTACCAAGAGCTTTGTCTATAAAATATCTAAGCATTGCTTCTGTGACTCTGTAGTCTGCAATCACTCCGTCCTTCATTGGTCTATAAGCAATAATACTATCTGGAGTCTTACCAATCATATTCTTTGCTTCAATACCTACAGCAAGTATTCTATTATCTTGTTCAGACACAGCAACAACAGAAGGTTCAAATAGAACCACTCCTTTACCAGGCAAAAACACCAAAGTATTGGCTGTTCCTAAATCTATTCCTAATTTTCTAGTGAAAAATGACATGGCAACTTATTACTCACTATAGTAATCATTTTTAGGCTATTTTGCAAATGACATAATTTTTATTTTAATATTACTTTATATAGCATATATGATATAATCTTTCGCATGAATACAAATAAAATTTTAGAAATAAGTGGTTTAATAAAAGAGCTAAGAGAAAGGAGAGGTATTACTCAAGCAGAGTTTGCAGAAAAGCTTGGTACCACACAAAGCGCTGTGGCAAGAATAGAAAGTGGTGAACAAAATCTAACTACAGATATGATAGGAAAAATAAGTGAAGCGCTTGGAAGTGAAATTGTAAGTGTTTCTAAAGGAGCGATGAATTTTGAAATTGATGGCGGACAAAAACTTTCTGGAACAATAGTCACAAAAACTTCTAAGAACGGTGCGATGGGAATAATCCCCGCTTCCCTCATGAATAAAGGTAAAACTCTTTTAAAAAATGTTCCCAAAATAGAAGAGGTCTACAGAATGATAGAAGTTTTAGAAAGTATCAATGTGTCAGTAAAATGGATCGGTGATGATTTGGAAATAGAAGCTAAGAAAATAAATTTAAAAAATATAAATAGAGAATCTGCAGAAAGAACCAGAAGCATAATCATGCTTATCGGTCCGTTGGTTCATATGTTCAAGAAATTCTCTCTCCCACAATCTGGTGGCTGTAAACTTGGCGCAAGGACAGTAAACCCTCATTTATATGCATTAGAAAATTTTGGTATAAGCATAGAAGCAAAAACAAACAGTTTCCAAATATCAAATGAATCATTGAAAGGAGCAGAATTCGCTTTGTATGAATCAGGGGACACCGTCACTGAAAATGCAATCATGGCCGCGGCCCTTATACCTCACAAGACAGTTATTAAATTTGCTTCAGCAAACTATCAAGTTCAAGACCTTTGTTTCTTCCTTGAAGAACTTGGGGTAAAAATAGAGGGTATCGGTACAACGACCCTTACTATTAACGGAGTAAAAGAAATAAATAAAAATATTACATACTATCTCGCTGAAGACCCTATCGACTCAATGTTTTTCATTGCTGTTGCGGTAGTTACAAATTCTCAAATTAAAATTGAGAGATGTCCAATAGATTTTCTTGAAATAGAATTATTGAAATTAAAAAAGATGGGATTAAAATATAAACTATCAAAAGTTTATAAAGCACTAAACGGGAAAACCAATCTTGTGGACATCACCACATTCCCCTCAAAGCTCACTGCACTTCAAGACAAAATAGAATCAAGACCATATCCAGGATTAAACATAGACAACCTTCCCTTCTTCGCTGTGATAGCCACTCAAGCTGTCGGGCAAACTCTTATACATGATTGGGTATATGAAAAAAGAGCAATTCACTATAAAGAGCTCGACAAGCTTGGTGCGGATACCATTCTTGCGGATCCACATAGATTTTACGTAAACGGAAAGACAGAACTTAAGCCAACAGAAATAATCTGCCCTCCAGCACTTCGCCCAGCAGCTATTATTCTCATAGGTATGCTGGGAGCAAAAGGAAAATCTATCTTAAGAAATGTTTACAGTATTAATCGTGGATATGAAGACATTGCAAAAAGATTAAATTCTATTGGGGCGAAGATTAAAATATTGAGATAATAAAAAAACACGCGACCAAATCGCGTGTTCATCGAAACATTATTTCAACTTCAACCACTCGAGGAATTTCCTCCAGCAGTCAGCACAGATGTGATATTTATTTACATCTAAACTTGGTGATTCGTCTGGGAGTGTTCTTGGCGGAGAAAAAGCGAGCCCACCATATTCCTTCAACTCATTACCGCATTTATCACATTTAGGTTTGATAGCCATAATTTGTAACTCCATTATAAATCTTTTTTATAATTATTGCTAACTACTTTTTAATACATCGCAGTTGAAAAAAGTCTGATTTTCTGACATTATATAGCAATGAAGGCGCTTGAAGTGATACCAATATCAAAAGGCATTTCCAAAGAAACTTTTACATATTTTACTGGAAGTGATGTTTCTATTGGTGACATTATAAAAGTACAACTCAGAAAAAGAGTTATCCCCGCTCTTGTAGTCTCCACAAAAGAAATTGAAGACATAAAAAGTGAGATAAAATCTTCTCCTTTCCCTCTCAAGAAAATAGAGAAAAATAAAACATATCACTTATTGAAAAAAGAATTCGTCCAAGCGGCACAAGCGACAGCTAGCTATTATGCTGGAACCACTGGTGCTGTACTTTCTTCCATAATACCCAAAACTATTTTTGAGAATATAGATAAAATAAAAATACCAGAAGAAAATAAAGAAACAAAAGTTGTCGTAGCTCCAGAAAAATTTGTTATACAATCAAACGACGAAGATAGATATGCTCACTATAAAAGCATAATCAGAGAAGAATTTGCAAAAGGTTCTTCTGTATTCTTCTGCCTACCTACAATACAAGATATAAAAAAGGCTGTGGAAAAGCTACAAAAAGGTATTGAAACATATACTTTTATTCTCCATGGCTCAATGGGCAAAAAAGAAATAATAGAAACAATCAACAAAATACTAGCCGAAGATCATCCGATTCTCATTATCGCTACTGGTGCTTTCTTTTCAATACCAAAAAGTAATATTAGTACAATAATATTGGACAAAGAAAATTCTAGAGCATACAAAGTCCAAAGCAGACCATATGTAGATATAAGATATTTCGCAGAAACTTTTGCTCAAAAAATAAATGCAAAAATAATTTTTGGTGATTTACTTTTGAGAGCCGAGACTATCTGGAGATACAAAAATGCAGAGCTTGTAGAAATAGCCCCCCTTAAGTTCCGCTCACTCACCACTTCTTCTCAAGAGATTATAGATATGAGAAATAAAAGTGAAGATTTACCAGAGGAAGAATCTAAAAAATCTGAAACCAAAAAAACATTCAAAATCTTTAGCGATGAGTTGGAAGAAAAAATAAAAGAAAGTATTGAAAACAATGAACATATGTTTATTTTCACTGCTCGTCGTGGTCTTTCCCCTTCTACCCTATGCGCAGACTGTGGAAACATTGTGAAATGTAATACTTGTGGTGCTCACACAGTCCTTCACAAATCTCCAGCGGAGAACTTTTTCCTCTGCCACAAATGTGGAGAAAGAAGAAGCGCATTGGAAAAGTGTTCAAATTGTTCTGGATGGAGACTTACCACTCTTGGTATTGGATCAGAGCTCGTAGAAGAAAAGATTCAAGAGAAATATCCTAATGCAAAAATATTTAGAATAGATGCAGATAGCACACCGACTCACAAAAGAGCAGAAATAATGGCAGAGAAATTCTACAACTCTCCGCAAGGAATACTTGTAGGTACAGAAATGGCTTTGCTATATCTTACAGAAAAAGTAGAAAATTCTGCTGTGGTATCGATGGACTCTTTCTTCTCTATACCAGACTTTAGAATTAACGAAAGAATTTTAAATATTTTACTTAAGATTCGCGCAATTACAGACAAGAAACTTATAGTTCAAACGAGAGACGCAGGACAAAAAGTTTTTGAATATGCTATCAAAGGAAATCTTGTGGAATTCTACAGAGATGAAATAGAAGACAGAAAGATGTTGAACTATCCTCCATTCTCGAACTTAATTAAGGTTTCTATTGTCGGAACCAAAAATGAAATTACACCTTTTGTAGAGAGCTTCCAAAAAACAATTGAACCTTATGACATAGATATTTTCCCCGCCTTTATTCCACAGTCTAAAGGCAAATATGGAGTAAATGGAATAATAAAAGTACCAGCAAGAGACTGGCCAAACAAAGAGCTAGTAGAAAAACTAAAATTCTTGCCTATGAATTACTCGGTGAATATAGATCCGGATAGTTTAATTTAGTGATATAATATTAAACAGAAATCACTTTAATCCAGCATGTGCTTGAAAAGTGAACCGTTCTCTTTTTGCTAAGGAGTAAAATGAAACCAGCTACTTACCAGTATCTGTTAAAAATTGATAACAAGATCAATCAGTTCGCCCACGACAGGCCATTTTTATTTTTCGCCTGTGCAATTATCCTCATGACCGTAGCTGTAGTCGGTCTGAAGAACATTATTACTCGATAATGAAACCATGCAAACGAAAGCCCCCAAAAACATTGGGGGCTTTTTATTATCTCAAACTATCTGAAGTCGTAATGCACCTTATTGTATCTCAAATCTATATGATTAATTTTCTTTAAACTTACTTCATCTGTTTTTATTAAACCATTATCTACAATTGCTTTTAAATTTTTAAAAGATTCAGAAAAATCTTGCTTGTCGTTTATTGCAATCTTCCCTCCTCCGATAAAAGTCATCTCATATTCGCTGGCATCTAGTGCGATAAACTTTTCTAATGGAAATCCAAGTTTTTTAATATTTTCAAAAAGTTCAGATATTTTTATAAATTTCTCTGCATCAAAATAATTATCTCCTATTGGATTATCTTTATTTATAAGACCGAAATACTCTGGAAACGGTGTGCCAGAAAATTCAGGAGCCTCTGCAAATACAAGCCCGTTGGAATCCATAAAGAAACATTTGTCTTTACACCACAAAGCGGTCTGCACCCTTTCTTTTATAGTTACTTCAATATCTCTTAAACCACTGAGAGACACTTTTACAATTTCTATTTTTTTGAAATTGTTTAATAAGTCTTTCTTAATAGTAGATCTTGGTAAAAGCAAAATATTATCTTTTGCAAAGACATATAAATACTTAGAAGAAATTTCATTTTTTACAAAATTAGAAATATCACCTTCTGATATAGAAGAAACACCTTTTACAGCAATATTCTGTATTTTTACTCCACCGTAATTCGTAAGGAAAGCAAAAATAGTAATAGCTAGTAAAACCAGAAATAAACAAATATACATTTTTAACATAAAATGCTTTCTCCTTCTTTTTTTAAGAGATGAATGTATATTTGTTTTTGCGTGCATTTATTTAGTGAGTCTACTTAGCCTTTATAAACTCCTTACCTCCCATATATTTTCTAAGAGCTTCAGGAACTTTCACAGAACCATCTGCCTGTTGATTGTTTTCAACTATTTGAATTAGAATTCTTGGAGTAGCTACTGCAGTATTATTTAATGAGTGAGCAAACTTAAGTTTACCGTCTTCATCTCTGTATCTTATATTTAATCTTCTACATTGAAAATCATGGAAATATGAACAAGAATGTGTTTCGCCATATTTATTCTTTGAAGGCATCCATGTTTCGATATCATATTTCTTTACTTGCCCCATACCCAAATCTCCACCACAATTTACAACAACATGATATGGCAAACCAAGTGTTTGCAAAAGATCTTCAGAGTTTGCAAGAAGCTCTTCGTGATTCTTTACGCTTTCTTCATGTGAAGCTTCACAAAGTATTACCTGTTCAAATTTCATAAATTCATGAACTCTGTAAAGTCCTTTTGTATCTTTACTATAGTTCCCTGCCTCTCTTCTAAACGCAGGAGAAAAAGCTAAAACTTTTTTAGGTAATTCTTTTTTATCTATTGTCTTATCTGCAAAATATCCCATAGTCGCAACTTCTGCAGTACCAGCGAGATAGTCGGCATCTTGTGTTTTATATAAATCATCTTCACCTTGTGGCAAGAATCCTGTGCCCATAAGAGCTTCTCTTCTTACGAGTGAAGGAACAAGCATCATAGAATATTCTGGATGTTTTGATCTAAACAAATCTACAGCAAGTTGCCATACGGCAAATTCAAGTTCAGCTCCTTCATTTTTCAAATAGTATCCTCTAAATCCTGCAACCTTCGCACCAGTTTCAAAATCAGCCAAATCCAATCTCTCCATAATCTCAATATGATCTTTTGGCACAAAATCAAATTTTGGAATTTCTCCCCAAACTTTTACTTCTTTATTATCAGCATCGGTATCTCCTTCCGGAACAGAAATATCTGGAACGTTTGGAACAGAGAGCATAAGAGCTTGCCATTCTTTCATGACTTCTTTTAGTTTCTCTTCTTCTTTCTGCATTTCTTCTTTCAAAACTTTCATCTGAGAAAGAAGCTCAGCCTTTGCACCAGCATCTGTAAGTTGTGGTAATCTTTTTGAGACATCATTCTGTTCAGATCTCATTTTCTCTGTGGAAGCAAGAAGCTCTTTTCTTTTGTCGTCTGCTTTTATCAAAAGCTCAACGTCAAACTTAACGTGTTTCTTTCTTGATGCCTCTGCTATAAGGTCTTTATTCTCTCTGATGAATTTTATGTCTAACATGATTATTTTTTAATATTGATAAATACGAATAATTAACATATTTCGTATTTATTATAGTATCAATAAATGATAAAATCAGCAACGATGTTAAAAAACTTTGAAATGCAAATATTAAAGGGTGAAGAAATACCAGAAATGCTTCGGGAAATTTCTGATCCACCACATCAAGTATATCTTCAGGGCAAATTACCAAACAAAGAAAGCAAATTGCTTTGTATTGTTGGCTCTCGTAAACATACTGAGTATGGAAAAGAAGTTTGCGAGAAATTAATAGCGGGACTCAAAGGATATAATATTACAATTGTATCTGGCCTTGCTCTTGGTATAGATGGTATTGCTCACAGAGCTGCTATAGAAGCTGGGCTCAAGACAATAGCTGTGCCTGGCTCTGGACTAGATGAATCTGTCCTATACCCAAGCTCTCATAAAGAATTAGCAAAAAAGATTTTAAAAAATGGCGGAGCATTACTTTCAGAATTTGAACCAAAATTCAGAGCGACCGCGTATAGCTTCCCGCAGAGAAATAGAATTATGGCTGGACTCTCCCATGCAACACTTGTAATAGAAGCAGAAATAAAATCTGGAACACTAATAACTTCAAAATATGCAACTGAATACAATAGAGATGTGTTTACTGTTCCCGGCTCAATATTTTCCAAAAATTCTGATGGGCCAAATATGCTAATAAGGCTCGGTGCTACACCCATCCGCTCAAGTGAAGACATTCTTGAAGCCTTAGGATTTAAAATAGATGAAACTCCACAAAATCTAGAGCTCAAATATTCCAATTGTTCAGATGGAGAATTGCTTGTAATTAAAATCTTAAATGAACCCCTACCTAAAGACGAATTGATTCGTGCGCTCAAAATGCCAATATCTCAAGTGAATACAATTATTTCAATAATGGAGATTAAAGGACTTATAGAGGAAAGTTTGGGGGAAATAAGATTGACTTAAATCTCAATTACTATAAAATTCTTTCGGGCAGGAAACATTTGGTTTGGTTTTGTTAGGATAGTTGGAGTAAAAGCGTCCTTACAGTTTCAAGTTCGTGGATTCCAAGGTTCTTTCTGATATGCGTAGAATAGGTGGTAGACAATGTTTTCTGATTCCGGTCAGAAAGATGTTAAGTCGAAAATTACTGAAAAAGGGTTACGGCTGTAAGTCTCGATACTCTCCAGAGTCGAGAAAAGGAAGGTTCGTTTTAACCCGAATTAAGTAGCTACTGGTCTTAGGACTTCAGTAAGCGTGAAATACCACTCATTATCAAATAAACTCAGGAATCAACCTGCTCAGGCTGACACAATCGTGTCAGCTTTTTTTATTTAAAATTTGCTAAAAACTGAAATATGGTATATTAGTATCAAATATGAAGTTATTAATTGTAGAGTCTCCGTCCAAAGCGAAGACCATAGAAAAATATTTGGAAGGATCATACACAGTGCGTGCGAGCATTGGGCATATTCGTGATTTACCAAAAAGCAATAAAAAGGCTATTGATATAGAAGGTGGCTTTATTCCCCATTATGAAATAAGCCCAGGAAAAGAAAAAGTTGTTGCTGAATTAAAATCTCTTTCAAACAAAGCAGAAGAAGTATTACTCGCAACTGACCCTGACCGAGAAGGAGAAGCTATTGCTTGGCACATCAAAGAAGCTATTGGTCTCAAAAATCCAAAGAGAGTTTGTTTCTATGAAATTACGAAAGATGCTATTAAAGAAGCAATTCAAAATCCTCGTGATATAGATGAGAACTTGAGAAAAGCTCAGGAAGCAAGAAGAGTACTAGATAGACTTGTAGGATATGATCTCTCTGGCCTTATTTGGAAAAAAGTAAGATACGGACTTTCTGCTGGACGTGTACAATCCCCTGCTCTCAGAATTATAATGGAAAGGGAAAGAGAAATCCGTGCATTCAACCCTGAACAATTCTGGGTTATTGAAGCTGATACAGAAACAAAAGAAAGAACAAAAATAACTTTTGGATGTGACAAAGAACCTAGAGATATAAAAGAAGTAGAAAAAATTCTTGATACTGCAAAGAAAGAACCTTGGTCTGTAAAAAGTGTTACAGAAACAGAAGCCAAGAGATCACCAAAAGCTCCATTTACAACTTCTACTCTTCAACAAACAGCAAGCACTCGCTTAGGATACGCTCCATCAAAAACAATGATGGTTGCTCAAAGATTATATGAAGCTGGTCTCATTACATACATGAGAACAGACAGCACCAACTTGAGCGTAACTGCACTTGATCAAATTGGTAATTTGGTAAATAAAAAATATGGTGCTGACTATGCAAAAAGAAATGTATATGTAACAAAAAGCAAAAATGCTCAAGAAGCTCACGAAGCTATTCGCCCTACAGATGTAAACAAAGAAATGGCTGGTGCAAATGATGAACAAGCACATCTATATCGTTTGATATGGCAAAGAACTGTTGCATCTCAAATGACAGATGCAAAAATTCTCAGAACAAAAATCACTGCGATAGTAAATAACGAAATTCCAACTTTCTCTATAAACGGCTCAAGAATGCTTTTTGATGGTTGGCTCAAGGCTGATCCAGATGCTCGTGGTGAAGATGTTGAACTTCCAAAAGTAAAAGAAGGTGATGCTTTAAATCTACAAGACATCAGAAGCCAAGAGAAATTTACAGAACCACCAGGAAGATATACTGAAGCTGGGCTTATAAAAGAACTTGAAAAAAGAGGTATTGGTAGACCTTCTACATATGCTTCTATTATGAAAACCATAGAAACAAGAGGTTATGTTGAAAAACAAAACAAAACTCTCTTCCCTACTGACACAGGAGAAGTGGTCAGTGATTTCTTGGAAAATAATTTCGCAGAATATATAAGTGATACATTTACAGCTGACATGGAAGACAAGCTCGATGATATTTCAAATGGGAAAAGAGAATATGAAAAAACTTTGAAAGATTTCTATGGACCTTTTCTTAAAGATGTAAAAGCAAAAGACAAAATAGAAAAGATTACAAATCTTGGGGAAGCAGATCCAAAACATATTTGTCCAAAATGCGGCGGACCAATGGTTATAAAACTTTCTAAAACTGGTAAATTCCTAAGTTGTAAAAACTTCCCTGACTGTGTAGGTGCAAGAAAAATAACAGGAGAAGAGCTTGAGGGACCAAAAGAGACTGGGGAAATTTGTCCTGAATGTGGTGTGGGTAAGCTTGTAGAAAGAGATGGAAGATTTGGAAGATTCATCGCTTGTGCAAATTATCCAAAATGTAAATATATTAAAAAAGGAGAAGGAGCTCCACAAAATACAACCGGAGTAAAATGTCCTGTATGTAAAACTGGTGAAATGTCTGAACGTAGAGGAAGATTTGGAGTGTTCTACAGCTGTACCAACTATCCAAAATGTAAGAATGCAATAAAAGCAAAACCAACAGGTAACCTCTGTCCTACTTGTGGAGCCTTAATGATGGAAGGCACCAAAACTATCCCTGAAAGATGTTCTGATAAAACTTGTCCTAATCATAGACCAGATAAATTAAATAAATAATTTATGTCAAACAAAACCTTCGTCGGTATTTTAATAATGACAAAAGTAAAACTTTCAAAAGATTCTCCAGAAGAATTAGTTGCTCTATTACAAAGAAGAGGAAAAATAAATGACGAGGGACCCGAGTATTTTAACTTACAATCATATTCAGGGCTCTGTGAAATAACTTCATACGGGAAAGCAGATCTAAATGAAGATTCAGAAGCCGCGCTAATGAGAGAAACAACAGAAGAGCTTGGAGAAAAAGTATCTGAGATGATTTTACAATATGGAAAGAAACAATTGATTGATGAAGTAAATGAAAAAGGAGAAAGATATTACATCTTCACTTCCCTATTACCAAAAGAAGTTTTGAAAGAAATTCAATTAGATATTTCTACTGGTGGAATTGAAATTGTCAGAAAATCTGATTTAGAAAATATGGAAAGTCATTATTTTAGTAAAGAAAAAATTACGATTAAAGATCTAGACAATATTACTCTCTGGGAACTCCCAGTATCTGTTCTACAAAAAGCATTTGAAATATTTTCATAAAGTGTATACTATTTAATATATGCCTTATGAAGATATAGTCTCATTCATGGATTCCCCTTCAAAAGAAGATATCGCGCTTGTAAAAAAGGCGTGTCTTTTTGCTGAAGAAGTACATAAAGATGTAAAAAGGAAGTCCGGAGAGCCTTATTTTAACCACGTATTTGAGACTGCTAAAACACTAGCTCAACTCAAAATGGGAGCGGTTACTATATCTGCTGGACTACTTCACGACTCTATAGAAGACGGTGTGGCTACAGAAGAATGCATAAGAAAAGAATTCGGCGAAGAAATTCTTTTCTTAGTAAATGGAGTTACTAAACTTGGTAAAGTAAAATATCGTGGAGCGGAAAGGCATATCGAAAGTTTGAGAAAATTCATGGTGGCTATGGCACAAGATATTCGTGTCCTTATTATTCGTCTTGCCGACAGACTACACAACATGAAGACTCTTCAATACGTTCGTCCAGACAAACAAAAAAGAATCGCTATGGAAACTCTTGAAATATATGCTCCACTTGCATACAGACTTTCTATAAGAAAACTCTCCCGTGAACTTGAAGACCTTTCATTCAAATATGTTGACCCAAAAGAATATGAAGAAACAATTAAACTTTTAAAACAAAAAAAGGAAGAGACTCTTCCTAGACTAGAAAAGTTTATCAAATCTGTAAAAAAGGCCTTAGCAAAAGAGGGTCTTACAAATATAGCTACAGACTACAGACAAAAAGGCATATATAGTTTACATAAAAAATTAGATTCTAAAGATAACGACATAGAAAAAATATATGATATCTTGGCTCTTAGAGTTATGGTAGATGACGTAGCAGAATGTTATAAAGTCCTTGGTATAATCCATGGTGAATGGAGACCCCTACCTGGAAGAATAAAAGACTACATAGCCTTTCCTAAACCAAATGGATATAAAAGCCTTCATACAACAATATTCACTGGTGACGGCTCTATTGTAGAGGTCCAGATCAGGACAAAAGAGATGCACTTAAGTGCTGAGTATGGTATCGCCTCTCACATTTCATATAAAGAAAATGGTAATAAAAATATAAAAGACAATTCTGATATAAATTGGTTCAGACAATTCCTACCAAAAACTATTAACTTTGCAAAAGAAAACGTAAACAAAAAAGAAGTGCCACTTTGGATTAACGAAATTGTAGATTCACAAGAGAAAATAAAAACAGACAATGAAAAAGAAGGTTTTATGGACGACCTTAAATCTGATTTTTTCAATCAAAGAATTTTCATTTTCACACCAAAGGGAGAAGTTGTAGATTTACCAGCTGGGTCTACAACCTTAGACTTCGCTTTCGCTATACACTCTGACATCGGAATACACACCAATAGCGCAAAAGTAAACGGAAAAATGTCCGCCCTTAAAACAGAACTCAAAAATGGTGACATTGTAGAAATAGTAACAAAAAAAGATAGCAAGCCCACATCAAAGTGGCTTGAGATGGTAAAGACAAACATGGCCAAGAGGCATATTAATAATTATTTGGATAAACAAAAGAAAAAATAAAAAGTGCGTTTAGAAACGCACTTTTTATTTATAAACTAAAGTTTTTTACAGAATAAAGCTCTTCATTTTCTTCGTCAGCCTTTTTCTCTTCCTTACTTCTATCATCCAAAAGCTCGATAGGTTCTTCTGATTTTATTTCTCCGACTTCTGCAATATGTCTATTTAACATCTCATCTGCTTTCTTCTTTTTTTGTCCTTCCATTAAATCGAGTATCGTACGAAGATCATCATTTGAAAAGAAATCTATTGTAATCTTTCCACCATTTTGTCCTTTTTCAATATGTACTCTAGTACCAAGAGATTCTGTAAATTTTTCTTCCAGAGAAACTATTTCTGGATCAAAAACATTTTCTTTCTTTCTAGCTCTTTCTGTAGCGATCTTTCTAGCTACAAGCTCAGCATCACGAACAGTCATCTTCTTATATATGATCTCTTTAAACAAAACCTCTTGTTCGTCTGGTCTATCTACAAGCATAAGAAGAGGTCTAGTATGTCCCTCGCTTATCTTACCCTCTCTAAGGGCCATAAGTATGTGCTCAGGCAACAAAAGTATACGAAGACTGTTTGATACGTATTCCCTACTTTTACCCATTTTCTGGGCAATCTGAGTGTGTTTGAGGCCAAACTGGTCTGCAAGCTGTCTAAAAGCCACCGCACGGTCTACGGCATTTAAATCCTCTCTTTGTAGGTTCTCAATGATAGCAAGCTCAAGCTTCATCAAATTACTTTCTTCATTTGAACGAATAACGACAGGTACTTGAGATACGCCAGCAAGTTTAGATGCACGAAGTCTTCTTTCTCCTGAAATAAGTTCATATTCAACAACAATACCGTCATCTTTTACGATTTCATTTCTTGTAACTACAAGGGGTTGAAGTACACCGTACTGTTTTATAGATTCCCCAAGGTCTCTAAGTTTGCTTTCATCAAACTCTTTTCTTGGTTGATATGGATTTGGTTTTATCTTATCTACCTCTACCCAGAATATTGAATCGCTGAAAAATTGTGATGCCATTTTGTTAATTAAATTAATTTCTTATTCAGTATTTTAACATGTAATCCAAACTAACAAAAATTGATTTTTGTTGACAAATTGTGTAGTATTTGACACATGCCGGAGTGGCGGAATGGTAGACGCGCACGACTCAAAATCGTGTCTCGAAAGGGGTGAGGGTTCGAGTCCCTCCTCCGGCACCAAAATAAAAACACGTAACCCTTTGGTTACGTGTTTCGTTTTTCACCCATGAATCAGGTCTGCCAATTCACGAACTTTTTGTGGAATAAGATATTCATGATTCCCAAGACTCGATATTCTTTCGCAGATACTTGAGGCAACCAAGAAGATATCCACGTACTCCAAGAAAGCCGAGACATTATTCGCATCCACTCCACTAGCCAAAGCCAGGGGGTTTTTGTCTCCGAGACATCGTTTAATTGAAATCAGCTTATCAATATCTGGTGCAGAACCTGTTTTGTTTCCACTTGTTGTTACAACGTCAACGATTTGAACAGCTGCACGACAAGCACTTTCCAGTGCATCACCATCGATGTGTGGATTAATGTACTTAAACCCAACACCACCAAAAACTTTTACACTTGAGGGTACTAAAAGTTTTTGATCTGGCATGCCATCAATCCATAATCCATCTAATGCACTACACTGGTCTGCCATTTCAACCAGCCTGTCCCATTTTTTTTCATTGGACAAATCGAGAAAGTTAATCCCGATCCAAAAAGTTGGGAAGTGCCTTCTTACATGTTCATAGATTTCGTGTAAATCACAGAAATGCATTCCGTGACCGATGAGAAAAACACCGTCTGCGCCATTTTCTTTGGCGATTTCAGTATTTCTCAAAGCGTGGCCAATACCCTGTTGGGTATTCGGGTCAATACAATGGATAACTGGGAAAAACAATTCCTTTAAACGAGCTATCATAACAGATCTCCTTTCGAGGTTAATCTATACATAAATCTACATACAAAAAAATATAAGTCAACACTACCTTGTTATGACCCCACTTTTATGTAAATATAATCCTGATGGAAATAATAAAACCCAAAATCATAGTAATCCTTGGCCCAACCTCATCAGGCAAAAGTGATGTAGCTGTTTCTATGGCTAAAAAATTCAATGGGGAAATAATAAGTGCAGATTCTAGACAGGTATACAAAGGGATGGATTTGGGTACGGGGAAAATAACAAAAAAAGAAATGCTTGGTATTCCACACTACTTACTTGATGTAGCAAACCCTAAAACCATTTTTTCTGTGGAGAAATATAAGAAACTAGCAGAAAAGAAAATTGAAGAAATATTAAAGAAAAACAAAACACCAATAATATGTGGTGGCACTGGATTCTATATTGATAGTATAGTAAAAAATATCCTTCTACCTCAAGTTAAACCGAACAAAAAGCTAAGGAAAGAATTGGAAAATAAAACAACTGAGGAGCTTTATAGAACCCTCCAAAAACTCTCCCCTTCTCGTGCTCAAAATATAGATTCAAAAAATAGAGTAAGACTAATCAGAGCAATAGAAATAGCCAAAGCTCTTGGTAAAGTACCAGAAGTAAAAGAGCTACCAAGTAAATATGAATTCATATTGATAGGTATTGATCTACCAGATGAAATACTTAAAGAAAGAATAAAAATAAGATTACAAAAACGCCTTAAAGCTGGAATGCTCAAGGAGGTGCAGAAGCTAAAAAAAGATGGTGTATCTTGGAAGAGATTAGAATCCTTCGGCCTAGAGTACAGAAACTGTGCTTTGTTTCTACAAAATAAAATAAGCAAAGAACAAATGATTCAAAATATAGAAAAAGAAAGCTTCCAATATGTTAAAAGACAGAGAACGTGGTTTAGAAGAAACAAGAATATAAAGTGGTTTGGAAACAATAAAAGAGATATCTTAAACCATCTTCTGAAATAATTTGCGGGCCCACGAGGATTCGAACCTCGGTCAATCGTTTTGGAGACGATTATTCTACCACTGAACTATAGGCCCAACGAAACTAATATAGCATAAAAAAACCGAAAGAAAAACCGCCCAAAGGCGGTTTTTAATTATTTCTTGATTTCCTTGTGAGTAGTATTCTTTTTACACCACTTACAATATTTCTTGAGCTCAATTTTGCGCTCAACTTTCTTTTTGTTTTTTCTGCTCCAGTAATTGATTCTTTTACAATCCTTACAAGCAAGTTTTATTAATTGATCTTGTGACATAATATTTAAATTAGTTGCTTATGAGTATAACTTAAAACAGGCCTTTTTGCAAGAGAAAATGACCCGAAACTACAATTCCCTTGTATCAGGTACAATTGGTCTAACCTTCCAGAACTTCTTGTGTAAAGTCTTAATAGTCTCTTCTAGCTCAACACTCTTCATACATTTCATAACGAGAATGAAAGTAACTATACCCAAAAGACCAGAACATAGACCCTGCATAAATATCCCCACTAATGTATTTATATTAAACAAATCATCAAATATATTCAATCCTAAATAAGCAACAAATCCCATAATCACAGAAGCAGAGAACGTTTGAAAAAGTGTATTAAATAGTGGAGTAGAAAAACCTTTAAAATCTTTTTCAAATAGGATCCACAAAATTATACAATTTAATATTTGAGCTAAAGAAAAACCTAAGGCAAGCATTAAAACATCAGTACCAACCAAATCATCTACCCTAAATAGGTGTTCTATAAAATACCTGAAGACCAAGAACGAATTAAAAATCTTTACAAAAGCATATGAAAAAATAATTGTGAGAACACCAGTACCAATACTTGTATATAATGACTTCTTAGTATTTCCAGTAGCATAAAATCCTCTAACAAAAAGCAAAACCAAAGACTGTGCGACAACAGAGATAGCAAATATAGCTAAAGCACCCGCAGTAAGTTTAGTATCAGACCAGCTGAAATTACCAGCACCATATATAGTCCTAACAACCTGTGCTCTTAAGACAATAAATAAAACAGAAACTGGAATTGACCAAAAGAGAATATGCCTTGCTCCAGTAATGATATGAGAAACAAATTCATCTCTATGACCATTTGTAAAAAGTCTAGATAAAGTTGGGAAAGCTGCGATAGAATAACTTACACCAATAATAGTTAGAGGAACAGATTGAAGGTTCAATGCAAAATTAAAAATTGAAATAGAACCTCCTTCCATAAAAGAAGCGATGCCCAAAAGAGCAATTATAGAGATTTGAGTCATACCTAATGTAACCGTTCTTGGTATTGAAATACCAATAACGTTTTTAATGGATTTAAAATCTAGAATTGCAGGCCAAGGCTTAAATAAACCACTGGCAAAAACAAATGGCAATTGTATTGCTAAGTGCATAATCGCGCCAAACACGACACCCAAAGCGAGTCCATAAATACCCCATATAGGATATAAGAAAATAATGCCTAGAATAATACCCAAATTATAAAATAAAGGACTTAGAGCATAAACTAAAAATCTTTTACCAACCTGTGTAAGACTCGCAAAAAAGTTAGACAGGCCCAACAATATCGGGGACAAAAGGAGAATCCTTGTAGTTAAAATAATGCTAGGAAAGTTTTCTGCGGATAATCCTTTGAAAATAAGTGGTACAAGATATGGTATTAAAAAGAAAGCGATTACGCTTGTTGAAACAATTAAAATTGAAAAGAAATAAAAAATACTATTTATAAACTTCTTTCCTTCCTCAAAATTTTTGTCCAATCTCTCGGTAATAAAAGGGACAAGAACAGAAATAGAAACAAGAGAAGCGACTGTAGCAAAAATAAAATCAGGGATTCTAAAAGAAGAATAGTAAACATCCAAAATAGTACTCGCACCAAAGTGAGATGCGAACATCCTGTCCCTAGCAAGAGCCAGAAGCTGAGAAAGAAGAGCAAAAATTCCAAGTAAATATGCCGCTTCATGTAATCCAACAATCTCTTTATAAAAAATATTAAAAATCCTTTTAACCATCTTAGTGCGTATAGTATACAAGATAAACGACCAAAATAAAAATGGAAAAGGAAAAGCGTACCTTGCGGTACGCTTTTCCATAAACCTTTATATCTATAAGCCGAATTCTGTATTCACCGAAGTGAACGACAATCATCTATCTGGGCCAAATATTACTACTTGGCTCAAGCGGCGCTTCCGCATAAAGCGGACACGGCCTTGCACAGAGGTAAGGATTTAGCATGTTGCACTTCTGTCTTTCAACAGACATATTCCCGAAGGAACCCTAGCTTTTCAGCATCAGCATCACTGTTCGCACCTCTAAGATCACTCTAGACGGGCGTTACCCGCTACCCTGCTCGTTTAAATAAATAAACGCTGTGTTCGGACTTTCCTCTAGTTATAAATAACCAGCGATTGTCTAATATGAAGGCCAAATAAGCATACAATATGTTGGGTAAAAAAGCAAGTGATTGGCTTGACTTTTAGAGTAAAAGATGCTATCATTTTATACAGAACGTATTGTAAGAGGAGTAGCAATTCCGCTATCCCCCGTTGAAAATTTCAAGAAAAAACACCAAATGGTGAGAAGGAGTAAATATGTGGATATACATCATCGTATCGTTAGTTTTAACCGGGATATTACTAGCCGGTTTACACTTCGCCATGATCAAGTTGGCTGGATTACTCGCGGTCAGAACAATCTTACTTGCGAGTCCAAAAATTGGTCGTGCTATGGCTAGAACCAGAAATGGAAAGATAACTGGCTATATAGCGAATATGGCTGGTTTGGGACACGATATCATTCCAGAAACAGGAGAACTATTCAAAAGCCAAAGTACAAATCATGGCTGGTTGTGGGATCACTACGGTGTATTGTGGATAGGTTTCGATAAAATCCACAAATACAATATAACCGTTGTGAAAATAGATAAAGACGGCAACTACAAAAAAGAAACGGTGGTTGCCGAGTCTTTGTTTTTATCACAGTCTTGGCCGATGATAATAAGCGACGAACTAAAGACAAAAGAAGGTATCGAGCTAGTAGCGAAGGTTAACCTAAATCTCATACTAACCCATGCTGGATTAGGTATGGGACATCAACCCAACTGGTCTATAGTAATCGATATGGCTGTTATGGCAGCTGTTAGAGATTTCTGTGGATCACACAGTATTGATGAAGTTTTTAGTAGACCACACGAGGGCTCAATTGCGGATCATACTAAATCGAAACTTATTGATCTGATACTGAGTCTGAATAATGGTACTGAGGGAAACCCTGGACTAAAAGACAAGATTGGAATGCAGATCGCTTCTTTTAACCTCATCTCAATTGACATTGTGGATGAGAAAGTAAAGGAACAGCTGCAAGCCAAATTCAATGCTGAGCAAGAAGGGAAAGCAAGAGTTACTACAGCCGAAGCTGATGTTCAGGTGGCCGAAAAAGAATTGCTGGCTCGGACAAAACGTGCCGAAGCGCTTCTTGTCGAGAAACAAAAAGAAGCTGAGGGAGTCAAAGCAATCGGTGATGCCAAAAATGCCGTGCTCTTAAAACGAGTAGAAGCATTTGGAAATAAACCTGAGCTTCTGGCTGCCATAATGACCGCTGAAGGATACCAAGCTGGTACCTTGGTATTTGGGGATAAGGCAATGATCCTTGGAGAAAGAAAAAATGAAACTAGGCCAGTTGATAAAAAAGATTAAGATCAAACCATACTGGATTGTCAGTATAGCAATCTCTGGTTTAATCGCCTGGGGTATTATATCCTCCGTACACAATCTTAATAGTTTTGTGAGGACTCACGAAAGTGGGGCCAAGCAAAATGTATCAAAGTGGATAAATGATATGGGTAAAAGCAAAGTTTTCAAATCAAAAAAGAAAACTGAAGTGGAAACCCCTAATGTCGTTGTCCCAGAAAAAGGTTGGGTATGGAAGTCGTTCGCTGATAACAAAGAACATTCATTCCGCGTCAAATTCATACAAAAGAACGACACAGTGATGGAAATGGCGCTTCTCGCCCCTTCTGGTTTAGAAATTGCCCGAGTTAAGGTAAGGCAACCAGGAGAGTTTGGCTGGAGTTGGTATGGAGAATGGATAAATCCACCCAACAACAATTCCGGGCAAATCGTGCTCAAGGAATTGGAGGGAAGTAACGGACGCATATACATCGGCTACCAAAGCGATGGAAATCGTTCACGAAACTTCGTAGAAAAAACAATCATCGAGTTCGTTGAATAAAAAGACGAACCAACAGGGCTGTACAAATGTACTGCCCTGTTTTTTTATTCAAAAAAACCACCAATTAAATAATTGGTGGTTTTTTCTTTTTAAAGATTTAGATTGCTCCAATAGTTCTTAGAATCAAATTAATAATACCCTTAACAGATATCATTATAAATATACCGACAACTCCCCACAACATACTTTTTTGACCGTCTAATCTTTTCTCTGGACTTTCTGCATTTTTTATAAAGACAAATACTCCGTAAATAAAATATGCAGTCGCTAAAGCAAAAAGTAAATATATTAATGGCGTAACTATTTGATCGTTTATATTACTAAGAAATTTATCAAAGGAAACCCCTTTACCACTTCCCTGTGCATAAACTTTTGGAAACAAAAAATCAATCATAAATTAAAATGGTGGCAATAGTTGATCAACACGGCCAGATTGAATTCCAGCAGTACCGAATGTACCTTGCAAGATATTTACAAGACCCCAGACAGATACCATAACGAATATACCTACGATACCCCAAATTATTTGAGTCTTAGCTTCCTTCTTTTTTTCTTCATCTCCAGCTACAGCATAACGAAATACACCCCAGATAAAATACACAACCGCCAAAGATATAATAAAAGGTACCAATTTGTTTAATACAGCACTTGCCATAGCAAAAAGATCCCAAATACTATTAACCTTTGCCTGTGCCATAGCCACAAAAGGCATAGCGAAAGTCGAAACCGCAATTAATAATTTCTTCATAAATTATTTCTAAATAAAATTAACTAATAATAAACTAACGACCCATTTAATTTAACACCCTATAATTATAAATCCTCACAAAGAATTAAGCAAACAGCTTATAAACACATATCCTTTAATTTAAAGGTTCGGTATAACGTTGCTTATTTCTAATTGAGAATCATTTAAATTAAAGGTTCCCCTGAGAATATTTACAAGACCCCAGACAGATACCATAACGAATATACCTACGATACCCCAAGTCATAAATTGTTTGCCGGCTTCCTTTTCTTTACCCTCTGAACGGATAAATTTAAATACACCCAAAAGGAACACTACTATCGCAGCAGAAACGATAAGAGCAATAATTGGTCTTAACATTCCACCAATTATCGTATTCATTATTAAATCAGAAAAAGTCTTTGGAGTTTTTGTAGCTCCACCACCATTAACAGCATTGCTACCAGACACAACAGATCCCTGTGTAGGGTTAGCATAAAAAGGCGAATTGTTTTGGGCGTTCACGGACAAAAAAGCAAATGAGGAAACCAAGAGAAAAGCTAAACAGAAGATAAAAGATAGCCTTATAATTTTTTTATTTTTATTAAATATATTCATTTTTTTATTTTGTTAAGGCATCTATCGTACCAGTAATGATACTAGCGATAAGCTGCGCTCCTAGTAATAATATTATACCAATAATAGTATTTTTTAAAACAGTGTGAGCGGTGCTAATTTCTTTGCTATTACCCCTAGCCTTAACATACAAAAATCCTGCATATATTAAAGCGAAAATGGCGAATACAGCACCTATTTTGGCAACAAAACTTAAGGCACTAGAAATAAAAGTTGGTATATCATTTACCCCGCCTAGAGGATTTTGGATTGTACTCCCAGAACCTCCGCTAGTAACTGGGGCAGTAACTTCCACTCCAGGAAGTCTAATCCCCTGTGCAAAAGCATAAGAAGAAATACCGATGATCCCAATCGCAAATATTAGTACAAAAAGAAGTTTTCCTATTTTCATTTTTTTAATAAATTAACCTTTTAAAAATCTTAGTGCTTTGATACTAGGATCTACAAACCTATCTACTAAAGCATACACGACAAGCCATGCGGCCAACAACCAGAATAAACCCCACAATGTTTTAGAAAACATTTTTTTTGCATCTTCTAACTTACTAGCATTACCAGGATTCATAAGTATTTGAGCACCGGCATATGCTAAAGTAAGTGCTCCAAGAGAGGCAGCAATCGCAACAAACCAATTGACTATACGATTGACTGTGCTGATAGCATCAGCAAAATCACAAGCGTCTGATCCTGTACCACACTGAATTATAGGCCAAAATTTACTTTCTGCGTGAGAAACACCAGGACATGATATAAAAGGTAGAACCAAAAAAGTTAAGAACAATAAAATTATAAATATTTTTTTGCTGTGATTCTTCATATAATTAAATTATAACAAATTATTTAATTCCTCGCTTGCCTTTTGTACAGCACCCTCTAATCTTTCTCTGCCCGTTGTAATATTATCTATCATATCCTGGAAGATAATATCTGTTTTGCTACTATTGGGATCTAACCAAGACCTAGAAATTAAAGCTGAGTTATAGAAGACTGATTTTGCAGAATCTGACACACCACGTGCAATCAAATCTCTTCTTGCTGGGGCAAAATTATTAAATCCCAAAAATACGGGAACTGTGTCAGCTCCTACAAGAGTAGAAATTGCATTAAATGCAGGAACGATATTAGGTGAGCTCTTGAGTATTAAGAAACCGTATATATCACCGAATGTGATCTTGTTTTTAGAATCAAGTATTTGAGGAAGCATAGCAACGTCGAAATTTAAATTAGGATTCTTCTCTTTTATATCAGAAATTTCTGACGCCTTTCCGAAGTAAACAGCCAAATCTCCACTCAAAAACATTTGTTTAGAAGAAGGTAGAGCGTTATTCCAAGAATAAACAGATTTCTTGGGATTTGAGTAGTCTGTATAAAATCTCAAAGCTGAGTAGGCCGGTATCTCTATACTTTTTGTATCTACCGAAGATCTACTATCTAAATAGCTCGAAACCTCTCCATTACTTCCAGTTGCTATAATTGGACTTCCAGCCTGCATTATTATAGAACTTATAATAGCTTTGGCGTTATTTATATTTTTATATCCACCAAGAGATACTGCACTTTGAATTATATTCGCATTATTATCTACCTTAGACATCTTAGAAGCTAAATCTGGGAACTCTAACCACTTAGTAGGTGGAGAAGCAACTCCGACATCAGCAAACATATCTCTGTTCCAATACATCACTAACGGGTCTATAAAAAACGGTAAACCAATAGCCCCATCCGCTGTCAAATATATCTCTGCCTCTTGAACAAAAGTATCTTTAAACAACCTCTCTGGTAAACTAGTAGCTGGTATAGGATAAACCTTATCACTATATCTCACTAGTAAATTTTGTGGTAATAAAACGATATCTGGGCCAATTCCACTTGCAATCGCTTCTACAAGTTCAGCGTCTATTGTTAAAATATTTTTTTGTACATATTTGATTTTTACGTCCTTACTCAAATCAATTCTCATCTTACTTAAAAAGTTTTCGAAACTAACAACATCGATTGTCCCCCATGCAGTTAAATTTACATTGGTATTAGTTGAATCCTTTGCTTTGTAAAGTGCAAAAGAAGCAATTCCTAATAATATAAAAAAGGCAAACACTGATATTAAAATTACTTGAAAATTATTTTTCATATATTTGTTATTTTCTAAAAATAAGTCCGTAGTGTTGTGCTCCAGCAGACATTTCCCTCTCTAAAGAAAAACCGTTTTTGATAAACAACTCCTGAGCTTTTTCTTTTGGTAATACATCTTTTGCTTGTGGGCCCAAACCACCAAAAGAGCTAAGCCAATCTATTACAAGAACCCTTCCCCCCCTTTTTAAAACTCTTTTTATCTCCATAATTACATGCTCTTTATTCTCAAGTTGAAAAAGTATATTTGCTAAAATAACAGAATCAATTGAAGACTCTCTTAGTTTAGTCCCGCCAACATGTTCAAGATCAGCCCATATAATTTCGATATTAGACAGATGTCTGAATTGAGCCTCTCTCTTAATCTTCTCTAGAAGATCTTTTTGTATATCTAAAGAATAAACACGACCACCAGAACCAATAGCCTCTGCAGCAGCAAAAGAATAAAAACCAGAACCAGATCCAAAATCGGCAACATAACTTCCCTCTGCCAAACTAAATTGTTTTATATTTTTTTCTGGATCTGAAAACATAAGTTACGTTTATTATACTCTTATTATAAAATACAAGCTATAGATAACTGTGGAAAATCATATCTATATACAAGTCACAGAAGCAATTGAATCCCCTTCTCTTAATTTCATAATTCTAACACCTTGAGTTTGTCTTCCTAGTACAGGCACCTCTTTTATTTCAACCCTTATAACCTGACTCTTTTTTGATATTGTAGCTATTTCTTCTTCATTTTCTGTAACAACCATAGAAGAAATTATCTCTCCTGTCTTCGGTGTAACTTTCATTGTCTTAATACCAGAACCACCACGATTTTGAACTTTGTATTCTTTTAGAGATGTTTTTTTACCATAACCATTTGAGCTTACTACCAAGAATTCTGGATTTGTCATTTCTTTTTTAATAATATCGGTACCGACAACGAAATCTGCTTTACCAAGTTTAACACCTCTTACTCCAGCTGCATTTCTACCCATCACACGTATATCCTTTCCTTTGAATCTTATAGACTGTCCCTTTGATGTCGCAATAATTACTTCATCTGAATCAGTAAGGAAAAGTGCAGACTTTAATTCATCTCCAGCATCAAGAGAAATGGCAATAAGACCATTTCTTCTTACGTCCTTAAAGCTTTCCGCATCTACTCTTTTTGCTGTTCCATTCTTTGTAACTAGAATTAGTGAAAGTTTCGCACTTTTTATCTCCTTAGGCATCACAAGAACAGAAGTTACTTTTTCTTCATTTGATATAGCAAGATAGTTTACGATCGATTTACCTTTTGTAGCTCTTTTACCCTCAGGTAATTCATACATTTTTATTTGATATGCCTTTCCCTTATCAGTAAAGAATAGGATATCATTATGTGTTGAAGCTGTAACAAAGTGAGTAATGAAATCCTCTTCTTTTGTATCAAGATCTACAACACCAACGCCACCTCTCTTTTGTTTTTTGTATTCGTCTGGATTTGTTCTTTTAACATATCCTCCTGAAGTAAGCACGAGCATACTCTCTTCGTCGGCAATCAAATCTTCCTCGGAAAGAGCCACTACACCACCTTTGATAACCTTTGTTCTTCTTTCATCTCCATACTTTTCTTTTATTTCAGCAAGTTCAGCTTTGATTATTTGAACGATTCTTTTTGGTTTAAACAAAATGTCTTTCAAATCCTCTATGAGAGCTTGAACGGCTTTTAATTCATCCTCTATCTTCTTTCTTTCTAGACCAGCAAGTTTCTGCAAGCGCATTTCAAGAATTGCATTCGCCTGTATTTCAGAAAACTTAAACACCTTCATAAGTTGTAGACGTGCATCATCTACATCTTTTGATTTCTTAATGAGTTTTATAATCTCGTCTATATGATCAAGTGCTTTTTTGAGACCAAGTAAAATATGTTCTCTAGCCTCTGCCTTTTTCAAATCATATTCTGTTCTTCTTTTTACAACAATTTTTCTATGAGAAATAAATTCATCTAAAAATGTTTTTAGAGAGAGAGTTTTTGGAACACCATCAACAAGAGCCACTAAGTTAAAGTGAAATTTTTCTTCAAGCTGAGTGTGTTTGTATAAATAATTTAGTACACTTTGTGGTTGAGCACCATTCTTAAGATCTATTGCGATACGAATATCTTTTGTAGATTCATCTCTAAGACCTTTTATACCTTCCACCTTCTTTTCTCTTACTAATTCAGCAATTGCAATAATAAGTTCAGCTTTATTTACTCTATAAGGGATAGAGGTAACAATTATTTGGAATTGTCCTTTTTTGTCTTCCACTATCTCGGCATGACCACGAGTAACAACCCCCCCTCTACCAGTAGCATAGGCATGACTGATATCTGATTGATTAAAAATCATTCCACCAGTTGGGAAATCTGGGCCTTTTATAAATTGTAATAAATCTTCTGTTGTTGCGTCTTCATTGTCTATTAGGTGTACGGTGGCGTCTACAACTTCATTTAAGTTATGTGGTGGAATATTTGTAGCCATACCAACAGCGATACCAAGTGTTCCATTTAAAAGAAGATTCGGTGCAGCAGCAGGAAGAACTGATGGTTCTTTCTTTGTGTTGTCATAGTTTGGATGCCAATCAACGGTTTCTTTTTCAAGATCCTTGAGCATTTCTCCAGAAATCTTAGACATCTTTGCCTCTGTATACCTCATAGCAGCAGCTGAGTCTCCATCGATGTTTCCGAAGTTACCTTGTCCTATAATAAGAGGATATCTGAAAGAAAAATCCTGTGCCATCTTTACCATAGAGTCATAAACAGCAACATCACCATGTGGGTGATAATTACCAAGCACTTCTCCCACAACTGCAGCAGATTTTCTTGTTTTTGCTCCGGAAGTGAGATTCATCTGGCCCATAGCGAAAAGAATTCTTCTGTGTACAGGCTTAAGACCATCTCGAATATCAGGGAGAGCACGCTGTGTAATAACAGACATGGCATAGTCCAAATATGACTCCTTCATTTCAGTTATGATATTTCTATCTGAAAGCAATCGATGTTCAGTATTTATTTCCTTTTTCTCTTCTTTTTCTTTCGCCATGGATTTTATTTGAATAAATTATTTTAAATATTTGCTGACAAAACAACAACCTCACCTTCCTTACCATCTAAATCTTTCTTCTTAATTGTAAGCTTGTCTATCGGTTTAACATTTTCTTCTCCAGCTTCTTTCAAATATTTCTTTAAAGCATCCTTATTACCAACATCACCGAAGTGCATTGGGATAATTATTTTAGGTTCTATTTCTACAGAAAGTTTTTCTGCTTTTACTGCATCAATTACTCCATCATCTCCAATCGGCAAAAAAAGTATATCTACATCTCCCAACGCTTCTTTTACCTCACTTGAAAGATTAATATCTGAAAGTGCACCGAGGAAACAAAGGTTCATGTTTTCAAGAGTTACAGAATAAATTGTATTTACTCTTTCTTTCCCCCCGTAATTAGACTTCGAACCGAAACCCTTTATAAAAATATCTTTTACCTCGTATTCTCCAGGGCCCGTTATAACAAAAGGCTCCTTCCCATTATAGGAAAGATTCTCAGATCCATTCATATCTGGGTTATTGATGCTTACCAAAGCAATATCTGCAAAAAAACGAGATGACTTAAATTTTGACTCTTTTGAAATCGGATTAAAAGCGAGGGTGGTATCGCCAAATTGAACCTTAAAAAATTCCACTCCTTGATAAGTGATGATCATATATGACATATTATATCATTTCTAAAGGCTTAAGCAACACAGAAAAAATGAGCTTATATTTTCCATCTGGATAAATTTACATAACACAGCGAACAGATTGTGGGGACGTTTTATTAACAGTTAATATCTTATTAAGGGTGCGATTAAAAAAATAAGCAAACATTACGCCAAACTCATCACTAGTCCAATATCTAACATTCTGAAAAGTTGCCCCGGCCAAGAAAATTTCTTGTTTTGATGGTAATCTCCAGCCTTCACCCAACCCATGACAATAAGCAACAGCAGAATCCCAGGTCATACTGCGATTAGGGTCCGGGGTTTGCCAATTTACCACCACGTATGAAGCACACGGTTCCACCGAACACACAGTAATTGTATCAGTCAACAAAGGATAGTATGAGAGACTCGCAGATACTGAGCTTATAAAAGATTTGACTACCAAACTATTTATATTTACTGGAAATCCTCCTGTATCTGTAGCGTATAGCTGCAATGCACTTTTTACTTCATGTAAAGACACGTTAGCTGCTGCGGTCTTACTTCTCGCTCTAACACTACCAGCAGAAGAAAGCACAATAGATGACAAAAAAGAAATAATAGAAATAACAACCAGAAGCTCAATTAATGTAAAACCCTTTTTGTTCATTAAATTAATTATACCAGATTTTTATAAGTAACAAAAAACCGAGCAATATTTTCATACCACTCGGTTTAAATTCATTGTATTTCCTTATCTGGAAACCACTTTTTTGTTTTGGCAACACGGTGGTTTCTGAGATCATCGAGAATCATCTCGATGAGACCCAAACTAATGTAAGTGGACTCATCTAACACTGGCTTCTCTATCAAACCCATTATGTGATTAACAAAACCCTCACCAGAAGAGCTATGCTCCCCAAAATGATGAGCCGTCTCAAACAGCTCTCGAACACCTTCTAATACCTTCCTTTCATTTCTAAATGGGAATTCAGAGGTGAACAATGTCCTGAGATTATCTTGTGAACCAGTGGTGATGACGAAGAAAAATCCGCCACTACCACCCTCTTGCCCAATAATAATCTCAAGATCAGCCTGATTCTTTAAAATTTCAAAAGCAGTAGACTTCTTCAACCCAAACATATTTGTAACCTTTCCAAATTTTAACCTATCCGCCTCATAGTAAATACCATTTAGTCATATTTGTCAATCCTTTACAACATCAAATATTCCTGTATTATTTCCCTATTAATAGCGGTTGCGCATTAAGATAATCTCGGTCATCAGAAAACACTAGATTTGGAAGATGAACGAACCTTATTGAGCAAAAACAAATGTGTCCGCCACAAGCGGATTTTTAATTATTATGAAAGAAAAAAAAGTAAAAGTAGTTGATCCAGCAGTTGAAGAAGCTGCGAAGATTAAAGCAAATAGCGTGATGTCAAAGTTTTTCAATGACACCAAGAACCCTCCAGTAGACGGAGAAGTCGTTGAAGGAAAAGTTATTGGTATTGAAAAATCAAGAGTATATGTAGACTTACAACCATACGGAACAGGTCTTATATATGGTAAAGAATTCATCACAGCAAGAGACGTTATCAAGAAATTAAACATCGGAGACACTGTATCTGCAAAGGTTGTAGATGCAAATGGTAGAGATGGTTATATTGAAATTTCACTTAAGGAAGCTAGACAAGCCCTTATTTGGGATGAGGCTGAAAAAGCTATCAAAGACAAAACAATATTTGAAATCCTTGTAAAAGAAGCAAACAAAGGAGGTCTTATGATGGAATGGCAAGGTATTGTTGGTTTCTTACCAGCATCTCAACTTAAAGCTGAACACTATCCAAAGATAGATGATGGAGATAAAGATAAGATTATAGATGAATTGAAAAAACTCGTTGGTCAAAAGATTGCTGTTGCAATAATCACAGCTTCACCGAAAGAAGGTAAGCTAATATTCTCAGAAAAGAATATTGAAAAGAAAGAGAAGCAGAAAATGGCAAGCAAATACAATGTTGGTGATGTCCTAGATGGAGAAATCACTGGTACAGTAGACTTCGGAGTATTCGTAAAGCTTGAGGACGGACTAGAAGGACTTGTACATATTTCAGAAATTGACTGGGCACTTGTAGAAGATCCAAAGACATTATTCAAATCTGGAGATAAACTTAAGGTAAAAGTAATAGAAGTAAAAGACGGAAAAGTTTCACTTTCTATTAAAGCACTCAAAACAAATCCTTGGGTTGAAGCAGAAAAGAAATATAAGAAAGGTGACGAAGTAGAAGCTGTTGTTATCAAATTCAACAAATACGGCGCACTCGCAAGTATTGAAGAAGGAGTAGCAGGACTTGTACATATTTCAGACTTCGGTGGAGAAGCTAAAATGAAAGAGAAGATTAGCTTAGGTAAAAGCTATACTTTCAAAATAAATCTTTTTGAAGCTAAGAATCAAAAGATGGGATTGAGCTTTGTAAAATAAAATTACTAGCACAAAAAAACAGGTCTTGCAAAGCAAGACCTGTTTTTTTGTATATTTATTTATTTTTTAGCTGCTTTCTTTTTAGCAACAACGACTTTCGCCTTTGGCTTTTTATCTGCAACTTTTACCTCTGCTTTCTTTTCCTTAACTTCAACAGGTTTTGAAGCTGGTTTTGACATAAGTTCAATTGATTTTACCAAAGCATCTAATTTCATGCTTATAGCTTCCAACTGTTTCTTTACGCCATCATCACTTCCTCTGTTTGCGCTAGGAGCGAAATCATTTCTCGCTGGTCTTCCAGCATCGAAACTCTTTCTTGGGAATCTATCTCCTCCTCTGTCTCCAGATTCTTTCTTTCCTCCAAAGCATTCATTACAGTAAACTGGCTTTCCTTCTGTTGGACGAAAAGGAACTTCGCAAGGTTTGTGACATTGGTCACAAGTAGCTTGGTGCATAGTGACAGGACCTCTGTCTCCACCAAAACCTCCTCTGCTACCTCCAAAGCTTGATCTGCCTCCATCTCTTCTTCCCCCTCCGAATCCACCTCTACTACCTCCACCAAAACGGCTTCCTCCTCCTTCTCTTCTAAATTCTCCCATATAAATATTTATATTAGTTAATTATGATAATACAAGATTATGCACTATTTTTGATAAAAAAGCAAGAGCCAGAAACTATTTATCCAAATCTAGAATATGATCAATGCGTATCTTACTCACAAAGTCAGGTACGTGGCTTACTACAATCATCGCTCCTTCATATTTGCTTAGGGCCTCGGCAATCACAGGAATGTGACGAAAATTAATATGATTTGTGGGCTCATCAAGAATAAGAAGACCTGGTTTTTGTAAAACAAGTCTAGCAAAAGCCACAAGACCTTTTTGTCCTTCAGACAAATCCCCTATTTTATTACTCATTGATTCTGCTTTTATAAGAAAACCAGAAGCTACGCCCCTCACTGTTTCTTCAGGAATTTTTTCATCTACTTCAGAGAGAGACTTTAAAACAGTGTCCTCAAAATTAAGAGTAGAAAAATCTTGTCTATAATATCCAATTATTATTCCAGGGGCTATTTTTGTACCTTCTGCTTCGTTCTTTGCAATCGATTCTAAAAGAGTACTCTTACCAATACCATTTGGACCAACAAGTAAAAGATGTTGATTCTTCTTCAACTTCATATTAGCCTTTCTTTGTACTGGCTTATGATTTTTGAAAGTCTTAAAGGACGATATACTTACAATTTCTCCCAGAATATCTTTCTGCGCAGGAATTATAAAAGGTCTAATTGTTTTGTCCTCCTTTCTTGTATCTACAATATCATCTTCAAGCTCTTCTGCTTTTTCTCTCATTCTTTTTGCAACCATACGCATCTGTCCTCCTTTCATCGCAAAGAAGTTTGCTTTATCTTTATTTTCTTGGATCTCTTTTGCAAGCTGAGCATTCTTTCTGTTTTCTTTTTCCTGACGGATAGTAATTTGTTCACGAACATCAAAATAGTTTCCTACATACTGTTCAATCTTTCTTGTATAAACATCGAGATATAAGACCCCATCAGTAAAGCTATTCAAAAACTCTGCATCGTGAGAAATTACTATACATGTTTTTTTATATTCAATTAAAAACTTAGTTAGATGTTCTATCCCCGCCTTGTCCAAATTATTTGTCGGCTCATCGAGAAGAAGTAAATCTGGACTTTGTATAAGTGCTGAAGCTAAGAGAAGTCTTGCTTGCTGACCACCAGAAAAAGCTCTCATTTTTCTTTCATGTATTTTTTCATGACCTTTCAAATTTACCACCTCAAGTATTTCATCTATTTTTACATCGATATCATATTTCTTTTCTTTGAAAGATTTCTGAAAGAATTCTCTTACGGTAAGATCAAGGTCGTCTCTGGGAATAACCTGACGAGAGATTGCAATAGAAACACCGTTTACTACATTGATATTGCCGTCTGTAGGCTCCAGAGCTCCTGTGACAAGCTTAAACAAGGTGCTTTTACCAGAACCATTCTGTCCCATAATAGTAGTCTTCGTGCCACGACGAATAGAAAAATCCACCTCACTCAAGAGGGGTCTATTATCCGAGTACCCAAATGATACTTTTTCAAATCTAAGTATTGATTCGTCTTTTGCCATTCACTAGAGGATACTTTATTTTTGATAAAATAGAAAGGGATATAATCAAAACTAAATTCTCGATTCAAAGAACTCCTCTACCGCTTGAGAAGTAAAGAAAGCTGCTCTTTCTATAAAATTATTTCTTAATACTGGATTCTGCATAAAATCTTCGTATATATAAGCATACTCAATAAGTACGCTCAAAGAATCTGATGTATTGTAACTACCTAAGGCTATAAGTTCTTGATCTTCAATAACCCCAGCGCTTTCCTCTTTCATTGTACTTACCTTTTGCACCTTGGATATTTCATCCTTTAAGTCATTGGCCAAAATTTTACTTGATGTTGAATTAGAATATTGTTTTTCTGGTACATATATAGAAAAACCTTCGTAATTTGGTTTACCTTTGTATTTTGGATTATCATTGAAATGCAAGTGTATTGCTATATCAATCTTGTTATCTGCACTCCACTTATTTATTCCGTACAAAAATACTGCAGAATTCAAAGGAGCAGTAGAATGTCCCATCTTTGCATTTACTATATTAAACTTCCCACTATCGACGAGCTTAAACATCTCGTCTTTCATACTTTTTACCCAAGACAAAATTCCATCTCTATTACTATTTACATATTTTTCTAAATCTGAATTCCAACCATTAAAATTCCTTGAGGTTATAATCTCAAACTTTTTATTCTCCCCTAAAATACCCTTAATCTTTTCAGATATTAATAGATTCAAGTCTCTTTCTTTCAACATCCCGTATTCTGAACCTCCAAAATTTGGTTCATGACCGGGCACTAACAATATCTTTATCTTTTTATGATCTTCATTACTTTTATATTTCTCAACCAAATCTTTTACGCTAATACCCATAGAAAAAAAGGCCGCCGCTTGGTTTTTTATTTTCCATAAATATGGAGTTATAGAATTTCTTGTGCTATAGAAAAATACAACACAAAGAAGAACAACTAACCCAGAAATTAAAATCTTTTTCATCATTAATTATTTATTAATACTAAAACATACTTCATAAAAATCAAAATCCCCACGACAACAGCAACGATAGCTGAAAGTAATACGGCACCAGCAGCAACGTCTTTTGTATCTCTAGCATAAGGATGATATTCAGGAGAAGTAAGGTCAATATCTATTTCAATGGCTGTATTAAAGGCTTCGGACACAAAAACAAAACCACTTACTAATATAAGTATCGCCCATTCAATATTTGTAATATTGAAATAAAAACCTAAAAAGATGACTGCAATAAATAAAACAATATGAATCCAAGCATTGTGGGTTGTTTTTATAAAGATCTTTAATCCTCTACCAGCATGAGCAAAACTTTCTTTTCTTTTAATGATTGAGAATCTTTTATTTTCATCTGACTCGTCTTTCATAATTTAATTATAACATAGACACTCAGTCTCTTGGAAATTTAATGGGGTTTAATAATGCAAATTAAACTTGAAATTATTCAATAATTAAGATATTCTATCAAAACAAGCCAAACATTGGGGGATCGTCTAATGGTAGGACGCTCGCCTTTGGCGCGAAGAATCGGGGTTCGAGTCCCTGTCCCCCAGCCAACTCATGCGTAGCTCGAGACGCATTTGAGCTTTAAAAGCTAATTTTAGAAAACATAAATATGGCATCAAATAATGTTCCCTATATGTCAGCTCCAGGTTCTATAGTTAAAATTTTAGAAAAAATAAAAGAAGCTGGAACTCCTGAAAACTTTAACGCTGATTTTTTATCAACCAAACTTGGGTTTAAGGGAGGTAATTACAGAACCTTCATTTCGTGGGCTAAAAAAGCTGCACTATTAAATAGTGATGGAACACCTACCCAACTTTATAAAAAATTTAGAAACCCCACAACTTCAAAAAGTAGTTTTGCTCAAGCTATTAGAAATGCATACCCAGAACTTTATTCAAGAAATGAATACTGTCATGACCTCGACAAAAAAGGTTTTAAAGGATTAGTTATGGAGGCAACGGGTGAAGCACATGATTCTAAAATAGTTGATAATATAGTATCAACTTTCTTCAACGCAAAATCCCTAGCTGATTTTGATAGTAAAATCGATGCACCATTGGAAGAACCAATTTTGGAGGGAAAAAAAGAAGTTAATGAAACTAATACATCAAATAAAAAAATAAATTTAGGATTAAATTACACTATTAATTTAGTTCTCCCTAAAACTGATGACCCTTCGGTTTATAATGCAATATTTAAATCACTTCGAGATAATCTTCTAAAAGATTAATTTATGAACGATGAGTCAAATATAAAATTATTTGTTTTAGCTAATTCTTTAACTGAGAATAATTTAGATATGGTTGAACATAACCATAATATAGATTTGGGAAGAAAAGAACAAGCACCTACTAAAGAGCAAGATTACTATGCTCAATTTGATTCTGTATTCAGGAAAGAAGCAAGAGAAATGTCGAAACACTATGAAGTTTTTTACTGTCTTGAAAAGTCAATTAGAAATCTTGTTGTGCAATTAATGTTTGAAAAGTATGGTGAAAATTGGTGGGAAGATAAAGTAAAAGAAGATATAAAGAATAATGTTAAAGATAATATTCAAAAAGAAATCGAATCTGGTTTTACAGAAAGATCTCAATCTAATATTGACTATACAACTTTTGGGGAATTAACCGAAATTGTAAAAAATAACTGGGAAGCATTCTCTGGATTATTTAGGGACGTTAAAGCTTTTTCAAAAATCATGAGTAGTTTAAATCAGTTGCGTGGACCTATTGCACATTGTTGCCCATTAGCAGAAGATGAGGCTGTGCGTCTTAATTTGGTAGTAAAGGATTGGTTTAGATTAATGGAATAGGTTTAGATTTTATCTAGTAAAAAAACGTGCATTACTAGTATAATAAAATTATGGAAATTATAAACTTTATCGCAAATAACGCCATGACATTTTTAACTGCAATAACAGTATTTATCCTTTTCTATTATACTAGAGAAACATATTTATTAAGAAAAGAGTCTCAAAAACAGACTCAGATACAATTTACCCCATATCTTTCTTTAAGAAATTTAGATAGCGGTGCAACCTTATCGAATCTTGGAAAAGGGATTGCATTACATATTCAAGTTGATCCATCTATCCAAATTGAATCCCAATTGATTCTATTAATTCCTTCAATAGGAGCGGGGGAAGATAGAATTTTATATTCTATGTCGAAGAACGGGGATGGTGCCTGGGGTTTAATAACAAGGCAGCTTCCTGATGAAGTAGGTATTACATACTCAGATATTCTAGGTAACAATTATAAAGCCTCATTCTCAAGAGAATATAAAGGTATGGGTGTTTTCAAAGAGGTAAAACAGAATAAATTATAGCTTTTTTAGTGCGCTCAAGTTGCGTCGTTTTAATATACTAAGATTAGCTTAAACTGCCTTACAGGGCTTAGCCGACAACGGTTCCGACACGAGTCCCCCAGCAAAGAAAATTTTAGGAGGAATTTAAAATAAAAAGATAATAAAAAAGGCACACAAATTTGTGTGCCGTCATGTGCTTAGGTTTCGAAGAAGGGCCCTCATACGCCTTCCTTCTTCTATCTTGAATGATAAATCATTGCCCGATAAGCCCATTTTAAGTCCCCACAGTTGATCCCAAGCAACAGACTCTTCTTCAGATCCAGACGGTGCATCCTTATATGCTTCCTCAGCATCTTCTAGAATTTCTCTTCTAGTTTTTGATCTGCCAAGAAAATTTAGTTCAACACCAAGATTTTGTATTTCTTTTGGTTTAGATTTCTCATCTTGTTGTTTAAGACTCTCAATCAAACGATGTCCGCGAAGGACACTGTTACAGAGTTCGTTATTACTTTCACGAACTATATCATCCAAACTACGAGTTGGACCAATTGGCCAAATATGTCCACATGGTGCTCCACTCATGGCAACCTCCCTTTTAAAATTGTTTAAAGAACCCCTACTTATATTTAATGCTACAACAAAAAATACACTAGTCAAATCATCCACAAACTTTTGCTATAAGAAAAGGCTCGACCAGATAAATCTGGAAGAGCCTTGTTTTTGCAAAGTGGACAATATTTATTCATTAGTGAAGGTTACTTGCGGGTATCGAAGCCTGTCTCACCAAGATTACCTTCCCTGTCCACATCTTGGAAAATCTTTATAGACCTGCCTCCTTCGTGTACTTTTTGCACCAAAGGATGATCATACTTTCCATCCTTAAAGTGCCCAGAAACGTGCATCCGATCTATTATAGGTGTACTCATGACGCCCTCCTTTTTAGGGTTGCTTCCCAAACGATTTGGAAAGAACTTGTTCAGTTATAATCCTACAATAAGTCTTAGATCCGTCAACATTTTCCTTGTGTCAGTAAATGCTTTCAGAACTTCAGACTCGTGAATATGCTTGCTGTTCTTGTATTTATATCGAAATTCCCTTATCCACAGACCGTCTTTACTAGACAATATGTCCTTGAATAAGACAACATCGTTCCCACCCCAATACCTAAATGCATATAGAGAGTAGGAATAAACAAAGTTTAGAATATTCAGCGCGTTAGGAAACCTCCCATCATAGGCAGCACTAGTTGCCCACTCATAAAAAGTTTCAGCACGCTTTAAAAGATACATTGGTACTTTATTGTGTACCCTTGTAGCAAGTAAACTTTCTCTGTCTTGATCTATAGATCCAAAAATTCCTTCACCAGTTAATAACGGTTCAGTAATAAGTGGATCTAAGTTTTCAATCAAAGGAGATACTAATGACCGACTCAAGAAAGCAATATCTAATTGTTCATAAAAAAACCCGCCATACTTATCATCGTTGTCTTTCAGGACAACAAACAGATCGGTATCTTTTCCTTTTCTGTTTCCATACCAGGTTACAGATTCTATCTGCTCCATAGGTATTACCGAAAACAAAACAGGAAGTATCTTATCATTTTTCATAACCAACTCCTTTCAAAGTTCAAATTCTTTTATAACCCTACAATATAGATCTGGAAATAGCAACGACTTCTATACTAACCAATAAATCACTTCCCCATCACAAAATCAAAAATAGCTTTTGCATTTTTACCCATAACTGGCAACCTATCTAACTCATACCAATTTGCTTCAGCGATTTCTTTCCCATCAATATGTATTTCTGAATTATCTATATCTTCTTTAAATATAGATAACGTATCTTTTTTATATTCATGTTCGAAATGAAGATCTCCAACATATTCTGGTTTCTGTAATTGAATACCAACTTCTTCTTTGCACTCACGAATTATTGCATCATTAATATTTTCATTTTCATGAACTCCGCCGCCAGGAAATGTCCAGGTATTTGGATAGTAAGTTAAACGTACCATAAGAATCCTATTTTGATTAAACAGAATTACTTTTACACCCTTTGTTTTAGGACGAATAAAAAACCAATACGCTCTGTGAAGTTTATTTATAAATACCGCCAAAGTAATATTTCTCATACTGGGATTATAACATTGTTTTAAAACCACGCATTTGACAAGCGTGACTTTATATATTAATATAGTAAGTAGGGACAACAAACAAGAACCTTGAAAGGAATTTCTGATGTCGACAAAAATTATACATATCAGTGATGAATTCAGAGAAAATCTGGAATTGCCAGTGGATGGTCCATGCTATGAGCTAGCGATAGCTCTGCATCGTGGACTAGGCTGGCCGCTTGTTGGTTTACTTGATAAATCATCGGTAAATCAAAAATGGCGGCACGCAGCAGTCAAAACCCCAGAAAGTGGCCTTTGGGATGCCAGAGGGTTGATTACTGAAAAAGAATTCGGGAAACCATTTCCAGAAATCGACTCGCCGTATGTAATCATGGATATCAGCGAAGATGATCTTCGTTCGATAAGGCCAGTTCGTGAAATTGCCATAGAAATAATCGCCAAAATAGCTGAGGCGCTATGGCCTGAGTTGCCATGGATAAATGGACAACAAAAGCGTTACAAGGAGTTTGCTGACGCATTAGAGGCTTTGTCCAGGAAATACGACTTATGGATCGGTGGTCCGGTACCAGGTTGTCCCCCAGCATTATTTGATGGTCGTGGTGATAACCTGGAAAAAGGATATGCACTGGAACAAACCGCGGACGGACTAGGCTTCAGAATAGACCGCTACTTTGACAACATGTAGCAAACAACCGCTTGATAGTCATCTGACTTATCAAGCGGTTTTTTTATGTTCCACCTTCCAAAAACTTAATTTAGCGATATAATTAAGAAACTAACTAATTACACCAATGAGAATACAAAGATAAGACCACCTTTATAATTTTAACCGATCCGCATTGCGGAATCTTTGTATATGCATAACAAAAATCAACAATCTGTAATATTCTCTTGTAGCCACATCTCAAAGAAATTTGAGTTAATAGAAGTCTTAAAAGACATATCATTTACCATCTCCAAAAATGAAAAAGTCGGGTTAGTCGGTTCTAATGGTTCTGGTAAGAGTACCCTACTTAAAATAATAGCCAATCTTTTAGAAAAAGATTCTGGTACCATCTCCTATTCTAAAAAAATAAAAATTAAATATTTACCACAAATTCATACGGAAGAAGAAAAATTGAGTGGTGGAGAAATTGCAAAAAAAATCCTATTGCCAATAATCTCATCTGACGCAGATTTATTCATTTTAGATGAACCAACGAACAACTTAGATATAGATGGTCTAAATATGATTGAGAACTTTATTACAAAAAGCAATAAAGCTTTTTTGATAGTCTCTCACGACAGGATGTTCTTGGATAAAATAGTAACTAAAATTATTGAAATTGATCTTAAAACAAAATCATCCTCTATATATGACGGAAACTATTCTGACTACATAAAACAAAGAGAGGAAAAAATCCTTTTGCAGTGGAAAGAGTATAAAGAAAAAATTGAAAAAACAGATAAAATAAACGGTAATATAGAATTGAAATCTGATTGGCTTAAAAATATAGAATCGAAGAAAAAAGGTAAGAAAGCAAAAGATGATGATTCTATAAATGTACACTGGAAAGGAGCTGATGGAAAAGCAGCAAGACGTCTCAAAGTAATGAAAAATAAACTGGAAAGATTTGAGAAAGATGCAGAAGATATCAAAAAACCAATGCAGGGATTGCCACTTAAAGTGTCTTTTGATAATGAACATGGAAGTATAAAAGTGTTTGATCTTAAAGATATAGAAAAGAAGATTGGCAAACGAAAAATCGGCCCCATAAACTTACGTATACAATATGGAGACAAAATCCATATCATCGGCAAAAATGGAACTGGAAAAACAACTCTACTAAAAATACTCGTTGGGGAATTACAGACTGATTCTGGAATCATTGAAAAAGGAGAAAATATAAAAGTCGGATATATCTCACAAGAAAGATGGCTAACTAGACCAAACAAAACAGTAATAGAGGAATTTTTAGAAACAACAAAAATATCAGAGACCGAAGCAAGAAAAATACTTCATAGATTTAGAATTACCACAGAGGATGTAAATAAACATCTTTCATTAATAAGTCCTGGGGAATATTCTCGTCTTATAATCGCCGAACTATTAGCCACGAAACCAAACTGTATAATATTAGACGAACCAACAAACCATCTCGATTTGGAAGTAACCGAAGAACTAGAGAATGGACTAAAAGACTACAAAGGAACTCTCATAATAGTAAGCCATGATAGATACTTTCTAGAAAAACAAAAGATCAATAGAGTTTTTGATCTAAATATTAATTCAATTAGATTATAAAATATGCCCATACAAATAAGTAATTCGATTCAATCTACGTATATATTTATATCAATACTTATTATTGGAATAATATTAACCTTCCGAAAAAAGACCACGAAAGGACTCTCTGTAAATCTAACCCAGGAACTAAAAGGTTTTGCTATTCTTACAATTGTCTTCGCACACATCGGTTACTATTTAGTAAGCGACAATCAATTTCTATTCCCTCTCACTATAGCTGCCGGTGTAGGAGTTAATCTATTTTTATTTCTTTCTGGTTACGGGCTAGCGGTAAGTGCCATGTCAAAAGAAACATCGATACCACAGTTCTACTTGCGCAGATTGCCTAAACTATATATACCAATGTGGTGTACGGTTTTTTTCTTCTTAATATTAGATTTCTTTCTCTTAGACAGAATTTACAGTCTCAGTTATATTGGTCAAACTCTTTTAGGTTTTTTCCCTCGTGCCGATCTTTTTCTGGATATCAATTCACCCCTTTGGTATTTCACCCTTATTATCTTCTACTACTTACTATTCCCCATCACTTTTTATCGTAAGAAACCTTGGCTATCGGGAATCTTTTTGCTTACTATGAGCTACCTGGTGGTACTTTGGAACCCAGCTTTTCTTAATCAGGTCACGCATTTGTATAAATTACATGTCATAGCCTTCCCGCTTGGAGTTTTTATTGCCAGCCTAGTTTTTAAATACAAAGACAGGTTAAAAGAAATTTTACAAAAAACCGAATATCTAAAACTTTTTAAGAAAATAATATACTGGTGTTTCGTTGGATTATTAATCTGGATAATCTCTTATACAGCATATCATTCAAATGTAGGAAATAATTATTGGCTAGAACAAGCGACTAGTATACTAACATGTGGAGCAATTATAATCTTATTCTTAATTTCAAAACTAGAAAACCGTTTACTTTATTTATTTGGTGTATATTCCTATGAAATATATCTGATACATTGGCCTCTCATGTCTCGTTTTGATATTTTTTACCAGTTCCTACCATCTTGGCTTGCGACTTTAGCATATCTCGGAATATTTGTTGCGATTAGTTGGTTTATAAAAAAATGCAGGACAATCTCTACAAAGAAAGTCTGAGAGGAATAACACCCTTACAAAGTTTTGTATTTTATTGTATAATTATAGGCAGTAACCGCCCTAGTCAGACCCTTACTATATTTATAAATTAACTACTTAATAATTATGAAAATAAAATTAATTATTTTATCACTCTCTTTGATACTCAGTGGCACAATAATATCAAAAGCTCTCGCTGGTCAAAATGGTGGGGATGATAATAGAAATACATCAACTTCATGGACAAATGATGATGATAGAGATGGAGACAGAAACTCAACTTCATCCAGAGAAGAAGATGATGATAGATTTTCGACATCAACAGCTACTTCTACTAGAGAAGATAATAAAATTGGAGAAGAACACAGAAGCGAAATTGCAAATTTTATTAAATCTCTTTTAAAAGTAGCCGACAGGAATGAAGGCATCGGTGAAAAAGTAAGAGTTATGGCGAGAGAACAAGCCAGCTCTAGTGATAAGGTGGCAGAGGCAATAAATACAATAGAAAAACGCAGCAACCTCAAGACGTTTTTAATTGGAACCGATTATAAAAATATAGGTAAAATCAGAAGCGAAATAGCACAAACAAGAAATAAAATTGATGAGTTAAATAAAGATTTAGCTAAATTATCTACATCAACAGATAAAACCACTATAGAAAATGAAATGAAATCTCTAGAAACTTCACAGGAAAAAATAGAAGATTTTATGAAAAAGAACGAAAGCAGATTTAGTCTATTCGGTTGGTTTGTAAAACTATTTCAGTAGAAATTAAAAGTCTTCATGCTATAATACTTTTATTATTAGAAGGATAATCAAATAAAAATGGCAAAAGGAAACAACTCAAGAAAGAAGGAAACAAAGAAACCGAAGAAAGCTAAGAAATAATAAAATAAAAAACACCCGCTGACCGGGTGTTTTTTTATTCTGCTTTTATAAGTTTTGACAAAACCAATTCCAATGGAAGTTCAGGAATATAGGCCTTCGCCACCATATCGTAATAAGACAAAAGAATAAGTAATGTTTCCGAATTAATCTTTGATGGTTTTTTTTCAGCTAATTCTTTCAAGAACTTGAAATCTGTATCCGTCATTTCTTCTTGTAACTTCCCTTCTGAACTCTTAAGATTCCTTAAAAGCAGAACCCATCTCATTTTATGAAGCACAAGTTTAAAATACAAAAGCATATCGATATTAGAATCAGAAGCTTTTGTGACCGCATTCATTCCTAGTTCTAAGTTATTTTCATCTATTGCTCTCAGAAAATCATTTACCAACTCACCCTTAGGTGCGCCTGTCACAATTTCAACTTCTTCTACAGAAATCTTTTTATCTTTTGATGATCCAATTATTTTTTGTAGGATACTTTGCGCATCTCTAAAAGATCCGTCCCCAAGAAGTGCGACTAAATCCGCAGAGGCTGGTTCAAGAATAAAACCTTCTTTCTTTGCTATATTTATAGCAACATCTCTAAGTACTTTATGTGTAGGTTTTTTGAATAGAAAGCACTGACATCTAGAAACAATGGTCTCAGGTATTTTGTTTACTTCTGTTGTAGCAAGTATAAAAACGACGTGTTTAGGTGGTTCTTCAAGGGTTTTTAAAAGTGCATTCCAAGCAGACTTAGAAAGCATATGGGCCTCGTCTAATATATAAACTTTGTATTCTGATTCAAAAGGAAGGGTGCTTATAGATTCATTAAGTGCTCTAATATCATCTACACCAGTATTTGAAGCGGCATCTATTTCAGTAATATCATTTGCACTTGTACCAATTTCTTTTGCAAAAATTCTAGCGATACTCGTCTTACCAGTACCACGAGAACCAGAAAAGATATATGCATGAAAAACGTTTCCGAGATCAATAGAAGATTCCAAAACCTTTACGATATGATCTTGACCAAGGACTTCCTTAAAAGCCTGGGGACGATATTTACGATAGTATGCTGTTTCTTGCATAAAGAGATTATAGCATCAGATATAAAAATGGGAAATAAAAAAAGGCCATTATGCCACGAGCGAACTCGGGGCATAATAGCCAATGAACTTAAAACTTTTTTTATTAAGTTAGCTTAAGCAGAAGTCTAGCCCCAACGTTTCCTGAGATTACTCTCAAGCTCTAATTAGGGTGCAAGGCTTATACCTCCTTTCATGATACCGGAATTTCTTGGCCGTCACGGTCGTAGTTACCTTGTCGGGATTTTTGGACCGTAAAGCGCAGGCCGGCAGCCGAGTTAGGCGCCGATGCAGGCAGTTTTTGCTTTAGTTACTACAGATTTACGGCGAATCGTCGGGGGACCAGTTTTCATGCGAAGGTTCTCCTTCTTGTTTAACTTACTTATTATATTTAGCAGAAGAGTACCTCTCCTCTGCTTTGCAGGTGATGTCGGCGCAATATCTTTCGCGCGCCAATAACCACCAAAATTCAAAGAACAAAAAAGTGAGATGGTTACCAGTGATTCCTTACTTATTTTTTCCCTTAACGGCGCCAAAAACATCGGGGCGCGACAGCCAGAAACATGTCTCCCAACGAAATCTCGCTCATCGCGGATTGTTTCGTCATAGACAAGACCCAAACTGTAACGGGATACGGGAACCTACTGGTAACCAACTCTGCATAGAAAGTTATCACACTATTACTAGTTTGTCAACTGTTTTTCGATTTTCTTTTTTATATTCCTAAAATAGCTATATTTATAGCCGTTATTTTGTAGCATCTAAATAACTTTTAATTATTTTTTCTACTTCCTTTTCTGTATTACATTGCATAAGTTCATTTCTCAATTCTTTTGCTCCATCAAATCCATTCACATACGCTTTAAAATGCTTTTTCATTACAGCAAAATTCTTTTGATTCTTTAATAGTTTATTAAAAAGCTTGGTGTGTTCTACGAGTACTTTTAGTTTTTCTTTTATAGAAACTTCTTTTGTTCTCTTAGAATCAAAGAGCCAAGGATTTCCAAAAATCCCCCTCCCTATCATCACTCCTTCAAATACAGTATCTTTTATTTTCTCTTTACCATCTTTTGGAGATTTAATATCACCGTTTGCAATGAGGACAACTTCTTTATCTATACCTCTAACAAATTCAGAAATCTCTTTTGCAAGTTCCCAGTGTGCATCAACCTTGGACATCTCTTTTCTAGTACGTAAGTGTACCGTAAGAGCAACCGGCTTTTCTGCCAAAACTTCTGTGAGCCAATTTTGATAATCTATTTTGTTATATCCAATTCTTGTTTTCACAGATATTGGAAGATTCGGCGCACCTCTTTTTGCGGCTTTTATGACTTCTCTGGCAATTTTAGGGTTCTTCATCATTGCAGACCCTGCTCCCTGTTTCTCTACCTTTCTATCAGGACAACCCATATTGAGATCAATACCATCAAAACCAAGCTCCGAGATTATTTTACAAGTAGTTTCAATGTTTTCTGGTTTGGAACCAAATATCTGAGCAATTACTGGTTTCTCTTTTTTAGAAAACTCTAAATCTTGAAGAAGCGGCTTTCTGCCTTTTAGAGATGCAATTCCATCTGCAGCAACAAATTCAGTCCAAAATACATCTGGCCCACCACCTGTTTCCCCATGTCTACTATATTTAGCGATTATTTGTCTAAAGGCAATATCAGTAACATCTGCCATAGGTGCAAGACAAGTAAAGCCTTTATTTTTTCTTATTTTCTCCCAAAAATTCTTTTTCACAAGGTGATTCTAGCATTTATTTTATCTTTGACCAAGATACAAAAAAATGTTATTTTATAAACATGGCAACAAAAATATTACAGAAAGATAATCCGATACTTAGACAAATCTCTAAGTCTATTTTGGAAAAAGAAATAAAAAGCCCTAAGATCAAAAAGATTATCTTAGATATGAAAAAAGCTCTAAATTCCCAAGAAGATGGAATCGCTATTTCTGCTATTCAGATAGCCGAACCAGTAAGAATCTTTTTGATCTCAAAAAAGATATTTGAAATACTTGGAGAAAACAAGGATGAAATAAGAGAGAAAGTCAAAGATCTAATCTTTATAAATCCTAAGATTAAAAAGTTTTCAAAAGAAAAACAGCTCCTTGAAGAAGGATGTCTCTCTGTAAGATATTTATATGGAAAAGTTTCAAGATGTAAAAAAGTTCAAGTAGAAGCTACTGATGAAAATGGAAATAAATTTTCTAGAGGATTTTCTGGTCTTTTGGCTCAGATAATTCAACATGAAAATGATCACTTGGATGGCATTCTTTTTATTGACAAAGCTATAGATATAGAGGAAATTAAACCAGAAAATATTAAATAAATGTTTAATCAAAAAATTAAAATAGCGTTTTGGGGAAGTTCTGATTTTTCTGTTATCGCAGTAGAAGAATTAAAAAAACTTGGTATTATACCTGAGCTTATTGTTACAACTCCGGACAAACCACAAGGTAGGAAAATGGTACTCACACCAACTCCTGTAAAAGCTTGGGCCGTAGAAAACAGTATAGAATGTGTCACTCCATCAAAACTAAAGGACCCAGAATTTTTAAAAAAGATAAAAGAATACAATCTTATGATCGTAGCTTCGTATGGAAAGATAATTCCACAGGAGGTTATAAATATCCCTGAATATAAAATATTAAACATCCATCCGTCTCTATTACCAAAATACAGAGGTTCTTCCCCACTTCAATCTCAAATATTAAACGATGAATTTGAAGTCGGAGTATCAATAATGCAAGTGGATATTGAAATGGACCATGGTCCCATAATTACTCAAAGAAAATTTGTGATAAACAACTGGCCTATTGGCTTTACTGAATTACAAGATATTTTAGCAAAAGAGGGTGCAAAAATTATCTCTGAAATATTGCCTGATTGGGTAAAAGGAAATATAGAAACGAAGGAACAAAAACATTCTGAGGCAACTTTCACAAAAAAAGTAGAAAAAAAAGATGGATTTATTGATATAATAAACGGAGACCAATTTAAAAACTACCTAAAAATTCTTGCCTATGAAGAATGGCCTAGGGCATATTTCCAAATAGAAAAGAAAGGAATAAAAACCAGAATTATAATTAAAAGCGCCACCTGGGAAGATGGGGCTCTTAAAATACTTCGGGTTATACCAGAGGGTAAAAAGGAAATGGATTATAAATCTTTTCTTTTGGGATTACAAAATTAATTGTAAAAAGAACTGGGCGTTGTTGAGCGATAATAATTTATCGCTTTTTGCATTCCATATGCTACATGACAGACGTATAAAACAAAAATCATTATGAGAGTAAAGGAAATCGCCACGGTCTTTTTGCTTAATTTCCTATTTAGGATCATATATACCTTTCAATAGATCTTTGATTTTTGCTCCACCCTTTCTAAAAAAACTGTTTTTCTTTTCTTTATAAGATTTCAAGGCTTTTGCCATTTCATCATTTACAGAATCTATAGCCGAATATAAGTCTTCTTTCTCTGATACCGCTCTGAGAGTCTTCCCTCCAAGATGTAAATTAAATTCCGCTTTAAAGATATCCCCAGTCTTATGATGATTACTAGTCTTACCAATATCTACATAACACATTACTACCTCCATTTCTTCGGGGTTTATAAATTTATCCAAGTGAGAAAGTCTTTTTTCCACATACTCAGTAATAGCAGGAGTTAGAAAAGTATTTGTCATTTTAATATTGTGCTTCATAATTTTATTTATCTAAACTTATAATCTTGCCCGGAGAGTGATGACCGCTCACTATCCTTACATCACCATTATACACCTTAAAATATTCACGGACCAGTTCAATTACTCTTTTGTTTGCTAATCCTCTTTCTGCTGGTTCTTTCACAGTTATATCAAAATGATCCTCGGATTTTTTGACGAACTTCTCTGTTTTTGCACCTGCTTTTACTTTTACCTTTATATACATATATAAAGGTATATATTAACCCCTAAATTATAAAAAACAAAATCCCCAGGACTTAGTCCTGGGGATTTTGTTTTACCAAGTGAGATATTATCTCATAGGTCTGAAAGGTCTCTTTTCAAGTGGTTTTGCTTCGTTGACGGTAAGCTTTCTACCATCCATTTCAACACCGTTGAATGATTCAATAGCTTTATCAGCTTCATCATCATTAACCATGCTTACGAAACCAAATCCTCTTGATCTGCCAGTCATTTTGTCTATCATAACGATAGCTGACTCAACAGCGCCGGCCTTTGCGAAGAAATCTGCTAACGCAGCATCATTTGCTGAGTAAGGAAGATTTCCTACATATAATTTCTTTGCCATTTGTTTTCAATTTTCTACTAAAGTCGCAGAAACGACCTAAAATCTCAAACGGCTAAGAAAAACTTAAACCTACGAGAATTGTTACTGCTTTGCTAGTATAGCACAAATAAAACAATAAATCAACCTTACCCAATACTTTAATTATTTCGTCAATATATACTTAATAGTTTTAACTATAGTATCCCTATAAAGCCACTGGATAAATCAAAGAAGTACATCAATCATCTAATATCTACAAAAACAGTGTACAAATAAGCATTTTTCTGTTAGAATACTCCGACAATGAACAAACAGAAAGAATACAAGAAATTTGCTGGTAAAGATAAAAGAAACAAAACTCCTTTTAAAAATCAACAAAAGAAGCAAGGCAAGACAATACTAGGAACCATTAAATCAGTCAGAGGGAATGTCGCCTACTTCATATCTGATTTAGATTCATCTATGGTTGAAATATCTACTAGAGATCTAAACACTGCGATGGCTCAAGACAAAGTAGAAGTTTCAGTTTTTGGTAAAACAAAATCTGGAGAACCTATGGGTAAAGTAGTATCTGTAATAACAAGAAACAAAAAAGTGTTTGTTGGTACAATTCAGATATATAAAAATGAATTTTTTGCTGTACCAGATGATAGAAAAATAAAACTTACAATAAAAATCTCAAAAGAGAAATTAAAAGAAGCAAAAGAAGGAGACAAGGTACAAGCAAGAATAACTAAATGGGAAATCCTACCAAAATATTCTGAAGGTGAAGTCCTAGAAATAATCGGTAAGAAAGGTGAAAACAATACCGAGATGTCTTCTATTGTTTTAGACAGAGGTTTTGAAGTAACTTTCCCAGATAAAGTAGAAGCAGAAGCTACTAAAATTGCCGCAGCAAACAAAACTGTACCAAAAGAAGAATTCGCAAAAAGAAAAGATTTAAGAAATACTCTTACTTTCACTATTGACCCGAAAACAGCAAAAGATTTTGATGATGCTATATCATTCAAAACCCTTGATAATGGTAATTATGAAATCGGTGTCCACATCGCTGATGTATCTCACTATGTCACAGAGAGAAGCGAACTAGACAAAGAAGCTTACAAAAGAAGCTGCTCTGTATATCTTCCAGACAGAACAATCCCTATGCTCCCCTTTGAGCTTTCAGACAATCTTTGTAGCTTAAATGAGAATGAGGAGAAACTCGCTTTTTCTGCTATTTTTGAAATGGATAAAAATACGCATATCAAATCAAAATGGTTTGGTAAGTCTGTTATTAAATCCGCAAAAAGATTTACATACGAAAGCGCACAAGATTCAATAAACGACAAGACGGCTCAGTATCACAAAGAGCTAGCCGAGCTCAATCGTCTTGCAAAAATAATGCGTAAAGTAAAGACAGAAAAAGGTGCAATAGATTTTGAACAAGATGAAATCGCTTTTGAGCTAGATGAGAAAGGCGTTCCAATAAAAATATATAAAAAAGCAAGATTAGACACGCACAAGCTTGTCGAAGAATATATGCTTCTTGCAAACAGAGAGGTCGCAGAGTTTGTATACAAATTCGAAAAGAAAAGTGGAAAGGTTATTCCCCTTCCATACAGAATTCACGATCTCCCAGACAAAGAAAGAATTGGTGAACTTGCTATCTTCGTAAAAGCTCTTGGACATCAATTATTCATAAACAAAACAGGTTCTGTTACTGGTAAAGATATGCAAGCTCTTTTTGCTCAGGTAGAAGGAAAAGCTGAAGAAGGTTTGATAAAGACAGCAGCAATACGCTCAATGTCAAAAGCTATTTACTCTGTAAAAAATATTGGACACTTCGGTCTAGCTTTTGAATATTATACTCACTTCACTTCCCCTATCAGAAGATATCCTGACTTACTCGTACACAGAATGGTACAAAAAATCCTTACAGGAGAAAAAATAGATGAAAGAAATTATGCTTTCTATGAAAATGCTGCAAGACACAGCACTGACCAAGAAATAAAATCTGCAGAAGCAGAAAGAGAAGGAAGAAAGTACAAGCAGATTGAATTTATGCAAAATAAAGTCGGACAAGTTTTTGAAGGTTCAATCACTGGTGTTACTGAATGGGGTATTTATGCAGAAGACACAGAAACAAAAGCTGAAGGTATGATAAAACTTTCTTCACTTGGTGATGACTTCTACGTACTCGATGCAAAAAATTATAAAATAGTTGGAGAGAAAACAAAAAATACTTACACTCTCGGACAAAAAGTTAAGATAAAATTGGTTAGTGCTGACTTAGACAGAAAGACGATGGATTATGAGATAGTGAAATAAAAAAAGCGGTTCCCAAAAAGGAACCGCTTTTGAACAACCCTTTTTTCATTAGATTGTTCTGACCGGAAAAGGTTCAGTGCCAAGATTAGCAAGATTTCTCCCGCAATACCTCGCACCTTCACCACATTTACCAGTCTGCATGCATGGAGGCTCAAAGAAAGATAAGACCTCCTCATTACCTGCAAGATGCTTTCTGGCACCACAGCTCAATTGATATATTTCTTCTTGAGCGCAGAGACAGAGACGTTTTGCCTGTTCGTGTGCAATGGCATTAATCGTCCCTGACTTTTCGTATGTCACCATCGCACCATAAGGAGCCAGAACTGCAGCCAGAGTCTTTGGTAGCTCTTTAGACAACTTTAGCCAAGCTACCATCAAAACCTCAAGCTCCACGTCAGCCCCCAGTTGTTTTAATAACGGCGGCGAATATACAAAACCGTTGAATGAAGGCTCTGTTCTTCTGACTGTTCTGTGCCGCTGATCCTGCCCCATAGTGGCACAAGAGATAGATATCTCCATGCTGATATTTGATGCATTGTTGTCCATCAAACACGGCAGGAAATGTAACCTATCAACCGGATGCATATCATCTTTCCCCGGTTTTTTAATCCTGGGTACGTACAGGTTTTTCAGTCCACAGGATGGATGATATTCCGTTCCTGCGTAGAAACCTGGAATAAACGGCACCCAATCCTGTTTTTTCCTTCTCTCCTCTACAAAGGCAAAGGATATTTCCGGAAATTTCTCCAGGACTAAGTCCCGCATCATATCAGTCACGTTCCTCAACACCGGACTCCACGAGCACTCCCACATAGTAACAAGAGTGATCAAATCAATCGTGTAGTCCAACCCGGTCGGCATTATTATTGGAATAAACATCCGCATTTGCTCTTGAGCAATCTTGGGGAAGTTATTTTTAAAAGAATCTGGTGCATTCGGTCTTTCCTTTTGAGAAACCTTCGCAACCAAATCTGTAGCCGAATCAATATAGTAACGGTAGCGAGCAATCGCCTTGTCGATGTAATACCCGATTTTATTCATCTGAGAACGGCTAAGCCCCGGCCAGTGAGCATTAATATATTCCATCAGACGTTTTTTGTCTGGATTGGAATACATCGCTGCGCAAAAACGACCACTTCGTTGATCCGTATTATAGAACGGATGTGTTAGGTGCAGACCAAATGTCACATCACCCACAGAGACCCCCTCGATGCCAAAAGTAAAACTGGAGTGTTCCATGGTTGTGTGATGTCCAACTTTGAATAATCTTTCCTTAATATCGATCATGTCACCTAGCATAGGCGTTTCAGCACCATAGCAATATTTCGCAGCGTGTGAAGCCAAAATTTCTGGCGACACACTAGGCAAACAAACCAAACCGACCTCAATTGTTCCAGAGGTTTTTGATGGGATTACATTACCATTCTTGTCTTTCATTTTCCTGTCCTTTCAGTTTATGTTAAACAACCAAATCTAAATAAACCTTACATAATAAAAATAGTAAAGTCAAACAACAAAAGATTGCGTTATTTCGCAACCTGCACTGCTTCCTCAAATTGTATTGATAGAAGCCTTGAGATACCATCTGAGCCCATTGTGACTCCATATATGACCCCTGCGCGAGACATTGTTTCTCTATTGTGGGTTATAAGAATAAGCTGAGAATATTTAGAAAGGTTGGCTATCATATCTCCATATTTTCTAGAATTTGCTTCGTCGAGTGCTGCGTCTGTTTCATCCAAGATGATAAATGGTGGTGGATTAACCTGAGAGATCGCAAAAAGAAGTGCAATAGAAGTAAGAGCTCTTTCTCCACCTGAGAGCATCATCAAACCTTTTATTTTCTTCTTCGGTAAATTTACTTCTATATCAAGACCCTCTTCTTGTTCTTCCTCTTCTTCGGTAAGATCACCAACTTCCCCTTCACCAGGGACAGTCAAATCTGTATCAGATCTTTTTCTCTTCTTTTCTTTTACCAAAGAAAGTTTAGCAGAACCTCCACCGAACATTGCAGTAAAGAATTCTTGAAATTGAATATTTATTTTTGTAACACCAAGCCTAAATTCATTTGTAAGTTTTTCATCAAGTTCTTTTATAAGAATTTTTAGAGATTCGGAAGACTTAAACAAATCTTCAAGCTCTTTTGCTAAGAAAACATCTCTTTCAGAAGTTTCTTTAAACTCTTTCATTATTTCATCGCCACCAGCGACACCAGCATCTTCCAAGCGAATTTTTATCTTCTCAAGTGCTCTGCGTCTATCTTCCTGAACTTGTCTTGGTTCACTTATAATTTCTTCTAAGGAAATAGCCACACCACCTTCATTTACTGGCCAAAAATCTTTATATCTCAAAGCCTGAATGCCCACAAGGATTCCACCTTCTTGTAATTCCCTCTTTAAATCTTCTTCATTTTTTCTTAAGATACTTTCTCTGCCTTCAAGATTGCTTAAGTGCCCACGAATATCATTCTGCTCTGCAACGATTCTAAACAATGCTTTTTCTGCGTCTCTATTTGAATCTCTTTCTTTTTCTATTTCGCTCTTCAAAAATACATATTGCTCTTCAAGCTCTGTTTCTAGCTTTTCTGCATCTTTTATTTTCAATTCATATCCACCTTTTTCAGATTCTAATCCCTTAATATCACTTTCAATTTCTTGCTCGGCTTGTTTATTTTCACTTTCTTTGTTTCTTTCTATAAAATCCTTAAGGAGTTTCTTGATGTTTCTAAAAATCTCTTTAACCTTTGATATATCAGAAGTTTCAAAAGCTCCATCGATTTCTAAATCTATTTCTTTTGTGACATTTTCTACCTGAGAAAGTAAAACCGTCTTGTTCGTCATCGCACTATTTGCATCTTTCTGTTTTTTGAGAAGACGAATAAGAGAGGAGATTTCTCCCTCTATTCTACCAACATTTCTCATGAGAGAGTCCTTCAAAATACGAGTTTCTTTGAGCTTCCCTTCAACTTCCATAACCTTCTCGCTTTTATGATCTCTAGTATTTGATTTGGCTAAAGTTTCTTTAGCTTCAGCCAGCTCCTTTTCTAATTCTTCTTTCTTTTTTAAAAGAGGTTCTTTTTCTGACAAAACACTTTTTCTTTCATTATTTAAATATGATTCCTCACGGCAAAAGTACTCATGATACATCTTAGTGAGATCAGTTTTCATTTCTACTGCCTTTTCTATTTTTTCTACTTGTTTCTTAAGGAAACGAATATGCGGAGCAATCTCTCTTCTTAAAGATTCAACTTGTTTAATATTTTCTTCTGTCTTATCAAGCTTTCTTATACTCTCTTCTTTTTTGTATTGATATATTTTTAATCCAAGAGCATCCTCTATCATTTCCCTTCTCTCTCTAGTATTTGCATTAAGTACCTTATCAGCCTCACCTTGAGAAATAATATGGTGTCCAGAAGCACCAATATGCGCACCCGCAAGAAGTTCTATAATATCTTTTAATCTTACAAGACTTCCATTTATAAAATACTCACTGGAAGAATCTCTGTGTACTACACGCTCCAAAGCAACTTCATCAAAATCAAGATTGAGTACTCTTTGTACGTTGTTGAAAATAAGTTTTACAGAAGCTCTATTTGCACGAGGTGCATCTTTACCTCCATTGAAAATTAAATCCTCAGCTCTTTTACCACGAAGAGATTTTATAGATTGTTCACCAAGCACAAAACGAAATGCTTCTGCGGCATTTGATTTACCAGAACCGTTTGGACCAACAACAGCAGAAATAGGTGTATTGAAATCTAATACACTTTTTTTAGCAAACGATTTAAAACCAGCAATTTCAATACTTTTTAAATACATACGGAAATTATTCTATTTTATATAAATCTTTTATAAACTTCTCAATCTTTTTATCTGGGGTATCAAAAAGCATTTCTTCATCTTGAAATCCGCTACCTATAAGTCTATGCCAAAGAATATATTCTTTGGGCTTTAAATCTGCACTTTCAAGCTCATGCTCAAAAGTGGCTATTTTCTTTCTGTCTTCAGCAAACTCTTCTTTAGCAATTAAGTCCTGACTAAGCTTTAAATAATAAGCTTCTATTTCTTTAGTTATATCGTCCCAAACAACTTGCTGTTCTTCAGGCAAATCAAAATTACCCTCTTCATCTACAATTATTCTCTTGGGTTGTTCCGGTATTTTCTCTGTCATGTAAATATTATACCATTAAGCCCAACCTTTTTCTTTCAGGGCATGTTTAGCAGCTTCTTGTTCGGCTTCTTGTTTAGATTTACCTTCACCTTCAGCTACTTTTTCATTATGAATAAATACACCAACGGTAAATTTCTTGTCATGATCAGGACCTTCTTCTTTTACTGTTTTATAAAGCGGAGTTTCTCCTTCTTTATCTTGCGCTCTCTCCTGGAATTTACTTTTTGCATCAAGCCACATTTGGTCTTCAACAATTTTCTCTATCAAAAAGAAAATGTTTTTTGAAATAAAATATTTTGCAATATCATATCCCTGATCCAAAAAGATTGAGCCTATAAGAGCCTCAATAGTATTCGCAAGAATAATTTGTCTTGCTCTACCTAAATCTTTTGCCTCACCTTTTGAAAGTAAAAGGAAATCATTCATTCCAATTTTCGCTGCAGCCTCTGAAAGAGTCTCTGCTTTTACAAGAGCAGATCTATATGAAGTAAGCTCACCTTCTGTTTTGTCTGGATACTTAGCATACAAATATTCTGTGACTATAAGTTCAAGAACGGCATCCCCAAGAAATTCTAATCTCTCGTTATGACCCATCTCTGTATCTCTGTGTTCATTCAAATAAGACCTGTGGGTAAAGGCCTGTGTTAAAAGAGACTTATTCTTAAAAGTAATCCCTAGTATTTCTTCAAATTTTGTAAAATCTGGTTTATTCATAATTGGCTATCTGCTTCCAATTATAGTAATCGCTTTTGTGATTATTGGCAAGATATCATCATAGAAATTAAGTGTTTGAATATCTTGGAGTTTAAACCACTTTGCATCGTCTAAACCGCCACTTTCACCAAGGTTGAGATCATCCATTTCTGACTTTGCAAGAAAATAGGTAACTTGTTTACGAATCTTTCCATCTTCAGGATGATTTGCTACATATTCGTTACTCAAAAGTTCTTCCTCGACATTTATATCAATACCAATTTCATCTTTTATTTCTCTCATAAGACCCACTTTCATATCTTCACCATCTTGAAGTTTACCTTTTGAAAGAGTCCATCTGCCAAATACATCATGTACAAAAGCAAAATATATATCGTCATCTTTTTTTGCATAGATAACAGCACCAACAAGCCTTCTTATTGGCATCTGATCAAAAGAAATTTCTTTAATTGTCTTTTTTTTTGTTTGTTCGTCCTTACCTGGTTCACCAAGTTCTTTATAAATAGTACCGAGAACTCCGTTTATAAATCCTCCACTTTTTTCTCCTCCATATGTTTTAGCAAGCTCAATAGCTTCATTTATAGCAACCTTAGCAGGTACTTCTTTTCTATCAGAAAAAAGAAGCTCGTAAAGCCCGATACGCAAAATGTTTCTGTCTATAATAGATATCTTTTCAATAGGCCAATCTGGAGCAGCTTTTACAATAATATTATCTAGATCAACTCTCTTATCAATAATTCCTTTTAGCAAAGATGCCATAAAAGAATCTTCGCCTTTTCCATCACCAAATTCTTTATTATTTTTTTCTAGAGATAATAAAGTATCTTCTCGTGAAAGATTTCTAAAATCCCACTCGAATGTGGTTTGAAGAACTATTGATCTTGCAAGGTGTCTGTTTGACATATTCTTTATTTACTAAGAATAGTTTACCAGATATAAAAAGAAAAGAAAAGACCGAGTGTTAATTACTCGGCTTTTTTCTCTGACTTCTTAGCTTTTGTTTTCTTTACTGTTTTAGCTTCAAGGTTAATTATTACTTTACCTTTATACTTACCACAGATTGAACAAGCTTGATGTCTCATTACTGCAGATCCACAATCAGGACACTTTGTCATCGCAACATTTTTTAAGAAATGATGAGATCTTGTGCTCCCTCTCTGGGATCTATTATGTCGCATTCTGTTTACCATAGTCCTAAGAGCATACACTATTTCTAAAAAAATATCAATAAGGTCTTTTCTTTTTGTATTCTTTTTGCTAATATACAAAAGCAGTCTTAAAAAGACTACATATTCCGTGGTAGCTCAGCGGTAGAGCGATCGCCTGTTAAGCGATTGGTCGTAGGTTCGATCCCTACCCACGGAGCAGTTAGATTTGGTGAAAGCGACCTATTTGCGTCACCGAAGGTCGCAGATTTCGTTTAATCATTACTATGAAGAAAACTGTCTTTTATTCTTGGCAATCAGATTTACCTAACGGCACAAACCGTACCCTTATTGAGAATGCTCTAAAAGAGGCAGCTAAAGAAATAGGAGACGATTCTGATACTGACATTGAACCTGTTATTGATAGAGATACTCAAGGTGTAGCCGGTGCGCCAAATATAGCAACAGCGATATTTGAGAAAATTGATTCAGCTGATCTTTTTGTTGCGGATGTATCAATTATTGGAAGCGCAAAGAAACGCGCCGTTCCAAATCCAAATGTTTTAATAGAGTTGGGATATGCTCTTAAAGCCTTGAGACACGAGCGTATCATATTGGTTTTTAATAATGCATTTGGAAAGGTAGAAAGGTTACCATTCGATTTGAGAATGCACAGAACCCTCACTTATAGTTGTACCGAGTCTGTCACAGACCGATCGGAGATAAAAAAGGATCTGATTAAGGATTTTAAGTCAGCGCTACTGGTAGGTTTTTCTCATGTCGCTTCCAAGAAAACGGCGACTCCAATTATAGATATCATAAAAAATAATACACCGAGCAAAAAGATTGAGCTTAGAACACATCTAACAAGCGTATTAAACGACTTAGAAAAGTTTCAATCACCGATGAAGAGAGATGGTGGAACAGTAGAAGAGCTATTAGCTTCTATTCCTAAAACAGAAAATATATCAATGGAATTCTCAAAGCTTATCGAAACTATAGTTTTGATGAACGATATGGATTCAGCTAAAGAAGTATTTCAGTGGTTCGGTAAAATTTTAACCAAATATGACCCCATTCTTGAAGCAGGAGGTCAAACTTGGAACTGCGATGGAGATTATTACAAATTTATGGGTCATGAATTATTTGTAAATTTTGTTACACTATTTTTAAGAGAAGAAAAGTGGAGTGAATTAAAAGAGCTCTTAAAAATACCCTTGCAAGTTGGTCCAACACAACATCACATAAATGGAAGGAAAGAATCATGGACCAAACTATCCGAACATTCACCATGGATTCTTGACGAAGGAAAAACCAGAGGTCGGGTATCTCCTCATGGAGATCTCTTAAAGAATAGACATGAGAATGGTGAATTAGCTTCGGTTATTCCGTTTAAAGAATTCACTGAAACCGATTTCTTTTTACATTTATATGGCGAAGGACAGACTCAAGATAGATATTATGGTCCTTGGTATCCAAGAAGCGATATTTGGCTTCATGATACACCTAAATTTGTTTCAGAAATGGTTGATTATCCTACTGCTATAAAAATATGTAGCGTTTTACAAATAAGCGATGTGGACGAATTAAAAAGACGATTAACTCATCTCACAATTCATTGGGATTGGCATTCTCCAATAAGTGACACTGATATAGCAAAGATTGGGACTATAGGTGGAGCGCAAATTATCCATGCTTAGACTAAGAATATCAATTAAACCCTTTTTTGTTAAAATCAAAAAATAATATAAAACTTTTATAAATAAACCAAGACATTACCGCATAAGCCTTTTCTGTGCCTCATATGTAGCATTTTGGGCAACTACATGTTTTATATAAATTGTTTTTCTGTATAATTATTGGTAGCAATGAAATATTATATTGAACACAAAATAAAAACATTATCCCATCTAAACGTTGGTATTGATAAAAATCTCCCAGAACCCTTAATGAATATAGATGGATATATCTTTAAACAGTGGTCATTTAACTACAGAGATGGCTGGGGTGGTGATGCATGGATAGTATCTAAAACTATTGAAAGCAACTCGTGTACTGAAGCTATAAATCTTTTTCGAGAGAATCTAGACAAAATTTTGAGAAAAATCGCCTTCGTTTCTCAATGTTATATGGAGTTTTATATACAATCCTTTTTTATTCTTAGAGAAGACGGAAACGCAGAAAAAAAGATCTGGTTCAGATTCTCCAATGAAACAGAAGGTGTTCCCCTACATTTCGATAACGAAGAATTAGATAATTATGAAAAAATTAAAACTGCTTTTGATAACAATGCTTTCAGATATTTACAAGAAGCTAATAATTGTCAAAATTATGTGCCAAGATTGATGCTATTGTTTTCAGCGCTAGAAGCAATGTCAGGAAGAGTTGAAAAAGAAAAAACAAAGGAAGATGGTTCTATAGAGATCTATTATACTTATAACAAAGAGACTATGATAAAAATCATGGGTGGTGATTTATATAATGAAATATTTGGAACTGATGGCATCAGACACAAAATTAATCACGGTGATTATGTTGAGAATGTTTCAAAAAAGTTTTATACGGAATTAATACATTACCAGATACTTGATTACTGTAATAAAAATTTAAATACTAATTTTGACTTAAAAATAGTTTCGCCAGGAAGATCTTTCTATGGAAACTACAGTATCACTGACTTCTTTATAAAACCTAAAGATCTAAATGCATCAATTAGTCTCAAAAATTTTGTTATAAAAGAGCAACCGCTAATGGTGGAAGGCTTTGTTGATATAAGACCCTTTGATACTAAAGCTTGGTGATAAATTTAGTTGACTCAAAGTGACCTGTTCGCATCCTGATCCCATTTTAAAAGTAGCTCAAAAACCCTTACAAGGTTTGAGAGGTCGAGTTGTTCAACCTGTGCGGGGAGCATATATACTTTCTATATACATTATATATATCTTTGATATAATTTTTGTATATGAAAAATATTAAAGATAATTTTTTAACTGGTCTGTTTGCCTACTTTCCTATTGCTTACATATTAAACTTAATTGCATATAAAATTACTTACTATAATCTTTTCAGAACTGGTGTTTGGTATGATTTAATAGTTGGTGTTTCTACTTTTTATATTGGAATTATTATTTCAATAATTTACATAATTTCTTTTTTAGTTCGTTGGCACGACAAAGCACTTAAAAAAATTGACAAAGTTTTGTTTTCTATTTTTATATTATCTTTTTTTATTTTAGGATTAATTTATATTTTATAACACTAATAGATAATTATTTTTGTTATTAAAGCAGGCTAAGTCATTCTTTACATTAAACCACTCCAAAGTTCTGAACCTGTCCACCAAGATGGAGTAGATGTATTTGATGAAAGCGACATTCCCCTATTATGGGATTCATCAAAAGTTATAAGGATGAAAATATATTTTTTTAATAAAAAAGCGCCTACAGCCGAAACTGTAAGCGCATATTGAACAAATGGAAGAATAATCAGGCAGTCTTCTCTTTTTCCACAAGACGCATCAACGCGTCATAGTCACGGGCAAGACTATCTAGACGAATCAACCGTTTGGTCAAGTCCACGTCTATTTTATAGAACTGAACCAGACACGTATGGTGTGTCGGATTTCCACCAGACCATTCATTCTGTGGTTCACTGACGAAGCTGTAAGCATTCGCATTCGATGGAGCAATCGCTTGCACTTCTTTTATACCGAATTTGAAAAACCCATGATACCCACCAACCGTCGTCCGAAACTGAACAGGGTCACCGATACATTCAGATTTCATAACAACGTATTCCGGTTCACAGGTATCCATACCCTCTCCGATTTTTGGATACTGAGTAAACCATTGATCGCCGAGCTTCATAAGTGCACGGAAACCAATGTCCTTCTGTTCTTTCACTGGTACGAGTAAATCTTGCCAGTATTTTCTTAGAAGGCGGTAAGCATCTGGGCCGTTACTGATACCTGATCGGATATTACTTCCGGCCTTGATACCAACAACACGAACTCCGTTTGACCATTCATGACACGAGACATCGAGAACAAGACTTTCATTACCCTCATGGTGCAACTCGCAAAGTCGCCCCGTAGAAGTGAGGTGGCCTATTGCATACCCATCTTCGATTTGTCTAAACCCATGTTTCGGACCGAAGAAGTAGCAACAGTTTGATGCACCACCTAATGTGACGATATATGGATCAGAATTATCAGCTCCATCACGAACATGTTGTGCCTGCCGACGGTCGAGATATTTTTTATGTACCTCTTCCTCGATAGAATACTTATTCTCTGGTTTGAGACCAGCCTGTTCACGATGCCATAATCTCGCTCCAGTAGCATGTGCCTGTAAATACTGATCCCCTAATAGACCAAGACGAGCACCGAGAACTGGATCGGTCATCGCTTCAGACAGACGAAGCGTTTGCATGAATGGATATTCATAACGCTTGCAGTAGTCTTCAAGGTCGATAATACTGACCTCACCAAACTTTCCAGCTTCGAGATCCAGAAATTCTTGGCTCGTTATGCGACCACCGCGGACGCTACGATTCTTGTCTTTATATTCCCAACAGTATGCCTTTTGGATACCATCGAGAGTAGACATGGGGCCAACGCCGTGAGCGATAATCAAGAGACGTTTCCCTTGCTTACCGAATCCATAGTACTCCGCTGTGAGCGTTGTAAAATAATTCTCCCAAGGCACGTCTCCAAGATTTGCTTCAATCCGTGCTGCGACAATATCGGGCATGGTCGCCAAACGTCCATCTTTACCAGCGAATGCTGTAGCCTGTTTCCAGGCGGCAACAAAACCGTCCTGATGATAAAACGCCATTGTATTGACGTCTAATTTTTCTTTTTTCATTGAACCATCTCCATTTCCCGTTTAGGGATTTTAGGATTTCCTTGACCCAACACCATGTCAGATCTCTGCCAATACCTTGCCATATATAATTGACTTTTGCAAGTATAATACATCAAGCAATAAGCAAACTTTTAAGTGGTAGAAAAACAAAACCATATGACTCTGTTTTTTGTTTCTTACGGGTGTTCAGTTTATGTTATGATATAAAACATAATTAATTAATCGTATGTTCAGAAAAGGATCCGCAGTAATTATTATAAACAGTAATAAAGAATTTCTCCTTGTTAATCTAGAAGCATTTGAGGAGAAGAATTTTGCTATACCTGGTGGCGGGCAAGATCTTAATGAATCCTTGCTTGAATGCGCGTACAGAGAAATAAAAGAAGAACTAAACATAGGAAAAGCAGATCTAGAATATATTAATGAAAGCACCAGCCCCTTAAAATTCTATTTTAGAAGCCCTCAGGTAAGAGATGGCGTTGAATACATAGGATCAGAGAGACATTATTTTGGTTTTAAATTTATTGGGAATGATTCAAATATTATTCCAATGTCTGGCGAAGTAAGGTCATATAAGTGGGTAAAATATGAGGACTTAAAAAACTATCTACTTTTTGAACAACAATTAGAAGATACGCAAATAAGAATAATTGAAATTTTTGGCAAAAACTTCCTAAACCTCATCCTGCATCCGTAGTAACGTATACTTTCTTTATATCTTTGATATAATTTTTATATGGTACTAGATATAGAGCTGACTTTAAACAGGTTTGGGTTTGGAAAAATTTCAGAAAACAAATTCCAATTCTTATGTTTTAGATTTTCTAAATGGAAAATCCCAAATAAATATTCCATTTCTTTTGAAATAAACTGGAAAACTAAGGAAGAAATTATTGTGAAGAATTAAACTCTTTTTAACTTGACAAAAAGATTAAACAGGTGTATTATATCAGTAGACTACAGAAAGGAATAATCATGAAAACAAACTCCAAAAAATGGAGAGTTATTTCAGGGATTGCTGGGTTAACGTTTTTTATCATTGCTAATTTCACAAACATCTTCGCAGGCTTAAATGTCCTTGCTGGATGTTTGCAAATTGTCGTTAACGTGTTTGTCTTCACCTGTTGGGCAAAGGCTTATCCACGTTGCCGTGGCTTTGAAAGATTTGTAACATTCATCGGAGTGATAGTTCCTCCAATCATGGCAGGGATTACTATCTGGAGAGTGTTGTTACCAGCTGTTTTAAATTAAGTACAAAATAATAAGGAAGGAAGCAACAAATGAGTCAGTATCGTTTTATTTATTGGCGCAATGACATGGGAAAAGACAAGGACGGAAAGAGGTTTGCGAATATTCATTTACTGGTTGGCTACAACGATCGAACAATTGTTGCCTACCAGAAAATGGCGAGACAACTTCGCGAAACATTTCCTCAAGCAACAGACGAAGAAATTCGTTGTGAAGCAGTCACTAAATCAAACTTCTGTAAAAGTTTCAGCCTAATTGCCTTTGACGCTCATATACCAGAAGGAGAATATCCAACCTGGAGACAAGTAGAAAATGGCAGGGCTGAATACTCCTACGGTTAACACCACCACCTCAACACGGAAACCACTGTTGTGAGATGGTGGTTTTCTTTTGCTCAAGTTCCAACATCTCTACTTAAAATCATATAAATAAAATATAAAAAAGCCGCAGGGTCCAAGTGGATCCTGCGGCTTCATGACGTTTAAAATCACGCCATGATTACCTGGTTGTGAACCAAGCGCTGATAGTACTCATTCGTCTGCAAAAGGCTCTCGTGAGAACCCTCGCCTACGATCTTTCCTTCGTCAAACACGAATATCTTATCCGCATCACGAACCGTTGCCAATCTGTGAGCAATAATAATCGTCGTCTTCCCGACAGACGCTTCTCGGATACTTTCTCGAATCTGTGCCTCATTCTCCGTATCGAGACTTGATGTCGCCTCGTCGAATATGAGAATATGCGGATTCTTAATAAGTGCCCGAGCGATACCTACTCTTTGACGTTGACCGCCAGAAAGTTTAATACCGCGCTCACCGATAATCGTATCCCAACCCTTTTCAAGTTTGCCAAAAAATTCAGACACACGAGAAAGTTTTGCAACACGATTCAGTTCTTCTTCTGTGACTTTTTCAGCAAGACCATTCATACCGAACGTCACATTGTAACGCATTGTGCCATCAAACATCGACACTTCTTGCGGAACAAGACCTACATTTCTACGGAGCTCCCTATAATCGAGCATGCGGAGATCAACACCGTCCACAAGTATCTGACCTTCTTGAGGGTCAAACGCTCGCAGAATAAGTCCAACCAATGTCGACTTCCCCGCACCAGATTTACCAACAAATGCATAACGTTTTCCTCCATCTAGTACAAAGGATACGTCTTTAAGTGCCGGTATTTCTGGCGATGCTTCTTTACCATCATGTCCTTCGTCTGCATCGTCATTCAGAGTGCTTCCTTTTGTTCTTGGACTGTACGTGAAGCTAACTCCCATAAACTCAATTCTTCCTTTTAGATAGCTAATTGAGATGGGTTTTTTCGGCATCACGATGTCTGGCTCATAATCCAAAAACTCGAAATATTTATTGAGCGGCGCCAAACTTTTTGCCAAATTTCTCTGAATACGCCCAATGTTTGAGAGTGTACCCAAGGAAGAACTGACCCACATGTAGGCAGTAACAAACATCCCCGACGCGATCTTGCCCTTGTAAGCCAAGTATCCACAGAGAAGAACAGCTACTGTTTGCGAAAGCCATATCAATAACAGTCCGCTATGAATCCAGCCAATGTAAGACAACCATACCGGCTTGCCTTTAAACGCCTGCGATGCATTTTCTTCGTCGCACTCTTCCCTAACCCTTTCTTCTTGAGCGTTAACGTACACGACGTCGGCGTTCTCGATGAATTCACCCTGCTTCTTTGATACTACGTTCGACGCAGTATCTAGTTCACGTAATTTCGGAACGAATTTTGTATTGTATTTGATGGTGTATATACTGAATAGCACCACTGTAACCAAAACACAAATTCCGACAAGTGGAACCTTCACCATTAGAAAACCCAATGGCATGAGTATCATGAGAATAGTTGGAATGAAATCATAAACTGCCATGCTCACGATTCCATGTACCGAAGATTCCCCTTTGCTCATTACACTCCTCTTAATGATAGAGTGCCCGACATGATGCTGGCCCATGGAAATACTAAAAAACTTTTCCATGGATATTTTCGACAAGAACCGAGTCAAATCATAGTCCAGGTTTTTAATCTCAATGCGATCACGGAGATAAAAAGTCCCCCCGCGTAAACACATGAGAAATGCCCAGATAGATATTGCCACGATAAATGACTTCACGTCACTTTTCGTAACCGCTGTCACCATTGATCCAAAGATTATTGGAAACACGGTGTTAAACAACTGCTGAACAAGCAGGAATCCAAGTATACCCACAAAATATTTATGATAAGGGGCACACAGAATCCATGCTCTCTTGAGAGTCTGTATCTTTTTCATTGTCAACGACCTTTCTTTTAAAGAAATTTACACGCAAACACACTAACCTAAATCTGTTATAATTGTATCATATTATAGTAGATTTGTAAAGGGTATTTTATACAGATTATTAGCCATAAAACAACATTTTGTTTTTGTTGACTTGTGGATTTCATGGCTCTTTTGGCAAACGGCTTATTTTATCACCCAATGCAGGTGAAGCAATTTGACAAATCTAATTGTAAATGCTATACTAGTAGTAGTTACAGTCCTTTCAAAATCTAGTAAATCATTTTAAAAAGAGGAGGTTAGTATGGGAGAAGACAGATTTAAGCAATCGAAGATTTTCAGATGGGTATTACTACTCATCAAATCAGCCAAATTGGTTAAGTTACTAAAGTTCGTCAAGTTGCTGAAATTTAGCAAGCTGATGCTAACTTTTGGAACAATGGCCGTTTCTGCTTTCGTTTATTCATTTTTGGCTGGTCCATGGTTTGCAATCGGTTTCGTTCTCTTGCTTTTTGTTCATGAGATGGGCCATGTAATTGCCATGAGGATAAAAGGACTGCCAACAAAAGCGCCGGTATTTATTCCTATGTTGGGAGCGGTAATTTTTGCCCCACCCTTCAATGGAAGAGAAACTGAAGCGTTCGTAGGTTTTGGAGGTCCCCTAGCTGGAACCCTAGGATCTGTTGCGGTCTTTGCGCTTTGGTTAATTTTACCAGAGCACCCACAAGTATTGTTGGCGATTAGTTTTGTTTCTTTATACTTGAATATATTTAACCTCATCCCCATTCGTCCATTGGATGGAGGTAGAGTAACTCAGGCCGTCGGGGTCTGGCTCAAGTATTTGGGGGCAGGAATACTCATCATCATACCAATAGTCAGCAAAGACGCTGGCATGCTGTTGTTGTGGATATTGATCCTCGGAGAAATTAGGATGACCTGCAAAAGTAGGGTCCGGCTTGGCATAACCTGTGAACTTATAATGATCACCCTAATCGTATTAGGTTGTGGTGAACCTCACAAGCTGTCAAATATAATCGACATCACTGTGGCAAGCATGATAAATTTTAACTACGTCGTTGCAGAGGATGGAGATGAACCAAAAAATAACTTGCCGCAACTGAGCAAACTGGCACGTCTAAAATGGTTATCGTTGTATCTTGGGTTAGGGATATTCATTTTATGTATGATGGCCATTGAATCACCGTTCATGATTACTAAATAAACGAAACAATGTCACCCAAAAGTCACTCGAGCTTTCGGGTGACTTTTTTATAATCATCTCACGTAAATTATCTCGAATTCGGAGTCGTATATACTTTCTATATATCTTTGATATAATTTTTGTATGAATAGAAAGAAGATAATATATTCTATTATTGAAATATTGTTGGGAGCAGCTATGTTTGTATACGGTGCGATTGATGATAGTCCAGGAGGGCAACTACTTGGACTCGTGGCAGTAATTATTGGTATTTTTAATATCATAAAAAATAGAACAAAGATTTATTAATATAGTAATATAATAAGTACATGCAAAAAGTAGCCACACAAATTTTTATATACGCATCTATCGCCTTTGGGATTATTGGTATCTGTGTTGTCCTAACCTCTTCAGGACCAGATAAAAAAGATTCACCTATAAGTGAAATATTTATTAAACTTTTATTCACAACAGTATTTATTATACTACCCTCTTTTGCATTAAGTGTTGCTGGTAAATATTTAAATCCCAAATCTTAAGCTTAGTATCTGCTATTCGGACAACCACCACAAGAAGAAGCTGGTTTTATAATATAAATCTCATCATTAGTCCTTACATTAGTTTTTACACCTATAGCTATTTTTTCTCCCCTTTCCGCCTCTACTATTGTTTTATGATCTTTCTCCATAGAAGTGATCTTTTCTTCTACACTTCCAGTGGTTGGGCCTTGAAAAATAACTGAATCCCCTATTTTCAATTTTGTATTTCCTTGAAGCAATACTTCTGCTACACCAATCTTTTTATAGTATTTAACAACCTTACCAATATACTCTTTCTTTTGTGTAGCTTGACTACCACCACATCCAGACCATTCGTTTATGGGTTTACCCAAAAAGAATCCGCTACTTTCACCACGATGATATACGGTGTCTAACTTTTCAGACAAAACAGATTTCAATGTTTCAAACTCTTCTTTGAATTTTTTATCATGCTTTTTGTGATCAAAATAGAAGTCGATTGCTGTTCTATATGCTTTTGTAACAGTCGCTACATATTCTGGGCTTCTATTTCTTCCTTCAATCTTGAAACACTCCACTCCAAGATCTAATATCTTTTCTAAGAAATCCATAGTGCATAAATCTTTTGGACTTAATACGTAGTCTTCACCAAGCTCAAGCTCTTGTCCACCGTCTATTTGTTTAATCAAATACTTTCTTCTGCATGGTTGTAGACATTCACCACGATTTGCTGATTTACCATATAAAAATTGAGACATAAAACATCTGCCGGAAACGGACACACACATAGCACCATGTATAAAAATCTCTATTTCAGCTCTTGTTTGTTTTTTAATCTTTTTGATTTGTTCAAGTGAACATTCACGAGCTAGTACCACTCTTGTAGCACCAAGCTTCCTGTAAAATTCTGCTGTCTCAGAATTTGAAATACTTGCTTGTGTGCTTATGTGTACTTCAATCCCCAATTTTTTTGCAATTTGTATAATCGCAAAATCCCAACAAATAATTGCATCTACTTTTGCTGCTTTTACCTTCTTCAAAACCTGTTCTACTTTTTTTATTTCTTCTTCATAAATAATGATGTTTATAGCAAGATATGTTTTTACATTATTTTTATGTGCGATCTTTGTGATCTTTGGTAGATCTTTTATAGTAAAATTCTTGGCACCAGCGCGCATATTAAAGCCCTTAATACCAAAAAACACCGCATCAGCACCATTTTTAATGGCTGCTGTTAATGATGTATAGTCTTGTATTGGGGAAAGTAATTCTGGTTTCTTCATATGTACATTTTTACCATTATTTTGATATAAATAAAAGACCAGCATATCTATTTATAAAAATATGATAAAATACTAAAATATATGTTTAAAAAAATTGTCCAAAGTATTGAAGGTCAAAATATTTCCATAGGTCAGTGGCTAATTGCTTTTGCAGGAATTGTTTTTATCCGTTTTATATTAGAAGTCATTTCAAGTCCTACGCAGTCAGGAATCATACCAGTAGATGCTCCAACGCTCATACAATATGGATTATCCTTTATAGCAATCACCCTCGGATTAGTTTGCATAGTGTGGTGTTTTACAAAAGGATCAACAAATCTCCTAAAATTAATATTATTCTGTTTGCCTGTTATATGGATAGGACCAATTTTAGATATTATATTCAGTGCTGGTATAGGTCACACAATAACGTATATCTTTCATGGACCTAAATTACTACCCGTTGATTTTCTAACGTTTTTTGGACCACAAGTAACAATAGGACTTAGACTGGAACTTTTTATTATCTTACTTTCAGTCGGTTTATATGTTTGGAAGGTAAAAAAGAGTATTACAAAAACAACTCTATCTGTTTTGTTTTCTTATATATTTTTATTCTCCATCTTCGCTCTACCTTCAATAATTTATTTACTAGGCAACATTTCCGATATTGGTAATCAAGCTAGTACTTATAATGTTTTACATTTTTTGATAAAAAATATATCTGAATCAAATATCTCTCATAATACTATAGACGCAACACTAACCTATTCTTCAAATAATAGAGCCTTCGAACTTGGATTTGATAAGCTGCTTTCCCAAATATCTTTTCTTTTGTCTTTTGTATTCATGTTGTTTATTTTCTACAAAACACAAAAAGAAAAGTTTATAACGATAATAAAAAATTCAAGACCAGAAAGAGTGCTTTTTTATACAACATTACTAGGATTGGGTTCTGTATACGCCGTTAAATTAAATCTAGGCCAAACAAACAATTGGATTGATTTAATGAGTATAATTACTTTAATTATATCTTGGTATGGAGCGTGGATGTTTGCCGTACACATAAACGATATCGCGGATGAACAAATTGACCTTGTTTCTAACCCAAATCGCCCAATCACGAATAACAAAGTTTCTGTTACAGAAATGAGAGAGACCGGTTACATCTGGTTACTCCTATCACTTCTTGGTGCATTTTCGGTAGGTTATTATCCATTCTTTATGATTTTAACCTTTACGGCCGCCTACTATATATACTCTTATCCCCCACTACGCCTAAAAAGAATACCCTTACTATCATCTTTTTTAATTAGCATCGCCTGCCTCTCTACTATAATGGCTGGTTTTTATTTCGTATCCGCAACAAAAACCCTCAGTAGTTTCCCGGGGTTTTTAGCCATAGGGATTATAGTAATATTTACTTTAGCAACAAACATCCGCGATATTAAAGATATCGAGGGAGACAAAAAAGACGGAATCTTAACTATACCAGTGATATTTAATAATAAAGGAAAAAAAATAGTTGCCTTAATGTTTTCTACTAGCTTTATTTTGGTACCAATTTTTTTTTCTTCATATTTATTATATATATCCGCAATACCTGCAAGCATAATTGGCTACAAAATAGTTACAAGGAAGGTTTATAAAGAAAACTTGGTCTTTTGTCTTTATTTTGTCTTTTTCCTTTCTTTATTAGTCTTAATCTAAATGAGAGCATCTGCTATGGTTATATTATTAAACTATGCTATACTACTGTGCAGTGTTAAGACACAGGAACAAAGTCGAAGTTTCAAGCAAAATAATTTAAAAATCTCAATATCATGACAGGAACAATAAAAACTCTTACAGAAAAAGGATTTGGATTCATCTCTCGCGAAGGCGAAGCGAAGGATCTCTTCTTCCATTCTTCAGAGTTAGTTGGCGTTGCTTACAATGAACTTAGAGTTGGTGACACAGTCACTTTCGAAGTTACAGAAAGCGAAAAGGGTCCAGCTGCTACACAAGTAGCAAGAGCATAGTCTCTTAAAAAATACCTCTGATTGTCAATTCGACAATCAGAGGTATTTTTATTTCCAAAATTTAAGTAACGTTATTGACAAAACTACAAAAAATGTTTACTCTATTTAAGAATAGATCTTTAGCCATTTTCTGAAATACATGGGGTATTAAGATAAAATGGTTAGGAAAGGAAAAAGTGAGTATTAGTAAAGACGAAGTCATTCTCAAAGGTAAAGAAATCCTCGAGGGAGTCAAAAGGCTGGCAAAAGAAGGAAATCTACGAAAAATCGTCGTCAAAGACAAAAACGGCAAGGTCGTAGCAACATTCCCTCTTTATGCCGGCGCTGCTGGAGCTATCTTTGCTCCCGCATTGGCAGCCATTGGCGCCTTAATCGCAATCACCAATGATTGCACGGTCTCCGTCATCAAAAAAAGGGGTCAAGGGCGTCAATAAACGTTCCCAAACTTCACAAAGTGCCTGATGCTTTCTCAAAGCCATCAGGCATTTTTTATATCTAGCCCCTTATTGACAAATTTTAATATTTATGTATTATCTATTCTGGTGCTCTTTGAAAATATCACGTTAATTTTAGAAAATTTAGAAAAGGAGGTGTGCTTTTTAGTACATTGGAATCGGGTGGTGGTTAGGGTTAAGGATTGAACAAACAAAAACAAACTGCAAAAGGAGCAGGAATGAAGAATACAAAAGTTATATGTTTAATTACGTTGGCTAGCCTTTTGGCTCTGCCAATCATGGCCATACAGTACGTTTCATCATCGCCTCTTATCGAGGTGGTAAAGACCCAGGTGGGTCCAGTCCAAGAAGGTGGAGTTCAGGAACTTCCGATTATTACGTGGGGTGGCGATATCGCTACAATCTACGCAAACGGTAATGCCTTGAATACTGCCGCCGGGAGCATCTTTGCTCAGGAAGGGTTGAACTTTAAACTCATCCGCCAGGATACGTTTACGACTCAGCTTGACCATTATCTATCCGGCAAAACACCATATCTCCGTGGCACATTGGGTATGATCAACATGGCATCCGAGCTTCTCTCACGAGACCCCCGGACGAAACCTGTTGTGGTATACCAGATGACATGGAGTGCTGGTGGTGACTGTCTCGTTGTAAAAGACGGCATTACTTCAGTAAAGGACCTTAAGGGTAAGACGATCGTTTTGCAGGCTTACGGCCCGCACGTTGAACTCTTAGCTACGGTCTTAAAAAGTGCTGACCTAACATTCAATGATGTCATAATCCGCTGGGTAAAAGACCTGACTGGTACGGCGGAATCGGCAGCTGAAGCGTTTCGTAACGATAAAAATGTCGGCGCTTGTTTCGTTGTCTCCCCCGACGCCTTCGCTTTAACAAGCAACGGCAGCATCGGATCAGGAGCGGAACAATCGGTTAAAGGTGCACGAATTATGTTCAGCACCAGAAGTGCAAATCGGGTTATATCCGATGTTTATGCAGTCCGCGCCGATTACTTCAAAAACCATCAGACGGAAGTGGCAAAATTCGTTCATGCGCTTCTCACCGCAAAGGAAAATATGGATCAGATAGTCTTGAATAGTTCGACCCGCAAGGCCGAATACGACAAGGCGATTTCTGCTTCAGCTAAGATCCTTCTTGATAGCGATCAAGCGATGGCTGATACCAGGGGCCTATATGGCGATTGCGAATATGTTGGGTATGTGGGGAACGTAAAGTTTTTTGCGAACCCGACAGAACTCCGTCGTTTTGAAGCCCTCACGTCAGAGTTACAAGGTGCGTTCATTACAATGGGCATCTTGGGAAAACGAGTAGAACTTGACCAAGCCAAGTTTGATTACGAAGCCATGAAAAATGGTCTCGCTCAGACAATCGCAGTTGAGGCTCCTCGATTCCAGGCCAATGAAGTTGCCAAGGTTATCGATCAAAAAACAAAGCAGGGTGAAGACGGTGCAATCTTGAGCATCGAAATCCTGTTTGGTCCAAACCAAAACACGTTCAATAGCGAGCTTTACAAAACAGAATTCGACAAAGCGATTGAACTCGCCGCTACTTATGGCGGTGCGATTCTCACAGTTGAAGGACACTCCGATCCGATGCAGTATATCGACAAGAAGATTGGTGGTGCCCCTGAATTGGTGCTCACACGTCTTCGTCAGTCGGCAAAAAATCTTTCATTAACCCGAGCAATCGCGGTTCGTGAGAGTCTGCTTAATTACGGAAAATCAAAGTCGGTCTTAATGGACCCGTCACAGTTCGCTGTGGTCGGCCACGGCTTTGAACAACCGAAAACAGGTATTGCAAACGGTGAGCCGATACGTCCGAAAAATCAGCAGGAGTGGGCGTCAAACATGCGAGTCGTGTTCAAGCTTATTCCAATCGGTGATACGGAAGCATCAGTGTTTACTCCGGCAGGGGGTGGAAAATGAAGAACGTCTCTCGTCTGCTTTTGCTAGCAATGGCAATCGCCGTCTCGGGATGTTCTGACTCGTTGAGCGGAAGCTCAGCAACCAATTCACCCGAAGTGTCGGCGACACGGCTTAAAGATCGATGGATTGATACAGAGGTTTCTAAGAGCGCTTCGCTCGAAGGGAATCTTCTGCGTCGAAACATTTATCTGATCTTCGATTGCTCTGGTAGCATGGATGGCGACAAAATTGAAATCGCAAAAAAAGCGATCAATCAATTCGCCACTTCCGTGCCTGAAGATATGGGGATCGGAATCGCAATATTCGATAAGCATGGGCTGTCGGAACGGTTGCCACTTGGCATAAATAATCGCAAGCAGTTCAACGATATTGTAAATTCTGCGAGGGCTGGCGGTGGTACACCATTATCCGAGGCGGTTCGTATTGGATACGAAGCACTGCGCTCACAAGCAAAGTGTCAGCTCGGATATGGAGAATATCATCTGGTGATTGTTACGGACGGAGAAGCCAATCCTGGCTGTGATCCGACCGAAATGGTTAACCAAGTCCTGCAGGATTCGCCGGTAGTTATCCATACCATCGGCTTCCGTATCGGAGAAAGGCATTCACTTAATCAGCCTGGACGCACGATCTATAAGGACGCACAAAGTCCTGAAGGTCTTGCAGAAGGGTTGCAAAGTGTTCTGGCCGAGTCGGAAAAATTCTAAAACGTGATGCAAAAAACAGGTAACCCTGTACCCCGTTGGCCAAAAGCTAACGGGGTTTTTATTTTCTCTAGCTATTGACATATTATTAATATTATGTATATTTATATACGGATTTTATAACTGGTCTTCAAAAATTAACGTAGAAAGAAAAGGAGAATTCGAAATGAAAAAAGGTACAATTGCTGCATTGTTGTTTATATTCGTCGTTATACCCTTAATGTACGGACTTAAGCAAGTACTGCCTGTTTTGCACAGCAAAATGCAAAAACAGACGAGCGACGCAAAAGATGTTCGGGGGAAAATAACTGTCGCATACGATGACTGGATTGGTTACTTCCCTCTTACTTCACCTCGTATGAAGAAATTCCTGCGAAGCGAAGGGTATCTACTCAATTGCATAAATGATGGCGGCGACTATGCAGCCAGAATGAAAGCTCTTGAGGAAGGAAAATATGATTTCGCCGTCGTAACGGTAGACTCATATATTCTAAACGCTGCTCGGGTGAATTTCCCCGGCACGATCATCACGATACTGGACGAATCAAAAGGAGCGGATGCTATCGTTGCTTATACCAACGTAGTAAAAGATCTGGATTCTTTTCAGAATGAATTTCATTCGTCCATTGCCTACACGGAAAACTCACCAAGCGATTTCCTGTTAAAAGCTGTTCCCGCCCACTTCAATGTCCCTGCTCTAAGAAACTTATCTGAAAAGCAAAGACTGAAGACGAAAGATTCACAAGAGGCATTCAAAATGCTTCAAGAAAAAAAAGCGGATGTAGCTGTACTCTGGGAACCAAATGTGTCTAAAGCACTAAAAATTCCAGGGGTTGGCAGGATACTGGGTACAGAAAGCACAAGTCGGCTTATCGTTGATATCTTGGTTGTGAATCGCGACTTTGCGAGTAAACACCCAGAAAAAGTTGACCTAATGCTCAAGACCTACTTCAGGGTGTTAAAGTTTTATGCGAGTGATCCCGAAGAATTGAAAAAGGATATTCACACAGAACTTAAACTACCTGAGGAATCAATTCAAAAGATGCTTGATGGAGTAGCTTGGATTAATCTGAGTGAAAACTGCTGTGAGTGGTTTGGTATTAGTGGTCCGGGACAAGTCGCAAGACAAGGCCTGGTAGACACGATAGAGTCTGCAATATCAATTCTGGTGGATAACGGAGATTTCAAACAAAATCCGTTGCCAGACAAAGACCCGTATCGGATCATCAACAGTCAATTCATCCAGGACATTTACAAGGAAGGAGTCCAGAACGGCTTCACGGCCTTAATGGAATCTGGGAATACCAACAATAGTGTGAGTGTCTTTAAACCGTTGAGTGATGCTCAGTGGCTGAAGCTTCATTCTGTTGGTAGTATCCGAGTAGACCCAATTGTATTTCAAATGGGAGCTGCAAGTCTCGATGTCGAGCAAAAAGAAAAGCTCGATGCAGCAATGGAAAGACTTAATCACTATCCATCGTTCCGAATTCTTGTTGGTGGGCATACGTCACTCTTGGGTGACTTAGAAGCCAACAGAAACCTATCACAACAAAGAGCAGAGTCTGTCGCACGGTATCTATCGGTGACATATAACATTGACGAGAATCGTATTAAAGCAATCGGGCACGGCGGTGAAAAACCTCTTCCGAAGCTTAAAGACGAATCAGATCGTGCCTATAATTACCGACTGCCTCGTGTGCAGATTTCACTACTCGAAGAATCCTTCTAATGGATTCAAAACCTAAACGAACCTTTCCCACCACTCTGGCGGGAAAGGTTCTTTTTTTATATATACCTATTGACTTTTTCTATAAAAATGATATACAAATATCAGATGCTTTTTGAAAAATGTAATATAAACCAAAGGAGAAAATAGAAATGAATCCGATTCTTTTACTTGTAACTGTTCTGCGTTTGATAAACAAGAGATCCCCTGCTTCGGCCGAGGATTTGTCCGGAGAAGGAACTCTGGTCAAAATAAAAAAAGAAAGTAAATATTACGAATCAAGTCCAAAAGACACAGGCACTGTTATAGGGTTAGATACCAAAGTGCCTGGATACGTAATAGTATCCTTCGCCCCAAACCAAGAACGGCAAAAAGAATACAAGGGTCGTTATCGTATCGGTCTATCCGACATAGAAAACGGCGCTTGTGATCTAGAGCTCGATAAAGCTGAGATTGCAGAATTCGCAATCATCAGCATTGGTGGACAACAAATGGAAATCCCAATCAATGGTTTAAAAGTTTCTCCAGGAGACACTTTAAAACTAGAAAGGGAAACTTTCAAAGTCATCGGGGTTGAACAAGCAGTCCCCTCTGGAAATCTTGTGTTTATTATGCAGCTTATCGGAAACGATTTTGCTATCGTAGAAACACAAGGTGGACAGAGAACGGTCTCGACTGGAAAATTTTCTGGGGAACTGGAAATAAACAGTCGAGTTGTGCTTGATTCAAGCCTGTCCGTCGTCTTAAAAAACTTCGGACTCGATGATGATTCCTTCGCCGTAGGAGACGAAAACACTGCAGTAGAATGGGACGACATTTGTGGACAAGAGGACGCTAAAAAAGCACTTCAACAATCCATCGATGGTCTGGTTAAGTATCCGGAACACTATGCTCATTTCAAGAAAAAATCGGTGCATGGAATTCTTCTTTTTGGACCTCCGGGTTGTGGAAAAACGATCTTCGGAAAAGCTGTCTATACATCGATAGTAAAAACAGCTAATATCCATGGGATAGATCCTTCGCAGGGTTTCCTCCTAATCAACGGCCCAGAACTCTTGCAAAAATACGTTGGCATAGGTGAAGGCCTGATCCGTCATATATTTGCTCGAGCAAGGAGTTTTAAGAAAAAATACGGTGTTCCAGCAATAATATTCATCGATGAATGTGAGGCCATTTTGGCCAAGCGCGATTCGGGAATAAGTAGCGACGTTTTGAAAACCATGGTTCCTACCTTCCTTGTAGAAATGCAAGGAGTTAGAGAATCTGGGGCTCAGGTTATTCTGGCGACAAACAAACCAGAATTACTGGACTATGCGGTGGTTCGAGAAGGCCGTATGGATAAAAAAATCTTTATCGGCCGACCAGACAAAGCTGCTGCCAAACAAATATTCATGCGAAACATGTCTGGTGTACCGATCTCTGGATCCACATTAGAAGAACTCGCGGATATCGTCGCGGACAGATTGTTCTCGCCAGAACTCGTAATCTACGAGATCAAACTAAAGGGTAAAAAGGAAGCGATGAATTTTACGCTTGCCGACATAATCAACGGAGCGATGGTTCCAACCCTGGTTGAAGAAGCCAAAGGAATCGCTCTGGAGAGAGAATTAAAAAACGAAAAACCCTTGGGTGGTATTACAGCAAAAGACCTGGAAGATTCTGTCGAAAGTATTTTCCAACAAAACCGCACATTTGATCACACAGAAGCACTGCAAGAATTCACGAAAGATTTCGCCGATCAAATAATCGAAGTAAAGAAGCTAAAACAGATTAAAACCTGAAGACACTTCTAGAGCCACGTCCCCAACTTTTGGGAACGTGGCTCTTTTTTATGGGGGGCTTGACATTCCTAATCTTTTATGTATACTCTACAGCAGTGCTCTTTTACAATTTCATAAAAGTAATGTAACAAAAGGAAGGATAAACAATGAACAGATCTCCTCTAGATGGCCAAGATACGCTGGTTTTCAGCGAATCAGCGGCCAGAAGAGATGCTTTAGCAGAAACACTACAACATCCCCTAACACTCTGGCCAGCAGTGGTTGGAATTAGCGGGGCTGTTGCAGCAGGGCTTTTTGCTCTGGTTTCATTTCCTGTCGCAGGGTCAATTGCTCTGGGTGGTGTCGGATTCGGTATCACTAATTGGGCAATAAGATTTTTCGGGGGAAAAGACAATTGTATGAAAAGTTACTACAATCGTCTCCACGAACAATTTGAAATCCTGAAGGAAAAGAAACTTGCCACACTCGGAAAGGACTTGAAAAAACTCGGTTGTAAGCTGGGATGCGAACAAGTGTCCCAATTTGAGGAAAAGTTTCAAAACCTCCTCATCGTGCTCGAACGAGTTCTTTCGTCTACGGAACTAACGTTTGGACGTTATAAAGTAACGGCTGAACAGGTGTACCATTCTGGAATTGAAAATTTAGATCGTGTCATTACGATACTCACAAACATTGACGATATCGATCGCCAAGAATTAAGTGAACGTATAGATGCGCTCGAAAAAAATCAGTCTGGAAAATCTTCTGAGGAAATAACTCTGAAAGCTCTCAGGGAACGACTACGATTATATGACCAAAGCCAAGAAGAAGTTGCCAACTTGCTCGCTCAAAACGAACAGGCTCTGACAGCTATCGATGCGGCTGGGGTCGCTGCGGGAAATATTCGAGGGACAAAATCTACTGCTTCTTCAGGTAATTTAGCTTCGGCTATGGAAGAACTGGTGATACTCATCGAAAGAGCTCGCGGTCCAAAACAAACAAGTTCAATAAGTATATAAAATAAAAAAGGAAAGAGGTGCAACAATGACAGTTCAAGTTCAAGAAAAGCTCAGAATTCCCGAGGACACAGAAATCCAAAAGGAGCTCGGTTTTGTGGAAGTCAATCAACTTGCTTCGCAGCAAGCTGATCCGGCCACTACAAAAGTAGCGGACGAATGGATGAAGCGTCTTCTCAGCGTAGATCTCGTAAATCCAGCTCAACAGCAGGAAGTACGGGAAGCGGTTGAAAATGCCGGAGCTAACGTCGAGGTGTCCCTAGCCAGAAAAAGTGGTTTACTCAAGGAGCAAATCAAAATCCTGGCTTCAGAACCGGAAGGAAGCTCAGTGGCAAAATCGCTCATCGCACTCAAGGTAAATGTAGACAAGGTGAATCCAAACCGCTACAAGCTCTTAGAGCCAGGCGGCGTAGGAAGAGTCTTTGCCTGGATTCCAGGCGTCGGCACAACCATGAACTCGTACTTTACCAGATGGCAAAGTGCGGGCGGCGTGATTGATTCGATTGTCATGCAGATTCGGGAAGGCGCCAAGGAGTTGTTGAGAGACAATGACACCTTGAGAGCTGACCAGATTGAGATGCGATCTGAAACCCTGCGTTTACAAAAATTCATCCAAACCCTGATGTTGGTTAACGAAAAGCTGTCTGCAGAAATCGAAAAGATGGAAGCAGGAAGCGAGCGGCGTAAGTTCATGGAAGAGGAAGTCCTCTTCACCTTACGTCAGCGCATCGGTGACCTGCAACAGACTCTAACGGTGAATCAACAGGGTGTTATTTCGTACGAGTTTGTGATTCGAACAAATCGTGAACTAATCCGTAGTGCCAAAAGATGTGAGACCCTCACGGTCAAAGCATTGGAGATCGCGGTAGTCCTCGCGTTGGCCTTAGCGAAACAGCGAATGGTTCTGCGGTCAATTCAGGCGGTGGATCAAACCACTGCGGAATTGATGGTACAAAACGCGCGTAACCTCAAGACCCAGGGATCAGAAATCTTCAAGATGTCCGCAGAGCAGTCAATCAGCATTGAAGCATTGGCGTCTGTATATGCTGATTTGGATTCGGCTTTCGAAGAAGCCTCCGAATTCAAGCAAGCTGCTTTGCCCAAAATGGCACAGCGGATGTTGGCGATGAATAAGATGTCTGAAAAAGGCGAAAAAATAATCGACCAGATGGAACGCGGGAACTCAAAACGTTCAACGCTCACCCTCGACATCGATGCAGAATGAAAAAATAAGTCCGCGCGGCGGGCTTATCAAAAAAATCCTCCTCTAAGAAAAAGCATGGTGCCTATCTTAGAGGAGGTTTAAAATAAAAAAACGGAAAAGGAAAATCAAAGTCATGAAGAAAAAGTCTGTCTATATGTTTATCGCAATTATGTTCGGCCTGTTAACCTTCACGAGTCCGTCGTTCGCGGCGGAAAAGCAAACGCCGGTATATCGGTACCTCTGGTCCCACTACGCTGGCTGGGAGCCCTGGCAATATGCTATGGACTCCGGCATCATGAAGAAATGGGCTGACAAGTACGGTGTGAAAATCGAAGTCACGCTTATCAATGACTATGTCACTTCAATCAATCAGTACACTGCTGGTCAAGCAGTCGGGTGTGCCATGACTATTATGGACTTACTCGATATGCCGGCCGTTGGTGGTGTTGATTCAGAAGTTCTCGTTGTCGGCGATTACAGCAATGGAAATGATGGGGTCTGTTTGGTAAACGGAAAAACGTTCTCGGACATCAAAGGCCGTAACGTTCTCATCGTGCAAGGATCAGTTTCAAGCTATGTATTATCCCGCGGCCTTGAAAAATTCGGAATGAAAAATTCCGACGTAAAGGAAGTCAACACTTCTGATTCGAATATCGGCGCGACGTTCGCGAGTTCTGGTTCCAAAGGGGCATGTGTCACCTGGAATCCGATTCTCATGAACGTACGTAATCTGCCGAATGTTTCAATGGTTTTCGATTCATCAAAAATTCCCGGCGAAGTCCAGGACTTATTGGTGGTTCGGCGCGACACACCTGAGCCGGTAAAAAAAGCTCTGGTTGGTGCATGGTACGAAACGATGATGGTTATGTCTGGTCAGGGCAAGCAAACGGACGAAGCGATTGAATCAATGGCAAAATTCGCCGGCGGTACTGTTGCAGAATTCAAAGCTCAACTGCGGACAACTTTCATGTTCTACGGCCCGAACGACGGAATCAAATTCGTCGAAAGTAAAGAAAACCAAACAGCCTGTCGAAACGTGATGAATTTCTGTTTCGAGCAAGGTCTGTTGGGCCAAGGAGTTAAAAGCGCCGACTATATCGGGATCGAATTCCCGAACGGCGTAATACTCGGCGACCCGAAGAACGTAAAAATCCGTTACATTACAAACTATATGAAATTGGCGGCCGAAGGAAAGCTGTAAGCGATCCTGAAGTCTCAATGAACGAAAGCCTCCCTGCGATTGTAGGGGGGCTTTTTTATATCTACTAAAGTATTGACAGCGAGCATTTATTGTGTATAATATATGAGGATTAAAAAGGAAAAATCATTTTTAATGATGGTCGCACGTTGTCAAAAATTCAAAAGAAAGGGTTCGGAAAATGGAGAAAATTAAGGTTCCAAAGTTTTGGGGTATTCACGCTCAGCCTGGTTTAATCTTTTCAAGAATATTGGGGATCGCCCCCATCGTTCTTCTGGTTTGTGTCTACCTAACGGTATCGCACACTCGCCAAAAAGAAAACAAGCAGGACAAGCTCATGCCTACAGTTTCGCAAATGTATCAGGAGATGAAACAAATCTCAACGGTTCCAGACAAAAGAACCGACACGATCTTATTTTGGTCTGATACAAAAGCAAGCCTATGTCGACTTGGCATTGGCGTCGGTATCTCTGCGATATTGGGGTACGGACTAGGAATAATACTCGGGATATTCCCGAGCGCAAAAGCAATATTTGTTCCTATTATAACTGTTCTTTCTAACATCAATCCCCTGGCAGTACTTGTAATTGTACTGGTCGCATTGGGAATCGGTGAGGGATCAAAAATCTTCCTCATTGTGTTTGGTGTTGGAATACCCCTGGTCAGAAGTATACAGCAGAGTGTAGAGAATGTACCGAAGGAATTAATAACCAAGGTACTGACTCTAGGAGGATCACAATTTGAAGTTATTACTCGCGTAATCGCTCCACAAGTGTTACCTCAATTGATCGAGCTTGTTAGGGTAAGTCTGGGCCAAGTTTGGATATTCGTTATTGCAGCAGAAGCAGTGGCCTCGACCGAAGGGTTGGGTTATCGTATCTATTTGCAACAGCGATATATGAACATGGCGCTGATTATACCGTACGTGCTCTACATATCACTCCTCGCATACGTAATGGATGCTGGACTACTACTGCTCCAGAAAAAATGTTTCCCGTGGTATAAAACCGATAAATAAAGGAACGGAAAATGAGTTCAAAAGGAATTAGATTGAAACCGTTGATAACCGGGAAAGAAGCTTTGCACGTTGATAGCGCTTTCCATGGTTATCCAGACCCACAAACCGGAGAAGTTAAAAGAGTTCTATCAAACATCGACCTGATCGTTGAACCAGGTGAATTTACTTGTTTGGTCGGACCATCTGGTTGTGGTAAGTCCACTTTTCTTAAACTCATAACTGGGCAAGAGAGAGTGCAAGAGGCAAAGTATTTTGACGTCTTCGGAAAACCCGTGGGGTTTCCGGATAAAAGAAGGGGTGTAGTATTTCAACAATACACCCTACTCCCAAACCTAACGGTTGCGGGAAACGTCAAGCTTGGTCTCGAGTTACAAGCAAGCGTTGCTGAATTATGTCGGCCCAGCTGGCACAAAGAAGCAAGAGCTGTTGTAGCTGAATATCTCAACCAAGTGAAATTATCTGATGCAGCCAATAAATTTCCGCAAGAACTTTCAGGCGGAATGCGGCAACGAGTGGCAATTGCCCAAACGCTTGTCACAATCGAAATGTTTAAAATGCCAAATATTTTGTGCATGGATGAACCTTTCGGTGCATTGGATCCAGGCACGAGAGAAAATATGCAGATTCTAATTCTGCAATTGTGGGAAAAATACAAAATGTCGGTATTCTTTGTTACCCACGATCTGGAGGAAGCGGCATTCTTGTCTTCAAGACTGCTCGTGCTATCTCAGTATTGGACATCAGATTCGAACACTGGAGAAAAGTCGATGGGATCCAGAATTATTATGGATCTGCCTCTCGAAAAACACCCAATGTCTACGGAGGTCAAAAAGACGGCGTTATTCGGCCAATTAGTACAACATATCCGAGACGTTGGGTTTAATCCAACGCATCGTAAACATGTGGCCAAGTTTGATGCCGATCTCAGACATCCAAAATCATTCCAGACCCTTTCAATCGAGGACGACCGCACAAACGGTTCATTCTAAAAATTGAAAATCTGTTATGAAAACCCCACCATGGCGCAAGCTGTGGTGGGGTTTATTTTTTATATTAATGATATAATTATCATGTCATGAATAACACATTAAATTGGTATTCGAATTTAATTAAACCATCTTGGGCACCTCCAGCGTTTTTATTTGGACCAGTCTGGACTTTTTTATATATTCTAATAGTAATATCTTTTGGCAAAGTTTTTATCTTAGCTTTTCAGAAAAAAATTGGGTTATTAATTGTTTTACCTTTCATACTTAATCTAATCTTTAATCTTATTTTCTCTCCGATACAATTTGGACTACAAAACAATATCCTCGCAGCTGTCGATATAGTGCTCGTTCTCATCACACTTATTTGGGCAATGATTGCCATATTTCCTGTAGTCCCTTGGATTTCTTATATACAAATCCCCTATTTACTTTGGGTTTCTTTTGCAACCGTCTTACAGTTAACTGTTACTTACTTAAATTTATAAAATAAAAAAACCGCTATACAGCGGTTTTTTATTTTATTTCTTACCAAAACCTTCTAAAGCTTTTAGTGCTTCTATAGGGACCATATACACCACCGTATTGCTTTGGTCTGAAGACATATCATTTATCGACTGAAGAGTTCTTAAATGAAGCGCTCCTGGTGTAGCAGCGAGCATCTCTGCTGCTTTTGCAATATTTTGTGATGCTGCTAATTCTCCTTCTGAGTTTATAATAACGGCTCTCTTCTCTCTTTCTGCTTCCGCTTGTTTACCAATAGTTCTTTCCATTTCAGCGGGTAAGCTTACATCCTTAAGCTCAACATTTTGAACTTTCAATCCCCAAGCGTCTGTTTCTTTATCTACAATCTCTCTTATTCTATCTGCTATCTTATCTCTACTTGAAAGTAATTCATCTAAGGTAACCTCTCCAACAATATTTCTCATTGTTGTTTGAGCATATTGTGATATAGCGTACCTAAAATCTTCTACCTCTATGATAGCTTTGTTTGCATCACTAACCTTATAGTAAATAACGGCGTTAACCCTAACAGTAACATTATCTCTTGTGATAGCGTTCTGATCAGGAACATCCACAGCCTTTGTTCTTACATCGACCCTTTGAAAATTTTGAAAGATAGGCCAAACAATTCTCCAACCTGGTTGCATGATAGAGGTAAATTTACCTAAAGTAAATTTAACCCCTCTTTCATATTGGTTAATTTGTCTGATACTAGAAATTACCAGAATCACTACTAAAACAAAAACTGTATACATAATAAAAATTAATTAACTATTAATATAACCATTATAACGCATAATTATTATATTAAAAACTAAATAATCTTTATGATATAATTCATGTAAATGAGGGAGGAATTGAAAAAAGATCATTATTTTGGGCTGATATTCAAGCTAGGAATGTACTGGCGTATTATATACGCCATATTCAAATTTGTTTTTGGGATAATTTTATTAAAATTTATAAATAGTAATTTTACAGACCTCTTCTACCAAGTAATGGGGCATGAAATTATAGAAGACAAGAATGATATTTTTATAAAGGCTATCAAATCGATTTTTGATAATCACACATTTTACGTAACATATTTTGTGTCTATTTATTTCATATTCTGGGGATTCGTAGACGCTTTTCTTTCATTTAATCTACTAAAACTAAAGTTGTGGTCATATCCAGTATCTTTAACACTCATTACAATCTTTACTTTATATGAGATATATAGGTTTACCCATACCCATTCTGTGGTCTTATTATCTATAATCCTCATAGACATATTTTTAATTTGGATTATATTTAAAGAGTACAAGAAATTAAAAATAATTAAAAATATATGAAAAAAACTATAATATGGACAGTGATCGTTGTGTTGGTCGGTGGAGTAATTTTATTTTCGTTTATAAAAAAAGACCAAACTCCAATAGTGATTAATAGCTCTTCAACACAGGCAGCAACTACGGGAAATGCGTCTTACACTATATCAGACATATCCCAACACAATACGCAATCAAGCTGCTGGACTGCGATTGATGGAAAAGTCTATGACATAACAAAACTCATCTCTTCTCATCCAGCCGGGGTTAATAAAATAATGAAAGGATGCGGAATAGACGCAACAAATATTTTCAATAACGTTGGTGCCCACAATATCTCAAAAGTATCAAAATCTTTCGTCGGTGTATTAAAATAAATAAATGAAAAAAGTATTTTTGAACTCAATTCTGGTTATTAACCTCTGCCTTATTCTATATTTTTGGTCTACAAATTCTAACTATTTAATAACAGGAAATGATCCTGGGGGCTTTTTAATTGCTCTGGGTAGGCTTGCAGGGCTTCTTACAGAATTACTGATCATCACCCAACTATTCTTGATCAGTCGTTTTTCTTTTATAGAAAAAGAGTATGGTTTTGATAAGCTGGTAGGAATACATAAAAAAGTTGGAATGTTTATTGGGGTATTCATAATAAGTCATCCGTTACTTCTTACAATCGGCTATGCCAAAATAAATAATGTAAGTTTCATAAAACAATTTATAAACTTCCAAACAAACTGGGAAGAAGTTTTTAGTGCAACCATTGCAGCAATAATTATTATTTTGATTGCAATCATTTCTATTAAAAAGATTAGAAATAAGATTCCATACGAAGTATGGTATTTATCTCACCTACCTATATACTTCGCTATAGCTATAGCTTTTGAACACCAAATACAGACTGGAGATATGTCTCAAGGTGGCGCGATGTTCTACTGGTATTTAATAAACCTTTTGACCATAAGCATACTTATTTCCTATAGATTTATAAAGCCACTTTATTTATTTCTTAACCATCAATTTGTTGTGGAAAAAATAATAAAAGAAAATCATAATGTCTATTCTATATATCTAACTGGTAGAAATATGAAAAAATATAAATTCCAAAGTGGACAATATGCAACTTTAATTTTTATGCAAAAAAACATGTGGTTCCACCATCCATTTTCTTTCTCTGACACAAAAAACGGAAGAAATTTACGTTTTTCAATTAAATCTTCTGGAGATTTTACTTCCAAGATAGAAAAAATTAACGTTGGTACTCGTGTTTGGATGGACGGGCCATTGGGTACGTTTACTTTAGATAAATCTGTTAAAAAAAAGTTTCTATTTATTGCTGGTGGTATTGGTATTACTCCCATTTTATCGATATTAAAATCAATTCCTAATAACAAAGACTCTATTTTAATGTACTCAAACAAAACACAATCTGACATAATATTTCATGAAGAAATTAATAGAAATGTTCTAAAAACCTATTACTTTAATACGAATGAAACTGGTGAAAGAATAAATATAGGGAAAATAAAAGAGATATGTCCCGATTACAAGGATAGAGATATCTATATATGCGGACCAGTACAGATGAAAGATTCTATAGTAAAAGAGCTAAGAAGCAACAATCTGACAGCTAAACAAATTCATTTCGAAAAATTTGACTACTAAAAAAGCCCCCGTATTATCGGAGGCTTTTTTACTTCATCAATCCTACAAACTCTGTATGTCTTTATTTACATTATTAAACTCATTATCTAGATTACCAAAATTAATGGCGTCTAAATCATTTTTTACGTCTGTTACCGCATCTATATATACTGGCTGCTGTTTAACTACAGCTTTCTTTTCTGGTGAATTCATTAATGTAATTGCTGCGACAACAACTAACAAAACTATAATGATTGAGACAATAATAATTATATTTTTTTTCATATATTTATATTATTAATTAGTAGATGATTCCGTAGATGTAGCAACTTGTAAAACTTTTATATTTTCTGCTCCTGGGATATCTCCAAATATTTCCGCTACCTCTTTTATAGATTCGTGAGCTGCCTTTGCAAGATCTCTAACTTCACCCAAATCCTTTTCCAAAAGCTGTTTTGTTATACCAGTATCACTCTTTAATGTCTCTTCTGTTTTAACAGCAATCGTATATACCTTAGCGGTCTGCGCAACAATTGCCTCTCTTGCTTTAGTGAGGGCTGCGTTTGCTTTAGTGATCGCTTCTTTAAGTAAAGCGACCTCTCCATTCTGGAGGGCAATCACATCGGCCCTTGAAGAAATCTTTTGTAAAATTACTTCTTCTTTTGTCAAAATATTTGTAAGATTTGCGAGAACCTTTGAATTGATTTGTTGAAATTGATCCCCAACTTTAATGGCAATCTGTTGTTTCTTTTCATCTTTTACAACCTTTAACTTTTCTGAAAGCTCAACTCTCTTTTTAGCTATAAGGTCTTTTACTTCTGCTTTTTTATCTGAGACCTCTTTTCTAAATTCTTCTCTATTCTTTTCTATTTCTTTCTTGGCTTCATCTCTCTTTTGTACAAACTCTTTTCTGGATTCTTCGGTTTTCCTTTTTAATTCATCCTGTTGTATTTTTCTATCAGCAGTGGAACTGGATCTGATATTTTTAATATCATCACGAACTTCATTTTTAATAAGCCCTCTAGTAGTAGAAGCAATAGTTTTGACATCTTTTATTTCTTGTCTGATGGGAAAATTCTTTTTAACAGCTGCGTCTTCAGCAAGAGTAACTGTTGCCACAAGAGCAAAACAAGCTATTACTCCTCCTAATAAAATTAGATCTCTTTTCATTTTTTTAAATTTAAAACTTATAAAACTGACCTTGTTAATGTAATTATATCACATATATTTTACGAAAAAAGAATATTTTTGTTTATAACAAAAAAACTATCTTTTTACTGTATATAATAAGAGATTTTTAATATGACATATAAATTATACATAAAATAAAGACCCATGTAAACAAATTGACTTTAAAAAAATACAAATTATACTTATATTCATAAGGTTAGTTTGCACAAAATTTGTTTTCAGAAGTTAAGAAAAATTCGCTTCTATAAATAAAGAAAAAGAATTATTCTTAATCATTTGGAAACAAGTTTTAAAACACCCGGGGTCGGATGTTTTTTAATGTGTTTTTGGGATTTATTATTAGTTTTAATATTTTTTATGAGTACAACAAATAAAAAGGGGGTGGCTGGTAAAAAACCAGCTGCAAAAAAACAAAAGTATGTTTATGCTTTTGAAGAAGGAAATAAGAGCATGAAAGAAATACTCGGAGGTAAGGGTGCAAACCTAGCAGAAATGATGGGTTTGGGAATAAATGTCCCTCCTGGTTTTACTGTCACTACAGAATCTTGTAGACTTTACTATGAAGAAGGCAAGAAAATAAATGACGAAGTAAAAAAGCAAATAGACGCAAATCTTATTAGTCTAGAAAAGAAAATGGGAAAGAAGCTTGGAGATGCAAACGATCCCCTTCTTGTTTCTGTTCGTTCTGGAGCAGCAGCATCTATGCCTGGTATGATGGACACCATCTTAAACCTTGGTTTAAATGATAAATCTGTTTTGGGTCTTGCAGAAAAAACAGGTAATGCTCGTTTCGCTTGGGATTCTTACAGAAGGCTCATTCAAATGTTTGGAAGTGTTGTTATGGAAGTTGAGCATTCAGACTTTGAACACATCTTGGAATCTGTAAAGGATACAAAAGGTGCAAAAATAGATACAGACCTTACAGCAGAAGACCTAGAAGAAATTGTTACAAAATACAAGAACAAAATTAAAGAAGTAAAAGGTATTGGCTTCCCTCAAGATCCTATAAAACAAATGTATATGGCGATAAATGCTGTATTTAATTCTTGGAACAATTACAGAGCTATCAGATATAGAGAAATAAATAGCATCAAGGGTCTTATTGGTACTGGAATAAATATACAAGCGATGGTATTCGGAAATCTTGGAGAAGATTCTGGAACTGGTGTTTGCTTCACAAGAAATCCTTCCACTGGAGAAGCAAAATTCTATGGTGAATATCTTATGAACGCACAAGGAGAAGATGTTGTTGCTGGTATTAGAACCCCATTATCTGTCTCTACCCTATCAAAGCAAAACCCAAAGATATATAAGGAGCTTGTAACTGTTTGTAACAAAGTTGAAAAACATTACAAAGATATGCAAGATATGGAATTTACAATTGAAAAAGGTAAGCTCTATATTCTACAAGCAAGAAATGGTAAAAGAACAGCTGCTGCTTCCGTAAGAATCGCAGTTGATATGGTGAAAGAAAAACTCATCACTCTTGATGCAGCAATTCTCAGAATTGATCCAAATCAATTAAACCAACTTCTACACAAACAACTCGATCCTATAGCAAGAGACAGAGCAGAAGTTATCGCTCAAGGTCTTCCTGCATCTCCTGGTGCCGCTGTTGGAGAAATTGTATTTACAGCATCAGAAGCTTTTGAAAAAGCTAAATCTGGTCTAGACGTAATACTTGTTCGTACAGAAACATCACCAGAAGATATCGATGGTATGCACTCAGCAAAGGGTATTCTTACAGCCAGAGGAGGTATGACATCTCACGCTGCTGTTGTTGCTCGTGGTATGGGCACTTGTTGTGTCGCTGGATGTTCAGATTTAATCATAGATGAAAAAGCAAAAACACTTACAATAAAGAGCAAAAGCCTCACAATAAAAGGAGGAGAATTTATCTCTTTAGACGGTTCAACAGGAAAAGTTTATGCTGGTAAATTAGGAACTCAAGATCCTTCGCTTTCAGGAAACTTCGGCACTCTTATGACTTGGGCTGATAAATTTAGAAAGTTAAGTATCAGAACAAACGCAGACACTCCACATGATGCAGACGTTGCTAGAAAATTCGGCGCAGAAGGTATTGGTCTATGTAGAACAGAACACATGTTCTTCGAAGGAGAAAGAATTAAAGCGATTAGAGAAATGATTCTTTCATCCGATCTAGAAAGCAGGAAGAAAGCTCTAGCAAAAATTGCTCCATATCAAAAAGGAGATTTCGCAGGATTATTCAGAGCTATGGATGGATATTCTGTAACAATCAGACTTCTAGATGCTCCTCTTCATGAATTCTTACCAAAAGAAAAGAAAGATATTGAAGAGATTTCAAAAGAGATGAATGTTGATGTAAAAACTCTAAATGCAAAAATAGAAGATTTACACGAATTCAACCCAATGCTTGGACACAGAGGTTGTAGACTTGCTATCACTTACCCTGAAATTTACGACATGCAAGCAACAGCAATTATTGATGCTGCAATAGAATGTGTAAAAGGAGTCGGTGGTAAAAAAGTAAAATCTGTTAAACCAGAAATTATGATCCCTATTGTTGCAACAACAAAAGAATATACTATTTTGAAAGATAGAATAGTAAATATTGTTGAGGCAAAAATAAAAGCTGCAAAAGTAAAAATAGATTACAAAGTTGGTACGATGATTGAAGTTCCGAGAGCCGCTCTTATAGCTGATAAGCTTGTAGAAGCTGGTGCAGAATTCTTCTCATTTGGTACAAATGATCTTACACAAATGGGTGCTGGACTTTCAAGAGATGACGCCGGTAAGTTCCTCAAGGAATACGTCGCTCAAGATATCTTCGCTTATGACCCATTCGAAGTATTAGATCAGGAAGGTATTGGTGAACTTATAAGAATTGCTGTTAAGAAAGGAAGAGGCGTTAAGAAAGATTTGAAGATTGGTATTTGTGGAGAACACGGCGGAGAACCAAAAACCGTCGAATTCTGTCACAGAGAAGGCCTCACGTACGTATCTTGCTCACCTTTCAGAGTTCCGATTGCAAGACTTGCCGCAGCACAAGCTGTTGTAAGAGAAAAATCAAAGAAATAGTCAGACATTAAAAAACTGCCCAAATTTGGGCAGTTTTTTGATTATTTAATCACATATTGACAAAAAGACGACAAAGAGTTAGTATTATAAGTGGAGCTGTGATATTTCTGTTCTGTGGGATCAGGTCCTTAGTCTCCACCGGCAAAACCTACCGGTTGAAACCCTCGTTACCTGTCCTCTGTACGGAGAACCTGCGGACAAGATATCACAGCTCCACCCACTTTGTTCTTTTGTCGGACTTTCACCCGTTGCTACTTACTGCAGCGGGTTTTTTATTTCCCAAAAAGAGTTATAATTAACCCGTTATTAGTTAATATCATAAAATTATGGGATTATTTTGGACAGATGCAAAACCAAGGGTTACAGAGATTGAATTTCATAAAGTAAGAGCGGAACTTGCTGGGGATAATTTTACTGAAAAAGAAAGAGATCGAATCGAAGAAATATTTCGTGCAGATTTATATGAAGAAAAAGAGAAAGATAAAGGAATAGATGAACAAGAAATAGACAAAGGAGTTGCTTGGATGAGAGAACACGTAAGCGAACATCATATATCACTAGAAAAGATAGATATTCTGGAAAAAAAGCTAAAAGCTAGACTATAAATATCACAAAAAGGACCTCTTTATAAGAGGTCCTTTTTGTGATATGCTCTTTGCGGATAAGTAAACCAGGAAGGAGAATAATATGGGTAATGTGGTTGATAATCTGAAGGAAAGATTTGAAAACAGAAAAGTAAAAGCAATTGTCGGAAATTTAGATTTTTTTAGGCTTCTTCAAGAATGCTTAAATGCAAAGGAAAGTACAGATGAAGAAAAACATCTGAAAAAGATAGCCTACGAAAATCTAAAAAAGACTTGTCTTACTCTGGACCCGAAAGACGTCCGGGTTTTACTAGCATACATACAAGTACCTAGAAGCCACCCCATTAGCAATATTCTAAAGGAAGCGGTTTCTAGATCGGATCTAACCTACGAAGAATGGTGTTGGGCAGTTAGTCAGACATTTTTCACAGATGGTCCCAAAAAATAAAATCCCCTCGCGTTAAAATGCTTGGGGATTTTTCTTTTTTATTTTATGCAATAAATTCTCTAGTCTCTCTTGCAATCTGTGTCATCTCGTCTGTCTTCACAACTTTTATTTTTATCTTTGATTCTGGAGTAGAAATTACAGCATCCACATTGTCAGTAGCATTATTTTTATTTTTGTCTAAGACAAAACCCAAACCTTCAAGATTACCCAGTATTCTTTCTCTCATTTTAAATGATCTCTCCCCTACTGTTCCAGAAAAAACTAATATATCTAGTCCGCCAAGAGCTGCCATATAAGCACCTATCTGTTTTTGAATTTTATAAGCATAAATATCTAATGCATTTTTTGCATCCATATTTTCATTTTCTGCTTTCAAAAGTTCTCTAACATCATCACTCAGGCCAGCAGACAAACCAAGAAGTCCACATTTTTTATTTAAATACTGTTTTAATTTGTCGCCATTTAATCCCAAAACTTCAGATATATATATGAGAGCACCAGAATCTATATCACCCACTCTTGTAGCCATAATCATCCCCTCGAGAGGTGTAAAGCCCATTGTTGTATCAACACTTTTACCATCTTTAACAGCCGTAATACTTACTCCGCCACCAATATGACAGATAATTATTTTCTCTGAGAGAGAATTTTCTGCTTTAAGCTTATTTACTATAGAACCAAGAGAAATACCATGATATCCATATCTATATATCTCATGTTTTTTTGCATCATTTAAATTAATACCATAAAGTTTAGACTTAACTGGCATACTCTTGTGAAAAGTACTGTCTGATATACCAATAACAGGAACTTTATTCTTAAATATTTTTATCAATTTATTTATTTCTTCTGATATCGCTTCCACATGAAGTGGAGCTTTTTTACCAGCCTCCTTCATATGCTTAAGAAATTGTTTGTCTATCAAACAATTGTCTTCAAAATAAACACCCGGAGCTACAGTTCTCACACCGATTCCATTGATATCATTTATAGATGAAATAAAAGCTTTTTTAATTAGGATATTTAGAAGATAATCTATGGCTTTATCAAAATCATTTTTCGTAATTTGAGATTTTTCTGAACCAGTATCTTGTTTGAGAGTGACAATAAAGCCATTGCCTTCTTTTTCAAAATGAAAGAAAGCCTGTTCTTTATCCCCTACGTAAAAAGCATACTTCTTAGATGCGCTACCTGTATTTACAATTAAATATTTTTTGTCCATTTCCAGTTTTCTATTTCTAAAGGATCTACACCATTTTGTTTTATATAGTCCAGATGGTCTTTAGTTTTTTGCTTATAAATTTCTATCACTCTTGTCGCTTTACTTTCTTCTACAGCTTTATTCTCTACAAGTTTCTCCAGAGCTTCAATTAATAAAGTGTATCTATCTGTCTTATTTCTTACATGAAGGTCAAAAGGTGTCGTCGTTGAGCCGCTTTCCATATATCCGTGAACGGTGAATCTATTATTGGCAGACTGATAATCAAAAAGTGATTGTTTTAATGTCTCAGGATATCCATGAAAATTAAATATTACCGGTTTATCTTTTGTAAAATATTCTTCAAACTTTTCTTCACTCATTTTTGTAATTGAGCTACCAATAGTATTCGGTGATAGTTCTACAATATTCACAAACCTTGCTTTTACTTCTGGAATTTCTTTTTTCAATAAATCAATTCCTGCTAAAGCTTCTTTTATAAGGTACTGTCCACAAGCTGAAAAAACAATATCTGGATTTTCTTCACTCGCAAAATCCCAAATAGATAAACCGCTTCCAATTTCTTTTTTTGATTGATCCAAAGACAACCAAACTGGTTCAGGAGTTTTTTCTGCAACAATAATATTTATTTCATTTAATGAATTTAAAGATTTTTTAATAATCTCTAATGATTCATTTGCATCTGCTGGGAAAAATACATTTATAAACTCATTATGCTTTTGTAAAAGCCCATCTATAAATCCAGGATTCTGGTGTGAAAAGCCATTGTGTTCCTGACGCCATCCTGAGGAAGTAATAAGATATGTGAAAGAAGGAATATCTCCACGCCATTCTGTCTTTCTGGCAATCTTCAAAAACTTACTATACTGATCTGCCATACTAGAAACTATAGGTATGAAGGCTTCGTATGAATCAAATATAGCGAACCTTCCAGTAAGAGCGTAGCCCTGCGCAAGACCCTGCATAGAATGTTCCGAGAGCATTTCTATTACTCTACCGTCCCTAGCCATATCTGTATCCCATTTTTCTATTGGACCAGCCAAAGCTCTTTTTGTAACATTAAATATATCTTGGAGTCTATTTGAGTAAGTTTCATCTGGAGAAAAAAGTCTAATATTTCTCTTTTCTTCATTGAGTTTCATCGTCTCAGAAATATAGGCTCCGATTTTTCTCATAGAACTTACTTGTGTATCACCTGGTAAATCTACTCTTACAGAGAAGTCCTCTGTTTTGGGTAAAACAAGCTTTCTCTCTGTATCACCTTTTCTAATACCAAAAACTTTTTGATTATCTCCCATCTTTAATTCTTCATTTGGAACAAGATTTAAAATATCTTCTGAGAAACCTTTTTTCTCATCAAAGATTTCATTAAATCTGTAAGATTTCATCCATTTAGACACAGCATCGAGCTCTATTTGATTTGTTTTTGCATCTTTACCAACCACCTGATGTGAAAGACAATTTCCCTCTATCTTTTGTCCTTCTAATTCCTTAATACCAGTCCAACCTTTTGGAGTTTTTAGTACAAGCATCGGGAATCTAGCAAAATATTGATATGGTTTGCTTTTCTGACTTCTAGCTTTTTTCTGAATTTTAATTATTGAAGCATGAGCCTTTTTCAATGCGACAATCATTTGTTTATAAACCTTATCATCACTACCTTCTACAATAATGGGATCATATCCGTATCCAGTAAACAAAGCTTTCAAATCTGTATTTGTCATTCTTCCAAAAATTGTCGGGCCAGAAATTTTATAACCATTTAAATGAAGTATCGGTAGCACTGCTCCGTTTTTTGCGGGATCAACAAACTTATTTAAATGCCACGATGTAGCTAGTGGGCCAGTCTCCGCCTCACCATCACCCACTAGGCATGCCGCAATGAGATTCGGATTATCAAGTACGGCACCATAAGCTGTAGAAAGAGAATATCCAAGTTCTCCACCTTCAAGTATTACTCCAGGAGTGGCTGGACTTGCATGACTTGGAAAACCATACGGCCAACTAAATTGTTTAGAAATATATGCAATTCCCTTTTCATCTCTCGTAGCATCTTTATAATATTTGGAAAGAGTATCTTCTAAAAATACGTTCGCCTGAAGTGCGGGGAAACCATGTCCCGGACCAAGCAAAAATATCATTTCTGCATTTGTTTTTTTTATAAGATTATTTAGACAGGCATAGACAAAATTAATACCAGGACAGCTACCCCAATGCCCTAGAAGTCTAGGTTTAATATCATCAAAAGAAAGCTTGTTTTTTAATAAAAAATTATTTTGTAAATATATTTGAGATACTGTTAGATAATTTGTAGCTCTTACATATTTTTTAAGGCTCTCTATTTCTTTGCTCATGGATAAATTATATCAAACTTTTTTAAAAAGACATATTTGACTTAATAACAACTCAGGTATATTGTTTTTCTTGAATTTAACAAAAGGAGTTCTTTCGTGAAAAATAAAATTGTATACGTAAACGAGAGCGAATTCAGAGGTCTTTTTGTCATAATTATGGCAAAGATATACAAAAAAAATATGGACGTGCTTTCAGCACTATGCCCGCCATCAGCACTTGAGATTGTAAGAATGATAAAAGAAAGAAAATTGGTGGCAATAGTATTTGATTGTGATCACTGTCTTTTTAAAAAGACCATTGATGAGATAGCAAAAGAAAAGACGGGAGTAAAAATAATCCTAGTATCAAGAAACACTAGGTGTTCGTGTGAATGTTTAAATTCACACAACAAAACAGTTGTAAGTACACTAAGAGAAGCTTTCAACTACATACCGAGAGAAACAGCCAATCCATGAGGGTTGGCTTTACTTTTTATATAAATATAATATAGTCGAATAAGAAAAAGGAGTAATTTATGGAAAATAAACTACAGGTTCTTTACGTAGACACCCTGGAAAATATAAATCATTTTCTAAATACAGTAACTAGAGAAGGAAGACATGACCTAACAGTCTTTACGGCCTCAAACAAAGACGAGGTGCTGAAAATTGTAACACAACAAAAGAAGATAAAGGTCGTTATTCTCACGAAAGCTGTATACAAAAACAAAAGAATTATCGGGGATATGAAATGTTTCCTTACGAATAGCCCTGAATTCTTAGGGGTATCATCATCCCCGGAAATCAGAGAATGTCTCGGGAGTATGGGATGTAATCTCGTATTTGATAACAAAGACGAGATAATACATCACATACCCAAAAAACATCCGGACACCGACGGACAAGCCGACCAATAGGTCGGCTTTACTTTTTCCCAAAAATTTGTTTTAATAGAAGCTCAAATACGCCTTTAGGCGCTTTTTAATTTTAATCATATGGAAATAAGAAATATTGCAATTATAGCCCACGTTGACCATGGTAAGACCACTCTTACTGACGCTATGCTTAAACAAGCAGGTGTTGTAGAAGAAGGTGTAAGTATGGACAGCAATAAAATCGAACAAGAGCGTGGTATTACTATATATGCCAAGAATACTTCCCTTCCATATAAAGGTACAAAGATAAATATCGTTGATACTCCTGGACACGCAGACTTCGGTTCTGAAGTTGAACGTGTTCTTCGTTCTATTGATACTGTGCTTCTTGTTGTAGACGCTCAAGAAGGCCCTATGCCTCAAACTCGTTTCGTCTTAAAGAAATCTCTTGAGCTTGGTCTTAAGCCAATCGTAGTTATAAACAAAATAGATAAATCAGCTGCAAACCCAGAAAGAGCACATGAGGAAGTTCTTGAACTTTTCATGGAACTCGGAGCAAACAACGACCAGCTCGACTTCCCTACTATTTACGCTATCGGCAGAAAGGGTGTTGCCATGAAAAATCCTACAGACGAACAAGTAGATCTTACACCTTTGCTTGATTTAATAATGGAAAAAGTTGCACCAGCAAATACAGAGAAAAATCTTACATCACCTTTCAGAGCTCAAATTTTTAATCTTGCATACGACAACTTCTTAGGAAGACTCGGTGTTGCTAGAATCTATGATGGTAAAGTAAAAGATGGACAAACAATTGTAGTCAAAATGCCGTCTGGAGAATCTAGACAAGCTAGAATTACAAAGCTCTATACATTCAATGGAGTTCAAAAAGAAAGTGTAGCTGAGGCCTTTGCTGGAGACATCGTAATGATCGCTGGTATTTCAGATGCATATATCGGAGAAACTATTTGCGAAAATAAAGATCAAGAATCTATGCCTGCTATAAACATCGATGAGCCTACAATCTCTCTTAGCTTCTTAGTTAATGATTCCCCTTTCGCAGGACGCGAAGGTAAATTTGTAACCGGTAGACAAATCAGAGAAAGATTAGAAAAAGAAATGGAAATCAACGTCGGTCTCAGAGTTAATTTTGATTCAGAACCTATAACTGTATATGGTAGAGGTGAACTTCATATTGCTATTCTTATTGAAAATATGAGAAGAGAAGGCTTTGAACTTCAAGTATCTCAGCCACACGCAATTGTAAAAACAATTGACGGAGTAGAATGTGAACCGTATGAAGAGGTCACTATCGATATACCTGAAGAATTCCAAGGTACTGTAATAGAAAAGCTTGGAAAGAGAAAAGGTATTATGAAAGACATGAAGATCAAAGATAATCAAATCAGAATGATCTTTGAAATACCTACTAGAGGACTTCTTGGATATAGAGGACAATTTGTAGTAGACACAAAAGGTATGGGAATTATCTGTTCAAGATTTATGGATTTCAAACCTTACGCTGGAGAAATACAGAAACAAGAATTCGGTTCTATGACTTCTATGATTACAGGAAAATCTATGGCCTTCTCACTTTGGAACTTACAAGAAAGAGGTGTACTCTATATCGACCCAGCTATTGAAATATATGAAGGTATGGTTATTGGTCACGTCTTAAACGGAGAAGATATGAATGTAAACCCTACAAAAAACAAAGCTCTCACAAACATGAGAACTTCTGGAAATGATGAGGCACTCTACCTTATTCCACCAATGAGACTTGATATTGAAAAAGGTTTGGAAACAATGAGAGAAGATGAATATCTAGAAATTACTCCAAAAACAGTAAGATTAAGAAAAAGACTTCTTACTGAACAAGCGAGAGCAAAGGATGCGAGAAAGGATATTAAATTTAGTTAGTTAATAAAAAAACACTTCATTACGAAGTGTTTTTTAATTTATAAACCTCTTACAAAAACATTTCCTATGTTGATCAGATAATCCATATTTCTTGATAGCTTCACAATGTTTTTGGGTACCATATCCTTTATGAATTTCAAAAGAATAATTTTTATATTTCTTAGCTAATTTGCACATAAGCGAATCTCTTGAAACTTTCGCTGCAATAGAAGCAAAAGCTATTGCTCTTTCTTTTTCGTCTCCTTTTATTATAGTCTTTTGATTTTTAAACTCTTCAGGCGCTTTTAATCCTCCATCGAGAAGCACCAAGCATTCATTTGGTTTAGCATTTATATTTTTCAACGCTTTAATTAAACAATTTTTAATTGCCTTACTTATCCCAATCTTGTCTATTCTTTTTGCACTTTCATAGCAAACAGAATAATTCACTTTCCCCTCTTTCTTTAATTCTTTTAATCTAGCAAAAATTTCTTCTCTTTTTTGTGGTTTTAATTTCTTCGAATCTTTTATCATTCCAAGTTCTTTTGCATTAAAATTTTCAGGCATTATAAAAGCACAAACAGCAACGGGACCAGCCAAAGGACCTCTTCCAACCTCATCAATTCCAGCAATAAATTTCACCTTTTTCTTTATCATATTTTAGGATATTATTAATCATATCATTATGTCAAAATTCATTCACCTACATACCCATAGCCACTATTCACTTTTGAATGCGCTACCTAAAATAAAGGATCTTGTTAAGATGGCGAAAAAGCTAGAAATGCCCGCTCTCGCCCTTACAGATGCTGGAAATATGTATGGAACAATCGATTTCTACCAAGCCTGTAAAAAAAATGAAATCAAACCAATTATTGGTGTAGATTTCTATGTAGCAAGCAGAACAAGAAAAGACAAACAAGGAGGAGTAGATAATAGAAGAACGAGATTAGTACTTCTAGCAAAAAATGAAGTCGGATATAAAAATTTAATTAAACTTGTTACTGATTCATATTTTGAAGGTTTCTATTACAAACCAAGAATAGACAAAGAAACAATAGAAAAATATAGAGACGGCCTTATTTGCATATTACCGCATTTTTCTGCTGAGACTTCATACGCTCTAAAAAATGGAGATACAGAAAAAGCAAAAAGCTTGGTAGATTTTTATAAAAAGAATTACGGTGCAGAAAATTTCTTCTTAGAAATTACTCATCATCCAGAAATAGAAGGGCAACTTGAGCTTAAAGAAAAAATCATAAAACTCGCAAAAGAAACAAATTCAAATCTTGTAGCCGGACAAGATGTATATTATTTACATCCAGAAGATAAGAAAGCGAGGGATACACTTGTACAGGTAAATTCTCATTCTGATTTTTCTGATAGAGAACAAAGAGAAAGCGCGGATAATTTTTCATTTATTTCTTCTGAACAAGCAGCTGAATATTTCAAAAATGAACCAGAAGCTATAGAAAATACACAAAAGATTGCCGATATGTGTACTGTTGAAATTGAGCTAGGTAAATGGAAATTCCCAAAATTTATTGTAGAAAGCGGTCTTTCATATGATGATGAGCTTAAAAGAGTTGCTTACGAAGGGATAGATAGAAGAGGCCTTCCTCATTCCAAAGAAGTTATAGACCGTCTTGAATATGAGTTAAAGGTTATACATGACAAAGGATATCCTCAATACTTCCTTGTAGTATCTGACCTTCTCCGCTTCGCACACGAAAATGGAATTTACACAAACATCAGAGGATCTGTTGCAGGCTCTCTTACTACTTATGTCACAGGAATTACGAATGTAGATCCCCTAGCCTACAAACTTCCGTTTGAAAGATTTTTAAATCCAGAAAGACCTTCTGCACCCGATATCGATATGGACTTCGCCGATAACAGACGCGATGAGGTTATTGAATATGCTAGACAAAAATATGGAAAAGAAAATGTTGCTCAAATAGGTACATTCGGAACTATGATGGCTCGTGGTGCATGTAGAGATGTTGCTCGTGCGATGGGCTTCCCACTTCCTTTAGCAGATAAAATTGCAAAACTTATTCCAATGGGAGCTCAGGGATTCCCAATGACAATCGACCGTGCCCTAAAAGAAGTTGCTGAATTAAAAGAAATGTACAACAAGGAGGAAGATGCGAAAACCATTATTGATATGGCACAAAAAATTGAAGGTTGTGCTAGACACATTTCTGTACACGCAGCTGGTGTTGTTATCGCCCCAGACGATCTTTCAAACTATGTTCCACTTCAATACGATCCAAAAGGTGAAGGAAAAATTATTACCCAATACGATATGCATGGAGTTGGAGAAGATGGTGTAGGACTTCTAAAGTTCGACTTCCTTGGAATTAAAAACCTTTCGATTCTTGCTGATGCAGTAGATCGTGTGAAGAAGATTGAGGGTATAGAGGTTGATATTGAAAAGATACCTCTAGACGATAAAAAGACCTTTGAAATGCTTGCTAAAGGCGAGACAATAGGCCTGTTTCAGCTCAACGGCTCAGGAATGACAAAATACCTTAAGGAGCTTAAACCAACGACCATACACGATATAAACGCTATGGTGGCCCTTTATAGACCTGGCCCTATTGAATCTATTCCTCAGTACATTGAAAGAAAGCACAACCCAGCTTTAATTAAATATCTCGACCCAAGACTTAAAGATATTCTTGACCAATCATATGGTGTTATCACCTATCAGGACGACGTTATGCTTACCGCTATCAAACTCGCTGGATATTCTTGGCTTGAAGCAGACAAGCTCAGAAAAGCTATGGGTAAAAAAATCCCTGAGGAAATGGAAAAGCAAAAAGAAAAATTATTAAAAGGTTTCGTCGCTGGTGGACTCACAGAAAAAAAAGCAGAGACTCTTTGGAAACTCATCGAGCCTTTCGCTGCATATGGTTTTAATAAGTCCCATGCTGCGAGCTACGGAAGAGTCGCATATCAAACAGCATATATGAAAGCTAACTTCCCAGAAATCTATATGTCTGCCGTTATGACCGCCGACCAAGGAGACGTAGAAAAAATCGGTGAATTTATTACAGAATGTAATAAAATGAAAATCCCAGTACTTCCTCCTTCAGTAAATGAAAGTTTCAGTCCATTCTCTGTGGTCAAACCAGAAGATCCAAGCGAAAAATATAAAATCCGTTTCGGACTTACTTCTATAAAAAACTTCGGTGAAGGTATTTCAAAAGCAATTACTTCTGAAAGAAAAAACAAAGGAAAATTTAAATCACTTTCGGATTTCTTAGAAAGAATAGTTGATAAAAATTTAAATAAAAGATCTCTTGAACCACTTATAAAAACAGGTGCTCTTGATGAATTCGGAGAAAGAGGTCAACTACTTGCAAACAGTGAAAATCTTTTGAAATACAATAAAGATTTAGGAAAAATGTCTTCTGACCAAGATTCCCTATTCGGTATTTTTGAAGGTGGCAAACACGAAAACTTCAAACTCGAACCAGCAGAACCAGCTACACAGACAATGAAACTTACTTGGGAAAAAGAACTTCTTGGTCTTTATATTTCTGGGCATCCATTAGATAAATATAAACACATTTTTGAAAAACAGCAGATTACAGTTAAAAAAATAAAAGAAGAGACAGAAGCTATGAAAAAGCTTGTAGATAATGGTAAGGCTGTTGGTGGAATCATTCAAGAAGTCAGAGAAATAATGACAAAGAAAAATGAACCGATGGCTTTTATAAAGATAGCTGACCTTACTGATACAATAGAAGCTGTAGTGTTTCCTCGTACCTATGCTCAATATAAAAGCATAATTGTTCCAGAAAAATGTATAGCAATAGTAGCAAAAATTTCTGAAAGAAATGGGGAAATAAGTTTGATAGTAGATAGAATGAAAGAATTAAACTAATTTATTGTATTATAATACTACCAATTCCTCCATTATATAGTCCAGAAATTTCTTCCTGAGATAAAGCTCTACTCCATACTCCAACTTCATCTATAAGACCACTGAAGTAATACTGACTAGAACCTTTTGCCCCAATCAAAAACTCTTCAGACATATCCCTAATAGTACCATTATAAGAAACCGGCATGCCAACCATATTCCCATCTATATAAGTACTAATATTTGATCCGTTTGCTACTGCAACCAAATGATACCACCTATTTAGTTCTGGCACCCAAGAATAATCCGTAATTTTTACAGTATTATCCTGTTGAAAAATAAAAAATCTTAGAGTATTACCGCTCATCAAGTAAAATGAGAAATTCCTAGAGCTACCGTTGTCTTCTCCGAGAACATAGCAAGAGCTTACTCCACCACAATTCAAAGAACTAAAATTAACCCAGGTAGACATACTCAACTTCCCTGAGGTTTTTGTAATTCTTTGGCTTGTAGAGGCGTAATCACCATTTCCATCAAGAACCATAGCATTGCCCAAAATACTAGAAACATCTGATATATGAGCGTCTCCATTATACACACCATCATTGTTTGACACGGACAAATCATTCGCCGCTAAAGGTTTATTACCGTAAGCTAAAGATCCAACACCGCTATTACAATGTTCAGTATTATTAACAGAATCGGCTAAACATCCAGTAGATGTCGGCGTGAAATTTCTAACAAAAACACTATTTTGTTTTATGTATAAATTCCTATAGAAAAACTGATCATAAAAATTCGCACTTCTTCTATCAGTTCCTACTAATAAACTATTACTATCTAATTTACCAAAAGTTCCAGAAAATGCTTTTGTCAGTGAGACGGTTTCTTTTTCCGTAACCACAGACATAGTTTTCGTTGATCCATTGTATAAATAGTGTACATCATAAACAATACCATCATTATAAGTTTGACTTGTTAATAAATCCCCTATTAATCCATTACTATCAGCCAAATAAAAACGTAATTTTCCAGCCTGTGAATTAAGTTCAAGACTTATGGTACCTGCGGCCGTACCATTATAATTACCTAGAAGAACTAGTCTTCCAGTTTCTTTTGTCGAGAACTGAAGAAATATTTCAAAGTCTTCGTCAATACTATTCTGTCCAACAACACCTGTATTTATATAATCGTCTACACCATCAAAAATTAAACCCGGTTCTTCTGTCCCAGCATCAGTATCAAAATTCCAATAACCCATCAGTCTTGATGTAAGAAGAGGATCTTCACAAATATTTCCTGACGAACAATATTCTGACACACATTCAGAATCTAATGTACAAGAGGTTCCTGGCTCGCCGCTTACACAAAGATTAGTAGCCAAACTGCAAATACCAGACATACAACTTGATCCCGTAGCACAGTAATCAACCCCTGTCTCTCCATTAGTACACAATTGTGTAATCTGATTTGAGTCCCAACCACAATACCCAGCAGGACAATCAGAGTTTGTAGTACAACTTCCACCTAAATTGTATATACCAGTTGTTCCTAGATATGATACTCCAGTTCTTATGGTAGATGATGAGAGGTTAGTAGAGAAGCTGACTAGTGCGTCATATATTTGAGTAGTGGTATACATGGAGGCTACAGGAGTAATTGCAAAAGAATGTGAACCTGCTGTAGTGGTAGCGTTATTAGTTATAAGATTATATATGTTTTCTAGAGTATAGCCTTGTACTCCTGGTGCTTCGGTTGGGAAAAGAGAAGAATATGTTGGTGTTACTGTTGCATAGTTTGGATCTAAAGTTCCATAATTACCAGTTACACCTAATATAGTAATACCTGTTTTTACATCTTCTTGTTTTACTAGATTAGCTAATAAAGCATATATTTCACTTGTTGAATGAGAGGTGGTTGCTGTGGGAGAAGAGGATGTAGAAATTGGAGAATCCGGTGTTGGTTTTAATACATTGTATGAAATAAAATCATATATATCACCTAAAGAATGATAAGTAGAAGAAGGCAAGGATTCTGGAGAAAGTTTAGAAATAGAAAAAACAGATAAAAACACAACAAAAAATAATCCCGTTATCAAAAAAATTAACCGTCTGATCCTCATTTAACGAATTATAACAATATTCTCTGTTTTAAAAAAGTATTTGACATCCTTAAACCATTGGAATACTATATATCTATAGAGATTGTTGTGGCTACCAACCACAATCCGTATAAAAACGGACCAACTGGCTAATCTATTAAATGAGAGTCCGTTTTAAAAACGGAAAACTAGGTGGAACCACGAACAATTATAGAATTGTGCGCCCTGGTAAGAATACAAGTGATTGTATTTTTACCAGGGCGATTTTAATTATAAATTAATAATAAAAAAATATGGAACAAGAGAAATTAATGAGAATGAGACACTCGCTCGCCCATCTACTTGGTGCAGCGGTTTTAGAAATCTGGCCAGATGTGAAAATTGCTACTGGTCCTGCAATAGACAATGGTTTTTACTATGACTTTGATTTTAATTCTCCTATAGTAGAAAAAGATTTAGGAAAGATAGAACAGAAGATGAGAGAGCTAGTAAAAAAGTGGAACGGCTTTGAGAAAAAAAATATTTCATATGAAGAAGGTAAAAAGCTTTTTGCTGGTAATCCATACAAACTAGAACTTATAGAGGAATACAATAAAGATGGTAAAGAACTTAGTATTTATACTTCTGGTAATTTTACAGACCTTTGTGCAGGACCACATATAGATGATATTAAAGAAATAAAAGCAGATGCATTCAAACTAGATAGAATTGCTGGGGCATATTGGAAAGGTGATGAAAAGAATAAAATGCTTACAAGAATATATGCACTGGCTTTCGCTTCAAAAGAAGATTTAGAAAATTATTTGAAGCAAAGAGAGGAAGCAGAAAAAAGAGATCACAGAAAAATTGGAAAGGAATTAGATTTATTCCATATGGATGAAAAAGTGGGTTTAGGTCTACCTTTATGGCATCCTAAAGGTGCTATTCTCTGGAGAGTAATCGAAGACTTCTGGTATCAGGAACACCTTAAAAACGGTTACGATTTGGTCAGAAGCCCACACATAGGTAATAAGGAACTTTGGGAGATATCTGGACACTGGGGATTCTATAACTCAAGTATGTATCCTCCACTTGAAGCGGGGCAAACACTTAAAGAAAAACAAGAAGGTAAAAAAATAGAACACTCTGAGGAGTATCTATTGAAGCCGATGAACTGTCCTTTCCACGTACAAATATATAAAAACTCACCAAAATCATACAGACAATTCCCTTTTAGATGGGCTGAGTGCGGTACTGTATATAGATTCGAAAAGAAAGGAGAATTATCTGGACTAACCAGAGTCAGAGGATTTACACAAGATGATGCTCATATTCTTTGTAGAAAAGATCAAATAGAAGAAGAACTCAAAATGGTTATAGATTTTATATTGTTTATATATAAATCATTTGGTTTTGATATAAATTCAGTAAAGGTCTTCCTATCTCTCAGAGATCCAGAAAACAAAGAGAAATACGCTGGTAATGATGAGGGTTGGAATTACACAGAAGAAGTTCTAAGAAAAGTTGCCGTAGAAAAGAAACTAGATTTCACCGAAGAAAAAGGAGAAGCTGCATTCTATGGACCAAAATTAGACTTTAAGATAAAAGATGCTCTAGGTAGACTTTGGCAATGTTCAACACTTCAATTTGATTTTAATCTTCCAGAAAGATTTGATCTTACTTTTGTAAACTCAAAAGGAGAACAAGAAAGACCATATATGCTTCATAGAGCCCTTTTTGGAAGCTTCGAAAGATTCATTGGTCTATTAATCGAACACTACGCTGGAGCCTTTCCACTGTGGCTTGCACCAGTACAAATAAAAATTGTACCAGTAAGAGAAAATCACAACGACTATGCTAAGAAAATTGGTGACGAGTTAAAGAAAGATGGATTCAGAGTGGATTGTGATTTAAACCCTGGAAACATGGGTGGGAAAGTAAGAGATGCAAAAAATAATAGAGTTCCATATACAATTATCGTCGGAGATAAAGATATGTCAGTAAACAAAATAACCGTAGAAAATAGAGATAAGGGTCAACTTGGACAAATGGATTTGAAAGACTTTATTGAAAAAATCAAAGAAGAAAAAGAAAAGAAATTATAATAAAAAAGCCAGCACTAAGTGCTGGCTTTTTTATTATATATATTTTTCTAAATCACCTTCTGAGATTGTAATCCACTCTCCTTGAGAATTTGTTTTTGAAGAAGCAACATTCCTAATAGTTTCAGAGATGTTTGTGTCATTCAATCTCTTTGCTTTCAAAAGATTAATAACAGCTCCTTGTGAAATAATTATATTATTCATTCTTGCGTAGTCTTCGATTTGAGACATCGCTTTAGTGTCAGCATGAACCTCAGTAGATATTACATTTTCTGAAGCTATAACTACAGGTACTTCCTGTGCTTCTTTCTTCTTTAATAGAAAGTATGCAATTGTCGTGCTCCAAAGTATCAAGCTTAGAGTAAACAATACAACCTTCATAGTATCACCGGCTCCAGTATATGGCACATCGCTTAGGTAAACAGAAGCTACATAAGGGTTAGTTTGAGTATATGCGAGAACCTGATTTACGTTTACAGTACAAGTTCTTGTAATACTTTGACCGTTAGATACGATTGTAAGGTTAGCAGTCTTTGTACCACCAGTGTTGTATGTCTTTGGTGCTGTTTGACCGTTTGAAGAGAGACCTTCGTCTCCTGTCCAGTAATATGTGTAAAAACCGTTACCTCCTGTGGCACTAGCTGTCCAAGTGACAACGCCACCAACTTCTGTATTTGATACGCCTGCAGCACAAGAACCGTTTAGTGAGCTATAGTTGTTGTAGGTGTAGTTATAACCATTGTTATAGTTCCAGCCGCTATTACCTCCATTGTCATAATATGAGTTCGGACCATAGACATTACCGTTTGTAGAGTTCCAACCACCACAAGTCGTAGTCGCGTTACATCCACAAGACCCACAAGAAGAAGTATCCCAATAGTTGTGACCCCCGCCATAGTTACCATGTGAATAATAATCATTGTAATGGTAATAATCATTATCCCAATCCATATCTATATGCCAGTCTTCAACTTCATCCTCTATGTGATCCCAAGCACTAGCGGATACATCTGAAACATCATCCCAAGCGTCTTCGAAGAAATTTCCCAAACGACTCCATACATCAGCATGAGCATAAGTTGGTACAGAAAATACAAAAACAGACAATAGAGAAATCGCTGTTACGACAAAAGCTTTTTTGCTTGTATTTATAATGTTTTTCATATAATTTTTATTAAATTAACTTAATCACTATTATATACCAAAAGAATATAAAAGTCAAGGCTATGAACCCTTTCAAAATGGAGATGTCTAAATATGGCTTTTTATAAAGCTTTTTTAGCGACGTATTCAGCTTCTACTACATACCTATCACTTTTAGCCCCAAAAGTATCACAAGTAGAAAGCGTAAGCTTATGAACTTTGGTATTAAATACAACGAGAGCCTTGTCTGCCCCTTCCAACTTTACAGAAGTAACTTTATAGGAAAAAATATTACTATTTGAATACACATCTATCAAATCCCCCTCTTTCAGATCCTTTAAACCATTGAATGCTTTGAAGCCTTGGTTATTTACAACAGCAAGACGAGTATTATGACCAAAAATAAAGATGTTTCCGTAACCAAGATTCCCAGAACCTGGATAATGCACTGCTCCTTTAGCTAAAAAACTATCAAGAACTTCCGTACTAGTACTTTGCGGATTATAAACTTGAACATCAATGTTTATACCAGGAACCTTTATGACCAGTGGGATTTCAGCATTTTCTTTTTGAAAAGAATTATTTTCTGGATATCTGCCATAGGAGACTTTGAACTCTTCTGGTACAAAACCAAAAAAATACAACATGCCAAATGTAATAAATAGTATAATGGAAAAATTCAATAAGAATGACCATTTTCTACCCTTTATAAAACTTAAAAAGCTTTCTTTTTTCATAAATATGTTATCTATATTAACAGCTTGACAATAAAAGTCAACTACTGTATAATACTATCTAGCTTAGAAGTTTAATTATATCATTATTATGAAAGAAAAAATCTGGTTAAAAATTAAAGAATCTTTTTCAACGGCAGCAATAGCAGCTCTTATGCTTGTTATTGTTTTTTTGCTTATCTGGATACCTTTCAAATTCATCCCGGGTATCTTTTCTAAGGGTACAAATTATGTAGCAACTTCCCTATCCTCAACTTTTATACCTGGAGAAAATAAAGCAACGACTTCTCCAACAAAAAATAATACCCAGCCTACAAACACAACTGTGGCTGGAGGCAAACCAGATCTCTCTGTGAGGCTTATAAGTACTGGTATCATAAATAGATATACAAAACAATTTTCTCAAACAAGTACAATAGGTACCGGAGATGAAGTTGGGATGAGATTTGAAGTCAAAAATATTGGGAATACAGTTTCTGGAGCCTGGAGTCTAAAGGCAACTTTGCCATCTGCAACAACTCCTAATTACAATTCTGACCTACAGAGATCGTTGAATCCTGGAGACAGAATAGAATTTACTCTTGGTTTTGATAATCCAACAAATTTAGGACTAGTCACTGCCTATGTATACGCTGATCCAGCTAATACTATTGGCGAGTCTAACGAATCAAACAATTCAATCGGTGTCCCATTTAATATAGTAAGTGGTTCAACCTATGGTTACAACTACGGGACCACTTATAACAATGCGATAGGGACAACATATACATGGACTTCCATTGTTGGAGCATGTAGTGCCCTTCCGGGAACCGTATATACAGGAACCCTAGTAAACTGGAATGCCAGTGCAACAGGCGGTAACGGATACTTCACATATTCTTGGAATGGATCTGATAATCTTGTAAGTACGGAAAAAAATCCTACAAAAATTTACTACACGGCTGGTGTAAAAACAGGAACTGTTACGATAACATCAAACGGTTCAAGTGTTACAAAACAGTGTACTGTAAATGTCGTTGATCAATATAATAACTACAATACAAGTTCTTCTGATCTTTCCCTATCATTAGTTGGTGTTGGCTCAGTAGATAATAGCGGACAGTTTATACAAAGTTCTCAAGTTTCGAGAGGTGGAAATATCGCGATTAAAGTAAGGATTACCAATGTAGGGACAAGCTACTCTGGCAACTGGACTATCACAGGATCAGTATCTCCTTCTCTTCCGGGATATACTTATAGACAAGATAATCAAGTATCTCTAGCCCCAAATTCAACTTCAGATTACACAATGGTATTCTGGAATCCACAGACTTCAGGAGACAATGCATTCAATATTCAGATTAGCCAAAGTGGAAACGACTTAAATAGTACAAATAATAATTTAACAGCAACAGTAAGAGTTTACTAAAACAAAAATAAAAACAACCCACTTAAGGTGGGTTGTTTTTATTTTAACTAAATATCTATATTCGCCAACTTCGCATTAGATTGTATGAAGGCTTTTCTTGCAGGAACATCTGTTCCCATAAGCATATCAAATACTTTATCTGCTTCCTGAGCATCTTTGATACTTACCCTCTTCATCATTCTTCTTGTAGGATCCATGGTCGTTTCCCAAAGCTCTTCAGAGTTCATTTCTCCAAGACCTTTATATCTTTGCACAGAAACTTTTGGAGATTTCTTCCCTTCTTTTTCATTTGTATTTTCTTCACCTTCAGCGACGACTTCCTCTTCTGTTTCTTCAGTCTCTGCGTCTGATATTTTTTCTTTCTTGAAGAAAGCTGTCTTTTCTTCTTCGGTATAGAAATAGTGAACTTCTTTTCCTACTTTTACTTTATAAAGTGGTGGTTGAGCAATACAGATAAAACCTCCGTCTATAAGTGGTTTGAAATATCTATAAAACAATGTAAGCAAGAGGGTTCTGATGTGGGCTCCATCAACGTCCGCATCGGTAGCTATAATAATTTTGTGATATCTTAATTTTTCAATATTAAATGTATCTCCAATAGCAGTACCAAGAGCAACTACCAAATTAGTAATTTGTTCTGATCCAAGCATTCTATCAAGTCTCGCTCTTTCTATGTTTAGAATTTTACCTCTCAAAGGCAATATGGCTTGAGTCTTTCTATCACGACCCATCTTCGCTGTACCTCCTGCAGAATCTCCCTCCACAATAATAAGCTCTGATTCTGAAGCATTATTACTCTGACAGTCAGCAAGTTTACCAGGCAATGTCATACCTTCTAGAGCGCCCTTTCTCAATATTGAGTCTTTAGCTGCTTTAGCTGCTTTTCTCGCTCTAAGGGCCAAAATAACCTTAGAAATGATAGCTTTAGCATCATCTGGATTCTCTTCAAGAAAACCATTGAAAGCCGCACCAAAGACCTCTTCTACGGCGCTTCTAGCCTCAACAGAACCAAGCTTGGCCTTTGTCTGACCCTCAAATTGAATCTCTCTTAGTTTTACGGAAACAACGGCTGTAATACCCTCGAGTACATCGTCTCCTGAAAAGCTGTCTTCGCTATCTTTAACTAAATTATTTTTCTTAGCATAAGCGTTCAAGGCTCTAGTAAGTGCAGCTTTGAAACCAGTAATATGAGTACCCCCTTCTGGGTTATAAATATTGTTTGCAAAAGGCATTATTCTAGAAGAAATATCATCTACATACTGAAGTGATACCTCTACAGATTCTACCGTTTCCGTTTTCTTCTCAACATAAAAAACATTTCTATGAATTGGCTTTTGGAATTGGTTATAGAATTTTACAAAAGACAAAAGTCCCCCTTCAAAATAAAAGGAGTGGGACATTGCTTCTATACCAAGGTCTTGTAAGAATAATGATTCTATTTCTGTAAAATCAACTTTTGAATCTCTTGCGTCTATAACAGTAATTTTCAATCCTTTAACAAGATATGCTTGTTGTCTCATGTGAGAGACTATTCTTTCAAAATCAAATTCGATTCCTTCTTTGAAAATTTCAGCATCTGGTTTGAAAATAGTCGCAGTACCATGAAAATCAGATTTACCTATTTTTTTAACAGCCGCTTTCTTTTTACCTTGAGAATATTCTTGATAATAAATACCACCATCTCTGTGCACAAGAACTTTCATGTAAATAGAAAGCGCATTCACAACAGAAGCACCCACACCGTGCAAACCTCCAGAAACTTTATATCCTTCTCCCCCGAATTTTCCTCCAGCATGGAGAACTGTCATGATTGTTTCTAGAGCAGAAACTTTTGATTGTTTATGTAAGTCTACAGGAATACCTCTACCATTATCAACAACTCTAACCATGTTATCTGGTAAAAGTGCAACTTCGATACGGTTAGCAAAAGCGCCCATGGCCTCGTCACGAGAGTTATCAAAGATTTCAGTAACAAGGTGGTTTAAACCATCTGGTCCAGTAGTACCAATATACATACCAGGTCTCTTTCTGACCGGTTCTAGACCCTCAAGAACTTGAATGGAACTAGCATCATAGCTACCCTTTTTTACCTCTTTTTCATCTTTATTTTTGGCCATATTTATTAATATAATTTAAAAACAGCTTATTGCTTTTTATATTGTAATTATACCAAATTGACCCACCAAAAGAAAGGAGAAATTTATACTTTTTCTACAAAAATAGCCAGCTTTTTCCAACTCTTTTTGAAATCAGAAATATTAACAAACTTATTCTTACCGTCTGCATCAGATTTTGCTTCTGGATCGTTAATATATAATCCCTTTATAACATCCCCACACTCCTCAATCCCAGATACCACAACCATATGTCCAGAAGTTCTTGGGTTATTTATATCCTTAGCTAGAGAGACTAGTACTGGTAATCCAGCTTTTATGTTACTAATTATTTTATTGATTCCAAAATCTAAAAGATTTTCTGAATGATCTAAATTCTTAAATTCTTGTCTGTAAGAAGGAATGTTATTATTTCTCAAAAGAATTACGAGTAGTTCGTGTCCCCAACCATATTGTTCAGTGTATCCATCATGAACTCTATCTCTTTTTTCTAATTCTTTTGAAATTAAGAGACCTTCCTTTACTAAATCTCTAGTTTCGGTTTTTATTCCAAAATAATCTAATACCATTTTTACACAAACAATAGCACAAACTTTTGTTTGCCAAATATTTTCTATTTCTTCAGAATATTGAGAATAAAAAGGTATATCCAATTTCATTATCTTACTTGCCAACCATTATTAGCGTTCATTTTATCTGTAATCTTTTGCATTATAGAATTTACTTCATCGTCAGTAAGAGTTCTCTCATAGGATTGAAATATCAAACGATACGCGTAAGAAGTTTTTGAAGAGCCATCTTCAAATTTCTTAGTAAAGACATCGAACAATCTATTTTTAATCATAAGATCACCAGCTTCTTTTGAAATAATTTCAAATACTTCTTCTGATTTTGTACCTTCTGGGGTAAACACAGCAATATCTCTTATCATAAAAGGATACTGAGATATTTTTTTAAATCTTTTTGTTTTATCCCCTACTTCAGAAAAATCATATTCTTTCGTATCGCTATCTATTTCTGACATTATTTTATCCCATTCATATTCAGCAATATTTTCTTCTTTATTTATCTTAGACAAGCTTACACCCAAGACTTCAGAAATTGCTTTTCCTGCCTCATTTAATAAATCAGCCTCTTTTGGTTTTTTAACCCCCAAAGGATTTTTTACACCGATAGCCAATCTTTGAGATTCACCATCTTTAGTGAATACATGTCCAAATTCAAATATCTTTATCTGAGACATTTCTACAAGTTCATTATATCTCACATTAAATTCTAAAGAATCTTTAATTCCATCTGTAAGATTTGTTCTTAAATACTTTCTTTCTGAGGACATTGGGTTCTCAAGTTCTATTTCCCCACTATTTCTAAAAGAATAATTTATAACTTCGGAAAAACCCAAATCATACAAAATTCGTCTTACCTTTTCTTTATAGTAGAAATCTTTATTGACCACCGCATTAACACTTTCATTTGGTAAGGCAACATTTGTTATTTTGTCATAACCATATATTCTACCTATGTCTTCGGCCAAATCTTCTTTAATTCTCAAATCTAATCTTTCATCTGGTACAGTAATAACAAATCTTTCTTCCCCATCGGTCATTCTTCTATAACCAACAATATTTTTGAATCTCTCAGCTTTATCTAAATCTCCAACAACTACTTTTCCAAATAGTTCGGTTGTGTAGATAACTTTTCCATCACCTATATATATGCCAACATGATCTACGCCATGTTCTGCTTTCGTACCAGGAAGAAAATTTATTGTCTCATAATGAATATTACCAACGCCAGTATTTGAGAAAATCATGTCTCCTGGTATAAGTTCTCCTTTTGAGATTTCCTTTCCAAAAACAAATTGATCTATTGAAACGCGAGGAATCTGAACTCCCGCTCTAGAAAAACAATACAAGGCAAAACCCGAACAATCAAATGAGTTCGGCGCCTCATAAGTGATACTTGAACCTTTTTTATAAGGAACACCAATCAAAAAATTAGCAACTTCTAAAACCTTTTCAACAGGTTTTACTTTCTCATATTCAAAACCAAATTTATTAAAAATCTCTTCTATATCTTTATCTGTGATATTTACACCAATAATAGAGCTCGCCTCTTTAGAAGAAATACCAAGTTTATATTTATTTGCTCTCCTTGGATAATTATCAAAAACTTCTCCTACTTTTGTATCCGGAGTACCGGCAATTTCTACAATAACTTTTGTGAGAACATCCATCGCTTCCCCCGCCATTTCTGCAGCATAGTCATTTTCATATCTCTTTGATGCATCTGTTTGGATCCTTAATCTTTGAGATGTTTTTCTTACAAGCACAGGATCAAAACTTGCTGATTCAAGTACTATATTTTTTGTATTCTCATCAAGCTCCGCGTATGTTCCACCCTTAATACCAGCTATAGCCAAAGGATTTGAGCCGTCTGTAATGAGTAAAACATTTTCGTCTAAATCAACCTCCTTTTTATCAAGTGTAGTGATGTGATCTCCTAATTTTGCTTTTTGTACACTAATCAAAATATTTTCCTTAGCAAGTTTATCTGCATCAAAAGCATGCATCGGCTGGCCAATCTCAAACATCACAAAATTTGTAGCGTCTACTACATTATTTATAGATCTCTGCCCTATCGCTTCTATTCTTTCTTTAAGCCAATCTGGAGATTCATGTACCAAGACATTTTCAACAACTCTTCCTATGTATCTTCTACAAAGTTTTTCGTCTTCTATTTTTACATCCAACTTTTTTAAAGTCTGAAAAATTTGAAAATCTTTTAGTTCTCTAGAATTCTTTTTTACTTTTAATCCAAATATCGCCCCGACTTCTTTAGCTATACCTCTATGACACAAACAACTGTGATTTAAATTCGGCAATACCTTAACATCAAAAATCTGATCGTCTCCTTTTGATTCAATACCCTCGACTTCCAAAGAATGCATGGTAAGACCATCTGCAATTTTATTTACATCTGGTAGGTTATTATCAAAAAAGTTTTTGAGCCAATTATAGGAAATAATCATAATTAAAATTGATTAACCAGACGTAAATCTCCTGAATAAAATAAACGGATATCGTCTATACTATATTTAAGCATCGCGAGTCTATCTACCCCAACACCAAAAGCAAAACCTTTCCATTCGTTTGGATTAATCCCGACCCTGCTTAAAACTTTCGGATGGACAACCCCAGCACCCATTACTTCCACCCAACCAGTACCTTTGCATACCGGGCATCCAACTTCACCCTTACACTTAAAGCAAGAGATGTCTATTTCTGCTCCTGGTTCAACGAAAGGAAAATAGCTAGGTCTGAATCTTACATCGATATCTTTTTCAAAAAATTCGTCAAAAAATTTATTTAATACTGTCTTAAGGGTAGCAAGAGAAACTTCTTTATCAACATACAAACCTTCAAGTTGTTGAAATTGTGCCTCATGTGTAGCGTCTGTCGCTTCTTTTCTATATGTCTTTCCTGGACAAAGAATTTTAATTGGTGGATTTTTATTTCCTTCCATATGGTGAATCTGCATGGCGCTAGTCTGCGTACGCATAAGTCTTCTTTCTACCCCTGGTAAATCCTTGGTTGGTTTAACCCAAAAAGTATCCTGCATATCTCTTGCTGGATGATCTTTTGGAACATTGAGAGCATCAAAATTGTAATATTCTGTTTCAAGTTCTGGACCATCTACAAGAGTAAAACCCATCTTAAAAAAGATACGATTTATATCGTCTACGACTCTAGTCAGCGGGTGAACGTGAATATTCTTATTTTTATCCATTTCTAGAATTATATCTGAATTATTAAAGAAATCAAAGAAGAATTTCAGCTAAGTATTCACCGTCTTTAACATAAATAATACCGTCAATTATCCTAAAATCTGGAGTTTTACCTTTATAGAGCAATTGTATACTTTTGTCTGGGTTTACTTCTGCTTCAACAGCGAACACACTGTCTTCAAAAGAAAGCACGACGACGTCACTTTCCCCAGGAAGAAAATCTATCTTCCTTGGCTCCCTACCAAGATCAAACAACATTACTTTTTTATTACACTCCCTTTCATCACAAAAAGTATTAGGAGCAGAATCTATACTTCCAGACCAACTCATAAAGACTTTACCTCCCTCTTTCCATAAACCAATCTTCTTGTTAATTATAGGTGAAGCTAAGGTGCCCAAATTCTTTTCCTTTACAGTACTGGTCGATTTTTTGGTAGAGAAATAAATCAACAAATCAGAGTACTCTGTATTAAGTATTTTTGAAATTGTGCTTGTTCCTGTACTTGAAGCTATTTCTTTTGATAAATATTTTGGTATTTCTCTGGTTTCAACTTTTTCTTGTAACATAAATACCCTGGCATCAGAAACTAAATTGTCTAAAACTTTTATTTTCTTCTTCCAAACATTATATCCTTCTTTTTTTACAACAACGTCATATATATTCGGTCTTAAATCTTTAATCAAAATACTTCTGTTAAAAAAACTTGTTGTATCAATAAGTTTAGAATTTAAATATATCTCTGAATTATTCGGTGCAGACATAAGATACATCCCACCAGTTTTTAAAAGACTAAAACCTTCGCTGAATATGTGTCCTGTAGAATACAAAACAACTAGTGGCGCTAAAATAAAGAAGGCCGCTACAAATATTATAAAATTAATTTTTCTTTTTTTACTTAACATTTTGTTTTCCTATGTTTAGGTGTAACCCAGAATCCCATATATTTACCAAACATTAGTCTTGTTTGAGCATCTATAGCCGGTACATTACCAAATACTATAACAATAATAGGTATTAGAAACCACTGAAGCACATAAATAAACTTTTGCTTTATACCAAACCCCTCTGGATGTGGAGGTAAAAAACCAAAAGACACAGTGGCAGAAAGAATGAGTCCGATCATGGTAAGAGTCATAAGGTTGCTAGTAACCAAAGGAAGGTTGTAAGAAAGAACAGTCTCATTAAAATGCTTACCCCCTAAAATAAGTGGTGTCCAACCAAGGAGCAAAATAAGTATTGAGCTAGTAGATCTTGTCCAAGCCCCTTCAACCATCAAAAAAGAAAAAACGAGTTTTTTAAATTTTGGAATCTTTTTGTTTTTCAAAAACCCGAAAAGAACATAAGGGAGATTTTCAACTCCCCATGCCCATCTTCTTTGTTGTTTATATACATTCAAAATAGTTGGCCAAAATCCATGAGCAAGATTTGCATCCATAGATACAGGATATGACATAGGGACTACAGTATATTTTCCGTCAAAAGCAAGGAAGGCATTCCAAAAAATTCTAGAGTCTTCTGATACAATGTTTTTTTGCCAATAACCTATGTCGTGCAATGTTTTAAAACTCACAGAATGAGAAGAGAAAGTCTCAAGTTTATCTGGCCTCTCTTGCTGTATCATCTGCCATAAAGTACTAGACGCTCCAGAAACCCTAGAAAGAGCCGGAGTATCCCAAATATTATTATTATAAAAAGGAACTGGTTGGAAAGAACTTCTGTATGGGTCCTCCGCTGTAAGAAAATGCCAAGTTAAACAATTTAGATACTGCGGATACACAACAGTATCGATATCGAAAGCAGAAACAATTACATCAGAATAATCTATATTGTTTATATCGAGTATCTCCTCTTTAGTAGTCTTGGCTGCATAAGCAATATTTGAACCCTTACCAGCTAATTCACCCGGAACATTTGCTGGGTGTTTTGTAATCAAAAAATATCCAAATTTGTCTCCAAATTTATTCTTCGCCTCCTGAGCTACATCTTCTGCAATCTTACCAGCCTTAGCCTCAGAAGCTAGTACGATAATAATTTTGGAGTTATCATAATCACATTCCAAAATTGATTCCAAGCCTTTTTCTACAACATGCAATGATTCATTATAAAAAGGCAAGATTATCATATGCATAATCTTTTCGTATCTCAAATTACTAAGTTTAGATTTCCAATCCACAGTTATGTTGTGCTTTGTCCTTTTCCAATTTTTATAAAGATAAATTGAAAGATATACTGTTTTTAATAACCAATATAAATCAAAAATAATTATAAATAATGCTCCTAAAAATGGAGACATGAAAGAAATACCAAAAATAGCAAAAAGGGTAAACCAGGTAATAACTCCAGGCATTATTTCTAAGGCTCTATAAATTCTTCTGTCTACCCCAGACAAGTCACTCGCTCTTCCTATATTAAAATACGGGGTGTTTTTATAGTCCATACGATAAATCGTGGAGCCACCTCTCGGGCTTGAACCGAGGACCTATTGTTTACAAAACAATTGCTCTACCAACTGAGCTAAGGTGGCCTAAATTAACCTCAAAGAAACAAGAAATTAACCGGTTAATTTCTTAAGTAATATAGCAAAAAAAGATAAAAATTACAAATTTTTATCTCTTAAAGAATCCTTATATTCTGAGACATTCCTAAGAAAGAAAGACACCGAGCCTTTCTTGTGTATATCCTGTTTTGTTATTGGGCTCAAAAAGAATCTTGGCTGTTTGCTATCAAATCTCCTTTTCAAGTAAACTATCTCTTTTTTAATCCAATTTAAGATAATAAAATAAAGTTTTTGAAAATTTTTGAATTTAATCTTAGAAAAAATCTTTCTGCTTTTAGAAATTGTATCGTGACAATAATCATCCCCCTTAGAAAGGATTTTAGAAAATGCATGCTTTTCGTTATGTTTAAGTTCAAAAAGCTTTATACCAAAAAAGCTTAGAATGAGTATTAGAGAAACATAAAACGATATAATCGCCATAATTTATTTACTGACACTGAATCTAACATATCTACCAACTTCGATCTTTTCACCGAATTTGTTTATAGCATTCTGAATCAAGCTGTTTATAGTCTGACTCGGATCTTTAATGTATTCTTGTTCAAGTAATATCTTCTCTTTAAAGAATGAATCTAACTTACCAGTCAAAATCTTCTCTCTCATGTTTTCTGGCTTGTCCTTTACTTCAGGAGCAAAAGCTTCCATAACTTTAGCCTTTTCTTCTTCAGTAACATCTTCCTTCTTTAAATAAGTGGGATTTGTAGCAGCAATCTGCATAGCTATTTCATAAGCAAGTTTTTGAAAGTCTTCGTTCTTTGAAACGAAATCTGTTTCGCTACAAAGTTCAATCAAAACACCGACGTTTCCGACGCCGTGAATATAAGAAGCTATTCTGCCTGCTTTTAGTGTTCTTTCAGCTTTTTTAGCTTGGGCATCAGCACCTCTTTTTTGTAAAAGAATTTCTGCCTTACCCATATCTCCTCCAGCTTCTTCAAGAACCTTTCTACATTGCATAACAGAGATACCTGTTTTTTCTCTTAATTCTTTAACTTGTTCTGTTGTAATAACCATAAAAAAATATTTAATTATAAAAAGAAACTATTAAATTACTAGAAAAACAAAAACTAAGCTTTTGCTACTTTTCCAGCTTTGTAAGCCTTTGCAATTTCTGAGACGATGAAAGAAATACTTGAAACTGATGAGTCGTTACCGATTATAGGATAATCAACAATTTTGATATCACAGTCTGTATTAGCAATACCAATAACTGGAATATTCATTTTCTTAGCTTCCATAACAGCATTGATTTCTTTTTTAGGATCAACTACAAATAGAGCTTTAGGAGCATCTTTCAAACCAGTAATACCTGAGAACATTTTGTCGAGCTTTTCGATTTCTATATCGATAAGCATTCTTTCTCTCTTGGTGTATTTTGCTAATTCACCTTTTTCTTTTTGTTTTGTAAGATCTTCAAACTTAGCAAGTCTCTTTTTAATTTCTGTAAAGTTTGTAATAGTACCACCAATCCATCTACCTGCTACGAATGGCATATCTACAGACAAAGCAGCTATCTTAACAGCCTCTCTTGCTTCGTTTTTGCTTGATACGAAAAGAATAGTTTTACCTGTTTTTGCAAGGTTACCAACAAACTCTTTTACTACTTCGAGCATTTCGAAAGTCTTTTCTAAGTCTATTATTTCTACCTTATTTTTTGTTCCAAAAATATAAGGGGCTGTAGAAGCATGTCTTTTAGATTTAGCATATCCAAAATGGACGCCTGCTTTAAACATCGCCTCAATTGTCTCGTTATTTACTGGTTTCTTTTGTTCTATCATAAGTGGTAGAAGTCTAGCAGAAAAAAGCCAACTTAGCAACCCTTTTCTTAATCTGCATCAACCTCTGAATCGCCATCTTGTGGCTTACCGTCTGTTTTAACTAAATAATCAATAATATCGACTAACCCTTCACCCAAGAAAATATTTTCTATATTAAACCAAGACTTTTTAACTCTGTGGTCTGTTACTCTATCCTGAAGTACATTGTATGTTCTTATTTTCTCTGATCTATCTGCAGTACCAATCTGTTCTTTTCTTTCTGAGGCAAATTTCTTCGCTTCTTCCTCTTCTTTCAAAACCTCCAGCTTAGCCATGAGAATAGACATAGCTTTTTCTCTATTTTTAAGCTGACTTCTCTCCGCAGTAGAACGAACATCTATACCTGTTGGTAAGTGAACAATTCTTACAGCTGTTTCAACCTTGTTAACATTCTGACCACCCGCTCCTCCTGATCTAGAAAACTCTACTTGAAGATCAGCTGGCTTAATTTCCATTTTTGTTTTCTTTCTAATCGGCAGAACAGCAACTGAAATAGTAGAGGTATGAACTCTTCCTGATTTTTCTGTATTTGGAACTCTCTGTACTCTGTGAACTCCAGTTTCAAATCTCAGTCCTTTGTATACATCCTTACCTCTCATTTCAACGACAACCTCTTTATATGCACCAAGAGAGCTCCTGGATTCACTTACTATGTCATAAGACCAATTCTTTATATCAGCAACTCCCTTATACATCTTAAACATATCCTCGGCAAAAATAGCAGCCTCTTCTCCACCCACACCAGCTCTTATTTCTATAATAGCCTCATTCGGAAATTTTTCTTCCTCTTCGTCTCCTGCAACAATTTCCTTCATTTGTGTAAGGAGGTTTTCTTTTTGAGATTGTATACTTTTAATCTCCTCTTCAGCCAACGCAAAAAGACCTTGGTCCTTCTCGGCCATTTTTTTTATTGACTCTTCTTCATTATCTAACCTTAAATATTCCTCGGCTAAAAAAGTAGTCTTTCTATTTTTTCTAAATTCTTCAATAATATCTTGCATATAATTTATTTTATCAAATATAATCAAAAAACCGAACTATAAAAAGATTCGGTTTTTTGATTTAGCCTTGTTATTTCTTTTTTGTAGAAGCTGCCTTTCTTGCTCTGAATTTCTCAACTCTTCCTGCGGTATCTAGTGTCTTTTCTGTACCAGTATAGAAAGGGTGACAAGCCGCACAAATTTCAATATGTATTTCTTCTTTAGTTGAACCAAAATCATAAATAGCACCACATGCACATGTAGTCTTTGCTGAATCATTATATTTTGGATGTATGTCTTTTTTCATAGAGATGCATAATAACAGAATAGACCTATAAATGCAAGCTATAAGCTCAATGTATCTATATCCTTCTCAAATTGAACCGCTCTGTCAGCAACCTGTTTACCATATCCATATTTACCATACATATAAGTGCTTAAACGACTCCCCTTCAAACTTAATCCCCCATAGTATTTTGAAGCTGAACAGGCCCATATATCAGTCTTCTTTGTGAATGCTGTTTTACATATAGCCTGTGCGTCTTTTATATACAAAGCTGTCCCAACGAAAGCATCTCTGCTATTGAATGGAGACGGTATAGAAGAACCCACAACAGCCCCCACACGATTCTTATAACCCGTAGCTGTACCTATATTCCACCAAGTACTTGGCATAAATTGTGCCGGGCCCATGGCACCACCATATTCCCCATCTGCATATATCGGACAGGATACTGGAGTTTTATCTGGATTTAAACCTAACTCAGACATTATAGCCAAAAAGGAAGGTATCTGAGTTTTACTCATAACAGTTCCATTTGTATTTTTTGCGCTTTGATTGTAGTAGCACTTACCTATATTTTTACCTATAAGTCCATCGACCGAAGTCTCTTGAGTGAGTATTGCTAAGACTAAGGCAGAACTTACACCAATAGTGCTTTCATATGGTTTTATAATCTTAAGAGCTTCACCGAAAGTTAATTCTTGCCCACCGACTGTCCTAAATAGTCTATTACTTATCTGACTCTTTAATTTCTCTTTATCAGCAATTATTTTTTTATAAGCACTCTCCTGCCCTTTTGCTACTGTAAGAATATTCTGCTTTTCTTTTTTATAAACCTCAAGTTGTCTTTTTTCAGCATCTTGTTCGAACTTCAATTTTTCCTCCTGAACCTTTCTGGTTTCTAAATCTTTCTTCTCAGTTTCTGATGTCTTTTTCGTAGTTGTAAGCTCTGATGTTAGCTCCCTAAGCTTTTTATCAATAGTTGCATAATTATCTATATCTTTAAATAAATCAGATAAGTTCTGACTAGAAAGTGCAATCTCAATTAAGGAAATATTATTTAAATTATATGTATCTCGAATCATCTTAGAAACAGATTTTTTTATATTCTCCATTCTAGTAGACAATGTACCTATATACTGGGTTTTGGTTGTAATATTTTCGCCAAGTTGTTTTATCTTCGCAGTTCTCGCATTTATTTCAATTTGTGTAGTATTAATCTTATAAGTAAGCTCTGCTATACCCTTTTCCAAATCAGAAGATTGTTTTTGTGTTTTTGATAATATGGCTTTTTGTTCAACGATATCTCTATCACATTGATCCAAAATAGCCTGGAGTTCACTGTTGGATTTTCCTTCAACATTTGCATCACAGGAAATAGCCCTGGCATCACCAGAGGTAAAGGCCAAGAAAACAAAGGAAGACAAAATCAAAACCGCAAATATTCTTTTCAAAAACATTATATATCTATTTTACTACAAAAAGGGAAATAAAAGAAAGAGGACTGAGTGTTTTACACTCAGTCCTCTTTCTTTTAGTTTATTTCTTTTCTTCTGTAGCTTCTTCTCCTTCCGCGGTACCATTAGCTTCCTTACCTTTCTTAGCAACCTCAATTGCTGATAGGTCTACTGGTGCAGCTTCTACAACCTCTTCTTTTGGTTCGTAAACTGAAGCAACAACTTCTTCTGGACCTGACTTAATTTCAACTCCAGCAGGAGCCTTAATATCTTTTACTTCAATAACATCATCAAATTTTGCAAGTGTAGATAGATCTACTTCAATGTTATGCGGTAAATCTTTAGGCAAAGCTTCGATTTCAATTTCGTGCATAACCTTAACAAGCACAGCACCAAAGTCTTTAACAGCAGGAGAAACTCCTATGAATTCAACAGGGACTTTGATTTCAATCTTCTTACCTTTTTCAATAGCGTAAAAGTCTGCATGTCTTGGCTTATCTGTAACTGGATTATAATCGACTTCGTGTATCAAAACATCGACATCAATACCTTCGCCAACTAAATGAATAATTGTAGATTCTCCAGCATCTCTTAGTGTTTTTTCAAAAACAGCATAAGAAAGCATAATAGGAGTTGATTCCTCTTTTTTTCCATAGAAAACAGCTGGCATTTTGCCTGCTTCTCTTATTGAAGACAAGCTAGCCTTCATATCTCTCTTTTCAACGTTTAATGTTAACATAGTAGGAGTATTATACACGAAAAAACCTCTTTAGCAAGGCCCTTTTTATATCTATAAGAAATTAAAGATCCTCATTTTTTCTTCCACCACCTTTTCTACCGCTTCTATACATTTATCCATATATTTATAAGGGGAAACTTCTTCTGGTTTAGAGGATAGAGATTCTTCCAAAGCCTTTCTAAAAGCAACTCTGATTTCGGTGTTTACATGCACTACAGACATACCGGCCTTTATTGCGGCTTGTATATCCCCGGCAGAATTTCCAGAAGCCCCGTGAAGTACGAGCGGAACACTTACAGTATCATTTATTTTTTTTACGACTTCAATATTCAAAGCTGGATCAATTCCACCCTTGAGCATACCGTGAATATTCCCCACTGCTGGGGCCAACATATCTATACCAGTAGCCTCAACAAATCTTACAGCTTCTTCTGGTTTAGTGAGAAATTCTTCTGTAATTTTTACTCCTTCTGGAATCTTGTCCAAAACTTTTGAAGAAGCCCCTATAAAACCGAGCTCAGCTTCTACCATTATTTCTTTGTTTACACTTCTTGCATATTCTACGCATTCTTTTGTGAGTCTTAAATTTTCTTCGTATGAAAGATCTGTACCGTCAAAAATAACAGCATCATATCCTGCATCTATCACCTCTTTCACTCCTTCGACAGTTTTAGTATGATCAGCATTTAGAAATATAGGATAGTTATATTCATCTCTCAAACTTTTTACTAAAGCCACAGCTTGTTTGGTACCAATAAATTTTCTTTCTCCTTCTGCGGTACCAATAATCACAGGCAAATCTAATTTTTTAGCTACATTAAAAATCCCCCTTAGAGTCTCTAGATTTGAAATATTAAAATGACCAATAGCTACTCCTTTTTCTTCTGCTTCTTTTATATATTGTCTCAGTGTTTTCATTTTTATATTTTTTTAAATTCCTCTATTGTTTCTTTTATATTCTCACTTTCAAAAACAGCCGAGCCAGACACAAGCCTTGTAGCTCCAGCCTCCACTATTTCTTCTGCGTTATCTAAATTCACTCCTCCGTCTACACTTATAAGCACATCTGGGTATGCGGTCCTTAGATCACGAATCCTGCCCACGACTCTCTCGTCAAAATACTGTCCCTGATATCCAATTTCCCTAATACCCATAAATTGCACAAAATCCACAAGAGATCTACCGTTTGCATTTGGATCTAGGAATTCAAAAACTTTTTCTAGTGGAGTGTCTACATTTACAGCCAAACCGATTTCAACATTTAAAGGAGAATCACCAAACCAACCGTATTTATTTCTTAATTCTGAAATTAAATCCTTTATGTGTGGAGCAGACTCCAAATGTAATACGATTCTACTTGCCCCAGCCCTTATCCAGTCCTCAACCACATGTTCTGGATGAGAAACCATCATATCTACTTCAAAATTCAAAGATTGCCAGAATGGAAACCCTATCTCTTCCTCTGTAATCTTTCTGAAATCACCATCAACATCATTTACATATGGCCAAGATTTTGAATGCACAAATTTACCATCACAAATATCTATTTGCACAGTTTGGACAAATCCATTTACAAGAGACATCTTTTCATTAATCTCTTCAAAATCTTGTGGTATTACCGCTGGAATTATTTCAATCATATTGGTTATTGTGTTTAATAAGTTTAGAGATCATTTCTATTTTTTTAATTCTTCTTAAGTGTCTCTCCCCGTTAGAAAAATCAGTTGTGAGCCATGTCTTTACGGCTTTCTTTGCATCTCTTAAGTTCATCATTCTCGCGCCAAGAGAAAGTACATTAGAATCATTATGGAGTCTACCAAGTTTAATGGTAAGTAGGGCATCTTTAAAGATTCCGCCTCTACCGTAATATACAGTTGCACGAACATTTGGAAATCTATTTGCAACAATAGCTTCACCTTGTCCTGATCCACCGAGAACAATTCCTAAAATATTTTTAGGGTTTAGAGAAACAGCTTTTGCAACTGGGTGTATAAAATCTGAATAATCATCTAGGTCATCATATCTGTATGCTCCGCAATCTACCACCTCATAACCAAGCTTCTGTATAAAAGGAATGAGTTTCGTTTTCATAACAAAACCAGCATGATCTGTACCAATATATATTTGCGGTTTATGAGTTCTATAACCTATTTTTTTCATTAGGTTAATTATAGCACTAACCAATTACAGACAAAAGTATTTTTTTGATTACTTGTGGGTTTGCAGAGCCTTTTGTTACTTTCATAGCCTGCCCCACTAGGTATTGTAAAGATGCTTCTTTGCCAGCTTTGAAATCAGCAACAACTGTTGGATTTTCTGCAATAAGTTTTTCAGCTAAGGCCTTAAGAGCACCTTCATCATTTTGTTGTATTAGACCTTCTTTATTTGCAATTTCTTCTGGATCTCCTCCGCTTACCACAATCCTAGCAAGCAAATCTTTTGCTCCTCTTGAAGAAATTTTTCCTTCAGAAACCATATTGATTATTTTTGCAAAATCTTTGTCATTTGGGAAAGATAGTTTTGAATCCTTAGATAAAATACCAACAAGATCAGAAGAAATATAGTTTGAAGCAAGCTGAACAAGTTCTTTATTTCCAGAAAAATCAGATATAACTTTCTCAAAGAAATCTCCGAGAGATTTATCATTCACATATGAATCAGCATCCTGTTCTTTTATATTAAATACTTTCAAATATCTATTTCTCCTCTCCCAAGGAAGCTCTGGTAGTTCTTCTTTAATTTTCTTTAAATCAAAAACTTCAGAAATCATCATCTTTGGTAAATCAGGATCTGGAAAATATCTATAATCATGAGAGTCTTCTTTTATTCTCTGAGAATATGTTTTTTGTTTTGCTTCGTCCCAACCACGAGTTTCCTGTACAATCTTTTCTCCCTTCTCTAATGCTTCAATATGTCTTTCTGTTTCGTAGGCAATAGCTTTTTCTACAGTCTTAAAAGAGTTTAAGTTTTTAACCTCAACTTTTGTACCAAGTTTACCTTCACAGTCACTTACAGAAATATTAGCCTCAACTCTCATTTCACCTTTTTCCATATTTGCATCTCCAACACCAAGGTATTGTAAAAGTAACTGCAGTTCTTTTGCAAAATCAGAAGCTTCCTTTCCAGAATGTATTACAGGTTCTGTTACAAGCTCCATAAGAGGTACACTTGAACGATTGAAATCTACAAGGGAAAAATCTCCTTGGTCATGGCTAGATTTAGCTGTATCTTCTTCTAAGTGAATTCTAGTAAGTCTTACACCATGTAAATATCCTCCAGAAACTATTGGGTATTTGTATTGACTAATCTGATATCCTTTTGGGATATCTGGATAGAAATAATTTTTTCTGTCCCATTCTGTAAAATCAGCAATATCTGATTCACAAGCAAGACCCACTTTTATTACATCCTCTATCGCCTCTTTGTTTAGCACAGGTAAAGTACCAGGGTGACCCATACACACAGGACACGCATTCACATTTGGTCTTTTCTCTTCAGTATCATTCTTACACTGACAAAACATTTTTGTCTTTGTTTTTAATTCAGCATGAATTTCAAGTCCAACTGTTGTTTTGTATTTGCTACAAGTGTCACTCATAAAAATTACTTTCTTAATATTTTAATAAGTTTATCTTTTAATTCTTTAATTGACTCATTATCATAAACAGTAACAGACAAAATATTTTTATTAAATTTAACAAGTTTCTTTTTTGCTGCATCAACTTTCTTTTTGTCTATCAAATCTGTTTTAGTTAAAATAATAACCTCATCTTTTTCAGCAAGTTCTGTACTATAATCCTCTAATTCTTTTCTTATTATTTTATAATTCTTCACAACAGCTTCATCTTCCAAAGAAATACAATGGAACAAAACTCTCGTTCTTTTAATATGTCTCAAAAACTTATCCCCCAACCCCTTTCCTTCTGAAGCCCCTTCAATAAGACCAGGGATATCGGCTAATATATAACCGTGCATTGCACCGAGAGCTGGTTCTAAAGTGGTGAATTGATATGCACCAACCTTAGAAGTTGCATTCGTAAGTTCGTTTAAAATACTTGATTTACCAGCATTAGGAAGGCCGATGAGACCAGCATGTGCAACAAGTTCAACTTCAATATAAAAATCTGCTTCTTCTCCTCTCTTTCCATCAGTTTGCTGTTCTGGAATCTGATTTGTGGCGCCTTTAAAATATTCATTTCCAAGTCCACCTTTACCACCATTTAATATTTTAATTTCTTCTCCAACTTCTAATAAATTAAATTTCTCTCTTGTTTCTTTATTTGTAAGAACAGTACCAATAGGAAAATCTATGTAAAGATCTTCTCCGTTTTTACCATGGCAACTATCTTTCATTCCATCTTGTCCATTTTGAGCAGCAAATTCTTTAGTATTTTTATATCTTGCGAGTATACCAATATCACTAACGGCACGTACGTATACGCTACCGCCTCTACCACCATTTCCGCCGGAAGGACCAGCAAATTCAAGGCTCTTTACATGGAGCCAACGAACAACTCCGTCTCCCCCCCTTCCAGCTTTAATATGTATATTTAATTCATCTACAAACGCCATATAAAAATGATTCTAACATAAAATGGATAATTTTGCTTATATAAATAAAAGTGATATTTTATTATTATATATCGACTTCACTCGTACAAAATGTAAAATCAGAATCTCACACCTTGTTTCTCGCTAGTCAAAATAAAAAAAACGCTCGGCATAGCCAAGCGTTTTATAGTAACATCACGCCCTTTACTCAGACATGTAAGGCGTTGAGAAATGTTCGTGGTATTTCGTGTTGTCCTGGAATAAGACCTCGCTCAATACCATTTAGGAAATTAATTACGCTCTCGAATCTTGAAACCTCTTCACCAAATTCCTGCAGTCCGCATTTGCAAACCAAACCAGTTTTTGGTTGTCCAGACAAGCTGTCAATCCGAAGGCCCAGCAGGAACTCTGTACCGATTTTGCCAGTACGAACTTCCGACCCGCTGAGAACAACAAAGATAGCTTTCTTTCCTCCATCCAACGGTTTGCAAAGACCGGTAAAAACACCTTTGTCATTGCAAACAGGAAGGATCCCGGAATGATAAACCTTCATTCTTCCAGAAAGCTCCTCTCTGGTCATATCAAGCAACCCTCGTTCAGTTACAACCGTTTTACCATCCTCACCAATAAACGATACCTTCATAATCTGTAACCTTTCCTAACATTTAACCTACCTACATTGGCACCACCACCCTAGTGATGCCAAAAACAAAATAAAAAAAGAACAAGCAGTAAATATACCACTCGTAACTTTTGTGTCAACTGTTTATAAGTTAGGCTTCAACAGCTAACTTTGCAAGTTTAATAGCCCCCTCTTTTGTATCTGCTCCTGCATATATACCACCATTCCTACAAAATGTTACATCGCTGATACCAGTAATTTTTACAAGGTCTTCTTTACTTTTTCCCCACCAACTTTCCGAGAAATTTTTTCTTGACTCAAACGAATTCTCAAATTTTCTTATAGTTGTCACTCTCCATCTTAAACCATCCTTTTCTTTATAAACAGAAAAGAGTGGCTCTGGATAATTTAGGAGTAAACTTTTTGGTAAATACTTATCAAAGATAATTATTCTTTTGTCTTCTGAATTTTTGTAAATTTCTTCGACAATATTTTCCGCTTCAATTTTGTCCTGTAAATCTTTAATCTCTCTAGAAAGAACTTCCCTAGCAAAATCGACCGCCTTCAAAAATACTTTATTTATATCGATATCTTCCTCTTTCCATGTAGGATACATGGAATAAATCGCGTCTGTGATAGTAAAAGGATATAAACCATCGATAACGGACTTATACAAACTTACGCCGCAATCATCTGCATCTATTACCTCTACTAGTTTATTATCCAAAATATCTGCTATTCTCTTAGAACCGCAGACCTTCTCTCCGTACTCTTTCCATAGAATTCCAAATGTAGAATATGAGATTCCGTTTTCCCTTTTCCCCGCTCCACCTTCTTGATGATGATCAAATCTATTTTTAGATGGTTCATGTTCAAAACCAATATCCAAAACAAAATCTGCTTTAGAAATTATTTTTTCATCTCTCGTTCTTACAACCTTAATATTTCCTTTGTGTAAAATAGACAAAAGAGCTACAGCAAAAACATCATCTGGATGGAAAGCTCCATTATGAGTAGCGATAACAATTTTCTTTTTAAAAAACATTATTTTTTGAGAAAGATCTTAATCTCTTCTATATCTTTAGAAATTTGAGCAACCTTTTTGTTTAACAAAACTATCTGCTCTTCTTCTTGTCTTACCTCCACTTCTGTTTTTTCTTCTACCTTTTTCTCATGCTTAAGACCAGAAAGAATAATCCTATCTCCGATCATTGTAGCAACAAAGAGTCCTGTAAGAAGAAGTAGAAGCGCTGTCCATACAATAGTATTTGGTTCATAAAATACATAATATAAAATTTTGCCAAATAGGCTACCGTTATACATGTACATCTCGGCACCTTTTTCCATCAAGATATCTGCAGAATGCCATATACCACGCCAAAACAATACAACAAGAGATCCGCCGACAAGAGCATAAAAAATAGACCTGTGACTCAATCTTATCCTAACCCTATCCTCCAATTTATCAAAAAATCTTAATATCTTTTTCATATTTGTATATTATACACTAAAACTATTTTGTGAGAATATCACCATCCATGCTCTTAGGGATTTTAACAGACATCATCTTAAGTATTGTTGGGGCCAAACCAGAAATACCACCGGACAATAATCTGAGTTTGTCTTCCGTAACAATTAAAGGGACTTTGTTTGAAGTATGGGCAGTATGTCTCTCTTTTGTTTTTGGATCGATATTTACTTCCGCGTTTCCGTGATCAGCAGTTATGAATAAGACATAACCTTTTTTATTTGCATTATCATACAGCCTACCGAGTTGTTCATCTACCACCTCAATTGCTTTTATAATAGCTTTCTTATTTGCCGTATGCCCTATCATATCTGGGTTGGCATAATTTATAAAAATAAAATCTGTATCTTTATTTATTTCTTCTATGGCTTTATCTGTAATTTCTACAGCTTTCATCTCTGGAGCCAAGTCATGAGTTTTAACATCCTTCCTACTATCGAGAAGAATGTGTTTCTCTCCTTTGTGAGGTTTGATTCTTCCTCCATTTAGAAAATATGTTGCATGAGCAAATTTTTCTGTTTCAGCAATATGAGCCTGTTTAAAATTAGCTTTTGATATTTCGTTTGCCAAGGTCGTTTCTATTTTAACTGGTTCAAAAGCAACTTCTGATTTTATCTTGTCATCGTATTTTGTCATAGTGACAAAAAAAAGATTCAACTTTTTCTTTGTTTTCATTATCACTTCTGAAATCATTTTGGCCCTATCTGTTCTAAAATTAAAAAAGAAGACTCCATCGTTTTTGCCTATCATTCCTTCCCCACTTTCTACACCACCAAAAAATACTGGCAGAAACATTTCATCCGTTTTTCCTTCTTTATATAATTCTTTCACAACGAAAGCTGGATCATTTTGAGAAATTTCAGCCTTGCCATCAAAAATCATACTGGTAAATTTCTCTAACCTGTCCCAATTATTGTCCCTATCCATAGCATAATATCTGCCGCAAATAGAAACTATTTTACCAACCCCTAAATCGTTAATAACTTTCTGAAGCCTCTTTATATATTTCTCAGCACTTTGTGGAGGTGTATCTCTTCCGTCGGTAATAACGTGTATATAGATTTTTTTTATTAAAGACTTTTTTGCAGTTCTTAAAAACTCAAAAAGATGTTCTTCGTGACTATGTATTCCGCCATCACTTAAAAGACCAACTACATGCAAGGTGGATTTATTTCTTAGTACATGACCAAAAAGTTTTATAAAACTCTTGTTTTTCAAAAACCCATTTTTCTTTGCGTTGTCGCTTATTCTCACCAAATCTGTATAAACAACCTTACCAGCACCAATTGTAGTGTGCCCAACTTCGCTATTCCCCATTTGCCCTTTTGGTAAACCCACAGAAAGACCGCTAGCATCAAGAAGGGTGTGTGGATATTTTTTCCACAACATATCAAATGTTGGTTTGCTAGATTCAGCTATAGCATTATCTTCTTTTTGGGTGCGATGTCCCCATCCATCTAAAATTACAAGAGCAACCTTTTTTATTTCTTTCACTTTCATTTTATTAAGCAACGAAAGTTTTCTTTCCTGGGTATTCAGCCTTACCCTTTGTTTCCTCTTCAATTCTCAAAAGTTGATTATACTTACAAACTCTTTCGCTTCTGCAAAGTGAACCTGTCTTTATCTGTCCCGTACCGAGCCCAACTACAAAATCTGCAATAGTTGAATCTTCTGTCTCACCAGATCTGTGAGAAACGATACTTGTATATCCAGCTTTCTTCGCCATATTTATAGCATCAATTGTTTCTGAAACTGTACCAATTTGGTTTACTTTTATCAGAATAGAATTCCCAACTTTTCTATCTATACCGTCCTTCAATCTTTTGATATTCGTTACAAATAAATCGTCACCAACTATTTGAACTTTCTTTCCAAGCTTTTTTGTAAATAATTCATATCCAGACCAATCATCTTCTGCTAAACCATCTTCAATAGAAACTATAGGATACTTGCTTACAAGGTCTGCATACCAGGAGACCATCTCTTCGCTTGTAAGCTCTTTCTTTTCTGAAGCCAAAGTATATTTACCTGTTTCCTTGCTATAAAGCTCTGTGGTTGCTCCATCGATAGCAATAGAAATATCTTTTCCTGGTTTATATCCAGCCATTTCTATAGCCTCAATAATTACTTTTATTGCTTCTTCATTGTTTGGTAACGAAGGAGCATACCCTCCTTCATCTCCAACAGAAACATTTAATCCCCTGCCTTTTAATATTTTTTTAAGAGCATGGAAAGTTTCTGCACCATATCTTAAAGCTTCTGCAAAACTTTTTGCTCCGACAGGCATAATCATAAATTCTTGTAGATCAGTGGAATTCTCAGCATGTTTACCTCCATTTATAATATTCATCATTGGAACAGGCATCCTCATTGGATATCCTGTTTTTGCAATTTCTTTAAAATATTTATAAAGAGGTTTCTTTTGTGACTTAGCTACAGCATGAGAAAAAGCCATAGATACTCCGAGAATCGCATTGGCACCAAGCTTTGATTTATTTTCGGTACCATCAATCTCTATCATTTTTGTATCTAAAGTTCTCTGATCCCACCCTTTACCAACTAAGGCCTTCTTTAAAATAGTATTGGTGTTTTCCACAGCTTTTAATACGCCCTTACCTCCATATCTCTTTTTGTCACCATCACGAAGTTCTACGGCCTCATGACTTCCAGTAGACGCACCTGACGGAACAGCTGCTCTACCAAACGAACCGTCTGATAAAGTAAGGTCAACTTCGATAGTAGGGTTACCTCTTGAATCTAAAATTTCTCTGGCGAATATTTTTGATATTTTATACATTTTTTTAAAAAGTTATTGATAATAATTATAAATCGAGAATGTATTTTATCACATTACTTTTTTAAAAAGCTATTAAAATACAGAGTAGACAATAATAATTAACCTGATGCAATTTATGTTACTGGGTACTCTTCTTAAAAGATCCTTTTGTTGTTATAATACCGTTACGAAGGTTTTAATTTAAATAAATAATATGGACGAAGAGAGAAATAAAAAAATAGATGAGATAGAAACTACACTTAAGGATATCAAAAAGATACTAGTAAGAACTAGGTGGGAAATGTTTGTAGAGGGTCTATGGAAAGCTGTCGGTTATTTCATCGGATTAACACTGGCAATAATAATAGCTGGGTGGGTGCTAAACATGATAGGAGTAATACCCTTTATGAGTGAGTTTTCAGAGAATATGAAAGACGTACTAAATGTAGCCAGAAATAAATAGACTACTCTAGCTCAAATACAAAGATTCCATTCTCTTTAATTCTTTTTTCGTAATTAGGAAATGATAAATATATTTCTTTTATTTTTTCGTATGAAAAAATACCAGGAATTATTTCCTCCGGTTTGTATTTTTCAAAAAGACTCTCAAGACTTTTAAGCTGAAAAGCTTTTCCGACAGTTTTTAGAAAGTTTTCCTCACCACATGATAATTCAATAACATCCCCACTTTTGATTTTAGAATATTCCGATTTACCAGCACGAGTTTCTATTTTTTTCTTTCCATCTTTAATAGAATTAAAGATGTCTTTATTTTTTTCTAAAAAAGAGAGGCTATAAACTGACCTATTTTCCATGACAATGTTTGTACTTCTTTCCACTTCCGCAAGGACAATGATCATTTCTACCCACCTTATCTCCAGAACCTTGTACTACAACATTATTATCAGACTTCCCCTCTGCACCCGCAACTTTCATGTGCTTCTGAGTTTCTTTTAATTTTTCTTCTTCTGCTTGGAATGCACCAACCCCAATATGAGGCAACATTCTAAGTATTTCATCATTTATGGCGATCTGCATTTCTTTAAATAATCTCAAGCCGTCCTTCTTGTATTCTACAAGGGGGTCTCTTTGACCATAGGCTCTCAAATTTACGCTTCCTCTCAAGTAGTCCATCATTTCCAAATGGTCAACCCAGAACATATCTATAGCTTGTAACATTATAATTCTAGCAATCCTATAGAATTCGGCTTCACCAAATTGTTTTATTTTATCTTCAATGACTTTCTTTGATTCATCGTCTGTAGCAATCTCAGCAAGTTTGTTTTTTACTACTTCTATTTCTCCCATAAGTGCAGCTCTTCTTCTTTCATAAACAATTTTTCTTTGGAAATTAAGAACATCATCATATTCAAGAACATGTTTTCTAGCATCAAAATTAAAACCTTCAATTTTTGTTTGAGCGCTTTCTAATGTTCTGGTGATGAGAGAATTTTCTATTGGCTCATCTTCTGGAATACCAAATCTATTCATCATTCTTTTTACAACATCATTTGCAAATACTCTCATAAGAGTATCTTCAAGAGATACGAAGAATTGCGTTGTACCTGGATCTCCTTGTCTTCCAGCTCTACCTCTTAGCTGGTTGTCTATTCTTCTAGCTTCATGTCTTTCTGTACCAATAACAGCAAGCCCACCAAAAGTCTTTATTTTTTCATATTCCTCTTGATTAAAAGGTACGCCACCGAGCTTAATGTCCACACCTCTACCAGCCATGTTTGTGGCAACAGTTACAGCCCCAAATTTACCGGCCTGAGCCACGATTTCTCCTTCCTTCTCGTGGTTCTTAGCATTAAGTAAATTGTGTTGTATGCCTTCTCTCTTCAAATATTCTGAGAGAACTTCATTTTTTTCTATAGAAACTGTACCTATAAGAACAGGTTGACCTGTTTTATTTATTTCTTTTACTCTTTTTGCAAGGGCTTTGTACTTTCCATTTTCTGTTTGGAAAATTAAATCATTAAAATCTTTTCTGGCCACCGGTTTGTTTGTCGGTACTGGTATTGTATCCATGTGATACACTTTGAAAAATTCTTCTGACGAAGTAATCGCAGTACCAGTCATACCTGCAAGCTTTTTATACATTCTAAAATAATTTTGGAATGTAATAGAAGCAAAAGTTCTAGATTCTTTTTGCACAGCGACACCTTCTTTAGACTCTATCGCCTGATGTAAACCTTCAGACCATCTTCTACCAGGTTGCATTCTTCCAGTACTTTCATCCACGATAATTACCTCCCCTTCTTTAACAACGTAATCTTTATTTATTTCAAAAAGTGCCTTTGCTCTTACAGCGGTTTCTAAATGATGCACGTATTTTATACCTCCATCTGTATAGATGTTTTCTACCCCCAGTGCCTTTTCAGCCTTATTTATACCCGCATCAGTAAGTTGTATGGCTTTATGCTTCTCTTCTACTGTATAATCTACGTCTTTTACGAAATCTCTGACAATCTTAGAAAAAACACCGTAAAGATTTTCTGAATCTGCCGTAGGTGCAGAGATAATAAGAGGAGTTCTTGCTTCATCTATAAGAATAGAGTCTACTTCGTCTACGATAGCGAAATTATATTCTTTTTGTCTTAAATCACTTGAAGCATATTCGATATTGTCTCTCAAATAATCAAAACCAAATTCGTTGTTTGTACCATAAGTGATATCTGAAGCATAAGCTTCTTTTCTTGAACATGGTCTTAGAAATTCATAAATGACTTTAAATGAACCAAGCTCATCTCTTTTTTCATCAGAATCTTTATGATTAGGATCGTACATAAAAGATGACTCGTGATTTATAACGGAAACAGAAAGTCCAAGGAAAGAATATATTTGTCCCATCCACACAGCATCTCTTCTTGAAAGATAATCGTTTACGGTAACAACGTGTGCTCCGTGTCCTGATATCGCATTTAAATATACTGGAAGTGTTGCAACTAAAGTCTTACCTTCACCGGTTTTCATCTCAGCAATATTTCCACGATGTAAAATAATTCCCCCTATAAGCTGAACATCAAAATGTCTTTGATTTAAGGTTCTCACTGCAGCCTCTCTTACACAAGCAAAGGCTTCTGGTAAGATATCTTCCAGGCTTTCGCCCTTTTCTACTCTAGCCCTAAATTCAGCTGTCTTAGCCTTAATCTCATCATTTGAAAGCTTTTTAAGAGATTCCTCAAAGGAATTGATCTTTTTGACCACAGGATCAAGGGTTTTTATATATTTTGTATATCTATCCCCGAATAATTTTGTTAAAAACATAAGGGTAATAATACCATAAAAAAGAAAATCACCAATCTGTCTTTCGACAAATTGGTGATCTCTGAAAAGCTTTTCAGAAAGACTATTTCTTTCCCTTCTTTGCTTTCTTGACGGCTTTCTTTACTGTTTTCTTAACAGCTTTTTTTATCTTCTTTGCTTTCTTTGTTACTTTCTTTATTGCTTTCTTTTTTGCGGCCATTTTATTTTTTATTTTCTAACTGCGAATTTTTTTGAGTAAGTTAGAAAAAATATTTAATTCTATTAATTAGCAGGTTATCGACACTGGTAAAAATTACCAAACCTCACTGCTACATATAATTTTACATCTAATAAAAAAAAATACAATACTTTTTTCACTGTTGATAACTTTTTTTCTAAAAAAATATTTAAAAAATAATTTCTTCCACCTCTCTTTCTATTTTTATTCCAATTTTTTCAAAAACTTTTTCTTCAATTACTTTTACAAATGATTTTATTTCAGAACTCTTTGCATTTTTAAAATTTATTACAGTTAAAGAATGTTTTTTATACAAACCAACATCTCCTATTTTAAATTCTTTCAAATCACAAATCTTTTCTATAACATACCCCAAAGAAATTTTTACAAAACCCTCTTCCGCTTTAAATTTCGGTATATCTTTATACACCTTAGATATCTCTAAATACTTATCCTCTGTAATAATAGGGTTTTTAAAGAAACACCCAGCAGTACCAAGCTTTTTCCAGTCTGGAAGCCTTTCTTTACGTATATTTAATATACCTTCTCTTATGTCCTTAGCCGATGTATTTTTTATATCTTTCAACCCTGTATATTCTAAATTCGGTATAAAGTTTTTATTCAATTTTAAATATACTTTTGTAATAATCAGATTCTTATTTTTCTTAAAAATACTCTGACGATATAGAAAATTACACTTTTCCTTTGGTATAAGAAATATTTCTTGTGTATTTGTGTCATATACTTCTACAGAAATTACTATGTCTTTCGCTTCTACTCCATAAGCACCGGCATTTTGAAAAACGGCACCACCAATAGTTCCAGGAATTCCAGAAAGATTTTCCGATAAAGAAAAATTATTCTCTACGATAAAATTAATAGCATCATCTAAAATTTCTCCTGACCCAAAAGAAAAAATTATACTCTCATTATTTTCTGATTCTTTTTTTATACCTAAAATATTATTTTTTATTATAAGTCCGTTGAATCCAAGATCATCAAAAAGAATATTCGATCCGCCACCGAGGATCATAAACTTCAAATTGTTTCTCTGTGCAAAATCAATAGATTCTTTTAAATCTTCTACTGATGAAATATCACAAAAAAACCGAGCGTCTCCGCCGGCTCTAAATGTAGAATAATCAGATAACTTTATCTTCTCTTTAATTTCCATAACAAAATTTATTCTTCCTAATCATAGCCGGCGGGGGCGAACTCCAAAACAAATGTCTTACATGAGTGCAACCGCCGGCTGTGACTAAGAACAATCCTCTATTATTTTAGCATAGTAAATATATAAACCACAATAGTACAAAATGCCCCATAAAACACAAAGCCCCACCGAAGCGGGGCAATGTGCAGACATTTGTTCGAGCTAGCCATTAACTAGCACTCACACTGGGTATTATAGCATGTTTGAAGGAAAAAGCAAGCTTTTTACTTAATAGTTCCTGCCCAAATTCCATCTATCACCTCTTTACCCTGTGCTTCAAATTCTGGGGCTATTTTCATAGCTTTTTGTACCTCTGCAACCGCAAAGCTTTTGCTATTCACCTTCAAAAAATCAGCGGCGTTTAATAAATAAGCCCTTATAACCCTTTCGTTGGTGGTAGTTCCTCCCAAGAGCTCCTTCGCTTTCTTCTCTTCGCCATTTCTAATTAACGCAGCCACGTAGTTCATCTTGCCTTCTTCATAAACTGGAACTAAATCATACGCTCTTTTTGCAATCCCAAGTGCTTCTGTTTTCTGTCCTAGACTAGATAGGCAGTTTGTAAGTTCGATAAGCATTGATATTTTTTTAGGAGAAAGCTCAACGGCTTTTTCTAAATAAGGTAAAGCCAACTCAAACTGCTGCATGTTACTTAAGAATCCGCCAACAAAGAATTGATACCTCGCGTTGTCTGGTGTTTCATTTATTTGTTTTTCTGCCTGAATTGAAGCTAGATTTATAAAATCTTGTTTAGTCTCCATATCCACACCATCAAGAGAAACGACTCTTGGAGTAATATTCAAAAGTTGTTCCAATATTTCGGAATTCGCCATTGAGTTATACGAGATAGCTTTTTGGAAATATTCTAGATTTTTATTAACCCCACCACTTTGCTGACCCATTGCCTTTATTAAATTCAAATTTGCAGCTATTGGTTTACAGTTAAAATACCAAACAGACATACCAAGAGTAACTAATAAAATAGGTAGAACAACATAGTTTGCTAAATCATTACTTATTCCCATTCTCTCTCCTTCTTTTAGTTTTTGAGGAATTTCAATTTCTTCTGTGTCACTTGCATGCAAATAAGCAAGTACTATAAAGAATAAAATATAACTAGAAAGATTATCGAATACAAAAAGATTCTGGAAAAAATATCCGGCAAGCACACCGACAAGAAGAGCTGAATCTATAATACCTAGTTTATTTCTTCTTTTCCAAATAAGCCAAAGCGCTGCTACAAAAATCCCAAGATATGATACAAGACCAAGCGTTCCACCGGCTATCAAAATATCTAAAGGTGTATTGTGTGCCCTATCAAACCACTGCTCCTGATCATACATTCTTTCATCATAGTATTTATTAAACACATAATTAAAACCTTCTTGTCCCCAACCCAAAATAGGTTTCTCTTTAGCTCCTTGAATAGCCATACTCCATACATATTGTCTTGCCACTCCTTGTCCAGCTCTTATGTCCTTCCAAGAAAGAGAAGCAAATCTGCTAAGCGTTTTGTTTTCTTTTGCAAATTGAGTATCTCTGATGGCAAAAAATCCTCCTATCAAAATCACAATAGTGACAAGACCACCTATAGCGACATTTCTCATTAGCTTATTTTTCTTTTCAAAGATTGCAATAATTACAGAAGAAACGATTAAACCACCAATAAGCCCGAGGATTACTCCCCTAGTAGATGTCATCCAAATACCCCAAACACAAAGTGCGGCCAAAATCGAATAGATATAAGTTAGAGAATTTTTAAAAATCCTCTTAACCTGTCTTGATCCCTCTGATTTTATAATTACATCTTTGTAGAGCAAAATTAAAGCAAAGAAAAAGTTAAAGAGAAAATAAATAGCAACATATATTGGATTACCGAGGGATACAGAAGATCTATCTGGATGGCTTTTTATCCACTCCTGATATACTAAGGTTGCCATAGCAACGCTTGATACGACAGATGAACGGAAGAACCAAAGCCAAATCTTTTCAGTCTTCATTACAGATCCTGCAACAACCAAGAACATTAATAGGTGTATAAGTGTGATCCAACCATCCATTCTTTCAAAGTTGCTCCAAAAAGCTTTCGCTGGATCAATAGAGAAAATATTGGCCACAGCCATTATCAAAACAAACAATGCTACAGACACGGCCACCCAAGAAAATTTGGGTCTGTATTTTTTGTCTATAAAAGCAAGATATGCCCAAACAGCAAAAATAATTTCGACAATTATTCTAAATGCAAAGTTTTTACCCGATATATAAGGGAAGAACATACTATTAGCAACATAGAACGGTATTAATAGAAGCGCCCATATTCCTACAAAAATCTTCCACCTAGCTATATTTTTTATATCCATAATGTTGAATATTATATCACACAGTTTATTTTTATATATCTGGTTTTTTATATAAATAAATAGTACAATTCATACCTATGAAAAAAGCTTTAATAACTGGTATTACAGGTCAGGACGGCTCTTATCTAGCCGAATTTTTATTAGAAAAAGGATACGAAGTACATGGAATAATAAGAAGAAGCTCTAGCTTTAATACATCTAGAATAGACCACTTATATAAAGATCCTCATATAAATAATGTAAAACTCTTCTTACACTTTGGTGATTTGTCAGACTCAAGTAACATCTCTAGGCTACTAGAGAAGATAAAACCAGATGAAATCTATAATCTTGGAGCACAAAGCCACGTAAAGGTCAGTTTTGATATGCCTGAATATACTGCAGATGTTGTAGGCCTTGGTACGCTCAGGATTTTAGATGCCATAAGAGAGTCTGGTATAAAAACAAAATTTTACCAAGCATCGTCTTCTGAAATGTTTGGAAAGGTTCAAGAGATTCCACAAAAAGAAACTACGCCATTCCATCCACGCTCCCCCTATGGTTGTGCAAAAGTATTTGGATACTGGATCACAAAAAATTACAGAGAAAGTTATAATATCTTTGCATGCAATGGAATATTATTTAATCACGAAAGTCCAAGAAGAGGCTCAACCTTTGTAACCAAAAAAATAACAGAGGCTCTTGTTAAGATTAAGTTTGGTTTGCAAGACAAACTATATCTAGGAAATCTTGATGCAAAAAGAGACTGGGGATATGCCAAAGACTATGTAGAGGGTATGTGGCTCATGTTGCAAGCTAAAAAACCAGATGACTATATACTAGCAACTGGAGAAACCTATAAGGTTAGAGAATTTGTGGAAGAATCTGCAAAAATATTAGGAATGAAATTAAAATGGACCGGAAAAGGACTAAAAGAAAAAGCAGTAGATACAAAAACAGGTAAGACAATAATCGAGGTGGATCCAAAATATTTTAGACCAGCAGAAGTAGAGCTTCTCATAGGTGACCCGACAAAAGCAAAGAAGGTGTTAAAATGGAAACCAAAAACTTCTTTTAAAGAATTGGTTAGACTAATGGTAGAAGAAGATTTAAAAAACTATGAATCTAAAAGATAAGAAAATCTTAGTCACTGGCGGCTCTGGCTTCCTTGGATCTTTTGTAGTTGAAAAACTACTAAAAAAAGGTGTTCCACAAAAAAACATCATCGTTCCAAGATCTAAAGACTTTGACTTAAGAAAATTGGAGGATTGCAAAAAGGTCTTAAAGAATATAGACGTGGTTATTCACCTAGCAGCAAAAGTCGGAGGTATAGGATTCAATAGAGAACATCCTGGACAGCTTTTCTACGACAATTTAATTATGGGTGCACAGCTCATGGAAGAAGCCAGAAAAAAAGGAGTAGAAAAGTTTGTGGCCATAGGCACCATTTGTGCATATCCAAAACATACCCCTACCCCATTCAAAGAAAAAGATCTTTGGATTGGATACCCGGAAGAAACAAATGCTCCATACGGACTAGCAAAAAAGATGATGCTTGTTCAATCACAAGCTTACAGACAAGAATATAATTTTAATTCTATATATCTCCTACCAGTAAATCTATATGGACCAAAAGATAATTTTGATCCAAATTCAAGTCACGTGATCCCCGCTTTAATAAAAAAGTTTGTTGAAGCAAAAAAACAAAATCTAAAAACAGTAGAAGTATGGGGTACAGGAAAAGCTACCAGAGAATTTCTATATGTAGAAGATGCTGCAGAAGCGATAGTACTTGCTACAGAAAAATATAATAAAAGTGAGCCAGTGAATATAGGTTCTGGAATGGAAATATCTATAAAAGATCTTGTACAAAAGATATCAAAGACAGTCGGATATAATGGGAAAATCGTTTGGGACAAAACAAAACCAGATGGACAACCAAGAAGAAATCTAGATGTACAAAGAGCAAGAAAAGAATTTGAATTTAAGGCAAAAACGAAGTTTGATATTGGTTTGAAGAAAACTATTGAATGGTATACGATGAATAATAAATAGATTATGCAAAAGCTTTCTGTAAATTAGTATGTTAAAATTTAACAAAATATGAATAATAAAATTATCCTAGTTACTGGTGGTACTGGCTATATTGGTTCACATACCGTAGTTGAATTACAAAAAAAAGGATACGACGTAATTATTGTTGATAATTTATCAACTTCTCGTCGTGGGGTTATTAAAGCCATCCAAAAAATAACAGGAATTACCCCTCAATTTGAAAAGGTTGATTTGTGTGATTATAAAAAAACTGAAGTTTTTTTTAAAAAACATAAAAATATTTCTGCAATAATTCACTTTGCCGCCTTTAAGTCCGTAGGTGAATCAGTAGAAAAACCTCTAAAATATTACAATAATAATTTAATTTCACTAATAAACATATTAAATTGTGCTGAAAAATTTAATATAAAAAGACTTGTTTTTTCTTCTTCATGTACAGTCTATGGGCAACCTGATAAATTGCCAATATCAGAAGGTTCTCCAACAAAAACAGCACTCTCAACATATGGAAGGACGAAGCAAGTGTGTGAAGAGATAATAAATTCTGTTTCGCAGAAAAATAACATCAAGTCAATTTCTTTACGTTATTTTAACGCAGCTGGAGCTCACGAAAGTTCCCTTATAGGCGAAGATTTTATTGGGACCCCAAGTTATTTAATTCCTTTCATCACACAAACCGCAATTGGTAAGAGAAAATATTTAAGCGTCTTTGGTAACGACTACGATACTCCTGATGGTACATGTATCCGTGATTATATTCATGTAACGGATTTAGCCAAAGCGCATATCGCCGCTATTGAACGCCTTTTAATCAAAAACGATACTAAAAATTATGAAGTATTCAATATAGGAACAGGTACCGGTTATTCAGTTTTAGAAATTATCAATACCTTTGAAAAAGTTTCTGGACAAAAACTAAATTATAAAATAGTTAAGAGACGCCCTGGAGATGTAGAAAAAATTTGGGCAAGTACCAAATACGCAAACAAAGAACTCAAATGGAAAGCTGAAAAAAAACTAGATGATATAATCTCGTCAGCTTGGAAATGGGAGAAAAAAATAAACAAAAAAAAGGAAATAGAACATGAATAAATTATCCTTAATAAACATAAAAGAAAAATGGAACCACGTTGGATTTCAGAAATATCTAAAAAACACGGGGTGGATGTTTTTGGGTAGGTTTTTTACTCTTGGTATTTCTTTTATAGTTGGTATATATATAGCTAGATATTTAGGTCCATCTAACTACGGTTTATTTAATTATGTTGTAAGTTTCGTAGGTCTCTTTGGTTTTCTGGCTTCTTTTGGTGTTGATAGCATCATTAGTAGAGAAATAATAAAAGACCATGATAAGAAAGATGAACTTATTGGTACGGGATTTTATATAAAAGTTGCTGGAAGCATACTGGCAATATTAAGCATATTTATTGTTTCCATATTCACAACAAAAGATCTATTTACTCTCGGACTTATCTGGATATTTTCATTAAACTTTATACCTCAAGCCTTTAATATTCTGGAAACATATTTCCAGTCACAAGTACTTTCAAAAAAAGTTGTTACTGCACAAATAATATCAAATATAATATCAACAATATTGAAAATAATTGTTGTTTTATTTAATAAAGGAATCTTTTGGTTATCACTTGTCTATATCATTGAAACCTCTATCTATGCCCTACTCTTACTTATCTCATTCAAGAAATTCGGTCATCACATTAGTAAATGGAAATTTAATATAAATATTGCAAAATCACTCCTAAAAGATGCCTGGCCATTAATGCTCTCAACCATTGCGATAGGAATTTTTATGAAAATAGATCAGGTAATGATTAAAAACATGCTAGGAAATGAACAGGCTGGTATCTATGCTGTTGCGGTAAAACTTTCAGAGGTTTGGTATTTTATACCAACGATAATCTGCACTTCCCTGTTTCCGTCTATAGTAAACGCCTTAAAGACAAATATTAAAATTTTTGAAAAAAGAATGAGAAGATTATACTCTTTAATGTTTTGGCTATCTTTTTCTATAGCCTTTCTTACAACGGCTTTATCTGGTCCAATTATAAGGATACTTTTTGGTGAAGCCTACATTGGATCTATAATAGTGCTTCAAATTTACATCTGGGCCGGTATCGCTGTTTTTCTAGGTATGGCCATAGGTCAATACCTATTAGCATTTAATCTTACAAAGATACATTTTTATATTAACCTAGCAGGAATGTTATGCAATGTAATTTTAAATTTTATTTTAATACCAAAATTTGGGATCATAGGCGCCGCAGCAGCAACAACAATATCATATACTTTAGTAACACTCGGCATTTTGGTTTTCAAAAAAACAAGAAATCAGGGGGCATTGATTTTGAAATCAATAATAAATTATTAATAAACGTATGATTAAAAATAAAGATCAATTCATAAATATAAGGTTAAGTGAGTTCCCCGCACTATATCACGTAAGAAAAACCATTTATAATTTTATACAAAATCAGTCACAAAAGTTTTCTGGTGATGTCTTGGACCTAGGATGCGGGGAAAAACCTTACAAAGAAACAATCTTAGGATTCCCTCTTGTGAAAAAGTACGTTGGACTAGACATAAAAACCGCTATTGTTTACAAGGAGGATGTTAAACCAGACTATTATTGGGACGGGCAAACGATACCCTTTTCTGACAACACCTTCGATACAATACTTGCTACTGAAGTTCTAGAGCATTGTCCATACCCATCAAAAACAATTTCAGAAATCTTTCGTGTGCTTAAAAAAGATGGGAATTTTGTATTTACAGTACCTTTTCTATTCCCCACACACGAAATACCACACGACGAATTCAGGTATACACCCTTTTCTATAACAAGGCTCCTGAAAGAAGCCGGCTTCAAAAACATTGATGTCGTAGCCAGAGGTGGTTGGCGTGCATCCTTAAGCCAAACGATAGGTTTATTTATATACAACTCTAGAGCAGCAAGCCTGTCGGAAAGGTTGGTGAGAAAATTAATTAAGCCAATAATTTTAATAATGATGTGGTATTTATATAAAACCGATGTTGTTCCGCAAGATTTAATCAATGAAAAAGAAAATACTCTTTTTACAGGCCTCGCCGGTATAGCAAAAAAGTAAAATATATGAAAAATATAACAAAAGATACAAAAGTCAGCTCAGAAAAAATAAAACAAATAGATGTTATTTTTTCTTCAGATAATAATTATGCCAAACATTTGGGAGTTACCTTATGTTCGATCTTTGCAAACAAATCGAAAGAGTACTCAATAAGTATACATGTAATCGATGGGGGTATTTCAAATAAAAACAAAAATAAATTAAAAAATCTAGAAAAAAGATACCTATTTAATATAAACTATATTAATATAAAGTCTAATGAGTATGAAGATTTATTTACAAGTGATCACATTACAAAAGCTACATATTATAGAATATCTATTCCAAACCTACTAAACAATAAAATAAAAAAAATATTGTATTTAGATTGCGACCTAATCGTTTTGGGAGACTTACTCGAGCTATTTGAGAAAAGCGTCGATAATTACTTCATTGGAGCTGTAGAAGAAAAAGTATCTGATACAAAAAAAGATTTGGGAATAGATGAAAAAAAACCATACTTTAATGCTGGAGTTATGTTAATGAACCTTAATAAATGGAGGGAAGCAAACATTTCAGAAAAAACACTAAGCTTCGCTAGAAAAAATCCAGAAAAAATAAAGCTTTGGGATCAAGATTCATTAAACGCCATCCTTGTAGATAAATGGTTAATTTTAGATAATCGATATAACTTTTTAACCTCAGAAATTGAAAGAACCTTATTTAAAAAAACCATTGGAGGCCCCGGACCTTTAGTTGTCCACTATAGTTCTTCGATAAAACCTTGGAAATTTAACGGTAAACACCCATATAATGATGAATATTTTTATTATCTTAAAAAAACAGGCTGGAACAGAATTTTTATATATACCCCAAAAATGAGAAGTGTTATAATAAAGACCATAAAATTAAAAAGGAGTCTAATTAAATTAATTAAGAAGCCAATTAAAAAAATACTTAAAAAATAATAATGAAAACACCAATACTTTTTATAATATTCAACCGACCAGGAACAACAAAGGTGGTCTTTGAAGCTATCCGCCAAGCAAAACCATCTAAACTTTTTATTGCAGCAGATGGACCAAGAAAAAATAAACCTGGCGAAAAAGAACTTTGTGAAAAAACAAGGAAAATAACAGAAAAAATAGATTGGGAATGTGAAGTTAAAACTTTATTTAGAGAAGAAAACCTTGGATGTGGAAAGGCTGTGAGTGGAGCAATCAGTTGGTTTTTTGAAAATGTTGAGGAAGGAATAATCCTAGAAGATGACTGCCTACCCCATCCATCTTTCTTTAGATTTTGTGAGGAATTATTAGAACGCTACCGTTTTGATGACAAAGTCTTTATGATTTCTGGAAATAATTTCTTGCCAAAAAGCTTGAGGCCAAAAGGAAGCTACTACTTTTCACAATTACCACACATCTGGGGTTGGGCCACGTGGAAACGGGCCTGGCAAAAATATGATTTTGATATTAAAGATTTACCAGATTTTATAAAAAACAAAGAGATCGAAAAAAAATGGGTTGATAAAAGTATACAAAATTATTGGTTAGAAAACTTCAAAGAAGTTTTCTATCACAATCTAGACACTTGGGATTATCAGCTAGTTTATAACATGTGGAAAAATAAGAGTATTTCCATAGCACCAAATGTAAACCTAGTATCAAACATTGGTTTCGGCACCAGTGGAACACACACGCTAAACAAAAACGATCCTTCTGCAAATTTGCCATCAGAGGAAATTAGCTTCCCTATCATATTAAATAACCCTAGCACATTAGAAATGTGTGATGACTATGAAAATAGACATATTCGTCATAAAAACTACCGTATTAAATTGATATTAAAAAAACTTGGTTTATTTAATACAGCAAAAAAATTATACTTAGTAATGAATAAAGCATAATACGACAAAGGGATTACAAAATCTGCTAAGAAATTAATTGAATTTATAAGCATAACAAAATAACAATATGAAAATTAAAAAGATACTACGTGGAATCAAAAACAGAATAATCAAGTACAAAACTAAAATAACAACTAAGCCAATATGGATTTACATAAAAGATGGGCCGCTAAAAGACGGATTTATACTTATAAATAAAAATCTGCATGATGGATGGTCTAAAATGGAAAATGGAACATACGATAAATTTATATATGATTTCTTATCAAGCAATAATATTCTAGGAAGTACCGTGTGGGATGTTGGCGCCCACTTTGGATATCATGCATTATCTTTTGCCAAATTGGTAGGATCAAATGGAAGAGTTGTAACTTTTGAACCAAACCCATACAACATTGAACGCTTAAGAATGAATGTAGAAAAAAACACGGATCTTATAAATAGAATCTCGATCGTCGAACAGGCTCTGTCATCAAAAACTGGCACCACGACAATGATAATCAGTAATGATGTGGACGGAAGCAAAAGTACAGGAAGTCATATAAAAGAAATTAATCTAAAACCCCTGGATAAAAAAAAATACAAGGGGTTCTATGAACATACAGTGCCGACGATAACGATTGACGATTTTCTTACTAATAATAAAGAAAAGGACCCAGATATAATAAAAATAGATATAGAGGGAGCTGAATTTTTTGCCTTAAGCGGAGCTGCTAAACTACTAGAGAGAAAACATCCCATTTTATTTATAGAAATTCATGACATTATAAATATGTTTAATGTAAATAAGTTATTATCAAATATGAAATATAGAATAGAACTACTAGATGTGGAAAACGCATCTACATCTAGATGTTTTGTTGTAGCGTATTAATCTCTTTAATCTAATACTCAAACATGAAAATATTACAAATAGGAACCGCTGACAAATCTGGTGGAGCCGCTCTCATTTCATGGGCTATCAAAAAAGCAATGGAAAAAATTGGGAATAAAGTATCCATGTTTGTGGGAGTTAAATTTTCTGATGATCCAAATGTTTTTTTAATAAAAAGACGAATCTTCTACAAATATTATAGATACTTATGCTACCTACTTTCTAATGACATCGACTTATTTAAAACAGGGTGGATAACAAAAACAAAACCCTTCAAGGAAGCCGACATTGTGCATTTTCACAATATCCACGGGTGGTTTTTTAATTTAAAAACATTTCAAAAAATATCCACCTTGAAACCTACTGTTTGGACGCTCCACGATGAATGGGCCATAACACCCTACTGCGCTTATGCCTTTGACGGAGAACTAAAAAATGGATTTTATCAATGTAATGATTTAAATATATATCCAAGAATGTTCTGGCATAATGAAAAATACCTTATGCATAGAAAAAAGAAGCTTTATAATAATTCTAACGTCACTTTAGTCGTACCATCTATGTGGTTAAAAAACAAAGTAGAAAAAAGTGTGTTAAAAGATAAAAAAATCCATCTCATATATAACGGTATAGATATAAATATTTTTAAAAAAACAGAGAAAAATGAGGCTAGAAAAAAGTTGGGTATCACGGTGGATAAAAAAATAATACTCTTTGTTAGTGATGGGGGAGAAAATAATCCTTTTAAAGGTTGGGTTCATGTAGAAAAAGTTCTTGAAAAATATAAAAATGACAGTAGTGTTCATTTTTTATGCATAGGAGGTAATTCAGACAAAAAGAATTCAATTGGTTCAAATATTACTTACGTACCAAAAATTAAAGACCCTTCATTGCTCGCAAAGTATTATTCATCTGCGGATGTCTTCCTTTATCCATCGCTGGCAGATAGCTTTGGTCTAGTTGTAGCAGAGGCTATGTCATGTGGTACGCCAGTTGTAACATTTGAAACTGGTGGAATACCAGAAATTGTTGACCATGAGAAAAATGGCTATGTAGCAAAATACAGAGATCAAGAAGATTTAGAAAATGGACTTAAATATATACTTGGTAAATCTGATTATGATTTATTATCTATGTCTAACAATGCTATAGATAAAATAAAAGATAACTTTACTGAAGAAATTATGACACGTAACTACCTCAGACTTTATGAATCATTAATTGATAATAAAAATAACAAATTATAAAGATTTAAAACTGGGTTTCTATAGAAACATGCAATGCATTTTACATCAAAGAGTTATCCAATGAAAAAGATAGTCATACTAAAAAATAATGGTGGTAGATTGGCCAATCAACTATGGTTATTTTCTAGTGTATACGCCTACTGTTTAGAGAAAAAATATATTTGTGAAAATAGATCCTTTTTTAGATATTATAAATATTTCAACATTGAAAACCCCTCTGGTATGCCAGGGCTACTTTTTTATAATAAATTGGGGGAGAACAAACTAATGAGACTAGCCTACCTTATATACTCATCAGTCTTAAAGACGATAAACAAAAGTACTGTTATAGATGATAAAAACAGTCTTTTTGTCTTACCGCCAGACAAAACAACGATTAAAAATCAGGAGGATGCCATCAAAATGATTGACGAAAGTAATTCAAGAAAATTTTATTTCTGTGGCTGGTTATTTAGAACTCCGACTGGGTTAGAAAAATATAGATCAGAGATAAAAGAATATTTTAAACCCAAAAAAGAATACTTGGACAAGGTTAAAAACTTTATAGAACCATTAAAAAATGGTGGCAAGTATTTGGTTGGGGTACATATTAGACATGGTGACTATAGAAAATGGAACGACGGTAAGTTCTTTTATTCGTTCAGCGAAGTGAGAAAAATTCTGGAATCACACCTTGAAAAACAAGAAAAACCTGAGAATATTCTGTACGTACTATGCTCTGATGAAAAAATTGATGATAAATCTTTTAAGGGACTACCCTATGTAAAAGGACTCGGGTCTGAAATTGAGGATTTGTATGCTTTGGCCTCTACAAATGTAATAATCGGATCAAACAGCTCTTTTGGCCCATGGGCAGCTTACTATGGGAATATCCCTTTTATAGCTTTCCCAGAAAAAAAATAATTATATGAAATATTCAATCATCACCTGCACTTATAACAGCTCAGAGTATTTAGAAAAAAACATTCTGAGTGTAAAGAATCAAAATTTCCAAGATTTTGAACATATTTTCATTGATGGTTTTTCAACAGATGAAACCGTAAACATAATTAAAAAATACCAAGAAGAATTCCCAAACCAAGTGAAGTTTTTCCAATTCAAAGCAGAAGGTATTTCTAAAGCTATGAACCAGGGGGTTATGGAATCCACTGGAGAATACATAATACATCTACACTCCGATGATAGCCTTTATGATAATAAAGTGTTGGATGATACAACAAGCTTTTTAGAAAAGAATAAGTACCCAGATTGGATTTATGGTAAAATAAACGTCCTAAAAAAAGACAAAAGTAATGGCATATTCCCAACCAAAGATATTTGGCAAAAAAAAGATGGAGATTTTATAAAAAACTACCTTCTAAAATATTACAATTATATCCCCCACCAAGCAGTTTTCATAAAGAAGACAGTTTTTGAAAAGTTTGGTTATTTTGATGAAACTCTAAAGTGTGGAATGGACCCGGATTTATGGCTAAGGATTAGAACAAAAACACGTTGGTTTTTCTTCGATAGAATTATAAGTAATTATTCCATAAGAGCAGGGGCCCAGTCTTCTGGTCTAAAAAACAAAGGGGAAAATAATGAAGAATTTCGAATGATTAAGAAAAGATATCTAAACAAAGCAGAGCTCATTTTTGCAAGTATATTAAATTTAATGCTAAAGTTTAAGAAAGACAATTATCAAAAATAAAATGAAAATCTCAATAATAACTCCGACTTATAATTCTGGAAAAACCCTAGCACGCACCATAGAGAGTGTTGTAGCACAAAACTACCAAGATCTAGAATACATCATTATAGATGGACTATCCTCTGATAATACAAAAGATATTGTTGCCAGCTACCAAGATAATATAAAAATTAATTTTATATCAGAAAAAGACAAAGGTATTTTTGATGCCATGAATAAAGGTATAAAAATAGCCACAGGTGAAATAATTGGAATATTAAATTCCGATGATTTCTATGACAATGATAAAGTCTTGGAAATCATATCAGAAGCTTTTAATGACCCTAAAATTGATGCAGTATACAGTGATATAAAGTATTTTGATAATGATGTAAATAAAACAACTAGATATTGGAAAGCTGGTGATTATAGTGATAAGAAATTCAATAATGGATGGATGATCCCCCACCCGACACTTTTTGTTCGTAAATCTGTTTACGAGAGATTTGGTCTTTTTAATATAGACTTCAGACAAGCAGCCGACTATGAATTCATGTTAAGACTCCTTAAAATTCATAAAATAAATCTTAAATACATACCTTCTGTTCTCGTCAAAATGTACGCTGGCGGTACTTCTGGTAGTAGTCTAAAACAAAGAATAAAAGGGTGGGGAGAAACAAGAAATGCTTGGTCGGCAAACGATCTTAAAATACCAAGGTTCTTTATAACAAGAAGAATCTTAAATAAATTAGGGCAATTTATTTTTAGATAACTAAATTAGTGTAAAAAAACTCAAGATATATATCTTGAGTTTTTTACTCTACCCCCAAAACCTTTTTTAATTCATTTGAATCAGGACCACCCTCTTTTGGTTTTTGTAATTGTGGTTCTGTTTTTTTAAATTCAGCGCTATTGGAAACGTCTTTCTTCTCCTCTATTGGTTTTGCCACATTATTTTTCAAAACAGACTGTAAAGCAGAATTAAGCGCCGACAGATTTTCCTTTGTCATTACCTTCCCATCTTTTTTATTCTGTACATTATTATTTAATGGTTTTTTATCAACTACCTGACTAGTTGTTTTAAAATTACTGACATTCGCAATTATTTTAGGGGCCACAGCTCTTAGAGGAAGAAAGTCGTCTTCCTTTGTATTACTCTTCTTAACCTCTTCTATATTTCCCAAACTCACCGGCATCACAACAGGCTTATGTGTAGATTGTTTTTGGATTATAGGAAAAACTTGTGGTTTTTTAATCTCTGGAATAATTGGTTCTTTTTTAATGACCTCAATATGAGCAGGCCTTGATACTATGGCTTGTTTGGTCATAGGTTGGGCATGATTAGCTCCGTTAAACAACTTGGCTTGTGATGTGTCCTTCCCTACCTTCTCTTGCTTCTTGGCCCATTCTGTCTGTCCCTTACCTTCATTGTGCCAATCTTGTATATCTTTTTCTACAACCATTCTTGGTTGAGCAAACTGTTTTCTTGAGTTGGTAATAATTTCTGATTTATATGAAATCACTGGTTCTGGAATAGGTGGTAGAGATGACGACGAAAAAGGAACCGAGCTTACTCCGTTTATCATAAGTTTTAAATACATTTGGAAAATTCCAAGATTCACTAAATCTTCTGAAGTAAACTGTGGTGCAAATTCTTTCTCTAGAACTTCTGCATCGTATGCTCCTACTCTAAAAGTAATCATTGTACCAACGTTTCCAAACACAGCAGAACGAACTTCTTCTGACATCTGATCTATATATTGGTGAGCGATGGTAAGGTTTAACTTATATTTTCTAGCCTCAGAAAGAATATCTGCGAAAGATTCATTGGCAAAGGACTGGAATTCGTCCACGTAGAGATAGAAATTCGGAAGATTTTTTAATTGTTTTTCTGGGACATCAGCACGAGACATGGCGGCAAGATATATCTTGGTAATAATCATTGAACCAAGAAGGTTTGCATTCGCCTCACCTACCTGCCCCTTTGAGAGGTTGATAATTAGGATCTTTCCTTCATCCATCATCTTTCTAATATCAATAGTAGATTTTGGCTGACCAACAATATTTCTTATCAAAGGATTCGATGTAAATTGTCCAATTTTGTTTTGAATAGCTGGTGTGGCTTCTGCAGCAAATCTTTCTGTATATTTTGCAAACTCATCTACCCAAAAAGATTTTACTGATGGGTCTTTTATATTATCAACAACTTTTTTTCGATAATCTTTGTCCGCAAGCATTCTGTTTACACCAAGAAGAGTAGAACCAGGATATTCTATGAGGGCCAAGAGAGTATTGCTTAAGATATATTCCATTCTTGCAGACCAAGCATCCACCCAAATCTTTTTGAAAGTACTCATAAGACCTGAGACAACTAAGTGCCTCTTATCAAAGCCAACATCTTCCAGAATATTAAATGATATAGGATACTCTGTATCAAAAGGTGCGAAATATACAACGTCTTTTAAACGTTCTGGTGGAATATAATTTAAAAGAAGATCAGCGGTCTTTCCGTGTGGATCAACAAAGGCCATACCCTCGCCGTTTGAAAGGTCTTGTATAGCCATATTTTCAAGTAAGGTAGACTTACCCATACCTGTCTTACCTATTACATACACATGGCGAGTTCTATCTTTCGCCTTTATACCAAACCTCACTCGCTTACCGCGAGAATCAGTTTCTCCAAAATATGTAATTCTCTCAGGATCCATTTGTTAAATATTATAACACCCAACACTTTAAAAATAAAATGTTGTTATCTCTTTTTTGTGATTGTAGAAGTAGCCTTCGGCAAAAGTGCATCAACAGTATAAGTATTACCCGCATCCCAAAGCATAAAAGAATCTAAACCAGAATCATAAGTAGCTTGGATTTGCTTACGAACCATAGCGGCTGTATAATCTGCACCAAGACTGAAATCTTGAAGCCAAGGCCTTAATTTATTTGGGGTAGAGCTAGCAGCCACTGCTCTTGTAACAGCTGCGTCCATAGAATGTTTAATAATTTCATATGGATATTCTGCTGGGTTCTTATATCCAAGAAAAGTTGGAGGATAGTGAGATGGATATACCATAGGAGCAATGTAATCAAAATATGGTAGGAAATTTTCTAAAATCTGACCAATATTTAAATCGTCTGTATTCGTAGTTACCATACCAAATACATCTGCTGATATAGGAATATTTAGCGGCCTAAAATAAGCTGATACATATGCAGAAAAGTCTTTAATAACATCCGCCTTAACCTTTCCAACACTAAATGGATAAGCTATGTCTTTCATATTTCCATCTGAAGGAAATCTTATGTAATCAAAATTAATTTCATCAAAACCTATGTCGTAAGATTCTTTACCCAACGCAATATCATAATCCCAGACCTCTTTAGATCCAGCATCAAGCCAGCTCACACCTTTATAATCTTTCCATACTGTACCATCAGATTTTTTCTTTACTGCTAAATCTGGTCTTTTACTTACAAGATATTTATCTTGAAAAGTAGAAATCCTAGCTATCACATAGACATTACTTTTATGTAATTCTCCTACAAACTCTTTTAGGTCTTTTGATTTACATCCGGAACCAACATTGTCTTTAAACAAAGGATTTTCAGAATTAAAAGTAATGGTTCCAGTATAATCTTTTACATCTATCATAATAGAATTTATTTCTGTGGTTTCAGCAATCTTTTTTAGCTTCTCACGAAAACTTGGAGTGGCTACTACACAAGCTGACATATAAATAGCTTTTGTGGGTTTTGGAGTTTTAATGTGTGTTACGACAAAAGCTGGTGGAGTAGACGTAGCTATCTCTTCTGACACAACCCTAGAAACGGTTGGGAAAAAATTAGGTATTAAGAAATAAAAAAGAAAAACAAATACAATAGCGACTATAGCCAACAAGAAAAAATGTATCTTTTTAGGAATTTTTGAAAGTTTTTTTAATAACTTTTTATTTTTCATCTCCTGATTTTTCTTGTGGAATACTTTCTGTAAAAGTATCCGCCTTTATAACTTCATTATTATGTAAAGATCTTAGAACTTCATGTAATTCTTTTCTAATAAGCAGAGACAAGACTATGATAGCTAAACCACAAATTTTATAAATCGCATCTTTCCATCCAAACGGGAAACCAGAAAATGGCATAAGCATAACAAGAATTCCTAACACAAATATTGATGAAATTTTTACCATTTTTTTTAAAAAATTAACTTTTAATTACTTTTAATATAGCACAAAAACACAAAATTAAATACTTGAAATAGAATCTATTTTTCAGAAACCATCACAACAAACTCTCCCCTTACTTTATCAGGATTCTCTGCAAAATATTTTAATATTTCTTCTGGTTTACCAGAAATAACTTGCTCATATATCTTAGATATCTCTCTCGCTATTACTACTTTCCTATCATGAGTAAAAGTATTTAGAGATTCTAAGGCTTTTAAGATTCTATGAGGTGACTCGTAGAATACAGCAGTTCTATTTATTTCTGCAATTTCTTTAAATAAAGTTTCTCTACCTTTTTTGTGTGGCAAAAATCCATAGAAAGTAAATTCCGATGCTGGCAAACCAGAAACAGAAAGTGCAGAAACTAAAGCACTTGGACCAGGGATCGCTATTATTTCAATTTCAGAAAAACTTTCTCTGATTTTAGAAACCAAAACAGAACCAGGATCAGATATGGTAGGTGTACCTGCATCTGATACTAAAGCAAGGGTCTTCCCTTCTTCTATCATCTCTAATATCTTATCAATCTTCGCAAGTTTACTCTGAGAGTGATAACTCATCGTTGGCTTATGAATCTCATATCTGTCCAAAAGATTTCTTGTAACTCTTGTATCCTCACAAAGAATCAAATCTACTTCATTCAAAATCCTCACCGCTCTGTAAGTGATGTCTTCAAGATTCCCTATTGGTGTTCCTACTACATAAAATTTCATATTTTTATAAAAAAATCCCCAACGTCTAAGACGAAAGGGATCGTGTTATTCCTGAACAAGAAACATTTCCTTACCATCCTTTGATTCCAAAGGATATATTTTTCTCGCACCTCTTGTTTCAGCTTCATCTGCAAGAGCAAGCATCATTATTGATAATCCAGGTCTGTCTGGAATTTCAATTTTGTCTGCTCCTGTTTTTGCTTGCTCTTCTAAGCAAACATCAATTTTTTTCTTTAAAGAACTTCCTCCTCTAACTTCAACATCTGCCATAGTTTCTCCTTTATTCATATGTTCTGTGAAGTTTTCCATGTTTATATAATATATATGTTAATTGTTAATTTGTCAATGACTTTCTTGACTCTAGAAATTTTCTAACCTTCTTCTCTACAACAGCTAGGGATTGTTTATCCGTTCTAAGTCTAGTGGTTTCCCCTTCCGAAGTGACATCATATGCACCATCTTCTTCCCAGGTTTTTATAGCAGATCCAAAATCAATCACCCAAGGAGTTCCATCATTACCAATCATGACATTTCCCTCATGTAAATCTCTATGAAAAACATTGTTGCTGTTTAGGAAATCTATAAAGTCATAGAGCTTATCAAAAAACTTTGTTATATCAAAACCCTCTACTTCTGGAAAATCTTCCTTGCCCTCTAAAATATCTGCAAAAGATACACCAGGGACATTCTGCATAAAAACCATCTCAAGATTATTGTTTTTTAGGTTAAGATTATTATCCTTCTCCTCAATTTTTGCCTTAACTGACAAATATGGTTCTGGTACCCTAACCCCTTTTATTTCTCCACCAGAAAAATCATCCATGAGCTCTAGCTCTTCTGTTACAGAATTTCTGAATAATGTAGGATCGCCTTCTTGGGTTTTAATAATCTTCACACAACAATTCAAAATCTTTCCTATACTAAAGACTTTTGCTGTTCTACCTTCTCCAATCTTCTTTTCTGCAGAAAGTTCCTCTTCGCTAAGCATTTTTTCTGCCATATGAAGTAGTGTGGAAATATGATGCTCTACCATTTTCTCAAAATGCTCCCTATGAGCAGAACCGAACACTTCTGTTTTTATATTTTTGTAGTTTTCAATCATTTTATTATTTCTTCCCCTGTCTTATACACATCCCCAGCACCCATTGTTATTAAAATATCACCTTTTGACAAAGAATCAACAAGGTATTTTTCGATACTAATAAAGTCCTTAAGGGACTCTGCCTTTTCACCAATCTTTTCAGCAAGGATTTCTGAAGAAATAGTAGAATCAAAAGGTTCACGGGCTGGATATATAGGAGCGAGAATTACTTTGTCAGCGTCATTAAAAGATTTAGAGAAATCATTTAATAAAAGTTTTGTTCTAGAAAATAGATGTGGCTGAAAGACAACAACAATTTTTTGTTTAGGAAACATTTCTCTGGCTCCCTTGAGAGAAGCTTTTATTTCTGTTGGATGATGCCCATAATCATCATAGACAATGGCACCAGATTTTGTTTCTCCTTTATATTCAAACCTTCTCCATGTACCAGAAAAATCTTCTAAAGACTTCTTTGCTTTGTTCTTCGGTATACCAAGCAAATGTGCTACTGCGAGAGCCATATCTGAATTCTTTTTATTATGTTCACCTAATACTTTGAGTTTCAACTTCTCATTTCTAAATTCATATGCGTCAACAATTTTTGAAAATATTTCTTTTATTGCAGGCTTTACCATTTTGTCTTGGGGATTGCATACAACAAAACCCCCTTTAGGTACTTTAGTAATAAATTCTCCGAAAGCATTTTGTATATCATGGATATCTTTATAGAAATCTAGATGATCGTTATCAATATTTGTGATAACAGCAATTGTAGGTTCAATATTCAAAAAAGATTTTCTGTACTCGCAAGCTTCTACAACTAAATATTTACTTTTACCAGCAACAAAGTTTGATTTTGCATCTTTAAGAATTGAACCGACAATAACTGTAGGGTCCAGATCGGCATCCATCATAATCTTCGCAATCATAGCTGTTGTCGTGGTTTTTCCATGGGTGCCAGAAATAGCTATCGTGTATTTATCCTTAGAAATTTCATGAAGAGCTTGCGGATACGTAATCATTTGTAATCCCCTATTTTTTGCTTCTACAAATTCTGGATTTTCTTCTGTAATAGCAATAGTATAAATAACTAGATCAGTTTCTTTTGGTATAGAACTATGTCCAATATTTATTTTAGCCCCCGACTTAGAAAGCTCAGAAATTATTTCTGAATCAGACATATCAGAACCACTTATGTTTTTACCTTCAAGTAAAAACATCTTGGCAATAGCAGAAATACCGATACCTCCTATTCCTATAAAGTGGACGTTCTTTGCCGTATCGAATAAACTTTTTTTCATTTAAACATCTTAACAAAAAAAGAACCTAATTGAAATTCAAATATAAAAAAAAGGAGGGCGGTTGAGAATTGGGTATAAATACCTTTTTCTCACCTTTCCCTCCCTGTAGTCATACCGACTACTGGTTTTGTGACAATTCAGGAACACTCCTCTCCTTGTGTTCCTGGAATCTTACGGCTCTGCAGTGCAGAAGCCCAGCTTCATAGAACGGACAATTGAACACCAGCATACCCGATGCCTTAGGAGCATGAGTACAAACCTTACATTCGTTTTGCTCCGCCATATCATCTAAAGCGAGCGCAACTAAGTGCATGATTCGATCGACTGGAATTGCCGTCACCGGAACGTTACGATGGGTTTCACTCCCATTCATTACGAAGCCAGCTTCGGGGTGACGATACCACAACGGGCAGACTTCGCAATTTTCACCTTCCAGAAGTTTCCAATCACGCGGAATTGATTTCCTCGCGATAGTAAGTTCTTCAATTCGCAGAAGGCGAACAATGTCTCTCATGTCCAGTTTATCCCTCTTCCGAGAAAAAATCTGGACATGTCCATCTGTGTTCATCTGAATGAGTATCTTGTAACCCTCCAACCTGGAACACTTTCCTGCCAAGGGATTGTCCGTTTTGATAAACCCAATTTTCATAGATTTACCCGAGTGCTTAATCTCCATCGTCTTCACAAGCAACCTGAACTCCCTCAGACCTTCTTCATTGAGAAGGTTCGTTTGCTCATTCAGGGTAGCCTTCAAAGCCACCGTCGCCCAGTCGATAACTTCCATGGGTTCGAGTTCCCCGTAAAGAAGCTTGGCCTGACGAGACAGATGCATAAAACCAGCACCGCCGCGTAAGTCCTCATTTGTAACATGTTTCAGTAATTCTTTAATCTCCGGCCGGTCTTGGATTCCAAGATCAATGGCCGCCAGACTTGCTGCCGACTGTCCTTTTTTACGAGAACGTCCGGCAACTGGGTGTTCGTCAAGCTTATCTCCGTCTGAAGCGTCACTTGAAACACCGATGTAAAGACTTCCTTCCTTGTGTTTGATCAGACCATTGCTGGCATCAACAAACACAATTTCCGCCGTATCCACACCAGGATATTTCTCTTTGCCGTATATCCGCAAAAGCAGAATGGCAAAAATTTCATCGAGATGTGGGCAAACATGCGTTACCAACCATTTAGTAAGTTTCATTAAACTTCCTTTCAAAACTAATCGTGTCAAACAACTGACCTGGAACCGTCCAGATCAAACCTGTTCATATAGTAGCATATTGTATATATAAAGTCAATAGTGGTAAATAAAAAAGCCCGGCCTGTCGAAACAAGCGCGAGCTCTTGAAATTTTAACCCTTATTTATTAAGTGGCCAAGGAAACTTTTTGTCTTCTCCTCGAACCCCTTACCTGTTGAAACGAAACCCCCTTCGGATTAGCATTCCCCAGAAGTTTCAGTACTCCTTCTTTCTTTTCCAATTCTTTTTGCCTCAGGAAATAAGGCAGGTATTGCTTTTTGGCAAAACGTGAAGCCCACGGTTTACCAGTCTTCGGATCATTTTTAGGAAAATCATCCGGAAACTTCACCACACCATTCTCATCCCTCGGTCTTAAGCCGAAACTCTCCTCCATATTTACTCCTTCTTATGCTGCTTCTTTTTTTGTTGTTTCTCTCAAATAAGCAAAGCCTTGTGATCGATATCCTTCAAGAGAACACCAGCCTACAATCTCTCTGCTCTTTTCTTCAAACACCACATGGTCACCCGGCATCAATGAATCTTCCAGCGCAGAATTAACACCCCACGCTAGCTGATCAGTCCCATTCGAAACAAGTTTTTTATGCTTGTTTAAATCGACGACAAAAGAATGACTTTCATATTTGTTGCCTATCTTTTTGGAACAGACCAAATGATCTTGATTCACACGAATAACGATGGCGGTTTCCCAACCTTTTTGAACCACCACTTTCTTTGGCATTTATGCACCTTGAAAAGCAGTAGCAAACGGGCATATTTTTTTTATTGCCGAACTGAATTCGAGCGCCGTACACCATGCAACAACCTTAGGTTTACCCGAAGCGTTTGAAACTTCGAGGACAACCAGGTCATTACGCTCCAGTTTTTTCTGGAGAGGTGTCACTTCACCCCAACTGAAAGTTTTTTCATCACCGGAAGGAACAGGAATTTTGTGTTGTGCTTCAAAAACATCAACCGCGGGTTTATCATGAATACCTTGTCTGGTGACGATTGCTTTACCGCCAACAACAAGGGAAATCCAACCCCTATCCAATCCCTTCCGATTTATCTCTTCAGGCATAAGCTTTACTCCTTTGTACTTTTTAGACTAAAAAAACGGCATCTCAAAATGATTTGCCTGTACGATTTCATTAGTCTAATCCGTTTGGGATAATAGCAAGTAATATGAAGAGTGTCAATAGATAGGCTATTTCAAAGCCTTTACCAACCTCACAAATTGTTTGCCCCTATCAAACTCATTCTTAAACATACCAAAAGAAGCGAAGCCTGGGCTAAGTATTAAAATATCACCTTTTTTCACCCATTTTAAGGCCTCCAGAAGGCCCTCCTTGAGGCTTTTAGCTAAGATTCCATCTACTTTACCCCCAAGCTTTTCTGTGCCCGTTCCAGCAAGTAGAATCACCTTTTTACAATACTTTGGTATTTCTTTTATAAGCCCACCCATATCAAGGTTTTTATCTGCCCCGCCCATTATAAGAACAATATTTTTATTACTACCAAATGAATTAAGTGCAGCAATAGTAGCATCTGGAGTTGTGGCGGTAGTATCGTTATAAATTTTCACTCCTTTATATTCTCTCAAAAATTCCTGCCTACCCTCTACCCCACCAAAGTTCTCTACTGCCTTTTTAATTGTTTTTTCTGGGACACCTAATATCTCTGCGATCTTAATCGCGTATGAAATATTTTCTAAATTGTGATCTCCCTTTATTTTTATTTTCCAACCTTTTGGAACATCATTTTTCTTAGATATAATCTTTTTACTTTTTACCTTCCCTATTTGTTTAAATATCTTCTCTCCACAAATTAAATAATCCGACTTATTCTGATTTGTATAGATCTTCGCTTTATCCTCAAAATATTTCTTTACACTCCCTTTGTAATAATTTAAATGGTCATCCATCAAATTAGTAAAAACAGAGATGTTTGGACAGATCTTTGCTTCTCCCCAACCTTGAAGCTGCCAAGAGGAAAGTTCCATCACTACAATATCCCCCTCTTTTACTTTCTTTAAAAGTGGTAGTGTAGCTAATCCTTTTATGTTCCCCCCGAGATGAACCTTTTTGGGGAAAGCCAACTTGAGTATTTCATATATTAAATACGTAGTGGTTGTCTTCCCTCTTGTTCCTGTAATACCAACCACCTTTACATTTGGTGCGCATTTAGCAAAAAGAGATTCGTCCATCTCTACTGGAATCTTATTTTTCTTAGCTTCTTCTATATAAATAGAATCTAATGGAACACCAGCAGCCTTCAATACAAAATCACAATCCCTAAAATCTTCTAATCTATGTTCACCCAAAACATATTTAATATTTTTGTATTTAGCTAATTTCTTTATTGTTGGTTCTAGTTGCTCTTTTGTTTTTAGGTCTGTGATGGTAAGGATGGCGCCACATTCGGCTAAGAATTTGGCATCATTTAATCCACGTCCAAGGAGCCCGAGACCAAGCATTGTAACTTTCTTTCCATTAAAAAATTCTTTATAATTTCGCATTACTGCATTCTATCAGAAATAGAAAAAATTCAAATTATTTAAACGCTGTGGGCGTACCAGGACTCGAACCTGGGACCTCGTCATTATCAGTGACGCGCTCTAACCACCTGAGCTATACGCCCTTATTAAACCAATGTGGTAAACAAAAATATAGCAAGAAATGAGTAAAAATACAAATAAAAAACGCCGCCGACCCAATGGTCAAAGCGACGTTGTTGATGGTTTTTTTATTAACCACCATGAATGGCTCTGAGTACTTTAATCGGCCAATGCCAGAAAGGCATGTAAGGTCCGGTGTACTCTGTGCCAGCCATCGAAGAAAAAAGGATGCAGAGCAGAACGTATCCGAGCAAGAGGCACAAGATAGTTTCTGCAATCTCACGGTAATCAGCAACTGTCAGAATATTTTTCATGAGAATCTCCTTTTGAGTTTACCTCCGGAAAGAACACACAACCTCACCTTAAGGTTGTATTAGTATGATAGCATAGTTAGATATAAAAGTCAATAGCTTTCTTTGGATAGCAAAAAACGTCCATTTCTGGACGTTTTTTGCTTCTTTTACATTTTTATATTGTTCTTTCTTTTGTTCCGTTTCCTCATCTATCCGAAGATAGAAATGGTGTAGTCTTTCCCACTGTATAGTGTGTTTAAAGTATCACACAAACCTTTCGATGCTCAATTGAGGCACCGAAAACCGACCGATCAGCACTGAATCAAAATAAATTTTGTCAGTAGCATGTTCGATTTGAAAAATTCCACGAGCAGCTTCCGCTACCCGTGCCTTGTTACGACTTACTCCCTGTCACCAAACTTACCGTAGACAACGACTAGCGCTGGTTTCGGGTATTTCTGGCTCCCTTGAGTTGACGGGCGGTGAGTACAAGACTTGAGAACGTATTCACCTCGGTATGGCTGACCCGAGATTACTAGCGAATCCA
>Ga0172379_10000182_pt1 | contig 167709 bp, 144 predicted proteins | sample GrowelOW334metaG_FD_119756 | JGI IMG/M metagenome (GOLD analysis project Ga0172379, IMG submission 119756) | Groundwater microbial communities from an aquifer near a municipal landfill in Southern Ontario, Canada - Groundwater well OW334 metaG | ecosystem: Environmental > Aquatic > Deep...
GCATGCGGCGGTGTCGGCGATCCCAATGACGTAGCGACCACCGCGGCGGCAGAGTTGGCGGCCGAGGTCGAGCAAAGGCTGCGGACAGGTGACGGCAATGACCAAGTCAAAAGGCTCCTTCTTCAAGGCTTCGAGGCGCGCTTCGCCGTCCTTCGCGGCCGTGTTGACGGTTTCTGTCGCGCCAAACTCGGCGGCAAGGCTCAGGTTCTTCGGCTTTGAATCGGCTACGGTGAGTTCGTAAACCGGATAGCGCCCGACCAGTTGCGTAACCAGCAGTCCCATGAAACCTGCGCCGATCACCGCGACGCGGTCGCCGGGTTGGACGTGCGCGAACTGCACGCAAGCAATTGCGCGAGCGACTGGCTCCACAAGCCAAAGCGCGGCGTCCTCGGGTTCTCCGGGGATTTTGTGGGCGAGGCTCGCGTCGAGATTCTGAATTTTCTGCCAGCGATTGCAGGTGACGTATTGGCCTGGCTGGATGTCCTTCACGTCACTGCCGACGCGGATGACCTGGCCGACACCTTCGCGACCGGGGACGAAGGGGAAAGATTGCTTGTCCGTTTCGGTGAAACGAGAGGTGTCTGCCGCGCAAATACCGGTGGCTTTGCAGAGAATCTGAACCTGCTGCGGTTGGGGGTCGCTGACTTCGACCTCGCGGATTTCCGCCTTGCGCGGGCCGGCAAAATAGATGGCTTCAGTTTTCATATTGGTTGACTGTCCTTCAACAAGGTCTGGTAATCTAGCGATTGCTTCAGCGAACGCAAAGCTTTTCTATTTTTGATTCTTCTTCGCCAACTCAGGGGCGGGTTGGGGAAGTTCCATGATGCCGAAACGCCGATGCAGGATCGCCAGCGCGTGCGGCGTTTGACTGATGTCCATGATGAAGTCCTTGCCGGCTTTGGCTGTAGAGCGAAGGGCACGCCCCAAGGAATCGAAGAGCAGGGCTTTGAGCGCGGGATCGCGGTCGAGCGTGCAGGCGTAGGCCAGCCCGCTGGATACCAGAAAATCGGTGCCGCCGTTGCCCCTGCCTTTGTCAAAGGTGGGACAGGTGTCTATGTAGCGGAACCCGTGCGTCTCGTGGTTCCATGAGTATTTTTCCAGCCAGTGCGCGGCGCGGACGATGCATTGCTTCACTTCGCGCGATGGCGCAACGGCGTCGAACATCATCAGGCCGTTGAGGAGCACGCCGGTGGCGAAGGCCTTGCCGCCGGGATGCGACGGCTGGTGGAGACACTCCGGTGGACCGTGCTTAAGGTTCCAGTCGCCGCGCTCGGTTTGTTTGGAGATGATCTTCTCGACGTAGAGGCGCGCAGCGTTCAGGAAGAACGGATTGGCCGTAGCCTCGTAGGCGGCGATGGCGTTCATCAGTGGCCAACCAGCGGCCCGCTCGATGCCAAAGTTGAAGTTGCGGGTCATGTAGGCCGCTTGCGCGGCACATACCATCTCGGCAGCATCGCGATACGGGCGCTCGCCGGTCAGGAAACCGACGCGGAAATTGCCCAGCTGGAAGATGTGGCCGCCGGGATCAATCGCTCCGGCAACAAACGGGTTTGGGCGCGAGACGTCGCTGAGACCAAAAACATTGCCGAGACGCTGGAACTGCGGATCGGTCATATCGAAGAACCCGCCGACGTGACCTACGGAATGGGCATAGACGCGGCCCGCCATTCGCTCCTGCCATGGGTAGTGAACCGTGTCTATGTGCGTGCTGTGTCGCGTGGCTTCTTCGGCGCGTCGCAGCCATTTCACGTCGCCGGTGCGGATGAACTGCAACGCCAGCGCGCCCATCATGTCGTATTCGTGGTTGCCCCAGTTGAAATGCCTCTCACCGTGCCAGTCGCCGAAGTTCATCCAGCCGTATTCATGCTTCTGCTGGCGGTTCTTCTCCAGTTGTGCGGAGCCCTCATCGGCCATCCGCTCGTAGTTGTCAAAAACTGCCGTCTGTCGCGGCTCAACGATGCCGAACACTCCGCTGTCGCAGTAGTGCCGCGGCGACGCGACGGCGAGAAGGGGGTTGTTGACCCACGCGGCAAACTTCGCGTCATCATCGCCGCCGAAACGCACATAGATGTCCGTGGTGAACTCCAGCCCGCGTTTCACGCGATACTGGCCGCGGTCGTAGCAGTAATAGAGCCGGATGAGGTCCTCGGCGTTCTGTGATTCCTTTGCGAACGCGTCACTGGGCAGCGGCGGCAGCACGCGGACGTGGAGACCGTCGGGCTTGATAGTGATGCCTTTCGGATAAAGCTGCCACGAATCCTTTACGACAGCCTCGATGCGATGCGTGCCATCAGTGATCACGGCACAACCGGCTGATTGCTTGCCGCTCGTTTGTTGGCCGTTCGCAGATGCGGTGAAATGATCGTCCTTGTCCTGCAACAACCATGTGGAATTGTCGTCTTTGATCTCGACCGCGGAACCGTTATCGAACGAGCCGCGGAGTGGCCCGTTCGCCGCGAGCGGGATGCGGATGCCGGCGGCTTGCAGGTTCGTCAGAACCGCGTTGGTGGCGTTGTTGCCAATCGTCCAACTCAGACGCACCCACGGCTGGCCGGCGCAGACGAAGTAACGCGCCCGCCAACGGAACAGCTTAGCGCCGTCTTCGGCCATGAAGTCACCTTCGGCCCGCACAACGGCGCGGATCGGGCCTCGTTCCTCGACCACAACGCTATCCGGTTTCCCTAAGAAATAAACCTTCCCGTTCGCGTCGAGAATGCGACCGTTGCCGCCCTTCGGTTCCCCAACCGATGGCAGGCCGTCAAACAGAGCAAACTTCTTCTTGTCCGCGCGTAGCGACAACGGTCCGTTCGAGATCGTAATGGCATCAACTGTCTCCCGGACCGCCACGGCACAGGCAGGGGTGTTCTTGTGACGCGCTCCGACGCGCAGTTGCAGCTTCACTGGTTCGCGCGCGGTGTCCGTGCAGAAGCTGACTTGGAGCCACTTCAGGCTCCCGTCGGGCCAGAACGCGGTCGCTTCAAACTGCGCCGGCATAGGCTTGCCCTCCGCATCGAGAAGCTCTGTGTGGTCCGCAGACGCCAACAGGCCTCGCGCGAATGGCACACCGGCAGTGACGGGCCAGTTGTTTCTCGGCGTGTCGGTCGGCTCGATGATGGTCAGCGCGATGGTTTGCAGTTTGGATCGGGCGATGCTCCGTCGCTGTCCGGCGACGAACATCACCCGCGCGAGGCGCGCGCCGAGGCAGCGCACGCGCGCTTCGCAGGTTTTGCGAGCGGGCAGATCCGCAAGGACGACGCGATGGTTGCGATGATCGCTCTCGGTTTCGCTGAACTCGCGGCCTTCGCACTCGACAACAGCGGCGGGCGCCGGCTCGCTGCTGATCCAGGAGATTTGCGTCGAGCCGTCGGGCAGAGTGAACGCCGCCAGTTGGCTCAGTGTCGGTGGAACGAAAGGCACGAGCCGGATGTAATCATAATAGGCCGAGCCAACGCTTGCGGGGTTGGCGTGGCGGTCGTCCGCCCAGAGATTGAACGCGCCGGTCTTGATTTCGTGGACACCGAGGTCGGTTTCACCGCTTGCGGATTTCAGCCATGTCTTGCCGACGTCGAGTGAGTAAGCGAGGGGACGCGTCGTCGATCCAAGCCATGCGCGATAGAGGCCGCGCGGAATGCCGGTGATGTGCGTGTGCAGCACCGGCGCGCCTTCCTCCGGCGTGGCTCGGTCAGCCTTGACAGTTGGAGACGTGAGCGACGCGTCGCGCGAGCGTTTACCTTTTCCCTCCGTGGTCCAGAGCCGCCACTTCGTCGCGGAGACCTGATTGGTCAACCAGTCGCGCGGCGTGGTCCAGTCCTCGACCTCGTAGATGAAGCCGGACAGGCCGCGGAAATTGGTGTCAGTATTCTGGGCGTCGCAGCGCGCAGTAACGCAGAAGCCCACAAGGACGAGGAGAGCGAGGCGGAAGCGTTTCATTCTTGCAGTTTGTAGCACTCATGCCGCGCCGCGGCAACACACACGCCACGGGTTCTTTCCCCCGAAAAATCCAACGGGCCAACCCGGCATCCGACAGCGTCGGCGCGAGTTGGCCCGTTGGGCACAAATGTTACGCTAAGAGCGCGACTACTTCTTGAGGATCGCGTCCTTCGCGGCCTTGGCGAGGCGGAACTTCACGACCTTCTTGGCCGGAACCAAAATCTCCTGGCCGGCCTTGGGGCCAAAGCGCATGATCATTTTTCGGGCCGGGCGCTGGACGAGCACGAGCTTGCCCAGTCCGGGCACGACGAAGGTGTTCTTCGCCTCTTTGTAGGCGAGGTTGGCCAACTCTTCCATCGCGAGGGCGGCTTCCTTCTTCTTGATGCCGACTTTCTCAGCGATGGTCGCAGCGATCTGACTCTTGGTCATCTTGGGCATGGTCTGTCTCCTTTGTTGTTATTGTTTGCGAACCGAAATGCGGGCGGACTTTAGGCAGCGCGCTGGTGGAAATCAACATATTCTTGCGTGAACCAGCAGAAAAATGACTTGCACGCAGTTGATTCTTCAATCTCTTTTTTGACTGAAATCAACTGGAGTGTTTCATCTGGCCTGCCAAGGCTGGAGACGCAGGGTGTCGCAAGTTTCTCGACAAACCAGCCAAGGTTCAGCGGAAGCGAATTGCCAACACGCCTGGGGATGTGTTATTAGTTACTCGTAAAGCGCGAGCCTCGTTGTGAATTCACAGTTCTGATGTGTGAGAGCATCAGGGAGAACATTGGGTTCAATTCGGGAGGCCATGACATGAAAGAGTCGCTTCGCAGATTGCGAGAGAGCAATAGTCAGTCTTTACGGAGAGCGGCGGATTTGTTGATCGAAGAAGCTGTCCGATTGACAGAAAGTAAGATTGGCTACTTCGCGATCCTTAACAAATGGGAACACTTGTTGACCATGATTGCATGGTCGAAGAGTGCGATGGCCATGTGCAGCATGGCCAACAAGCCGATTGTTTATCCTGTGGAAAGCACCGGCCTTTGGGGTGATTGCGTCCGGGATCGCAAGGCAGTCATCACCAATGATTACAGGAACTGCACCCGGCCGACGAAAAAAGGCACTCCGGAAGGTCATGTTCATATCCAGCGGCACATGAACGTGCCAGTAATGTCCGGTGAAAGCATCAAGGGCATTCTGGGCGTGGGCAATCGGGAAACTGAATACACCAAAGAGGACGCCGCGGTTCTACAGGCGTTTGCCAACGCCGCATGGCCGATCATTGCGGAAGCCAAAGAGAGGGAGGAGAAGCAGAGCAAGTGCGCGCTGCAACAGGTGTGCCCCTTCTACGGTCGCCACATTCCAATCCATGATGTCATGTATCGGGCGTATCTCCAACGGTTCTGCGAGGGCGATAGCAGGGAATGCGCGATTTCTCAGGTGGTGCAGAAGCGAGGTTTCCTCAAGGTGCCCAAAGATCTCTATCCGAACCAAACCTTCCGCGTTGAGGAAATCCTGAAGCGCTAGTCGTGGGTCCAAACTTAGTGTTGCGCGGGTGGAGTATGGGCAGTCACCTGCCAGCCACCGCCGAGCGCTTTGACCAAGCCTACCGTTGCGACGCAACGCTCACCTTGCAGGCGCACTACGGCTCGATTGCGATCGAACGCCGCGCCTTGCGCAATGGCCACTTCCAGGTAGGTGACGAGGCCGGCGCGATAGCGGTTGTTGGCGATCTCCTGCGTGCGGCGGGCGGAGGTGAGGGCGGCGGTTTCGGCGTCGAGTCGTTGGGCGAGGAGGCGTTGCGCGGCGAGCTGGTCTTCAATTTCCTGAAAAGCGGTCAGCACAGTGTCCCGGTAGCGAGCGACGATTTCATCGTAGGCGGCCCGCGCGGCGGTGAGTTGTGCGGTGTTGCGACCGCCGGTGAAGATCGGGATCTCCAACGTCGGTCCGACGGCCCAGATCCGGCTCGGCCAGTTGAACACCGTGCCGGCGTTGATGGACTGAAGACCCGCGAGGCCGTTGAAGACGAGCCGAGGGAAGAACGCGCTCTTGGCGACGCCGATGTCGGCGTTGGCGGCGGCCATCTCACGCTCGACGGCGGCGATGTCGGGCCGGCGCTCCAGCAATTCGCTCGGCATCGTTGGTGGGATGGCGGGCGGTGGCGTCAGTTGCGCGGGATTTACCGGCGTTGTGAACGTCATGGCCGGCTGCCCGCAGAGAGTTGCGAGCGCATGCGCCAGCTTTACTCGTTGAAGTTGCAGCGCGGGAAGCTGGCCCTCGGCGGTGCGAAGTTGGGTTTCGGCCTCGGAGACGTCGAGGTCGGAGACGACGCCGCCTTTGCGGCGGTTGCGGGTCAGTTCGAGGGAACGGCGATAGGTTTCGATCGTGTCAGCAACGAGCGCCAACTCTGCATCAAACGCGCGCAGCGCAAAGTAGTCGGCGGCGACCGCGCCTTGCATGGCGAGTTTGACCGCTTCGATGTCGTCGGCGGATGCATTGAGTCGCGCGCTGGCTGCTTCGGTCTGGCGGCGGATGCGGCCCCAGAGGTCCGGCTCCCAACCCATCTCCAGCGGCACGGTGAACGTGCTGAAGTTGTAGCCTTGGCCGGCCGCATGGCCGGACTGGGGCGCGTTCTTACTGGTGCGCTGTCGCGTCACAGAGCCGTTGAACGAAAGTTGCGGGAAGAAATCAGAGCGCGCGATGTCCACGAGCGCGCGGGCTTGGTTATAGCGCGCGGCGGCAGCGGCGAGAGTTTCGTTGTCGCTGGTTGCCGCGCGTTCGAGACGGTTGAGTTCGGCGTCGCCGAAGATCTCCCACCACGCGCCGCGCGGCAGATGGGCCGCAGGCTGGGCGGTTTTCCAATCACCTGCAAACGACTTCGGCAACGGCTGCGACCTTAGCGCCGACGGACGCTCGTAGTCCGGCCCCACGGCGCAGCCGGCGAGCAAGGCGCAGATCGTAGAGATGGCGGGCAGAGTGAGCTTCATCGCGTGGACACCGTTTGCGATGGCCCAGCAACGCGGACGGTTGCGCCGACAGTGAGCGAGTCGGACGGATTCAGGATGACACGGTCGGCCGGTCCGAGACCTTCGATCACCTCGACGCTCTTGCCGAAGTCGCGACCGAGCTTGATGCTGCGCAATGACACCTTGCTGTCGGGACCGACCAAACCAACCTGCATGCCCTCGGCGCGGAACAGGAGCGCGTTGGACGGCAGGGTCAACGCGGCGGTGGACCGTGCCTCGGTGAAGCGGACCTGCGCGTAACTGCCGGAGAGAAGCTCACCACGCGCGTTGTCGAGCGCCAACTCAGTGAGCAGCGTGCGCGAGTCGGCGTCCATGGCGCCGGCGGTGCGGACGACCTTCGCTTGGAACTTGCGGCCGGGCAATTCGGGGAACGTCACTTCCGCGCGCTGATCGAGAGTGATGGCGCGAGCCAGCGTTTGCGGCACGGAGACGAACACGCGCAGCGTCCGCGTCTGCGCGAGCCGGAAAAGCTCATGGCTGCCGGCGGCCGTTATGAGTTGGCCGATGTCGGTCTTGCGTGCCGTGATGGTGCCGTCGAACGGCGCGAGCACGCGGGCGAAGCTCTTCATGTTCTCGAGACGATGGACGTTGGCGCGCTCGGCTTCGACCGCAGCGGCTTTGAGCGCGAGGTCGGCTTTCTTCTCGGCGGTTTCCTGTTCACTAACGCTGGCGGTCTTGAGCAACTCCGTCCAGCGCGCGGCGGTGGTCTGGGCGAGCGCAAGCCCGGCGTCGGCGCGGGCCAACTCGGCGCGGGCGCGCGCAAGGTCCTGGTCGAGTTCGGGCGTGTCAATCTCGGCGAGAAGCTGGCCCGCTTCGACATGCGCGCCGATGTCCACCAGCCAGCGTTTAAGGTAGCCGCTGGCGCGGGCGTAGATCGGCGCTTCGACGAAGGCCTTGACCTCGGCGGGCAGCGCAACGGCATCGCCAGCCCGGCCGGGAGCAGGCGAGACGACCGTGACAGTCGGCGTCGCCAACTCGCGCGTTTCGGTCGTGGCAAGCTGGCGCGCGCGCAGGCGCGGCAGGAGACCCGCGACGAAAGCCGCAACGATCAGCACCGCGGCAACGAGACCGATGCGACCCAGCCGATAACGCCGCTGCGGAGGCGGTGGCGGGGTGTGACTGTCGTGTTGCGGATTCATGATTGTTCAGGCGCGCACAGTTTCGCTAAAGCAGTTTTCATATTACACAGAAGAAGGGTTGCCGGCCACAGCCGGGGCAAGCGGCGAGGCGGGTTCGTTCTCTCGGGACGCGACTGTGGTGCGGCGGTGCATGAAGCTGAACACCACCGGCACGAACAGCAGCGTGGCGATGGTGGCCACGATGAGGCCGCCGATGACGGCGCGGCCGAGCGGCGCGTTTTGCTCGCCACCCTCGCCGAGGCCGAGGCTCATCGGCAACATGCCGATTACCATCGCCAACGCCGTCATCAGCACGGGCCTTATGCGGCCCACGCCGGATTCGAGCGCGGCGGTGAATGGGTCGAGGCCTCGATGGAGCATGGCGCGCGCAAAACTGACGACGAGCACGGAGTTGGCGGTCGCAACGCCGAGGCTCATGATCGCGCCCATCAACGCCGGGACGCTGAGCGTGGTCTGCGACAGGAACAATCCCCAGATGACGCCGGCGAGCGCGCCCGGCAGCGCCGTGATGATGATGAACGGGTCCAGCCAGCTCTGGAAGTTGACGACCAGCAGCAGGTAGATGAGCGCGATGGCCATCAGCAGCCCAACGCCGAGGCCGATGTAACTCGTCCTCATCGTGTCGGCCTGGCCGCGTAGCGTGATGTAATGGCCGCGCGGCAATTCCTTCTTCGCTTCCTCGACCAGCGGCTGGATATCGCGCAACACGCTGCCGAGGTCGCGTCCGCTGACGCCACCGAAAACGTCGGTCACCGGCGCACTGTCGTAGTGCGAGGCCACCGGCACGGCGGCGGCGCGGTCGAGGGTGGCGATGTTGGCGAGAATCTGGCCTCCGCCCTGGCCCGGTTGGCCGCTGCCGACAGGCATCGCCTGGAGTTCGTCGAGCGAACCGACCGCGTGTTCCGGGACGCGGAAGTTGACGAGGTATTGGATGCCATTGCTGCGGTTGAGCCAGTAGGTAGGCTGGACCTGGCCGCTGCCGCTGAGGCTCAGCAGCACGGAGTTCGCTGCGTCGCGCTCGGTCAGGCCCACATCCGCGGCTTTGGTGCGGTCCACGGCGATACGCAGGGTTGGCAGATCGGCGGGTTGATGCACGCGCACGTCCACGGCGCCGGGAACGCGGCGGATCTTTTCCGCGAGCGACGCGGCGATGCGGCGGTTGGCGGCTTGGTCGCGGCCGGCAATCTGGATGTCGAGCGGCGCGGGGAGACCGAAGTTAAGCGTCTGGCTGACGATGTCGGCCGGCAGGAAGTAGAAGAGCGTGCCTGGAAACTCGCGGTTGAGCCGGGCGCGGAGCCGGCGCACGTGGTCGTCGGTTGGCGCATGGCCCGCCTTGAGCGAAACGAGGATGTCGGCGTCGGCGACGCCGATGACGCCACTGTTGCTGTAGGTGAGGTTGATGCCGGAGGTGGAGATGCCGATGTTGTCCAGAATGCCGTTCAGTTCCTTCGCCGGCACTTCCTCGCGGATGACCGCCTCGACCTGATCCACGAGCCGCGCGGTTTCCTCGATGCGCGTGCCGCTGCGCGCGCGGAGATGGAGCTGGAATGTGCCAGCGTCCACGTTGGGGAAGAAGTTCTCGCCGAGTTGTGTCGCCAGCGGCCACGAGCCGACGCAGAAGAGCAGGAAGACGGCGCCAAACCCGCCGCGCTTCTCCAGACAGGTTGCCAGCAGCGCGCGGTAACGCTCCCGGAAGTGCAGGAACGCCCGCTCGAAGCGTAGCTGGATGCGCATGAACGGCCGCACCCAAAGCGGCGCGTGGTGATGGTCGGCGTGCGTGCCGTGGAGCTTCACGCCGCGGTAGAGCCACATCACGAGCGTGGGCACCAGTGTGCGCGAGAGGAAGTAGCTGGCGAGCATCGCGAAGACCACCGCCTTGGCCAGTGGCACGAAGAGATACTTCGCCACGCCCGTCAGGAAGAACATCGGCACAAACACGATGCAGATGCAGAGCGTGGACACCAGCGCCGGCATCGCGATCTCCCGCGAGCCGATGAGGATGGCGTCTTCCACCGCGATGCCCGCGGTCATGTGGCGGTGGATGTTCTCGATCGTCACCGTTGCGTCGTCCACGAGGACGCCGACGGCCAGCGCCAGTCCGCCGAGTGTCATGAGGTTGATCGTCTCGCCCGTCGCGTAGAGCGCGGCGATGGAACTGAGCACCGACAGCGGGATGGAGAGCGCGATTATGACCGTGCTGCGCCACGAGCCGAGAAAGAGCAGGATCATCAACGCCGTCAGCGCGGCGGCGATGGTGCCGGCGCGCAATACGTCATGGATCGCGGCGCGCACGAACAGCGACTGGTCGGCGAACTCCTTCACCTCGATCTCTGGCGGCAGCGCGCTCATGATGCGGGGCATGACCGCCTTGATGCCGCGCACCACCTCCAGCGTCGAGGAAACGCCGCTCTTATAGACCGTCAGCAACGCCCCGCGCAGGCCGTCCTGGCGGACGATGTTCCGCTGCGGCGAGTAACCGTCGCGCGCGTGCGCCACGTCGCGCAGATAGATCGTCGCGTTGCCGATGGTCTTCACGGGCAGGTCGTTGAGTTCCTCCAGCAGGCGCGGGCTGGAATTGAGTTCGATATTGTATTCCGTGCCGCCGATCTTGGCGTTGCCGGCGGGGAGGATGAGGTTCTGGGCGTTGATGGCCTCCACCACGTCCTGGGCGGAGATGTTCTTCGCCTTGAGCGCCGCGAGATCGAGATCCACGGACACCACGCGCATCTTGCCGCCGTAAGGCCACGGGATCGAAGCGCCCGGCACCACCGACAGGCCGACGCGAATCTGGTTCTGCGCGAAGTCAAACAGCTCCTGCTCCGAGAGCTTGTTGCTGCTGAAACTGTATTGGAACACCGGCACCGTCGAGGCGCTGTAGCGGATGATCAGCGGCGGCGATTGCCCCGGCGGCATGATCCGCAACAGCGTCTGGCAGATCGCCGTCACCTGCGCCACGCCCGAGTCCACCGGTGTGCCGGGCTGGAGGAATATCTTGATGACCCCGAGGCCGTTGTAGGAGTTGGACTCGATGTGCTCGACGTTGTCAACCAAGGTGGGCAGCGAGCGTTCCGCGATATACACGATGCGCTGCTCCACCTCCTTCGCGTCGAGGCCGGTGTATTGATAGACAACGCTGACCACCGGGATGTCAATGACCGGGAAGATGTCCGTGGCCATCCGCATCAGGATGAACGGCGTCAGCAGCAGCAGCAAAATTGCCGCCACCACAAACGTGTAAGGCCTGCGCAGAGCTAACTGGACGATCCACATAACCGGTCAAATTCCGAGTGCCGCCCGCCCTTAGTGGCCAGCGACGACCGGCGCTTATATCAGGTCTCCCCTCCGCGACTCAATGGAACTTTAGTCGAAGCGCAAAGGCAGGCTGGGGTGGTGGCTCGCGACCTCCGGGCGCGATGCTGGTGCGGCTCACGGGCAGTCGTGCCCGGAGGTCCCGACCCACCGGGCGGCGGGTCTCAGGATCGTGCCGGCCAAGGCTGACGGAACGGCGAGGTCCGAGGGAGGAGCGATGGAGCAGCGGTTAGGCCGCATGTCTCTCATATGCTCTTGCTCTTAGTCGAAACCAACTGGCGGAACAAGAATGGAAGACTCGCCACAAGCGTATAGCTGGCTGGGTCTACGAGGAAAGAAAGCCACGAGTAACACAACAGATCGGGTGCGGGCGCGACAAAGGCACTTAGGCAAACGCATACCGGGCCAACCAGTGGAACGGAGGACTCCCACTTGTGTTGACAACCGAAGAAGCGCATCCGGATGAATAACACGAACAGCCGCCAATGATAGAGGATAACCCAAGCACCGAGCAGAAGAAGTGGTGCGGCGAGAATCCATCGTATTGTATTCATGCAAGCACGTGGTGCGGCCTAACATTCTAAACCGACCGCTGTCTTCCTCGCACAGACGGGGGAGGGGATTCAAGGCTGAAAGGCAGGCTGGGGCGTTGGGCCATCCCTCCGACGCGCCGGCGGGTCTCAGGATGGTGCCGGCCAAGGCTGACGGAACGGAGAGGAAAGGGGCTAACGTAGAAAGCTGAGACACCGCCGACTCGCGACGTGAGCCGCGACAACGGAACGGCAAGCGCCAACGGCGGTTGGCTCCGGCGACTTGTTAGGCGGCAATTCAATGACTCTCATCTCTCGACCTCAATTCGATGGCTCTCTCAACCTGATGGACTCGCTTCATCGCAATCTTGCGAATCTTGGGAGCTAGTCGCTGCGCGTGCTCCGTCCAATATACCAACCAACGCTTCAACTCCTCAACGTCCATAGTGTCGAAACGCTTCTCAAAATCTCGCAGCTTGAAAAAATAGGCCATACGCGTGTAACCGCCTAACATTTAGATTGAGCCTCTGATTTGTCGCATAGCACGGGAGGCATGGCGGCACGTTAGAACTTGCTTCCCGCCTTGTCCAGAGCGTTTCGTTTGCCGGCGGGGCGTGTTCGAGTGAAGTGTAGAAAGACGCGCCCCGGCGGGCATTCACTCCCGCCGGGGCGCGGTGGATTGTTCGTGGTTGAACTACGGGGCCATGCACTCGACGGCGCCGCACCATTCGCTCTGGGCGTCGCCGAGCAGGGAGCAGACGCGGAACCAATACTTGGTGCCGCTGGTGAGGCCCTTGGCGGTGAAGCTGCTTTTGTTGGTGACGCCCACCTGCCGCCAGCCGGCGTCGTTCATCGGGTCGTTGCAGACTTGCAGGATGAAGCTGCGCCCGCGCTGCGCGTGCCACATGAGGTCCACGTAGCCGCTGTGGTCGCCCATGGTGGCCGCGAAGTCGGCGGGCGGCACGGGCGGGGCTGCGGGGCCGGGTTTGGCGGCCACCTCGAAGCCGCTGGTGAGGATGATGGCCGCGACGCCGCCGCTGGCGGTCTGGACGTAGTCGCGCCGCTCGACGATGGCTGCCTCGGCGGCGGGACGGGCGTCGTTGCGGTTGTTGATGGCGATCTTGAGCTGGCCTTCGAGGCTGGTGACCAGCGCGTCGTCGGTCAGGTAAGGCCCGGTGGCCGCGTCGAACTCCACCACCGTCGGCTTGGGCGTTGGGAAGTTCGGGTTGTTGTTCATGCTGGTCTTGTGGCCCATGATGAGGTCCACAAGCTCAGCATCCGTCATGTGGGCAGGGGATGCTTTGACTCGGTCCATAGGTTTCTTCGCTCCTGTTTTTTTGTCCGGCTGATCCCACTTGAGCACAGGCTGGTTCTGGTCCCAGCGTGGAGGCGGATTTGTTTTCTGGTCCCAGTGCATAGGTGGGTTTGGTCCGGTTAACTATCGTTGCCTTCCTTGTTGTTGCCGGCCGCCACCGACAATGCCGGATGGAAGCAAAAAGGCTGGCTGTTGGCAACGGATAAATGATCGGCCCAAGCGAGCGGCACGCACGGAGGACGCGCGGCCCTTGCACGGTGCATCCGTGACCCGTGTCGGGTGTGCGCGAGAACCCTGTCGGGTGTGTGCGAGAACCCTGTCGGGTGTGTGCGAGAACCCTGTCGGGTGTGCGCTAGAACCGTGTCGGGTGTGCGCGAGAACCCTGTCGGGTGTGTGCGAGAACCCTGTCGGGTGTGTGCGAGAACCCTGTCGGGTGTGCGCGGGATCCGTGTCGGGTGTGCGCGGGACCCGTGTCGGGTGTGCGCGGGACCCGTGTCGGGTGTGCGCGGGAACCGTGTCGGGTGTGTGCACCAACCCTACAGGGGATTGCAATCCCCGACAATTATTGGCGTGCCACCCCAACGGCACTCCAGCGCTCAAAGCCCCTGTTTTCCAGCAGAATAGTGGCCGAAACCGGCCTCCACACTCCTTGCTTGACGTTCTGGGCGGCAACTGGCTAAAAATCGCCAAACCTCAACCCAGGAGACACCGAGCCATGCCTGCGTTTAATCCCAATGAACCGGCCACCGACTCCGACCTGAAGTCGGCCCCCGTCCGCGAAAACTTCCAAGCCCTCAAAGCCCTCATAGACGCCACGCCCGCAGGGCCGCCCGGACCCGCCGGGGCTGACGGGCAACCGGGACAGCCGGGGCCGGAAGGCCGCGGCATTGCCGAGGTCTATGACAGCGGCGACGGGCGCGCGATGGTGCGCATGACCGACGGGACCACTTACGGGCCGTTCACCATCGCCAGCGGGCCGCAAGGCGACCGTGGAAGCGATGGCTCACCCGGACCTGCCGGCAATGACGGACAACCCGGACCCGAAGGCCGTCACGTCAGCAACGTCATGGACTACGGCGACGGCCGCGCCATCATCATCATGAGCGATGGCACCAACTACGGCCCCTACGCCATCGCGAACGGTCCCCAAGGCCCCGCAGGCCCTCCCGGCGAGCCGGGGCCGAACTTCAACATGCGCGGTGACTGGGAAGCATGGAGCGGCTACAGTCGCGGCGACGTGGTGGCCTACAACGGCAACATCTACGTTTCATTTGCCGACGGCGTCTCCGGCCCGCCGCCCGATCAAGACCCGCGCTGGAAACTGTTGACCATCGTCGGCCCGACGGGTGCCGCAGGCAGTCAAGGTCCCGCAGGCGATCCCGGAAGCCCCGGCAGTCCCGGTCCCGAAGGCCCGCAGGGGATTCCGGGAGAAGTCAGCAACCAACAACTCACCGACGCCATCGGCGCCGCCATCAACGGCACGCCGCGCAATGTGGACGGCTTCAGCCCGCTCTACATCACCATCAGCGACCCGCCGACCCAGAGCGAGGTGCAACAACTCCTCGACAGCTACAACGCCCTCATCATCGCCCTGCGCCGGAATGTGTGAGGCGGGGAAGTTGAAGCCACGGATGCACACGGATGCGCACGGATGGGAAAACCGGAAGTGTCACGCCAAGACGCCAAGGCGCGAAGGGAAGTCCCTATTGCGTCTTTGCGGCTTTACGTGAGCTTCCCTTTCCTCGGTGCCGTTTAAGGTGGACGACCTCCGGGCGCGATGTTTGCGCGGCTCACGGGCGGTCGTGCCCGGAGGTCCCGACCCACCGGGCGGCGGGTCTCAGGATCGTGCCGGCCAAGGCTGACGGAACAACGGGGGGCAGGGGCGGGACGATGGGGCGCAGTGCTTAGGCGTTGTGGTCATTTACGATTCTTGGCTGCGCCTTCATACATCCTGATGGCGGCATTTTGTGCGAACTCGCGCTGACGCCATTCCTCATAGAGCGGGCAAGACGCAAACTCGGACTTGTGAGCCTCCCACCAGAAATAGAGATCACCCGCGAAGAAACTCTGGGACCCGTCCTTCTCGTTCTTGAAGATGGGCACTGCTTCGCCAATACGATGCTGGAATGCCTGTCCGAGCGGCGACGCCAACGGGATGAATCCGCCGACCTGAACAACGGCGTAGAAGACGCAGCGTCCGGGTGCGCGGTTGTCGTTCTTGGTGAGAGCGTCGGTGAGATGCTGCTCAAAAGTCGCACGATCTTGCTTGATGCGCGGAACGAGTGAGTTGTCGCCCTGAGCAAACTGGTCCCAAGTCCTGAGGTATCCGTCTATAAGCGCAAAATCGGGAGATGGCTTGGAGCCGCAGCCGGAACCGAAGAGTGAAAAGACCATAAGCAGTGAAATATAGAAACCTAGCTTCACAGCGAGCGTATAGCGCCTAGCATTCATGCTGTCTGTCGGATTCCTCGCACAGACGGGGGAGGGGATTCAAGGCTGAAAGGCAGGCGGGGGGCGTTGGGCCATCCCTCCGACGCGCCGGCCGGTTTCAGGATCGAGCCAGTCAAGGCAAACGAAACGTCGCCGGTCGCGGGGCGACTACGGCCCTGCGGTGACGCGCACGTTCTCGGCGACGTAGCGGTAGGCGTAGAGCCAGCCGTTGGCGACATACCAGACATCTTTGCGGTGGGCGACGTGGGCCAGGTGCTGCATGAGGGTGGAGCCTTGCACGCCTTCGATGCCGGGGCGGGGATCATAGACGACGCTGTTGAGGAAACGGTCGGGATGCCAGAGGGCGTAGAAGATGCCGCCGGCGGCGTGGACGCGGTCGAAGCCTTCGTTCAGCTCGGCGACGTCGGCGGCGCAGTAGCGGGCGCGCGGGTCGCGGCGCTGGAGGATGGTGTCGTAGCCCTTGGTGTTCAGGCCGGCGACGCCGTAGAAGTGATAGGGGCTGTTCCACGGGGCGTAGTCGTTGCTGGAGGGGTTGTCGAGCCAGTTGAAGCCGCGCAGGAAGATGAACTCGCCCGCGGCGGTGCGCAGCAGCGTGTCGTCCCCGTAGCCGAAGGTCAGGATGTATTCGACCACATACTGGCCGTAGGGAATCTTGCGGAGTCGCCGCAGGATATCCTCACGGCAGCCGAGGATCTCATTCTTGTAGCCGTGGATCAGGTAACCGCCCTCCTTGGGATGCGTCCAACCGTGGACGGCCGGCTCCCAACTGGCGTCGCCCCGGTCGAGTTCGGCCTGCATGTTCTGCCAGAAGGCGTCGCCGCCCGCGGCGCGGCTGTTGATGGCGACGGAGAGGGGGAGGTGGAGCTTGCGGCAGACGTGGACCGACGCCTGGTAGTTGTCGGACTCGTCGTTGGTGACGCCCTTCCAAGGCGCGCCCGGATGCGCCCAAGGGTTGCAGCCCCAGTTGTCGTTGGAGAGGGTGTAGGCGGCCTTGCGCCCGTCGTAATACTTCGCCACGGAGTCGAACTTCGCCGACCCGACGCCCGTGAACCGCAGATAGATGGCGTTGCCTTGCTTGAAGCCGACGGAAACGTAGGAGCGTCCTGCCTTGAGATCGAGCCGCACGCATTCCACGCCGTTGAAGAAGTCGGTTGGCTTCTTCTTCTCCAGCGCCACCCAGCGACCCGCGTTGTCGTCGCGGCGCTCGACGCGGGCATTGGGCGACGCGTCGGCCAACTGGAACACGTAGGTGGCGGGATACTGGAGCCCGAACTTCTTCTGCATCGCCGGGTCAACCGTGATGACGAAGGTGGTTTCAGCCGCGGCGTGTGCGGTGGAGGTGGCGATCAGGAGGGTCAGAAGGAAGGCAGCGTATCGTTTCATGGATGTTAGGATGTGAGAAGGCCGGCGGTCGTTCAGCGGCTGGCGTAAATGAAATGCGCCACAACGATGCCCAGCAGGAGCAAGGCGTCGCCCGCCGCTATCAGAAAACCGCGTTGCAGCGTCGTGCGCGAGGCCACTTTGCCGATGATCGCCGGGATGATCGTCCAGCCGATGGACGCGCAGCCGAACAGCACGCCCACCGCGCGGCCGTGCAACTCGACGGGGAAATGATTGAGCAGCACCGCCATCAGGTTCGGGAAGAACGGCCCGTAGAGCAGGCCGGCGAAAAGAAGCAACCCGATCGTCAGCGCCCGCCTGCGCGAGAATACCAGCCCAAGCACTGTCGCGATGCAGAGGACTGCCAGCACGATGTGCGAGATGTAGGCGGTGTGGACCGCTTGGTCAACCGACATGTCTGTCGAACCGGCCAGCACGGCCGCGACCAGTCGCGATCCCATGAAGCACAACCAGAAACCGGAGAGCGTCCAGCCGGCGATGCGCTGGGATTTTTCCACCGCCTCGCCTTGCGGTGAGAGCGCGGTCACAAAGCTGGTGGTCCACGCCGCGGTGGAGGCTTCGAGTGGCGTCCAGAACATCAACGTCACCGCGCACAACCACATCACGGGATCTGTGACAAGCACGCCGAAACCAGCGGGGGCGCCCGCCGGCGCGGCCTGCATGTTCACCCAAAGCGCGAAGATGGCCGTCGCCGCCGCCGTCACGCCGAATGCGGTAAGAGCTTTCGGAAACTTGACGCGCACGATGAGCCACGCCAGCACGGGTGGTGTCAGAAACGCGCCGAGACCGAAGAAGAAATTCAGGAGGTTCGTGGCCATGAACACGTTCGCGTAAGCCTGAAACATCAGCGCGTTGGCGACGTTGATCATCGCCGCCCACCCGCCGGACAACATCAGCACCGCCGCGACGGCCGTGGAATACTTGCGGGCGCGACTCAGCAGGAAGAGCGACGCGGCCACGAGGATCGCGCCCGCGACCCACACACCTTTGCGCCCCACCGCGTCAGCGAGAAAACCACTCAGTAGAATGATCGGCCCAACCATCAGGCCGAAGGAGGAGACCAAGCCGCCCGCTTTCGCTTCATCCAGTTTCAAGCGGTCGCAGAGCGGCAGCTTTAATGCCCCGAGCACGGCGTAACACATGCCGGTGACAGGAAGGCTGAATATCATGAAGGCTTGGAGAGAAGACATGGGCGACAGTTTAAGTGTGAAACATGCCGGCCTGCCAGACAAAAGACAGGTTCGCTGTCACGACGTCGGTTCTCAATCGAGAAGTTGGAGAAGGATCATTTCGTCACCCAGCGCACGTTCTTGAGCGTGAACACCACTTTGGCAGATTCCGGATTGCAGCCGATCTTGAAGGCCACAATCTGGTCGGCGTCAAGCCGATGGTTTGGATCAGGCTTGGACCAACCGGCGCCGTGGGCGGCATTCTCAAACAAGGCCAGCGCCTCCAGTGTCTGACCAGGCTTGGGTTGTGCCAGGAAATCAACGACGTAACCACTACGGTTGGACTCATCGAAGATGGCGCGGAACGTGCCACTGCCTTCGATCAGGGCCAGCGTGCAACAGAGTCCCAAGGCTCCATCAGGAACGTGCTGGCCCGCCGGGAACACGAAGCGCGGATAAACCCATCTGTCTGCGCCGGTCGGCTCAGCTTCAACAGCGACAGCACCGTCGCGCTCGCTGATTGTTACCGCGCCGCCGGAAATCCCGGCCGCCCATCGGGCCGCGAGGGCGGCGCCCGACACCGACACGCCAGTCTGGCGGGTCAGCAGTTCAGGATCGGTCATCACGCGCATGGACAGGACCGGCTGACCGGCGGGACCGAAGTCTCCGGTCACGCGCACCGTGGCATTGGGTGGCAACACACGCGCGGCACGACAGGCCAATTCCAGCCGTAATTCTGCGCGGGACTGCGGAGCGATGTTCATCTTCCCAAATGAGTTGGCCTGCCAGCCTTCGGGCACGCTCACGCGCAACACGCCTGAAACTGGTGCCTCGGAAAAGTTATAGACGAACAGTGGAACCGCCTCGCCTTTGTCGGGCGCGAGCCGGTAGGCCGATTTCTTCAAGAGCACTTTCTCTTCCGGCCACAGCGCCTGGATGACCACCGGCGAGGGGTTTCCCGCCAGCCGCGCTGGTGCCTCCGATGGAGGCTGGAGGATAAGTTGCTTCGCGCTTCCCTCCGGCAACACGGCAAATAGCGGAGCCGAAGACAGTGGCAGCCGACTCGTGGCCGATCGATTTCTCCCCAGATGATCAACAACCGCGTTGGGAACAACCGGCAGAGCCAGTTCCGTCTGGCCTGAAGTCGTCCAAGTGACCAGCACTTCCCGCCGTTGGCCACCAGACCTGGCGTGGAAAAGATAGGCGCGCACTGTGTCGCCGACGTCCGAGAGGCGGCCGAGCGGCTTCGCGTCCGCGAGCCAATGACCCACCGCAGCCAAAGCGACATAGCCGGGACGAGGCGTCAGATCGGGCCGTAGCAGGCCAAACTGCGTCTGTTTCTCCACGTAATGCGGCAGCATGAAATAGAACGTGGCCACGGAGCCTTCGTGCAACGAGCAGGCGAATGTCTTGGCCACGCGCTCGGACTGAATGCGCAGATCAGCGTCGGTTGGCTCCTTGAGAGTTTCGTCGCCAGCCCACTTCACGGGCAGCGCACATTCTGAAACCCACAGCGGCTTCCCAGCCGAAACCGCGCGATGGTCGGCGTAGAGCTTGGGATAGTTTTCAAACGATTCGTAGTGATGGAGATTGTAAGTGTCGAAGTAGGGCCAGGCTTCGTTCTCCTGCAAATCATCCAATTGCGGCCGGTTGTGCATCGCGAAAACATTCAGACAGGCGATGCCGTTCGGGTTGCCTGCCTTCAGACCGAGATAAGACGCTTTTTGCAACGTCGCCATCTCGGAACCAGTGTGGCCGCCGAACCCCGAAATGTCCGCTTCGTTCCACGGCTCGAACGCCTCCACCTGACCCTGCCACCGCCGCGCCATCTCGCGATAGAAACGATAGGCGTCGCGCAGGTCCAGCGGGAACCGTTTGTGGTTCGGATTTGCCCAGGACGGCGAGGAGTGGTTCACCTGCAACACCTGCAATCCGGCCTGTGCCTGAGCCTGCGCTGACTCATCGTAGCGGTTTTTGCCGGCCCATTCGCCTTTCTTCGGTTCCATCTGACCCCAGGACAGCCGGTCCCGCACCCAGTTCACCCCGGCCAGGACGCAAAGGTTGGCCACGCTGTCCATTTTCTTTTTTGGGTAAAACCATGCCATCGCCACATCCAACGCGATCGGTGACGTCATCGGGGTCGGTGCCGGCAGAGGCTCCAAAACCGCACAGGAAATCCACTTCACTTCTCCCTCGGTCCTCAAGCGATAAAAACCCACCGGCAGCCGCCCCAGGTTCACGCGGCCTTCGCTGGCACGCGACGTCGTCAATAACTTGTCGTCGTAGTCGAGAAGGCGCCACGCGACGGATGTGTTGTCTGGCACACGCAGAAGCACTTCCTCTCCCGCGAGAAAAACATTTCCCGGATGTTCGGCTAACGGTTTTGCGGCGGAACGGGCCGTTGCTTCCGCCGCCGACAATGCACTCGCCATCGTCAATAGAAGCAAGCCGACTCGAAACAAGGTTCTCACGCGGGTTTTCTATCGGTTCCGACACGGTTCTTCAAGAAACGTTCGCCGCAGGGTCACCGGTCAGCAGCAAGGCGGGGCGCACTTTGCCGGTGATTCCGAAATCAACGAGCCAGACTTCACCGGGATTGACGGCGGGCATCTTCCTCCTCCATGCGGTCGAGCGTCTGCGCGCCTATGCATGCCGGTCCTGACGCAAAGCGTGCTGTAGCGCGCCTCGATGTTTTAACAACTAAGGCGGACCGATTCGGTATTGACTAAGAAGATGTCCTCGGATGTTCTGAATAGAGGATGAGTTACTGAACATGAAACAGTTGAGCATCATATTGACATCGTGGCTGGCGTGCGTTGCGTGGGCGTGGCCGCAGACGACCACCAACATAACGGCGCAGAGTGTTCGCACCAATGCGCCGCTTGTGACCGTGCTTGCGCCGGAACGAAGCTCGCGCAACAACGCGGAAGTGGCTGGCATGATCACGATCTCTGTTTCCCCCGCCTTGCCGGCGAACGCTTACATGGTGGAGGTGGCCCAACGCGCCGGGTATTTCCACGAGCAACAGCCGCCCGGCCAGACGGGCCGGGGCCGCGTGCTGGTGCTCGCTGGCGAGCACAAGCTGAGCAACGACCAACGCAACAAACTGACTGCGTTCGTGGAGAATGGCGGTGCCTTGGTGTCGCTGGGTGGGCTGCACGGAATGCAGAAACTGTTTGGCGCGGAGCCTATATCGTCGGGCACCAACAAGGGCTGGGGCGCAAGCAGCGTCCTGCAGCTCGGCGAAGGCTATCTCAATGTGCGGCGGACGCAGCATCCGGTGTTCGCCGGCCTGAAAAGCTCGCTGCATTTCTTCGGCGGGCTGGCAGTGAGGGCGACCGAAGGCAAGGCCGTCGGCAGCGTGCTGGACCGTCATGGCCGGGCAAAGGATCTGCCGGTCTTGTTGGAGCGGCGGGTCGGTCGCGGGATTGCGCTGCTGATCGCTCCGGACCTGCTCAACAGCATCGTTCATATCCAGCAAGGGATTGCCGTGTTGCGGGACGGCACGCCGGCGTTTGACGGGACCATGCCGATCAACGAAGGGGCTCTGAAGACCGACGATGGCCAGGTGCTCGACTATGATTTCGATCGCGTGACGCTGGCCAAAGGCGAGGCACCGGTGTTCCTGCATCCGGTGGCGGATGAACTGCGGCTGATCATCCTGCGCGCGATCCAATACGCGGCGCGGGCCGTCGGCCAGCCGCTCGTGCAAATCGCCCCGTGGCCGCGCGAGTTGCCAGCCGTGGGATGCATCAGCCACGACAGTGATGGCAACCAGGAGAAGCACGGCCGGGCGATGCTGGAGCAGGTGACGAAGGCCGGCATTCGCACCACGTGGTGCACGATGTTCCCCTGCGGCTACCCGCGCTCTCTCTATGATGAGGTGCGCGCCGCGGGCTGCGAGATCGCTCTGCATTACGACGCGATGAAGAGCGACGCGGACCACCAATGGGGTTTCGACAAACTGGTGAAGCAGCTCGAAGGGCTGACCCTGAACAGCGGCGTCACGGAGATCATCTCAAACAAGAACCATTACACGCGATGGGAAGGGCGGTTGGATTTCTTCCGCTGGTGCGAAAAGGTCGGCTTGAAGGCCGATGGCACGATGGGGCCAAGCAAGCGGGGCGGGTGCGGTTTTCCACGCGGCACGTGCCAGCCGTGGCGGCCGTTGGACGACGAGGCCGCGCCTCCACGGTTTCTGGACGTTTACGAAATCCCGCTGATTACGCAGGACCTGAACATTCATCTGCCGGCGAACCGTGCGCCCCGGTTGCTCGACGAAGCTGTTGCGCACGGCGGACTGGCGCATTTTCTGTTTCACCCGGCGCACATCCTCGAGCCCGGCATGGCCGACGCGATGCAGACGCTGGTCAGGGAAGGCCGCAAACGCGGCATGGAATGGTGGACGCACGCGGAGGTCTTCCACTGGGAGACCGCGCGCCGCGGTGTGCGGCTGGTCGAGGCAACCGCAGCCGGCGGGAAGCTGCGCGTGAAGCTGGCGGGCGAACGACTGCTGAAGGGCGTTACGCTGATCGTGCACGGGCCGGACGGCAAACAGCGCCGGCAGACACTCGACCTGCCGCAGACGGCGGTGGTGGAAATAGTCCTGTAGTGCGACAGGCGCGAATCGGACAACCTGACCTTGATGGGCTTCTGCCAAAGACTGTCCCGGGTATCCGGCGAAAGCCTAGCGCTTTGCCTTTGTGTCGGATGGAGTCGTCGCCGGCGGGGTTTTCATGCCCTTTTCGACAAACGTCCACGTGAGCTTGCCGTCTTGCACTGCTGCGACTGCGAAGTGGCCGGTGATGCGCTTCTCTCCGGAAGCGCGGACTGTGAGCGTTCCGGTGTCGAGCGCGGACATCACGTAGTCGCTGCCAAGCGCGGTCTCGATGACGAGCACGCCGGCCGGATCGAGCCGTTTCACGCCGCGCACGAACGGCTCGCCGCCTTGGTGGCCCTCGAAGACTGAGATGAACGTCTTCACGCCATCGCCTTCGCAACGCCGCACGATGTAGGGGATGGTCGCGCCGATGTCGGAGTTCTTCCAGTCGCGCTGGCCCCAGCCGTCGGCGACAAATGCCCGCTCACCCGGCTGGCCGATGTTCCACGCCACACAGGTCATGTTCGCGCCGCACTTCCACGTCGCGCGCCAGATGCCGGCGCCGTCGGCGGCGCGGATGTTCTTGAAGTCGTGGAGCTTTTCGGACAACGCGGGCTGAAAGCCGGCATCGAGCACCTCGCACGTGTTCGTGAAGCCGTGATAGACGTAGTCCTGCCGTTTGCCGCCTTCGACGCGGAAGAAGTCCACGACGTAGTTGCGGCCATTGCCATGTTCAATGACCGCTGACGTGCGGCGGTAGAGCTTCGCATCGGGATAGGCGCGCGACGTCGCCTCCATGGCCTTCACGTGCCCGGAAGTCTTGAAGAACAACACGTCGCCGCCGACGCCTTTGGTGATCTGCTCCTTCTCGTCAATAACCACCGTGTTGTGCGCGACGGTGCGCACGGTCATGTGCTTCTCCGGATGGTCCCAGAGATAACCGAGGTCGGAGAGCAGCTCGCGGCCTCTCTTCCAGTAGTAAAGGCTGAGGCTGTCTTGATGGTGATGGTTGCCCCAGTGACTCGCGCTAAGCGTCAGCAGGCTCTCCCGACCGTCGGTGCCGGTGCGCATGTGACCGATGCGCAGTTCGGGCGGACACCAGTCGGGGAACGACAGGGGCGGCGTTGGTTTTGTTTCCAAGCCCGGCTCGCGATAGTAGAGCGCGAGCCCGGAGCCAGTCATCTCCTTTAGCAGTTCCCGCCGCGCAACATCACCGGCGGCATCTCCAGCCTTCAGGAGGCCGACGCCTAGAGTTTCCTTCAGCAGCGCGAGATAGTGTGGCCGGTCGGGGTAGTTGCCGGCCATCAGTTCGATGAAATTCACACCGAGGCTCGAATCGCGCATGGAGTCCGCGGAGGGCGGAAAGTGGAGATCACCTTGCAAACTGCGAAAGAAACACTCCCACACGCGCTCGTAGGCGGTGCCGTGGTAAAGGTCGAGCGAGTCAATGCGCTTGCCCGCCGCATCGCGGTAGCCGGGCGGATCGGTGTAGCGGCGAAACGCCTGCGCGAGATCCCAGATGCCGCCGAGCGTCATCGTGCCGTAGGCCGGCGACTCCGAGGTCGCGCCGTCGGGCAGGAACCAGCCGTCCACGGTTTGATGGAAGCCTTCGAGACCGAACCGCACCAGTTCCGGGTGACCGACGCACATGCCGACCAGCGCGGCGGCCGTGCGATTGCTGACGGACTTGTTATTAATCTGTTTGTCGCAAACGAGCAGGATTGTGCTTTCTAGCAATAGGTCGCGCTCGATCTTGCGCCGGTCGGTGTCAGTGTAGATTGGCTTGCCATCGGCGTCCTTTGCAGTGCAGGTGAAGTCATAAGCTTCGACCATCTGCCGCACGAACCACGATTCCATGCCGACACCACTGGCGCGACCGGCGCTCCAGTAACCAGTATGCAGCCGGCGGTTAGGCTTGTTCGGCGGCGGGCAAAGTTCCGGTTCCGGCAGGTTGTTGATGTGCTGCGACGCGATGCGCGGGTCCATGTCGGCGTATTCTCCGTAGCCGACGTGCACCAGCCACGCCGGGTAACACTCCGCGAACCGCAGTAGGATGTCGCGGCAGGCGCGGGCGTATTCAGGTTTGCCCATGAGCAGATGGGCCTCGGCCAGTGTGTGGCAATAGTCAGCGATCCACTTCACCTTCCGTGCGCGGACGTTGGCAGTGAAGCTGGGCCGGCCGGTCTTGTAGCCGAAGATGACGAACGTGTCGCCGCCGCAGTAGGTGATTGTTTGCGGTTTGCGCCACTTGGCCTGGAGCACGACATCTTCAGGATACTTGTCGTTTGGGAAGACGGTGCCGCAGATGTTGCACTTGATGTGGTCGCTGTCGTCGAGCTTCCACGTCCAGAGACCGTGCGGATGAACCGGCTTGCCCTGTGCGCGGCAGGCGGGGCATGGCGTCCAGAGCGAATCGCCCGGCGTCGTCTCCTCAATCGTTTTCGCCAGGAACTCCGGCGTGAGCCGGTCGATGTAACGCTTGGCATTCTTCTCGACGCTCGCGGCGTAGCTCTTCGCCCAGGCGTAGCGGCTGATGTTATCCCGCGCGCGGGCGATGTCGTCGGGTTTGAGCGTGACACACGGATGCTTGATGGTGTCGCGGTGGGTTTCCCACGCCGACCAATCGAGCAGCGACTCGGGCGAAGCTGCCTGCAGGTTGATGACGGCAACAAAGAGTGGGACCAAAACGAGGGTCTTGCGGTGTTTCGCCATAGCTGACCTTCTCATTGGGGCTTCATCGTTCGATTGCCGATTTCACGGCAACGGTCAGCCGTGACGTTGGCGGCAGCATAATCATCGACCGCGGCAATGCAACGGCAAACACTCCTCCGGCGCGTCGTGTTTGCTTCTCTGTTCCTATTCACAGGTTACAAAACGTCCATCAAACGCATGAGTGACATCCCACATCGCAAGACAGTTGCAAAACAAGTTTGTTCCCCGCATCTATATTCCGGCCTTTATCCTCTGCAACCGCTTCTCATTTGACTTTGCCGACACTCATAAACACTGTCGAGCACAGGTAGATCTGTTGTAACTTTTAACCGCTGTTATTAGAAACATCTGATTATGTGGGGTGTTTTGGAGATGGAGCGGGTGAAGGGAATCGAACCCTCGTAAGTAGCTTGGAAGGCTACCGCTCTACCATTGAGCTACACCCGCGTCCAACGGCCCGAAATCCTACCAGCCCGACTGGCAGTGCGCAATTCTGTTTGAGCAGCGCGTCACTACGCAAGTTCTGTCCGCACGCGCGACTCCAACGCTTGCAACAGTGCGGGCGGCAGGCGATGCGGTTTGTCGGCCCGGTCGGTGCAAACGTGCGTCGTGGTGGCGCTGACAAGAGTTTTGCCGGTGTCGGCGTTCACGATGTCCGCGGCGAAGGTGATCTTGATGCGGCTGACCTCCGCAATCCAGAGCCGCACGATGACGCGGTCGTCGAAGCGCGCTGCGCCGCGATATTGGAGTTGGGCTTCGATAGCGGGCAGCATGACACCGCTTTCCATCAGCGCCGGGAAGGGATGTCCAAGGGCGCGCATGAGTTCGTTGCGCGCCGCCTCCAGCCAGTCGAGGTAGCGCGAGTAATAGACGTGGTTGCCGACGGTGCAGTCGCAGGCGGCCACGCGCAGATGATGCTCGAAGATATGGGTGGTGGACATGGCAGGGGAAGGTCAGAACTTCTTCCGCCGCGACCGGAACAGGTCGAGCCACTGGAAGGCGACGACGACGAGGGAGTGTTGAATCTTGCCGCGTCGCAACAGGTCGGGGATGGCCTTCAGGGGCGTGAGCTTCACGGCAATGTCTTCGGCGTGGTCGAAGTTGGTTTCAGCAACCTTGCGGGCGCTGCGGATGAGGACGGTGTAGCAGGTATTGCGCTGGAACGCGGGATTCGGCGCGACCTTGCCGATGATGCGCGCGTCGGGTGAGTCGTAGCCGGTTTCCTCGCGCAGCTCGCGCCGCGCTGCGTGGACGGGCGATTCATCGCCGTCCATGACGCCGCCGGGAATTTCCAGTTCGATACGCCGCGTGCCGTGGCGGAACTGCCGGATGAGCACGACTTCCTGCTTCGGCGTCAGGGCAATGACGTTGACCCAGTTCGGGCCTTCGAGAATGTAAAAGTCATGCGTCTCGCCTGTGCGCGGGGAGCGTGCTGTCTCCACCAACGAGTTGAAGATGCGGTAGTGGTGAAGACGCTTCGTCTTCAACAACGGCCATTTGCGGATGGATGCCATAAAGTAGGACAGGCATCTTGCCTGTCTGCTCGTCGTGATAGTTGGACAGGCAGGATGCCTGTCCCACATTTCACAGCCCAGCCTCGGCGCGCGGCACGAGCTTCACTTCCATCTTGACCGGATCGTTCGGGTTGTCGTCGCCGTCGCGCGGAACGGCGACGATCTGGTCGGCGACTTCCATGCCTTTGATGACGCGGCCAAAAACCGTGTAGCCGCCCCTATCAAGGGAGGTGTTGTCCTTCACGTTGATGAAGAACTGGCTGCCGCTGGAGGCGCGCTTCGGATTCACCTGGTCGTTCGTGCGAGCCGTGGCGAGGGTTCCGCGCGTGTGCAGTTGCTTGATCTCCGCAGGCACGGTGTAGCCGGGACCGCCGCTGCCGGCGCGCGGCGAATGCGGATCGGACTTCGTGTTTGGGTCGCCGCCCTGGATCATGAAGCCGGGGATGACGCGGTGGAAGGTGGTGCCATTATAGAATTTCTCGCGGGCGAGTTTCTTGAAGTTGGCGGTGGTCTTCGGCGCGTCGTCGGCGAAGAACTCAACGACCATTTTGCCGAACTTGGTTTCGATGATGGCGACTTCGTCCATGGTTTCCTGGGGTTGGGTGGCGGTGTTTTCCTGCGTTGTTTCTTTGCAAGCGCCCACCAGCAGCGCCGCACAGAATAGTGGTATCAATGGTTTCATGTTTTTCGCGGTATTCAGTAGCCTAACCGCGCGGCCGGCGCGAGAATTGTTTCTCACACGCCTGCGGCGTTAAACCGGCTTAAGTAATGACTCAATCTGCCAGTGTATGCCCGTTGATGATCTTTGGAATTGACACAAAACTGATAGTGGCAAAGCGCAGGATGGCGACTTCGCCCATGTTCTCCTTGGGTTGATTGGCTGTATTTCCGGTATTGGTTTCTTTGCAGGTGCCGAACAGCAGCGTTGCCTTGCGGGCGGCAGAGTGACGGCGCGCTCTTGTGGCAGACGGTGATGAAACTGTGAAGCGTGGTGAGTTGACCCCAAAGACTATAAGTTGAGTTTGAAGCGGTGTGATATTTGCTCGACGCGTGGCTTTAAGGCAGGTTTCAATTCAACCGCCTTAAGTAAATCTTTTTTGGCTTCTTCGGGTTTTCTTAAAAAGAAATAGCCAAGTCCTCGGGTGATATATGCCTCAGCAAGTTTTGGAACGATCTCGATGGCCTTGTTGCAGTCAGAGATAGCCTGAGCATGTTGACCTAAATTGCCATAAGCATTTCCTCGATTGTTATAAGCGTTAGCGAATTGTGGATTGAGATCGATGGCTTTATTGAAGTCAGAGATTGCCTGCGTGAACAGGCCCGATTTGGCGTAAGTAACTCCTCGATTGTCATACGCCTCAGCATTTTTTGGATTGAGCTCGATGGCTTTGTTGTAGTCAGAGATAGCTTGGGCATATTGGCGCAATCGATCGGAAACAACTCCTCGGTTGGAGTATATAGCAGAAACAAGCCCAGCTCTATCTAATACTTGAATCCTTCTGTGAATCCTTAACGGACTGGTTTCGTCTTTGAGCTCCAAATAATTCCCAACTCTTCTAAATTTTTCGTCTATTATAAATGGCTCACTAACAAAACTGCGCGCTCCTGCTAGGCCCGCTCCTGCTAAATCCACCATCATCGACCTGCCATCGCTTAAATTCACTATACAGGCTACATGGGCTTCATTGCCCGCCCACAATAGGCCAGTCCTCCCCTTAAACACACTAATCGCTTGAACAGGTAATCCAACAGAATTACCTACTATGAAAACTAATTGGGAGCAACCAAGGCATTGGGCTTGTTTACTTCTGATGACGTCAGCTAGGTCAAATTTACTTCTGATGACGTCATCTAGGTCAAAACTATAATCAAAACTAACCTCTTTTTGTATACGTGTGAGGTCTTTTACCACATCCCTTTCTATTATAGCTAGTCGGGCTTTAGAAATGTTGGCTCGTTGATAATCTTGCCTTGCTTGCGTGAGCCTATGCTTCCACGCAATAAGAACAGATTCCCCGTGCTTATTCTTCCAGCCGCTCACCATCTGGGTAAATTCCTCGGCTACCTTGTCAGAGTATTCTAATCCCTTGACCAGTTTTTTAATCTCTGTAGACACGATTTCAAATTCACTCGAATCAGACGCAGAACCTGTGTTACCCGGAATCAACCACTCTGGTTTACTTTGAGGCGATTTAAGGTTAGCTGTGCGAGTTGTCTCCGTTGCCTGACGTTGACTAGCTTGAGCTTGCCCTTCGTTTCCGGTTGTTGCACAACCTGCAAAAACAAACGCGCCTGCTAGAGTTGCGAGCGAAATTAGTGCAGCGAATTTGTATCTCATCGTGGTCTCCTTGATTCTGTTTTCGATCGACTGTGTCTTTTTGTTGTTTGAAAGTGTGTTCTCTTACTGGGTTGAGTTTTCTGATTCATGAAGTTCAGCGTGACTTATTGGGCGGGATGGTAAGCACGGTGCCCACCAGCAGCGCCGCGAAACAGAATGGCATGAAAGTTTTCATGCTTAGCGCGGTATTCAGTAGCCTATCGTCGCGACAGGCGCGAGAAGTTTTTCTCGCGGGCGCTCGGCGCTGAATCGGCTTGCGCCTCCGCGCCGCTGCTTTTACGGTCGGCGCGTGATTGGCGAACACAACGACGAATTCTACATGCGGCAGGCGCTGCGGTTGGCGGCGCAGGCTGGCGATGCGCAGGAAGTGCCGGTCGGTGCCGTGATTGTGCGGTTCGTCGAGGGCGCGGCGCCGCAGATCATCGCGCGCGCGTTCAACCAAGTGGAGCAACTCAAGGATGCGACGGCGCACGCGGAGATGATTGCCATCACACAGGCCGAGGAAGGCGTCGGCGACCGGCGGCTGAATGATTGCACGCTCTATGTGACGAAGGAGCCGTGCCCGATGTGTGCCGGGGCTATCGTGCTGGCGCGCGTGGGGCGGGTGGTGTTCGGTTGTCGTGACGACAAGGCAGGGGCCGCCGGCACGGCGATGAATCTGCTGAACGTGCCAACACTGAACCATCGGCCGGAAGTGCGCGCGGGTGTGTTGGAGGCAGAGGCAGCCGAACTGCTAACAAGCTTCTTCAAGCAGCGGAGGGCGGAGGAGAAGTAGCCGCGCAAGGAGCCATGATGGCGTCGGTCATTCCATGGAGGATCTTCTTATCTTGCGGGCAAACGGTCGCCAGCACGCCGCCGAGTCGGGCTTCGTCGCCAACAACGAAGTAATAGGGGCAGAGCCGCGCGCGGCCTCTCATCGGCTGAAGCTGGTTGCGCTCCAGATTGGCCCACTCGGTCTCGACAACGTGCGAGCGGTGGAAACGCTGGAGGATGTAGGGCTTCGACGGAAAGCTGCCGAGAGCGTGTTCGATGGCCGCGGCCCATTCGGCGGCCGGAACATCGTGGCCGACCGTCACGCTGCGAGCGCCCCAGGCGTTCGCATCGAAACCGGAAATCTTGATGACCAACTCGCGTTGCTTCTGCGAGAACTTCGCCATCTCACGCCAGTCGTGAATGCCGAGTTCCGGAATGATGGCGTGCGGGGGCAGGGGAGTGGGGTCGAGAATCCAGGTGTAGGGAATGACCTGCTGCAACGCGGCGAAAATCTTCTCGCCCAGCTCCTGCCGCCAGAAACTCCTCAGCGTCGTGTGCCAGAAGAAGGCGAAGAGCATTTTCTCTTCCAGTTGTGGTTTGAACGGCGGCGTGACGGCGATCTTGCCGGCGCAAGCAGCGTCCAACAGCGCCGTGGAGTTCGGCACGTTTGCCATGTCGAACAGCTCGAAGAACCGATACGCCACATCCGGACGCGCGCCGTCGCCGAGGCTGAGTCCTTCCGGCTTGATGGCGTGCACGTCGAACTGTTCCGCCGCCAATTGCTGGGCTATCCACTCCATCTCCGGCCGGTAGGTGGCGGCTTCTTCACTGACGACGATGTGAGCGACGGGGGTGGCGGCACTGTCAGCGGAAAGAATCTGACGAAAGCCGCTTTGCATCCCACGCGGGCCGCCGATTACCGCGTCGCCGAGCGCGCTGTAGGTGTGGTTGAGCCACGCGGTCAGCCCGATACCGCCGGGAACGGAGTCCAACTCGGTGATTTTGAATTTAGCAGTGTCGGCACTGGCGTCGTCCTGCAGGAGAATGTCGGGGCGGATAACTCGAGGCACGTCGGCCTTGAAACGGCTGTGGCGCGAGGCTTCGATGATCGCGGGCGGTTTTCCGGCGTCGAGATAATCGGCAATCCACCGTGGCAACGTCCCGCGGACACTAAAGCGGTAGAGCAGGTTGCAGGCGCGGTAGAAGGCGAGTAGTTGAGGGCCGAGCGTCTCCAACTGGGTGGCGAACGCTTGTGAGATCGGAAATGCGCGAGGCGCGATACGCCACTCGGTTCCGGCGAACAGTCCGCCCTCCGGCATCGCGGCTGCAACGGCTCGCGCGAGGTCAAGGCCGTTCTGAACATCCGCAGCACTCATTCGCGAATCTGGCCTGTGCCCTCGACGATCCACTTGTAGGTGGTCAACTCTTCCAAGCCCATCGGCCCTCGCACGCCGATCTTGTCGGTCGAGATGCCCACCTCGGCGCCCATCCCAAACTCGCCGCCGTCGGTGAAGCGCGTGCTGGCGTTGTGATAGACGGCGGCGGAGTCCACCTCACGGAAAAACCGGGCGGCGGCGGCGCGGTCGCGCGTCACGATGGCGTCGCTGTGCTGCGAGCCATAGTGGTTGATGTGCGCGATGGCGGCATCCACGTCGGCGACGACGCGGATGTTGATAATGAGGTCGCCGTATTCGGTGGACCAGTCAGTCTCCGCCGCGGCCTTGGCTGCAGCGACGAGCTTGCGCGTGGCGTCGTCGCCGCGGAGTTCGACCTTCCGCGCGAGCAAGGCGCTGGCGATACGTGGAAGAAAGGTCTGTGCGATAGCTTCGTCCACGAGCAACGTTTCCATCGCGTTGCAGACGGCGGGACGCTGGCACTTCGCGTTGAGCACGATCCGCTCTGCCATGTCAAAATCGGCGTCGCGGTCCACATAGACGTGGCAGACGCCTTTGTAGTGTTTGATCACCGGCACGCGGGCGTTCTCAGCAACTGCGCGGATGAGCGCCTCGCCGCCTCGCGGGATGACGACGTCCACGAGGCCGGTGAGTTGCACGAGTTCGCGGACAGCGTCGCGGTCGGTAGTTTGGACGAGTTGCACGGCATTGGCGGGCAAGCCCGCGCGCGCGCCGCTGTCGAGCAGGGCGTTGGCGATGGCGCGGTTGGATTGGATGGCTTCCTTGCCGCCTCGAAGGATGACGGCGTTGCCGGCCTTGAGACAAAGACCGGCGGCGTCGGCGGTGACGTTGGGGCGCGACTCGTAGATGAAGGCAATGACGCCGATGGGCACGGCGACTTTCTGAAGGCGCAGACCGTTTGGACGGGTGCGATCCTCCAGCACGCGGCCGACGGGGTCGGGCAGGGCGGCCACCTCGAGCAATCCGGCAGCCATCGCCGAGATGCGTTTGTCGTTAAGGGCCAGCCGATCCAGCATCGCGGCGGACAGTCCGGTAGCTCGGCCGGCATCAAGGTCTTGTTTGTTTGCCTGCTGGATGATGTCGCTATTCTTGAGCAGACCGTCGGCCATCGCCTGAAGACACTGGTTCTTCTGGTCAGTCGTCAAGGTGGCGAGCCGGTGCGCGGCAACGCGCGCCTGCTGTCCAAGTCGTTGGATGTCTTCTTTTAGCGTCACGATAAACTCACAATAGCACCAGGTCGTCGCGGTGAACAACCTCGGGTTTGGCCTTGCGGCCGAGAGCAATGGCGATGTCGCTGGTCGTGGCGCGGCAAATCTCCCGCGCCTCGGTCGCTGAAAAACGCGTCACGCCTCGCGCAAACTCGCTGCCGTCCTGGTCGCGAAGTGAGACCACCGCGTCGGCGGCAAACTCGCCGCCAACTTCCACCACGCCGCGCGCCAGCAGGCTGCATCCACGCGCGATCAACGCCTGCTTGGCCCCGGCGTCCACGATCAGCCAGCCGGCGGGACGGTGGTAGAACGCGATCCAGCGTTTTCGACCCGCCATTTTTGTTTCTGAAGCGGCAAAGAGAGTCCCGATATCTTTGCCAGCAAGCACGTCGGCGAGCACGCCAGGGGCGCGACCGTTGGCAATGACCAGCGGAATGCCGGCAGCGTGGACAATCTTTGCCGCCTGCAACTTGGAAACCATGCCACCGACGGATTGGGCGCTGGCGGCTCCGCCGGCGAGTTTCATGACGCGCTCGTCCACGCGCGCCACGAAGGGAATCCGATCGCCGCTTCCGTCGGGCTTGGTCATGAGGCCGTGCGCGGTGGTCAGGATGATGAGCAGGTCGGCGGGCAACAGCGCTGCCGTCAACGCGGCAAGGCGGTCGTTGTCGCCGAAGCGAATCTCATCAACGGAGACAGTGTCATTTTCGTTGATGATCGGCACGACGCCACGCGCCAGCAGCGTGTCAATGGTGTTGCGGGCGTTGAGGTGGCGGACGCGGTCGCTGAGGTCGGCGTGCGTCAGCAGAATCTGCGCGACGTGCAGGCCATGCCGACGGAACGCCTCGGCGTAGAGCGACATGAGCTTGCACTGGCCGATGGCGGCGCAGGCCTGAAGCTCCGGCAGTGACGTGGGGCGGGCGGTCATGCCCAGTTCGCCCATGCCCGCGCCGATGGCGCCGGAAGAGACGACAACGATCTCGATGGAGTTGCGACGCAACGCGGCGAACTGGTCGGCGAGCGCGGCCACGCGAGCGAGGTCGAGCTGCCGCTCGGCGTTGGTCAGCAAACCGGTGCCGATCTTCACGACGATCCGTTGCGGTTGATTAATGGCTTTGAGCCGGTCCATAAGGCGTAGATTCTTATCAGAGTCGCGCTCAGGTTTCCAGTTGACTTCGCAACTCGGCTGAATACCCTCTCAGGACGCTTTCCCTAGGCGGGGGCGTAGCTCAGCTGGTTAGAGCGCTTGCCTGTCACGCAAGAGGCCGCGGGTTCGAGTCCCGTCGCTCCCGCCACTTCTTCTGCAAAACCGGTCGGAACAGTCTTTGGCGCTTGGACCGAATGGCGCTTCGCGTCCTGCCTTGTTCGGTGTTCGAGTTTCTGAGAGCATAGGAACATGAAACCGTTCAAGAGTGTGGCTTACTTGGTCTCATTATTTGCTCTTGTTCTTGGCGCTTGTGACAATACCGGTTCCTCACCCGCGCCAGTTCCCGGTCCCGGTCCCGATCCTGGCCCTGCGCCTGTTGGCTCTGCCACCAGCTCTACTACGCCTGCCAGCACACCTGCCACCACTCCTCCAGTTGTTGTCGGCAATCATGCCTATTACGTTGATTTCGAGAACGGCGCCGACACCAACAACGGACTGTCCACGACCACCGTCTGGAAACATTGCCCTGGCGATGCAAACGCCACGGGGGTTCCGCGTTCGACGCCTTTGAGCGCAGGCGATGTGGTCACGTTCAAGGGAGGCGTTCATTATTGCGGCACGATTCATCTGGTGTTCAGTGGCACCACGACCATGCCGGTCACATACAACGGCAACTCAGCGGGCAACTGGGGCACGGGCAAGGCGGTAATTGATGGTGAGCATTTGAATCAGGACGCGCGACGTTATGGGTTTGTGACCGATACCAGCGTGAGCGATGTGGTCATCCGAAATTTCGAAGTTCTGCATCTCGGTGGAGTGGCCAATCTTCAGGATTACACTAACCAGCCGCTCCCCTACAGCCCCGGCTACGGAGTGTATTTGCGCGACGCCACGAACGTGGAGGTGCGCGACTGTTACTTCCACGAGCTGGGCGTCTGGGCAAATGTCCGGCCCGCGTCTTACGAAATCGGTCTCGGCGGTTTTGGCATCTACGCGTTCGGAGTGGACGGTCTGACGGTCGCCAATTGCGAATTCACCCGAATGGAAAAGGGAATTCGCGTGTCGCCGGGACAGGTCGGGCAAAACAAAGCTGCGCGGCGGGTGCTCATTACAGGGTGCGACTTTCACAGTTACATGCGGTGGCTAGTTGAGATCTCAACGAGCGCCGACAATACAACTCTGGACGACATCACGGTGAGCCATTGCCAGTTCCATGACTTCACGGAGTTTGACAGCGGCGTCTGGCAGGGAGCGGGTGTTTGTCCGCATACGGATGGGATCATTCTGGGCGTTTCCGACTACCGCAACCGGACGTATGGCACGGTTCGGCTGCACTCGAACCACTTTTATCAGAACACCACAGCCGGCGGCGGAACTGCAATGATCTTCTCGACCGGCATGGGTGGTAACGTCCAGATTTACAACAACGTGTTTGTCAACTCACTGCATGGTTGCGGGGCCATCTACATCCAGGATGGGCCGATACCGGGGCACGGAGACACGCCCATCAACTTCGAGATATGCAACAACTCGTTTCATGACGGGCGATACGCCGTCCTCCTCAGGACGGTCACGGGCGGATGCAACGTCGGCGATGGCAACATCACGATTCTGAACAACGCCTTTTGCAAGGCCGTGGGCGATGCGGCTTTTTCGGTGGTGGTCTTCGACGCGAACAGCGCTCCGAAGGTGATGGATTACAACTGCTACTCCACTCCTCGCGCGGACCAGTTGATCATGATGCGCGGTCCCCAGGGGTATGCGACCCTCGCGGACGCGAGAAGCAAGTGGGGCTGGGAAACGCACGGCATGGTCGCCGATCCGAGATTTGCCAATATCAGTCCAGGCATCGGAATGAGCAGCAGCCGGAACAATTTGCATTTGTCCGCCGGCTCGCCGTGCATCAACGCCGGGACCAATCTCAGTCACCGGTTCACGCTCGACAAAGACAAGTTGCAACGTCATCCGACGCAGGCGTGGGACATTGGGGCCTTCAAGGCTCCGTAACCACGGTCTGCCAATAGCGCTGGCTTCTGCTGGGGAAGACGGACTCGTGCCTATCGGCCAAAGCTGAAGCACAATCGCAAGAGGCAACAGCGCGAGGGGCAAACCAAGAAGAATGACAGGCATCCCGTGAAGCCCCGCCTCGACACATTAGCACAAAGACTGTGCGCCAGCACAACCGGGCAGAACGTCCGATTTCTGATGCAGAACCGGCTGGAAGTTGAGCTATTAGCCTGCCACAGCAACAGCACAAGCCGATGATTGGACGTTACCGCTGCACGCGCGCCGAGCCGCCTTTGGCGAACGCCCGCACCTGCTCGACTGTCGCCATCGTGGTGTCGCCGGGGAATGTCGTCAGCAGCGCGCCGTGCGCCCAACCGAGCTTCACAGCTTCCTCCGGGGTTTCACCGGCCAAGAGAGCGTAGATAAACCCGGACGCAAATCCGTCGCCGCCACCGATGCGGTCAATCACATCCAGTTCGCACGTCGGGGCAACGTGTGTCTTGCCGTTAATCCACGCCACCGCGCTCCAACTGTGCCGGTTCGTCGAATGCACCTCGCGCAGCGTCGTCGCGACGACTTTCACCTTCGGCTGCTGCTTCACCACGCGGTCAATCATCCCGAAGAACGCGCTCGGATCGAGCTTGGATTTCGCCGTCACATCCTGACCTTCGATGCCGAGGCCTTTCTGCAAATCCTCCTCGTTGCCCACGAGCACGTCCACGTTCTCCACGATGCGCCGGATGACGGACACGGCGCGCTTCTCGCCGCCGGAAATCTTCCAGAGTTTCTCCCGGAAGTTCAGGTCGAACGACGTCACCGCGCCCGCCGCCTTCGCCGCCTTCATGCCCTCGATGATCAACTCCGCCGTCGTCTCTGACAGCGCCGCGAAGATGCCGCCACTGTGGAACCATCGCGCGCCACCCGCGAAAATTTCGCTCCAGTTGAAATCGCCCGGCTTGAGCTGTGCCGCCGCCTCGTTGCAGCGATTGTAGAACACCACCGGCGCGCGCACGCCCTGGCCACGGTCGCTATACACCGTGGCCATGTTCGGCCCGTTGACGCCGTTGTGCGCGAACCGCTTGTAGAACGGCTGCACACCCATCGCCCGCACCCGCTCGGCGATGAGGTCGCCGATGGGATAGTCCACCATTGCGCTGACGATGGCGGTCTTCATGCGGAAGCAATCGCTCAGGTTGGCGGCGACATTAAACTCCCCGCCGCTGACGTGGATGGCGCATTGTGTGGCCTTGCGGAAGGGGATGACGCCGGGGTCGAGGCGGTGGACGAGTGCGCCGAGCGAGACGAGGTCCAGAGCGGCCTTCTGCGAGATGTTCAAACCATGATTCATGTCTATGTTCCTTCTGATTGGTTAAAATTGGAGCAGAGGGTTTAGAACTTCGCCCTCCGCCTGTCAAGGTCGCGTTGCCCGAAACAGCATTGCCCATCGTGGCAGCGCGAGTCCAATGGCGGGGGGCTTCAGGGGGCAACTTCCGTCTTGCAACACGGGCGCGGGCCGTTAGAGTCGCCGCTTCCGAAATTAAGGAACACGTCATGTTACGAGCTGGAATCGTCGGACTGCCCAATGTGGGCAAGTCCACTTTGTTTAACGCCGTCACGCGCACGCACAAGGCGCCGGCGGAGAACTACCCTTTTTGCACCATCGAGCCGAATGTCGGCGTTGTTACGGTCCCCGACGCGCGTCTCGACAAGCTCGCCGAGATGTATAATCCCCACAAGGTCACGCCCGCCGCCATCGAGTTTGTGGACATCGCCGGGCTGGTGAAGGATGCACACAAGGGCGAGGGCCTCGGCAACAAATTCCTCAGTCACATCCGCGAAGTAAACGCCATCGTTCAGGTCGTTCGCTGCTTCGAGGACCCGAACGTCATCCACGTCACCGGCAAGGTGGACCCCATCGGCGACATCGAGACCGTCACCACGGAATTGGTCTTCGCCGACATGGACACGCTGGAGCGTCGCGCACAGGCGTTGACCAAGAAAATCCACGCCCACGACAAGCTCGCCGAGGTCGAAATGACCCTGCTCAAGCGCGTGCAGGCGCACATGAACACCGGGAAGCCCGCCGTTACGCTCGACTTCACCCCCGAGGAACAGATGCTGGTCAATGCTTGGTGCCTGCTCACCAGCAAGCCCGAGATCTTCGCCTGCAACGTCGCTGAGAAGGATCTCGCCGCGCCCGACGCCAACCCCCACGTCCAAGCCGTTTGCAACTACGCCGAGACTCACCGCGGCACCGAGGCCGTTGTCATCAGCGCCGCCATTGAAGCCGAGTTGGTGGATCTCTCTCCGGAGGAAGCCCAGCAATACCTCGACAGCGTCGGCGTCAAGGAAAGCGGCGTTGGCCAGCTCATCCGTTCCGCCTACCACGTCCTCGGCCTGCGCACCTTCCTCACCGCTGGTGAAAAGGAAGTCCGCGCGTGGACGATCCACGAAGGCTTCACCGCGCCGCAAGCTGCGGGTGTCATCCACACCGACTTCGAGCGCGGCTTCATCTGCGCCGAGACGGTGAAGTTCACCGATCTTGTCGCCGCGGGCACCTACGCCGCCGCGCGCGAGAAAGGCCAGGTCCGCCAGGAAGGCCGCGCCTATGTCGTTCAGGACGGCGACGTGATGCTGTTCCGCTTCAATGTGACGTAACAGTGGAATGGCGACACGCTGCTGAAGTAGCAGCCAAGGTTCTACTCCAGCGCCTGTTTCAGAAACGAAGAAGCCTCGACCGTTACCGGTCGAGGCCTTTCGGGACGATACAGAACACCAGACCGGCTCGTCCCGCCGGCGGGGGGAGCACGAGCGGTTAGGAGGGGGGGTGGGGACCGCGCGTGTGATGTCCTGACAAAATAATCAAAGTGTTCATTTCAGAATAGCTTTTTGTATCGCTACAGGCCGTCGTCGTGCAAGCGATTCTTACTACGCCAAAAGTATCATTGCCGGAAACCCGCCCACGGGCGCACGCTGTGCTTCGATCCGACAACGGCAACCGAGGTTGATTCCATGAACAGCAACGCAAACACTTTCGCAACCCTCGCCGCGTGGCTGGCGGCGCGGATGCTTCTGTCGGCGGCGGCCGTCGGGGCGGATCCGGCGGAAGGATGGAAGTCTCTGTTCAACGGCAAGGATCTTTCCGGCTGGATGGTGAAGTGCCAGCCGGCTGACAAGGAGAAGACATTCTGGACCGTGGCGGACGGCGCGATCCAGTGCGACTCCATCGGTCGCAAGGAGCACAACTATGTCTGGCTCGTCAGCGAGCGGGAGTTTGGCGACTTTGAACTTCGGCTGAAGTTTCAGGCGTTCCGCGAGTCGCCGGGCAACAGCGGCTTGCAGTTCCGCAGCCGTTTCGACGAAAGCTGGAAGGGCGGCTGGCTCGATGGCCCGCAGGTGGACATTCATCCGCCCGCCGCCATGTCGTGGCGCACGGGCTTCATCTACGACGAGACGCGCGAGGAACGGCGCTGGATTTCGCCAAGCCTGAAGGACTCGCGGATGGACCCCGCGCTCAAGCCGGCGCGACACGTGTTCAAATATGCCAGCGACGGCGACGGTTGGAACACCCTGACATTGCGCTGTCACGGCACGCGCGTGACGACCACGTTGAACGGCGTGACGGTGACGGACTGGGACGGCCGGGGCGTGTTGGACAACGCCGCGCACGCCAGCCATCGCGTGGGCCTCAAAGGCCACTTCGCGCTGCAACTCCACAGCGGCGACCAGTTGCGAATCCGGTTCAAGGAGATCGAGGTCAGGGAGCTGCGATGAGGTGGGTGGTGAACGCGGATGGACGACCCGCCACAGCAGCACGCCACAAGGCGCGATTCAGGCTATGTTGACGATTTCCCGGACCTTGCCGATGAGGTCGCCCAAGTGAAACGGCTTGAGCAAGAAACCCTCAACATTGTTCCGGAGTTGTTTTGCCATTTGGATATCTTCGCAGAAACCCGTGATCAATAGGACTGGCGCTTCAGCATTTATCTTCCGCAAACAATCGAACACCTGGCCCCCGTTCATCTCGGGCATGCAAAAATCCAGCAGAACCAGGCTAATGCTTTGCGACTGCTTCCTGAACAATTCAATGCCTTCCCGCGGTTTGGAAGCTGCGATGACAATGTAGCCTTCGTTTTCAAGCCCCAGCCGGATCATGTTGAGGACATTGGTATTGTCATCTATGACAAGAATGGTGGGATGTGGATGCTTGAGGCTGGGTGTCGGCCGTTTTGCCGTTCCGCACAACGCCAGACAGAAAATGAAAACCACGAAAATGAAGATTCCCCCGATCAGCAGACCGATTGCCATGATTTAAGATTCCTTCACTCCGCGTTCGTGAGCACGTTGTTTCCCTTATGGCTGTGAAGACTACCAGTTGGGGACAAAACGCGCTATTCGGGGAATTCCTGAATCTCGCATAAGGGAAAACCTTACCTCTATGTGCGCCTCGGCGGGGCCTCGGCGGGGCTGTTCAAGAAGGGCGGGACTTGCTAGACTATCGGCAGCCAAACAACTCGAAGGAGAATGCCATGAAACCGATGGAAGAACGATTGGGCTGCTTGCGTTTGAGTTCTGTGTTCGCTCTCTGTTTGTTGTGTTTGTTTCCCGCTTGCACCGCCCGGGCGCTGGAGTTTCCCGGCCCCGATCCGCAGCAGGCGAAGGGGATGGTGGACAACAACCGGTTCGTGTTGGAGAACGAGGTGATCCGCTGCGAATGGATGACGGGCGGTGGGCGGCTCAAGCCGGTGTGTGTGGAGGACAAACTCTCGAAGACGACGCTGAGCCTCGGCGATGGCGAGTGTTTCCGGTTCGTCGTGGCGCGAACGCCGGCCTCGGAAGGGCGGACGGTGCGGGCGTCGGAACTCCAGATTGTGGGCAAGCCGAAGCTGACGGTGCTCAAGCCGGTGTCTGGCTCGCGGCGGCTGGCGGAGCGGCGCGGCGGGCGGCAGATAGCCGTGGAGCTTGCGTCGGCGGACGGGAACCTGAAGCTTCAATGGCGGGCGGTGCTGCGCGACGGCTCGAACTATGTGCGGCAACATCTGCTGATCTCGGCGAAGCGCGAGTCGGTGGAGTTACAAGAGTTGGCGCTGGTGGATGTGTTCGCACCGAACGCGGCGGTGGCGGGCAGCGTGGACGGTTCGCCGGTGGTGGCGGGGAATTTCTTCTTCGGCTGCGAGAGTCCGCTGTCGAAAAGCACGGTAACGGTTGCGCAGCCGCGGACACTGGTGCGCAGCGGTTTTGTCAGCAACGTGCCGGTCGAGGCGGGCAGGGCGGTGGAGCATTCGAGCGTGGTGGGCGTGGTGCCGGAGGGGCAGCTTCGGCGCGGGTTTCTCTACTACATCGAGCGGGAGCGTCCGCAGCCTTACCACACGTTCCTGCACTACAACTGCGGTTACCAAGTCGGCGCTGAGTTCTGGCGCATTCGCCGCTACGGCAAGCCGGAGGAGTTCGAGCGGTTTGTGGACGGCCAGGAGAAACTGTGGCTGGAGTTGATTGACGTGTTCGGCCGCGAGTTGGTGGAGAAGCGCGACGTCGTGCTCGATTCGTTTGTGCACGACCACGCCTGGGATGACGTGAGCCGGGTCTGGCAGTTTCATCGCGGCTATGGGCGCGGGCTGGCGCCGGAGCAAGCGGCGGCCGGCAAATATCACTCGGCGGTCGGCATCTGGTTCGGTCCGTGGGGCGGTTACTCCGGTCGGGCCAAGCGTGTCGAGGCGGGACAGCAACAGGGTTTCGAGACGAGCAAGAACGGCCTCACGCTGGCCGGGCCGCGTTACTACGAACGGTTTCGCGAGGCGTGCGTCGGCATGGTGCGCGATTACGGCGTGAACTATTTCAAGTTCGACGGTTTCGGCGCGGGCAACAGCAAGGATGGCGCAGGGCCGATGGCGGGCGATGTAGAAGCGTTGCTGCGGCTGCACGACGAACTGCGCGCCCTCAAGCCGGATGTGTTCTTGAATCCGACGACGGGCACGTGGCCGTCGCCGTTCTGGATGTTGTGGGCCGACTCGATTTGGCGCCAAGAGAGCGACGCGGGCTTCCTTGGCAAAGGCAGTGACCGCCAGCAATGGCTGACGTATCGCGACAACGCGACGTTCCACGCCACCGTCCAGCGCGGGCCGCTCTGCCCAATCAGTTCGCTGATGTTGCACGGGATCATGATTCACAAGTATGCGTTCAAAAACCCGTATGACCCGAAGAGCCGCGGCGTCAGTTGCGTGCCGGCGGACCTCGTCGCGGAGATCCGGTCCTACTTTGCGACCGGCACCTGTATGCAAGAGTTGCATATTGATCCGAGCCTGATGACCGGTGCGCTGTGGGACGTGCTGGCCGAGGCGGCGAAGTGGAGCCGCTCCAACGCCGAGGTGTTGGCGGACACGCATTGGGTTGGCGGCGACCCTGCCAAGGGCGAGGTTTATGGCTGGGCATCGTGGTCGAAGCGGAAAGGGATTCTGGCATTGCGCAATCCGAGCGACCGGCCTGCCGTGGTCGAGGTGGACGCGGGGAAGGTGTTCGAGCTGCCCGCCGGCGCGGCGCGTCAATACGCGCTCAAAAGCCCGTGGAAAGAAGACGCCGCCAAACCGGCGGTCACCGTCAAGGCCGGCGAGCCGTATCAGTTCAAGCTGCAACCGTTCGAGGTGCTCGTGTGGGACGCCACGCCAGCGCGGGAGCGGTGAACTGGAGGAGATGGCTCCTGCCTGCCATGTGCGTGAGCACCACGGATCCGCCAACCTGCGCTACTTCTTTCCGAAACAGAGCAGCTTGCCGCCACGCGTGACCGCGTAGAGCCGGCCGTTGGCGGCGATGAGTCCGTCGCGCACCGCCGGATCGTCGAACGGCAGCGTCTGCTCGCCGATTTTCAGGTCGCCCTTGGTGGTGGCGCTGACGAGCGTCGAGCCGGCGAGCAGGAACGCAATGTCATTGGTCGTGCCGACTGTGAGCTTCTGTGCATCGAAGACTGCGGGCGGTTTGTTGAGAACGAGCTTGGTCTGGCGGATGCCGTAGCCCCACACACCGCGCGGCGCTTGCACGCTGCCGAAGGCGACGTAGTTGGTGGCGCTGAGCGCGAGATTCATCGCGCCGGTCTTTGAGTCGAACCGCCAGCGCGACATCGCCACATAATTGCCATCGCGCGCGAGCAAGTCCACGGGTTCGTAATCCAAGCCGAACTTCTGCCTGGTCTTGGGGAAAGTGCCGCTATACCAGTTCTTCACGCCGAGGTCCGTGACGGTCTTCTCCCACAACAGCTTCCCATCCTTGATGCGCAACGCGCAAACGCGCACGCCGCCGTCGGATGCCGGATGGCGGCCTGCCGCCGCGTAAGCGACACCGTCTTCCGCCAGCACGCTGCCGGCAACGGGCCATGGCGATTCCATCTGGCCGTAAACGGCGATGCGTGCCTCCTGCGGCGCGGCACGGAACCGCCAGGCAAGCTGGCCGTCGGCGAGGCTGAGGCAGTAGATGTAACCGTCGTGCGCGCCGAAGACGCAGCGGTCGCCTGCGATGGTTGGCGGCGTGTCCACGCGTCCGCCGGCGGTGAAGCTCCAGCGCGGGGCGCCGGTGTTGGCGTCGAGGGCAATGACACGATGGTGGCTGGAAACCGCGACGAGAATCGTTCCGCTGGCGCAGACCGGCGCGGTGACGACGCTGCGCGCGAACGGATCATCGCGCCACTCGTCTGCGAGCGGCCCGGCGGGCGGTTCTGCGATTTGGGCCGTCCACAATGGTTTCAACTCGCTGTCGGCGAGACTGGCGGGCGTGCTGCCGCTGCGATAACGGTCGTGACGATACATCGGCCATTCGTCAATGTTCTCGGAGGCGGTTGCGCCGGCCGTCGCGCGGTCAAAGGCGGGGCCGGGCTGCAAGCGTGGCGGGCTGGCGTCGCGTGCACGCGGCGTTTGGGCCAGGCCCATGTAGCCGCGGAGCATGGGGTAGCATTCGCATTGCACGGGGAAGGTGTAGAGCAGGCCGTTGGCGGGAGTGAACGGCAACCGGCAACTGTGTCGCGCCATGCGACCGCGCGTTTGCTGGCCGGTCTTCCAATCGGTGAATTCCATTTCAGGCGCGATGAAGAACCGCTCGGTGGCCACGGGCGTCGAGCAATGCAGGCCGCGCGTCCCGATCGCCTTGCGTTGCGCGCCGGTCTTCGGATCGAGGCCGAGGACTTTGACAACCCTGGGTTTCTTGCTGACTTCCTCCTCCACCCAAAGCAATCCGTTGACGAAAAAGGTGCGCGCTTCCTTGTAGTGCGTCATGCCGGGGATGTAGTTGCGAGTCCAAAGAACCTTCCCCGAGTCGCCGGCGAACACCACGATGCCGCTGCCCGTGCCGTCGTCAGCCCACGCGGAGCATTCGATGGCCAGCACGCCGCATCCGTAGGAACAGGTCGTGGCCACTTCCGCGCGGGCGTGCGGCGTGCGCCATCGTTCGCTGCCATTCGCCAGATCGAGGCAGACAACTTCGCTGTCCATCAGGCAGAACACGTGGCCATCGCCAAAGACCATCCGCCGGGGCGCGCCGGGCCATTGCCAGCGCAACTTGCCGCCGGTCTCGAAAGCACGGACCGAGTTTTTGTCTGCGACGGCGAGCAGATTGTTTGCAATCGCGATCTCTCGTGGTGTGTCCACATCGCCAAATGTGTTCGCCGTCTGGCCGGTGGCGCCGTCCAACGCCACCAGCTTCCCGTCTATCGCCGCGTAGAGCCGCGCGCCTTGAGCGACCGGCTTGACCTTCGATGTGCGGGTGCCGGGCTTGAGCACGATGGGCTTGCCGCCTTTCTTTGCGTTGGACACCGGCTTGGGCACGGGCGGCACGCCGGTTTCCTTGAACGTGTAAGCTTTCGCCTCGCGTCGCCACAGCAGCCGGCCGTTGAAGGCGTCGCGCGCCACAATTTCATTTTCGTAAACGTAGAAATTGCGCCCGGCCGACGTGACCAACACGTGGTCGTAATACCACTTCTGCCCGCCGGCATCCTGCGGCGGCCCGGCAATCCAGCGGACGCCGGTGGGTGTTTGCACCGTCGTGTCCCGAGAGACCATGTTGCCGTCCGCGCCGTGCCGCCAATGCGTCCACTCGTCGAACCCGTGCGGCCACGGCTTCTGAAACGATTGCCAGCCGTCGTTGCGCTTGATCCATAGCGTTCCCAGCGGCGCGACGACACGGAGCATTTCGGCTTCCGAGACCTCGCCGGCGTTTTCCGCCACAAGCACGTTGACCAGATTGTCCGCGTAAGGCAGCCACGGGGCGGACCATTGTTCGACCGCCGTCTGGCCGTAGAGACCGCGCGATTGCAGCCGGTCACGGGCGCGACCGACGTTCCGCCCGTCTGCCTCCAAGGCATGGACGGCCATGTTCTGGTTTCCGCAAAGCTCCGCCGTGAGCGCGCCATCGCCGCAGCCGAGATGAACGCAGAATCCCGCCGGGGCTGGCGGCGCGCAAACTGTCGCGACGAGCGCCTGCGTATCCTTTGCCTCGCCGGCGGCGGTGGGCGAGGGGCTGGCGGCGAAGATTGGGAAGAGTAGAAGATGGGGAAGATGCTTCAACAACGATTGCAGTAGTGTCATCGCAGTGGATGCTAGCCGAACACATCCAGTTTTTCCATGCGGATTATGGACTGACCGCTGTGTGTTGGTCGCTGGATGCAACTTTGTTGTAGCCGGGGTGTTTGCACTATCAGCCCGGCTCGATTGCCGGGGCCAGCAGACAACCAACTACAAGAAAGAATTGAAATGAAACGGACCATTCTGAAGACAATGACACTCATCGCCGCGCTCTGCGTGGCGGCCCCGATGTTTGTTTCGGGCGCGGACGCCCCGGAAGGCAAGCACGGACGTGGAAAGGGCGCTATCGCCGGCAAGCTGGATGAAGCCCTAGGCAAACTCGACCTCACAGCCGACCAGAAGACCAAGATTGATGCGGCGAAGGCCAAACTCGGCGAATACATGAAGGCTCACGCTGAGGAACTGAAAGTCGCCCGCGAGGCTACTGACCCGGAGAAGAAGCGCGAAGCCTTCAAGGGCGCGATGGAGCAAATGAAGCAAACGCGGGATGAAATCCGCTCTGTTCTCACCGACGAGCAGCAGAAGAAGTTTGACGAGCTTATGCCAGCCCGCCACGGCAAGGGCCACGGTAAAGCCGGCGGCAACAAGTAGCGCTGTCGCGTTCGCGAAAGCCGTTCTCCGCGCTACACAGCGGGAGGATGAGAACATCGGCGCACGCAATGTTCACCTCGTGGTGAGCGTTGCGTGCGCCGTGTTGTTACGTTACGCGCGTGTTTGTTTCTCCCCGCTATTCGTTGTCCGGATTTACTCGATCGTCACTTTCGCGTCCTCAATGATCAATCCGTATTTGTAGCCGCTGCCGAAGTCCCGGTCGGTTGAGACAGTGCCGGTGACGAGAATCGTGTCGCCGACTTTGGTTTCGGACGCAGTGGTCACGGTCAAGTCGTTGCTGCCGGCGCTTCCTGTCCCGTCCTGAATGTGCAGCCAGTTCTTGCCCAGAATGTTGGCGTTGTATTTGACCACTTTGCCCCGGACTTTCACCGGCTTGCCGCTGAGTTCCACCCTGCTTGCGTGGATCTCCGCAATGCTCTTGCCGCCTTCGGCTTTCTTGATGCCGGAGAAATCCAGCGCCGGCTTGGCCCCACCGTCCGCAATGGGTGGATGGTTTTTGGGGAGTTCGGCGGATCCGCCTCCATGGGCGGGCGTCTTTCCGTTCACCTTCACATTGCCGGTGAAATAGACGACCTCGAAATCTCGATTCAACGTCTTGCTGTGGAACTTCGGCATCGGTGCCGCGTTGGCAATGGCGACGGAATCGCCGGCCTTGACCGCAAACTGCGGAGCGGCCGCCCACAGCTTCGTGGTGCCGGTGTCCAGCAGCACATAGGTGTAGTTGGCGGCATTCATGGTTTCGACCACCTTGCCGGAGTAGCTGCCGGCGGAAGGCGGTTGCGTCTGGCACATGGCTCCGGGCGCGCTGAGGGCAAGGCAAGCGATCAAGAGGATGTATTTCATGGTGTGTGTTGCGGAACAGCGGACCGGCAGTTGATGAGTATTACAGTGCATGTTGAGCCATTCTACTACTACTGGACGCGGGCGAGGTCAAACACGGGAGACTGCAAAGGCAAAAAGGACCTTTTCTTCCGGGCAGGCTCGGCGTTGTCGGGCTTGCCGAAGATCGCGGAGACCGGTTTGCCGTCCACGTCCGCCGGGATGGCAACGCCGAGGAAATTCAGCGCGGTGGCGAACACATCCACGACGCGCACGGCCAGTTTCGGTTCGAGAGTGAGATCGTAGTTCGTGCGCACGCCCGGCCCAACGGCGATCCACGGGATGTAATGGCTGAACGGAACCTTCGCGCCGTGCGACCGGCCGGAGCCGCCGTGGTCGGCGGTCACGATCAACAACGTCTTGTCGCTCAGACCCAGTTCGCGCAACGCCGCCACGATGATGCCGACGCCCTGGTCGGCTCTGTCGGCGACCGCGACCTGCGCCGGGCTGCCCCAGCCGGCGGCGTGGCCGACGGAGTCGGGATCGGGGAAATGCACAAACAAAACGCTGGGGCGATGCTGGCGCAGAATCTCGGCGGCGCGGGCGGAAACGGTAAGTGCGTCGGGTTTGGCTTTCCCTTCCGGTGCGTTCAACCAGTCCACCATGCCCGGTTTGGCCATGATGGCGAGCTTGCGTTTGCCGACCACCATTGCGTTGCTGTAGCCGGCCTTCTTGGTCAGGTCAAAAAGCGTCGGCACCGCGAGCATGCTTGGGTTTACATCGCGATCGTCGTTCCACAGCACCTGATGTTTGGAGGGCGGGACGCCCGTGAGCATGCTGACGTGCGTCGGCAAGGTGATGGCGAGGTCGGTGGACTCGGCCCAGAACGTGAACGAGCCGTGCTCCGTCAGCGCGCGGATGTTCGGCGCTTTGGCGCGCAGGAGCACGTCGGGTCTCATGCCGTCAATGCTGATGATCACGACATGTTTGTCGGAAGGAGGGGCGGCGGTTTGCCGGATGGCTTGCTGGCCAAAAACCGGGCTGGTGGCGATAAAGAAAGCTAGAATGAAAATGAAGGACGGGACTCTTGCCACGGTTCGTGCGGTCATCAGCCAGATTCTCCTGTTGGTCATGTTCGACACGGCTCTTTTCTACTACGTCCGGCGGCCAATGCAAGCGGGTGTTGACCCGCTCGGAGGCGTCCGTTAGCGTCTCCGTCCGTGACGATAAATGCCAACTGCGTTAGAGATTTGCTGAAGCCATGAGCCACATCGCCTCCAGTATGACCGATGGCGTGTGCATTCTCCGCCTCAACGCCCCGCCTGTAAACACTCTCAGCATCGAGCTGCTGGGCGATTTGCGCGTGGTGGTGCGCCAAGCAAATACAGACCTCCGCGTGCGCAGCATCGTCATTACCGGCACGCCGGAACACTTCAGCGCCGGGGCCGACGTGGCGATGTTCCGCGACATCAAAACTGCCGAAGACGCCGTGCGCATCTCGCGCGTCTTTCAGGAGGCTTTTCAGGAAATCGAGGACTCCGCCAAGCCCGTCACGGCGGCGGTCGCGGGGAAGATGATGGGCGGCGCACTGGAACTGGCGATGGCGTGCCACTACCGCGTCTGTGCGCGCGGCACGGTGTTCAGCATGCCGGAGGTCAATCTCGGCATCAACCCCGGCGCGGGCGGGACTCAACGTCTGCCGCGGCTCATCGGCGTCGAGGCGGCGCTGAAAATGCTGCTGACCGGCCAGCCGATCAATGCTGCCGAGGCGTTGAAACTTGGCTTGGTGGACGCGGTGTGCGCCGCGACGGATTTGACGAAACCGGTGCAAGCTTCCGGCGGCGCGCCGCGAAAGACCCGCGAGCGATCCTTTCCCAGCGCGTCGTTTACTGAGGCAGAGAAACTCGCCGCGCGTTCCCGTCCTGAACTCATTGCTCCTTCTGTCATCCTCGAATGCGTCCGCCAAGGCGTCGTGGCGTCCTTCGACGCCGGTTTGAGGGCGGAGCAGGAAGGTTTCGCACGCTGCATGGACACGCTGGCCACGCGCAACAAGATCCACGTCTTCTTCGCGACACGCGAGACGGGCAAGGCTCCCGACCTTGCCAACGCCCCTTCACGCGCCGTGGCGCGCGTCGCTGTCATCGGCATGGGCTCGATGGGCACGGGCATCGCGCAGGCCGTCTTGCAGGCGGGATTGCCCGTGACCGCCCTCGACGAAAACGCAGCGGCCCTGCAAAAAGGCCAGCAGCGCATCTGCGAATCCCTCCAAAAGCGCGCCGCGCAGGGCAAGCTCCCGCCCGAGCGGCTCGCGGCGATGTTAGGGGCGCTCACCGCCACCAGCGACTGGAGCGCGATCAGCGAGGCGGATCTCGTGATTGAGGCGGTGTTCGAGGAGATCGCCGTCAAACACGCCGTTCTGGCCAACATCGAGCGCGCCGTCTCCGACACAGCCATCATCGCCTCCAACACCTCCACCATCTCCTTCGACACGCTCGCCGAGAGTATGCGCCGTCCGGGGCGATTCGTCGGACTGCATTTCTTCAACCCCGCTCACGCCATGCCGCTGCTGGAGATCATCCGCCATGCCGCCGCTGCGCCGGAGACGGTGGCCACCGCGCTGCGCTTCGCCAAGACCATCCGCAAGACGCCGGTCCTCGTCCGCAACCGCGAGGGCTTCCTCGTCAACCGCATCTTCCTCCCGTATGTCAACGAAGCCTTCCTGCTGCTCGAGGACGGCGCTGAGCCGGAGGCGATTGACCGCGCCATGGTCGCGTTTGGTTTCCCGATGGGGCCTCTGACGCTCATTGACATGGCCGGCAACGACATCCTCGTCCATTGCGATGCCGTGCTGACCCGCGCCTTCCCGTATCACGGCCCGACGCCGCCCATCGTAGCGGAATTGGTCGCGCGGGGAATGTTGGGCCAGAAGAGCGGCGCGGGCGTTTACCTCTACGAGAAGGGCGACCCCAAGCCGCGCCCTAACCCGGCTGCGCAGGAAATCATCGCTGCGGCGCGCCAGCGGGACGGCCGCTCTCCGCGAGCCATCGTGGCCGACGAGATCACCCAGCGGCTCGTCCTGCGGATGGTGGCCGAGGCGCTGCGCGTGATGGAGGAGGGGATCGCCCAACGCGAGAGCGACGTGGATGCCGCGATGGTGCTCGGCACCGGCTTTCCCGACTGGCGCGGCGGTGTGCTTAAATACGCGCGCGACATTGGGTTGGAGAATGTATTCACTGACTTGGAATTGTTGAGAAAACAACTTGGCGAACGCTTCGCCCCGTGCAAGATGTTGGGAGAATTGAAAGGAACATAAATGACGACACAAGCTCCAGCGGCCCCGGTGGCTGAACGTAAAGACATTCAGACGACGAAGATGATGAGGACCGTGATGGGTAACTACTTCGCGGAACTCGAAAACGGCCCCAAGCAGGGCAAGAAGACGGCCTGGTGCACCAGCGTCGGCCCGGCGGAACTCCTCCGTGCGCTCGGCTACAACGTTTATTTTCCCGAAAACCACGGCGCGATGCTCGGCGCGACGCGCATGGCCACGGACGTTATCCCGCTCGCCAACGCCCGCGGTTTCTCGCCGGACATCTGTTCCTATCTCACCAGCGACATTGGCGCGTATCTGAAGAATGACACACCGCTGAAGAAGGTGGGCATGTCGGGCATGCCGAAGGCTGACGTGCTGGTGTTCAACACCAACCAGTGCCGTGACGTGAAGGACTGGTTCCAGTTTTACGCGCGCGAGTGGAACGTGCCGTGTATTGGCATCCACACGCCGCGTTCGCTCGGCGATCTCGACGAGCCGATCATCGAGGATGTCGCCCGCCAGACGGAGGCGCTCGTGCCGACGCTGGAGAAGGTCGCCGGCCAGAAGCTCGACATGGGCAAGTTCAAGGAAATCGTCAGCCTCTCGCGGCGTTGCACGGACCTCTGGAAGGGGGTGCTCGAAGCCGCCGCCGCCGTGCCCGCGCCGATCACGTTCTTCGATGGCACCATCCAGATGGGACCAGCAGTCGTGTTGCGCGGCACGCAGAGCGCGATCCAGTACTACGAGGCGCTGGTGGCCGAGTTGAAGCAGCGCGTGGCCGAGGGTGTTGCCGCAGTGCCGGGCGAGCAGTTCCGCATCTACTGGGACGGCATGCCAGTCTGGGGCAAACTGCGCGATCTCTCGACGCAGTTCGTGAATCTGAAGACCGCGGTCGTCGCGTCCACGTATTGCAACTCCTGGATCTTCGAGGACCTCGACCCGGCGGATCCTTTCCGGAGCATGGCGCGTGCTTATTGTCGCTTGTTCATCTGCCGCAGCGAAGACGCGAAGGAAGCCTACATGGAGCAGATGGCCCGCAAGTATAAGGTGAACGGTATCATCTACCACGACTCCAAGACTTGCCCGAACAACTCGAACAACCGTTACCAGATGCCGGAGCGTCTCGACGCCAAGCTCGGCATCCCGCACCTGGTCATTCACGGTGATCTCAACGACCTGCGCCTCTACTCCGAGGAGCAGGCCAAGACGAACATCCAGGCGTTCGTGGAAGGCTTCGCCCAGAAATAGCGTGGGCCGGCATCATTCGTCATGCGTTACTTCTGCGGCATAGACATCGGGGCTTCCTCGGCGAAGCTCGCGATTGTTGACGAGACCGGGAAGGTCGTCGGCCGCGGCCTGCGCCGTTCCGGCGTGGACTACGCCGCCGTCTCCGAACAAATCCTTGCGGATGCGCTGGCTGCCGCGAAGCTCCGCCGCGAGGACATCGCGCGCTCCGTCGCCACCGGTTACGGCCGGGACAACGTGCCATGGGCACACGAGACGATGACCGAGATCACCTGCCACGCCAAGGGCGCATGGCATCACTTCCAGCGCAAGATTACGGTCATAGATATCGGCGCGCAGGACAGCAAGGTGATCCACATCGACGAGAAGGGAAAGCGCGTCGGCTTCAAGATGAACCGCAAGTGTGCCGCTGGCACCGGCGCGTTCTTGGAGGAGATCGCGCTGCGGCTGGCGTTGAACGTCGAGGCCCTGAACGGGTTGGCCGAGCAGTCGAAGAAGGAAGTCACGCTCGGCAGTTTCTGCACCGTCTTTGCCGCTACGGAGATTCTCTCCAAGATTCGCGCCGGCGAGAAGGTTGAAGACATCATTCGAGGCGCGTTCCACTCTGTGGTGAAACGGCTTCAAGAGATGGACGCGGCGCACGGCGACCTCGTGATGACCGGCGGCGTCGCCGCCCACAACCCGTGCCTCGTGCGAATGTTTAGCGAAGCCTACGGCCGTCCCGTCCACGTCCCGCCCGACCCGCAGCTCACCGGCGCATTCGGCGGGGCGCTGCTGGCGATGGAACACACTCGAACCGCCAAATCATGAAAACATCTGCCTTGTTCTCGCGTCGCACGTTTCTCAAATCCGCCGCAACCGTTCTCGTCTTCAGTCGCCCGGCGTTGCTGCGCGCGGCTCCTTCCAAGGCCCCGGCGGGCGCGTTCCGTTTCGCCCAGATCGCTTGCGGCGGCAAAGGCGCTGGTGACATGGCCAGCATGCTCAAAGGCGGCGCCAAGCTAGTGGCCATGTGTGACGTGGACCCGGCTCGTGCGGCCAAGGCATATCAGGAGCATCCCGATGTGCCGAAGTTCACCGACTACCGCAAGATGCTCGACAAGTTCGAGAAGGAGATTGACGGCGTGGTTGTCTCGACGCCCGATCACACCCACGCGGTGGCAGCGTTGGACGCGATGCGGCGCGGCAAGCACGTCTATGTGCAGAAGCCGCTCGCGCGAACGTTTCAGGAGTGCCAGGTCCTGCTCGACGCCGCCAAGAAGTATCGCGTGGTTACACAAATGGGCAACCAAGGCCACGCGGGCGCGGGATTGCTCCTCTGGGAGCAGATGATGAAGAAAGGCGCGTTCGGCGAAATCCAGCGCGTGCATGTTTGGTCAAACCGTCCAATCTGGCCACAGGGCATGACGGAAATGGCGGCGGCCGAGCCGGTGCCTGCGGGTTTGGATTGGGAGAACTGGCTTGGGCCTGCGCCGATGTGGCCGTTCTCCACGGCGTATGTTCCATTCAAATGGAGAGGCTGGTGGGATTTTGGCACCGGCGCACTGGGCGACATGGCCTGCCACAACATGGACCCGGCGTTTTGGATTCTGAAACTCGGTTTGCCCGACAGCGTCAAGGCCGAAGTCTCCGCGCCGGCCGGAATCGCTTATCCGGAGTGGTCCGTCATTGATTACACTTTCCCGCGCTCGAAGCTCTGCCCGAAGGGCCTCAAGATGACCTGGCACGACGGCAAGAAGCTGCCGCCAAATCCCGAGGGGAGCAATCCAAACCTCCAGCTTGGCACCAACGGCTGCATGATCATCGGCTCCAAGATGACGGCCATCGGAGGTTCCCATGCGGGGCCGCCGATTCCGATGGCGTTGACCGGCCAAACCTACGGTCCCGCCGTGAAGGAAGCGGAAACCCACTGGCGAGACGAGATGAAGAAACTGGAGGGCTGCGATCACTACCATCAGTGGTTGAGGGCTGCCGAGGCTCGCGACACGACCAAGACCGGCAGCAGGTTCCAATACTCCGTCCCAATGACGCAAGCCATCCTGCTCGGCTGCATCGCGCTGCGGTTTCCAGGGCAAGAGCTTCGCTGGAACCACTCCAGGCGGAAGTTCAGCAACTTCCCGGAAGCGAATCGCTGGCTCAACTTTACTCCGCGCGCCGGCTACGACCTCAGCTTCTGACAATTCTGGATGCGGTCCCAAACACGAGAAACATCATGATCATTACCAATCCACCCATTGCCATCACCGACAACCTGCTGTTGCTCGGCACCACTGACTACCCAATCTATCTCGTGTATGAAGGCGGCGATGCCGCGGTGGTCGAAGGCGGCGTCGGAGCTTGCGGCCCGGTGCTGGAGCAGCAACTCGCGAAGTTCGGCGTCGGCCGCGAGATGGTGAAGCAGATTGTCGTCACGCACGGTCATCCCGACCATGTCATGGCCGTGCCGGCGTTCCGGCGGATGTTTCCCGGCGCGCACGTGCTCGCGTCGCAGATCGCCGCGGCGACAATGGCCAATGAGAAGGCGATCGGCTTCTTCACCAAGATTGACGGCGCGCTGACCACATGGTTGCTGGACAAAGGTGCGATCACCGAGAGCCAGAAGCCGCAGGCTTTGGCGGAACTGAAGATCGGCGTGGATCGCATCTTGAAGGAAGGCGACACAGTGGCCGTTGGCGGGCTGAAGTTCAACGTCATCGCCACGCCAGGCCATAGCGATTGCAGCCTCAGCTTATTCGAGCCAGCGCAAGAGATTGCCATTGTCGCCGACGTGACTGGCTTCTACATGCCGGCCACAAAGACATGGTGGCCGATGTATTTCAGCGACTATGGCGCTTGCGTGAATTCCATCCGCCGCCTTGCTGCGCTCAACGCCGAGGTCGTCTGCTTGAGCCACAACGCCGTCATTACGGGCGCTGACGAGGTGAAGAAGTATTTCGAGGGCGCGATTGCCTCCACCGAGGCTTACCACAAGCGGATCGTGGACGCCGTCAAAGGCGGCAAAGACCCGCGCGCGCTGGCGGGCGAACTAGGCATCGAAATCCATGCCGTGACCGGTTCGTTACCGGTGGACTTCTTCCAGAAGAACTGCAGCCTGCTCGTGAAGAACTCTCTGAAGCACGAAGGCATTGCAGTGGAGAAATGACATGACACACTCCCGCATTCTCGGCACTGGCCACTATCTGCCGCCGAAGGTCACCACCAATGCCGACCTCGAGAAGGTGATGGACACCACCGACGCGTTCATCGTTGAACGCACCGGCATCCGTAGCCGCTTCCACGCCGAAGCTGGCGTCAGCGCCTCCGACCTCGGCGCGCTCGCCGCGCAGGCCGCCGTGGCCGATGCGGGATTGAAAATGAGCGATATTGACCTGCTCATCATGAATACCATCACGCCTGACCACGCCGATCCGGGTTGCGTCTGCTTCCTCGGCGCGAAGCTCGGCCTCGTCGGCGTCGCCGCGTTCGACATCCGCCAGCAATGCACCGGCCTGCTCTACGGCATGGCGATGGCTGACGCGTTCATCAAGAGCGGCAAGTTCCGCCACCCGCTCATCGTCTGCTCCGAGGTTCTCTCCAAGCGCATTGATTGCTCCAACGACGGCCGCAACATCGCCATCCTGTTCGGCGACGGCGCGGGCGCGGTCGTGATGGGGCCGTGCGACGACGACAAGCGCGGCGTCCTCTGGACCGGCATCCACGCCGACGGCCGCGGCGCGAAGGCGCTCTACACCGCCGCGCCCGGGAGCGCGCTCGGTCGCATGGATCACATCACCAAGGAAGACATTGACGCCGGCCGCGTCCACTTCCGCATGGACGGCAAGGCCGTCTTCGAGAACGGCGTCGCCGGCATGACCGGCGCGGCGTTCGAGGCGCTGGAAGCCACCGGCCTCAAGCTGAGCGACGTGGACGTCCTCATCCCGCACCAGGCCAACCTTCGCATGTTGGAAACCGTCGTTCAAAAGACCGGCATTGCGAAGGAGAAGGTGTTCATCAACGTCGAGGACCACGGCAACATCGCCTCCGCCTGCCTGCCCATCGCGCTCGACGAGGCCCGCAAGCAGGGCATGGTCACCGACGGCAAACTCGTCCTGCTCGTCGGCTTCGGCTCCGGCTTCGTCTGGGGCTCCGCGCTGGTGAGGATGTAGCGACGGACTGGAATCACGGAGCACACGGAAAATGAACATGGAAGACGCGAAGTTCGGCAGTGTTTCCTTCGCGCCTTCGCGCCTTCGCGTCTTCCCTGTTTATTCTCTCCTGTCCTTTTCCGCTTCCGTGTGTTCAGTGTGTTCCGTGGTTTTCCTCCAATGAACGCCATCGAGAACATCACCACGCTGCGCGTCCGCTACAGCGAGACGGACCAGATGGGCGGCTTCTACAACTCCCGCGTCCTCGAGTGGTTCGAGTGCGGGCGCACGGAGATGACGCGCAAGCTCGGCGTGCCTTACTCCGAGATGGAAACGCGCGGCCTGTTCCTGCCGCTGGTGGAGACGCACATCGAGTTCGTCGGTCGCGCGCGCTACGACGACGAACTGCGCATGACCACCCGCGTGGCCATGTTCGGACGGGCGCGCGTGCGGTTCGAACACGAGATCGTCCACGCGGCCAACGGCGCGGCCGTGGCGCGCGGCTACACCCTCCACGCCTGCCTCGGTCCCGACGGCAAACTCATCCGCCCGCCCGCGTGGTTTGTGGCGCTGTTGGGGCATCTTTAGCAGAAGGTTTTGTTTGGAAAGTGTTCTTGCCGGCGGTTGTGGTTTTTTCGTATAAACTGCAAATCAATGCGTCCGCGCGCGATTGCCGGAATCCAACGGCGTTGAGTGCGATTGGCGTGGCATCGAAGTGAAGTTGGCGGCAGTGTATGGACGTCCTCGTTCAAAGGAAGGATCGCTGGCGAAATGGATAAACTGTATTTCCTTACGGGGCCTCTCCAAGGAGCAACTGCGGAGTTGATTGGAGATGAGATTAGTGTGGGCCGGGCTTTGGACAACGACATTTGCATTGATGACGAATCCCTGTCGGGCCACCACGCTGTCATTACCCGCCAGAACAAAGAATGCGTTCTGCGCGACCTTCAATCCGCCAAGGGCACGACAGTTCGCGGGAACAAGATCATCATGGTCACCCTTGAAGACAGCGATAGAATCGCCTTCGGCTCCGTGGAGGCGGAGTTCACAACCACCGAGGTGAAAGTGCGTATGCCAAAGACCACAGTCATGGCCTCGCCGCCGCGTGTGATAGCCGTGCCGCAACCCGGAGTCTTCAGCACGAGTTCCGCGGAACCGTCCTTCGCAGCCGCCATTCGCAAACTCATGCCCCTGATCTTGCTGCTGGCGCTACCCGCAGGAGGTTGGTTCGCATACCAGACGTTCTACCGAGAGGACTCATCCAGTAACGTAGCCTCGTCCGGTGATCGTCAGGCGACTCCTTTGACGGCATCATCCAACGCGCCTGTTGCACAACCGGCTCCGCCCAGCATGCCACAACCGCCTCCACCTGTTGCAGCACAGCCTCCGCCATCTCACGCTTCCTCCGGACCGCAATTAACGGTAACTCAACCGGACACGCCAGCGTCCGCCGCACAGCCAATTCCGCCCACCACGCCGCAGCCGACACCGCCCGCCGCGGCACAACCTCCACCAACACCCGATCCCGCTGGACTGCAAGCAACGGCAACACAACCCGTAATGCCAGCGTCCGCCGCACAACCGGCTCCACCCGGCACACTGCAACCGCCTTCGCCCGCCACGGCACAACCTCCGCCCGCATCCCCGCCGGTAACGGTAACCCAACCGAGAGCGCCAGCGCCCGCCACGCAACCGGCTCCGCCCAACCTAGCCCAGCCGGCTGTAGCCGCTGTAGATATTCGACAACTGAAACCGACGGATTGGATTCAAGGACTTCCCGAGTCTGCGCAAACTCAGTATCTCGATATCCAAGCCTCTCTCCGTGGAGACGAACGCGTAGAAGCCATCCGCTCCTGGATAGCCGCATGGAGAAGGCAGTTACGCGACCCGAATCTTACCCTCGTGGAATTGGATTACATCAACAAGTTCATAGAGAATCGTGATGCGTCGGTTTATGGAACAGCCACGGCTACTAATACGCGCCAAGACGCCAGCGTCGAGGCCGCGCTGAGGGCAAGACTTACGGCTTTGGATTCGTTCGAAGGTATGTTGCGGGCAATGCGGGTGCGCGGCGTAAGGCATGCGGTTCTGTTTGAGATGATTGGCGAATGCAAAGACAAGATCGCCAAGGAACGTGCTGCTGTGCTTGAAAGACTTTCGCGCCGCAATACTTCTGCCGGATCAGCTCGTAAACGTTGAGGCAATCCTGACCAACGGGTTCATCGGCGTGGTTGTGGCAGGCGCTGCAGACCATCCACTCACTGACGCGTCGCAAGAGGCATTCCAACAACGATTGTCGTTGGGGGCACTCTAACTTTTGGTGTCGCTGTGCAGACGCTGTTATACGCGTGGCGCAACAAACCAGACGTTCGCGTTCCGGCAATTGCTACTTTTTCCACCGCGCGAGCAACTCATAGAGCACGATGCTGGCGGTCATGGCGACGTTGAGGCTGTTGGTGATGCCACGCACGGGGAGGACGGCGACGTGGTCCGCCTGCTCCAGCAACGCGTCGCGCACGCCGTCGCGTTCGTGGCCGAAGATGGCGATAAGCGGGAAACGGTAGGGCACTTCGCGGTAGGGGATGCTGCCGTCGCATTGCTCGAAGACGACGAGTTGATGGCCGGCGCGGCGCAGTTCGGCGATGCGGGGCAGGGGATCGTCGTGCTTTTCCCACGGCACGGTCTGGAGGCTGCCGCCGACCGCGGTCTTGCCGATCTGTTGCGCGGCGTGGATGGTCTGGGTGGGCGTGCCGGTGATGCCGCTGAGGATGAGCCGCTCGATGTTGGCGCAGTCGCAGACGCGGAAGATGAGGCCGACGTTTTGGAGGGAGCGGACGTTATCCAAGACGATGGTGACGGGCATGCGCGTCGCGTCCTGGGCGGCGCGGTCGGGACGGCTGGCGACCAGTTCGGCGGTGGTGTGGCGGCGGCGCGGTGTTTTCATATCAACGGCATTTCGTTCAAGCTCTGTAGCGGCGGTCTATGACCGCCGATCGGTAGCCCGCGACTCCGTCGCGGGACATCGTAATCATTCCCGCCACGGAGTGGCGGGCTACGAAGGTTGGCGTGTCCCAAAAGGGCCGGCGGTCATCGGTGCCGCTACAGCAATGTCTTCAATCGTTCCGGAAAGTTCGTGATGATGCCGTCCACGCCGGCGGCAATCAAGGCGCGTTGTTGTCTGGGGGAGTCCGCGGTCCATGCGAACACGCGGAGGCCGGCGGCGTGAACGGCGCGCACGAGGCGGGGCGTGCAGAGCGTGCGGCGCGGCGCGAGCGTGGTGGCGCGCAGTTCGCGGCCGAGGGCGATGAAGCTGGCGAGGTCCGGCACACTGGCGTCGAAGCGGCTCAGCAGGAACGCAAGCTCGATGTCGGGCCGGAGGCTCGCAATGGGGCGGAGGTGTTCGGGATGGAACGAGAAGACGATGACTTCGCGCTGCATCTTCTCGGCAAGGATGGCGTCAAGGACGCTGGAGGGACCGGCGGATTTGATCTCGACGAGCAAACGCGCCTTGCCGCGGACGAGTCGGCAGAGTTCGCGCAACGTCGGCACGCCAAGCCGGCGGAGTTCGGCGGCGGTGTGTGCTTTGACGCAGCCGCTGCCGGTCGTGGTGCGGTCGAGCGTCTCGTCGTGGATGACAACGGGTTCGTTGTCGGCGCTGAGATGAACGTCGCACTCGACCATGTCGGCGCCGATGGCCAGCGCGCGCTCGAAGGCAGGCAGTTTGTTCTCCAGCTCCGGCCGGCCATCGTTGGCACCGCGATGGGCGATGACCAGCGGGGGCTTTGGGGCCTTGGAGGAGGAGAGGCTCATGGCATGGTGGCTCAGCCGTTCACCGCTTCCCTGGCCAGTTGGCGCATCAATGCCAGGAACATCGGATGCTGGCCGATGACCGGCAGTAGTGTGACTTCGAACGCCGGGAACTGCTTCTTGATCGCGGCCAGTTGACCGGGGATGTCCGTGTTGAAGTGGGCGCCTTGCGCCATGAACAACGGCAGCACGCGGCAGCGCGTGGCGCCGGCGCTGGCCAGTTGGCGGACGGTGTCGAGCAACGTCGGCGTGACGGATTCCATGTAGCAGAGCAGCACGTTGTCGACACCTACGTCTTTGCGGAGGTCGTCGGCCAACTGCTCAAACGGCGCGCGCCACTCCTTGTATTTGCTGCCGTGCGCGAGCAGGACGAGGGGAGTTGATTGTTTGGTTGTCATGTTGTTTGGGAGCGGATGCTGTGTGTGAACTCGGCGTGAGGCGCTGGCGCAGCGCCTGAAGCAACGAGGGCATGTCGTGAAAAGTGTTTGCGGAGAGTTGCGGTGGGCGTTCCACGACGATGAATAGGCACTGCTCGGCGCGCGCCGCTTCCAGTTTTGCCGGGACGCCACCGGCCTCGCCGCTGTCCTTGGTGACGAGCACGCCGATGTTGAACTGCCGGATGAGTCGGCGGTTCTCCTCCACGCTGAATGGTCCACGTCCCGTGACGATCCGGTCATCGGGCAGGCCGGCGTCGCGACAGAGTTGGATGGAGTCAGCGTGCGAGAGGACACGCGCCACGAGCGGGATGCCGGCGTGAGCGGCGGCCTGCGCATAAACGGCGACGTTCTTCGAGCCGACCGTCAGCAGTATTGGGCGGCCCGGTTCACAGGCCAGTCGCGCCGCCTCTTGATGCGTGGCCGCGAGTCGGACGCCGTCATCTTCACCGGCGGTGCCGGGCCTGACGAATGTGAGGTAGGGGACCTTGGTTTGTTCAGCAACGCGCTCCGCCGTGGCACGCACGTTCGTCGCATAAGGATGCGTGGCGTCCACGATGGCGCGGACGGCGCGCTTCCGGACAAGCGCGGTCATCTCAGCTTCCGTCAGCCGCCCGCCACGGTGGAAGATTTGCGGACGGTCGCCGACAAACAGCGGCACATCGGTGGCGGTGGAAACCAGCACCTCGTAACCGGCGTCAGCCAAGGCTTCCGCCAGAGGAGCAGTCTCGCTGGTGCCGCCGAGGAGCAGAATCATACGGCGTAGCCTCGCGGCGTCACGAACCAGCCATTCAGGTTCTTGGAGGACCGGTTACCGATGATGACGATGCTCTTCATCGTGATCTCCAGTTCGAAGAAGTGATCGAGGTCGGTGAGAACGATGTGTTCGTCTTCCGATCCGACTGCCGAGGCCACGCCGACGGGCGTCGTGCCGGGGCGATGTTGGCGAAGGATGGCGGCGACCTCTTCAATCTGTGTGACACGCTTGGTGCTCTTGGGATTGTAGAGTGCGACGACCAGATCGGCGGAGGCCACGGCTTCAATACGCTGGCGGATGGTCTCCCACGGCACGAGCAGGTCGCTGAGGCTGATGCACGCGTAGTCGAGCATCAACGGCGCGCCGAACCTCGCGGCGGCGGCGCTTGCAGCGGTGACACCGGGGATGATCTCAATCGGCGCCTTGATTCCTTCGGCGGCGGCCATCTCAATGGCAAGGCCGGCCATGCCATAGATGCCCGCGTCGCCGGACGACACGAAGGAGACGACCGCGCCATCGCGGGCGCGTTCCAGCGCGAGCTTGCAGCGCACCGTTTCTTGCGTCATGCCGGAGGAAAGCAGTTCCTTGCCGGCAGTCAGGTCGCGGATGTGATCGAGATAAAGGCGGTAGCCGACGATGACGCTGCTCGCGGCGATGGCCGCCTCAGCGCGGTGCGTGCGGTCCTGGACGCTGCCGGGGCCGATGCCGACTACAAACAGTTTTCCCGTGCGACCGCCACCGTCACTCCGTGCAGGATGGTTTTGGGTAGTATTAATTGGGTTCTCCTTCCAGCCAGCAACGCGGCAGGCTCAGCCACGGCTGGCAGATTGACTTTGTTCTTCACGAACTTGGATCGTTGGAACTTGCGCGGCGTCGCGCGGATTTCGTCGGATGCGATGAAACGCAGGCTCATGCCGAGGCGTGCGGCAGCTTCGATCAAACCTTTCTCTTTCGCCTTGATGTCCGCCGACGCGAGCAGTCGCACCTGCTCTGGTGTGGCGCGAACCTTGCGCAGCGCCTCGCGCACGGTTGCGACGATCTGATCACTTGCCGCGCCGCGCCGGCAACCGACGCCAACAATCAGGTTCTTGACCGCCTCAGTGGTCGTGGTAACGACCGGCTCCGCGCCGAGAATGTTCGCAACCCGGAGCGCAAGCGCGTTCGCACCACCTTCATGGCCGCTGAGCAGGCTGATGGCGTAGCGCGCGCCCACATCCAGAACAACGACAGCAGGATCGGTTAGCTTGTGCTGGATCAACGGCGCGATAGACCGCACGACCACGCCGGTCGGGCAGACATAGACCAAACCGTCGTAGCGCCGAAATATCTTCCGGCTGAGCGCAACGACGGCATCGAAGCGTTTGGCTCTTGCCCGCCGCGGCAGGGCATTGTGCAGATAGAGGTCGGCCTCCGGCATCTCGCGGGCCAGTCTCGCGGCAACGCGCGCGCCTTCGGCAGAGAACGTGATTATCGCCAGCTTCATTTCCGCGTTCCCTTCCGGCATCCATGCGTGAAGGCCGCGTCGTAGAGCTTCGAGACGGGAATGTCGCGGCTCAGAGCGCGGCCAACAATGATCATGGCTGTCTTTCGGATGTTCTGCTTCGCCATCTTCGCGGCGATGTCCGCCAGCGTGGCGCGGATGATTTTCTGGTCGGGCCACGAAGCGCGATAGACGACGGCAATCGGGCAATCGCGGCCGTAGTGTTTCGCGAGCGTCCGAGCGATGTCGTCCATCTTCGCTATCGAGAGAAAGAGACAGAGCGTCGCGTGCGTCCGCGCGAGACGGTCGAGTTCCTGTTCGCCCGGCAGCGGCGTCCGGCCAGAGGTGCGGGTCAGAATGATGGTCTGCGAGATCTCCGGCGCGGTCAGTTCCGTCTTCAACGCGGCGGCGGCGGCTTGGAACGAGCTGACACCTGGCACGACTTCGTAGTCGATGCCGAGTTTGTCGAGTTCGTTCATCTGCTCGCGAATCGCGCCGTAGATGGACGGGTCGCCGGAATGAAGCCGGACGACGTTGACGTTTCGCTTCTTCGCCTCGCGACACAGTTCGATGATTTGTGGCAACGCCAGCGCGGCGGAGTCGTGCTTTTCCGCCTTCGCTGGCAACAGCGCCAGCACGCGCGTGCTGACGAGCGAGCCGGCGTAGATACAGCAACGGCAACTCTTGAGCAGCCGCGCGGCCTTGACGGTCAGCAGTTCCGGATCGCCGGGACCGGCTCCAACGAAAATCACTTTCATCGCGCTCTCCTCTCGGCCGCATGGACCAGAATGATGGAGAGATAGCCAGCCTTCGCGTCAGCCTGCTTGAGCTTCCGCAGGTCAGTTTCGATCTGCTGGGCTTCCTGTCCGGCGCGCGCGACAAACACCGCGTGCTCAATCAGACCGGTCTCTTCGAGGAGCCTGAGAATGTCCTGCAACCGATCGCCGATTTTCATGAGCACCACCGTTCCACCGGTTTCGATGGCGCGACGCACGGGTTCCAGATCGTCGGCGGTCGGCACGATGGTGACGGGTTGTTTGCCTTCGCCGATGGGGAACTGCGTCAGCGCCGCCACGGCGCAGAACGCGGTGATGCCGGGAACGGTGACGGCGTTCACGTCGGGCAGTTGGCGTTTCAATTCGCGCAGGAGATAGATGTAGGTCGAGTAGAGCAGGGGATCGCCCAGCGTGAGAAAGCAGGCATCCTCGCCACCGTTCAGCACGGATGCGATTTGCGCGGCAGCTTCGGCCCAATGGCGCGACAGTTCCTCGCGGTCGGTGAGCATAGGGAAGAGAAGTTCGTGGACCTTGGCGTCTTTGCCAAGATGTCGCTTGGCAATCTCCAACGCCACACTGTCGGCGCTCATCTTGGCCTTGGGAACGAAAACGTGGCGGCAGCGGGCGAGGACGGCGGCGGCCTTGAGCGTCAGCAACTCCGGGTCGCCGGGGCCGACGCCGATGCCGTAGAAGGTTCCGGTGGGCATCACAGCACCTCCTTGTGGAGTATAAGCACGATGGAGCGGCTTGCGAGTTTCATGGTTTGCAGTTCGGATGGGTTGACTTTGCGAACGCTTTCGGTAGGCAGCGTCAGGTTCTCGCAGACGAAAATCTGATGGCTCGCCGCTAATGACGCGGCCAGCGAGGCGATCCAAGGTTGCGTCGCGTTGTTGCCGGCGAGGACAGCGATCTTCTTCTCATCCGCCAACGCGGCTGCGGAAACCTCCGGCGTCTTGTCGTGGGCGGTGACAATACGAGCGTCGAGCCAATCGAGGCCGACGCGAGCGAAGGCAACTTGGACGGAACTGACACCGGGGATGACTTTGCACGCATCGCGCCCGAAGCGTTTGATGACTGGCTTCGCCAGACTGCACAGGCCGGGGTCACCGGAAACCAGGACCGCGACCTTCTTGTGGTCGGCACGCGCGGCAATCTGGTTCAGCACGTCCTCGATGTCAGTCCTCACGACGATGCGTTCGGCGCGCAGTGTGGGGAAGGCGTCGAGCAGCAGCGGCGCTCCGACGAGCACTTCGGCGTTCTCGATGGCGGCGCGCGCGGCGGGCGTCAGGTAATCCAACGTGCCCGGCCCGCAGCCGGCGATGATGATCTTGTATTTCATGTCCATGGCTTCAGGTCGCCGTCGTGGCCGAGAATGTTGCCTGTGAGGTTGATTAGCACAACTGCGATTTCGCACTGCTTGGTGAGGCGTTCGGCGATGGTTGAACGAACCTTCGCCGCCAGCGCATCGGCCAGCTTCCGCTGCTCCTCTGTGGACAGGCTCTCAAAGACGCCCTCGACGGTCGTGCTTTCCGGCAGCCGATGCGACAACGCCGCTTCCGCCAGACGCGCCACAATCGGCACGGCGTTGGGCGACTGTGACGAGTGCGTATCCCAGTGGCCTTCGACCAGCTTCGCTAGCTTGCCGGGATGGCCCAGAACCATGAGGCGCGGGAAATCACGCTCCGCAAACTGCTCCAGCATGAAGCCCCACTGGTTGCTGACTTGGACGATCTGCTCGGCGCTGAGCAGGAAGTTCTTGCGCGCGGCACGCTCGCCGATATTGCCCGGCACGAGCACTGGCGCTCGCACGCCGTTGGCTGCCGCGACATCGAGCGAGCACTTCAGAGCGTCGCGCAACGCTGCTGAACTGAACGGGCGAACGCGACCGGAGGTGCCGATGATGGAGATGCCGCCGACGACACCGAGTCGCGGGTTGAAGGTGCGCGCGGCCAGTTCGCGTCCGCCGGGGACGGAGATGGTGACTCGGACGCCGCGGTTGGTGACTTCGCGGACGGCTTGGCGAATCATCTGGCGCGGGACGGGATTGATGGCTGGTTCGCCGGGCGGCAGCGAGAGGCCGGGCTTCGTGACGATGCCGACACCTTCGCCGGCAGCGAAAAGGATTTCGTTGCCTTCAACGAATGCGACGGTAACAGTGATGCGGGCTTTGTCCGTCACATCCGGGTCGTCGCCAGCGTCTTTGCGAACGCTTGCTTCGCAGCCGTCGCCGATGTTGCGGCAGTTGAGAACTGGGAACGTCGCGCGGCTTTGATCTGGCAGAACGATCTCCACTTCGGCAAGCGCGGTCGAGCGGCAGAGAAGCGTGGCCGCCGCTTTGGCTGCGGCGGCGGCGCAGGTGCCGGTGGTATAGCCCGTTCGCAAACCTGTCATCGCCGTTCCTCCGCAACAGGTTTTACCAGCACTTCATCGGGAATGAGCTTGAGCAGCAGCGTGCGCGCCTCGCCAAGCGTCAGCGGCATATTCTCAACCGGCACGCCATCCAATCGGTTCAGATCATCGAGCAGGTGCGACACGTAAGGTAGCCGCAAGCTGGCTTGGGCAATCAGGTCGCGGTCGCAGAAAATCTCCCGCGCCGGACCTTCGCGCAGCACGCGGCCTCGGCTGAGGAGGTAAATGCGGTCGGCGAAGAGCGGCAGCAGGTCCACCGAATGCGTCGCCAGAATGACGGTGATGCCTTGCTGTCGGTTCAAGCAATGGAGCAGGCGCATGATCATGCTTTCGCCTGCTGGATCGAGTCCCGCGGTCGGCTCGTCAAGAATCAGGATGGATGGTTTCATCGCGAGCACGCCGGCGATGGCGACACGTTTTTGTTCGCCGAAGCTCAGGTGATGAATCGCCCGATCGCGCAGGTGTGCGGCGGCAACAGCTTCGAGCGCGTTGGTGATGCGCTGCTGGACTTCGTTCTCGGTGAGGCCGAGGTTGCGCGGGCCGAACGCCACATCTTCCTCGACTGTTGCACTGAAGACCTGATCGTTCGGATTCTGGAACACGAGGCCAACGGTTTGATAAAGCTCTGCTTGCGGATAGCTGCCGATCTCACGGTCGGCGACGCGCACGATTCCTTTCTGCGGCTTGAGCAGGCGGACGAGCGTCTTGATCAGTGTCGTCTTGCCGGAGCCGTTGGAGGCGAGCATGGCGATGAACTCACCGTAGTTGGCGCGGAAGTTCACGTCCGCCAGCGCCAGCGTTCCCTCCTGATATGCGAAGGAGACGTCCACAGCTTCGATGGCAAGCCCGTCGCGTTTCATGCGGCCCTCCCGATGATGGCGTAGAGCAAGACCAACGCCGCCGCGCCCAGCCCCATGAGCAACCAGTCCTTCGCGCGCATTGCCGGCATCGGCCCGAACGGAATCTGTTGCCGGTAGCCGCGCAGAATCATCGCCTCGTGAGTGTGAATGGCTTGCTCCACCGACCGGATGATCACGGTCCCGCAAACGGTTCCCATCGAGGTGAGCGATCGCTTTACGCCTGCGTAACCCATGCGCAACTGTTGGGCGGCGGTGAGGTCGGCAGTCAGGTCGAGCAACGTGAACGTGTAGCGATACATCAGCATCGCGATCTCCACCCAGCCTTGCGGCACGCGAAACCAGCGCAGCGAATGGAAAATCCGGTGCGCTGGCGTGACGAGGCTCAGCAGCAACACCACACTCACCGCGCCACAGACACGGCTTGCCGTCAGCAGCGCCGTCTGGACGCCTTCGCGGGTTGCGGTGAGTCGCCACGGGCCAAGCGGGATCGTCCAGAGCGGCGTCGCGCCGGCCATGAAGGCTTGCAGGAGCACCAGAATAGTCACGATGCCCATCGGCGCAGCGAGACGCAATGCCACGAGCCGCGCGGGAATCCTTAGTGCGAGGGTTGCTGCCAGACACGACACAAACACCACAACGGGCAATGTTGGGCTGCTGGAGAGAATGACGCACAGGATCGCCGTTGTCGCGACGACCAGCTTCGTCCGTGGATCAACCCGGCTGAGCAGATTGTCGCGGCACGCAAAGAAATCTGAGAACAGGCTAAACATCGGCGCCTTTCGTTCCCGTTTTGTGTTTCGGCGGAAACAGTTCGCGAAAATAGTAGCCACCCACAAACCCGCCGGCGGTTCCTGCGATGAGGAAGACGAACAGCAGGAGGTCGCCTTGATCGGTATTGATCAACGGCTCTCTTGGCGGACGGCCGGCTTCCTTGGCGAATTTCTCCACGACTGTTTCATCCACACCCGACCATTTGGCATCGCGGCGGGCCAGCGCGAAACAGAGCACGCTGACCAGCAGGACCAAAGCGGTGGCGACGGCGGCTTTTCTCACGCGACACCTCCGTGTGATTGTTTGAGCGACGCGATCAAGCCAGGCCGCCGCGTTTCAATGAAGCGGCAAGCAGCGGCTGTGAGAAACCCTTCAAGAATGCCCAGCGGAATCTGTGTCGGACAGAATGCGATGGCAACGGCCAGAAACGTGTGACCGACGGTGGCGTTGCCGTGCAACGCGCTGGCCAGTTCAAAGGAGGTCACGGCATACGTCGCCCAGTCGGACAGCACGCCCGCCAAAAACGCCGCCGGCCATCGCGGCACGCCGATCGCTGTGGCGAGCCGGAACGCGCCGTAGCCTGTAAACGCCCCTGCGACTCCCATCGAAACGATGTCGGCTCCGAGTGTCGTGAGACCGCCGTGCGCGAGGAACAGCGCCTGCAACAACAGCGCGATGCTGGTGACCACAACGGTGAGCGACGGCCCGATCAAAATCGCTGCCATGCCCGTCGCGCACGGATGCGAACAGGAGCCGGCCGTTGGCACCGGAATCGGCATGCACGAGATGACGAACACGGCCGCACCCACCAATCCCACCAGCGACTTGAACATCGGCTCGCGCTCACTGCGAACGCGCAGGTCGCGAAGTCCCCAAATCAGGAACGGCACCGACAACACAAACCACAGGCCCGCCCACGGCGCGGGAAGGATTCCCTCCGAAATGTGCATGGCTGACGCAGTTGGCGGGAACACAAATAGCATCAGCGAGACCGCTGCTAACAGAGTCAGCCGGGAACGGGTCATGATTGCTTCTCCTTCTTGGCGGATTGCGCCGCCAGCGTGCAGAACGCATGAATCGCTGCAACGGCGAGCGTGCTGCCACCGCGAGTGCCTGCAACCGCCACGTGCGGGACTGGCAGGGACAGGAGTTCCTCCTTGCTCTCGATGACGTGGACGAAGCCAACGGGCATTGCCAGCACGAGCGCGGGACGTATCCGATCTTCGATAATCATGCGGTTGAGTTCGAGGAGTGCCACGGGCGCGTTGCCGAACGCGACGATGCCGCCGTCGAGCATTGGTTTGGCCTTGCGGATGGCGAAGAGCGAGCGCGGCAGGTTGCTCTCGGCAGATTGGCGGGCGACGTCGGCATCGGCGACATGACAGAAGACCCTAGCGGCATCGTAGCCGGCGTTGGCGCTCTTCAACCGTGGTAGCGACAGCCCGGCGCGAATCATATTCGAGTCCACGTAGATCGGCCGGCCCTGCCGCAACGCCGCCACGCCCGACTCGATGGCGTCCGGAGAGAAACGCACCAGTTCGCCGAGCGTCAAGTCGCCGGTCGTGTGGATCATGCGGCGGACGATCTCCCATTGGTCGGAGGAGAAGTTGTGCCGTGCGGCGTGGTCAATCGCCTCGAAGGATCGCTCCTCAATTTCGGGGCCGCTCAGCGGAGCTTCGAGGAACTTGCGGATAAAAGGAGTCTGGGTCATGGCGTATGAGGGCTTTCAGCCAGTCGGGCAACGAAATGTCGGACGGCCTCCGGACGGGAAGCGAAATGGATGTGCGCGTAGCTGGCCAGCACACGGCCGCGCTGGAAGCCTTCGGCGATGGCAACATCGGTCTGGCGATGTTGCACTGCGTAGGCGGTTTGCCATTCCGAACCGGTGGCGGGGTTGCCGAGCAGTTCCGAGTAGTGGAACTCGTGCCCACGGAACCGCTCGCCGCGTTTACCCCAGAGCGAATCGCGGGTCAGCGTGACCTCCACGTAACCGAGCGATTTACGGCGCTGGCACATGCGCGTCCACGCGGGCAGTAAACCCAACAATGCATGTCGTGCGCCATCGGTGGTTTCGATTCCTTGTGCCAGATACATCAGCCCGCCGCATTCGGCGTAGATCAGGCCACCGGCCGCAGCGAACTGGCGAAGCTGTTGGAGTAAACCTTGGTTGGCGGCAAGCGCTGCGGCATGTTCTTCGGGATAACCGCCGCCGAGGTAAATACCGTCGAGGTGTTTCGGCAACGCTATGTCTTTGAGCGGCGAGAAGGGAATGAGTTCGCAACCGGCTTGCTCCAGAGCTTCGAGGTTGTCCGGATAGTAAAAGTGGAACGCTTCGTCGCGGGCGATGCCGAGTCTGAGTTGGCGGTGTGCAGGTTGTGCCGCCCCTGGGAGCGCGGGCATCTTGCCCGCCGAAGGTGCGCAAGCGAACGAGGAGTGCAAGCGCGGTGAAGATTGCTCCGGGTGGAGTTTCTTGTTCTCTGCCCCATCGCTGGCGGGCAGGATGCCCTCGCTCCCAGGGGGTTGTCGCACGGCGTCCATGATCGCGTCCAGCGACAAGCCAGCTTCGAGCGCGTCCGCCAGCTTGTCGAGCAGGGCAGGGGAGAGATTTGCGGGGTCGGCAGTCACCAGGCCGAGATGACGGCTCGGCAACTCCGGCAAGGAGTCGCGCTCGATATGCCCCAACAGCGGCGGAAGCGCGGCGGCCTTCAGTGACTCGCTCAGCCAGCGCGCGTGACGCCCGGAGCCGCAGCGGTTGGCGATCACGCCGGCGACGCGGAGCTTTCGGTCGAAGTCCGCATAACCATGGACTACGGCGGCGAGGCTACGCGCCATGCCGTGTGCGTTGACCACGAGCAACACAGGCGCATCTAGCCAGCGCGCGATTTCAGCCGTGCTGCCTTCTGACGAGGATGGGTCGGCGCCGTCGAAGAGTCCCATGACACCCTCGATGACCGCGATGTCGGCGTCCTCGGAAACGCGGCGGAAAATGTTCTCGACATGTGAACGACCCATCATCCAACCGTCAAGGTTGTAGCAGGACCGGTCGGAAGCGAGTGCTAGATACGTGGGATCGAGATAGTCCGGCCCAACCTTGAAGGTCTGCACCCGCAGACCACGCCGTCGCAGCAAAGTCACCAAGCCTAGCGTCAGCGAGGTCTTGCCGACGCCGCTCTGAGTGCCTGCGATGACGAGGCGGGGGATGCTCATCTCAGAGTTCCACTCCCGTCTGCGCCCAGACCCCGGCGTTCAACGCGTGTTTGACACATTTCATTTCTGTGACCGTATCGGCTTCCTCGATGAGACGCTGACTCGCGCCGCGTCCGGTCAACACGAGACAGAGCTTTTGCGGCGCGCGCTGAATCAGGTCCAGCACCTTGTCTTCCGGGATTAATCCATGAGCGATAGCGACGCAGATTTCGTCCAGCACGATCAGGTCGAATTGATCCGAGGTGACAGCTTCAACAGCGGCATCGAGCGCCTGCGCGGCAGCGTCACGATGCACGGCGAACTTCGGACTATCCTTGGGCGGGATGAAGCCGCGGCCCATTTGCACGATCTTGACGCCGGGGAGATTCTGGCACGCGGCGAGTTCGCCGGTTCTTGAATCGGCCTTAATGAACTGGATGACGATTGCGCGCTGGCCGTGACCGGCGGCGCGCAGAAGCATGCCGAGGGCGGCGGTGGTCTTGCCCTTGCCGTCGCCGGTGAAAACCAGAAGCCGCCGATTCTTTCTCATGAGTGTCCTCCATTGCAGAACCGTGGAAGTTCCAACGCCGCCAGCCGCGCGCAGTTGAAGACGATCAATGCCAGCGTGGCGGTCGTGAGCATCAAAGTGTTGGCGCGCGCGATGTCGCGGCGTTCCAGCGGGCGCAGAGCGTCGCCCATGCGCGGATGCTCGGATGGCTCGCCGCCGTAGTAGTTCAACCCGCCGAGTTGGACGTCGAGCGCGCCGGCGACCGCCGCCTCTGCGAGGCCGGCGTTCGGGCTGGCGTGCTTGCGACCGTCTCGGAGCCAAATGCGCAGCGAGCGGACCGGGTTGTGGCCTAGCAGCGCGGCAGCAATGGCGACGAGCGGAGCTGTGAGTCGTGCGGGCAGAAAGTTGGCAAGGTCGTCGAGCCGGGCCGAGGCCCAGCCGAACTTGATGTAACGCTCATCTTTGTAACCGAAGGTGGAGTCGAGCGTATTGACGGCTTTGTAGAGCATCGCACCGACGGGCCCGCCGAGCACCGCAAAGAACAGCGGCGCGGTCACACCGTCCACGAGACTCTCGGCGACGCTCTCGACAGTGGCGCGCACGATCTCGCGCTCGTCGAGTTGGGCGGTATCGCGGCCGACGATCATGCTCACGCGCTGGCGGGCTTGGGCAAGGTCATTGTTGACGAGAGCGCGATAGACGGCATTGGCGTGTTGGTCCAGGTCGCGCGCGGCGAACGCCGTGTAGAGAAGGAGAATTGAGACAACATCGCCGGCCACTGGATGCAACGTGGAGGCACAGCGCATCAGCGCGAACGCAAGCGAGCCGGTCACGCCGAGCACGATGGCCACGGCGATGACACCAGCGACTCGTGCGTTCGGGATGCTGCGGCGGAGTGGCGCTTCCAACACTGCCGCGAACCGCCCGATTAACTTCACAGGATGCGGCAGCCAACGCGGGTCGCCGAGCAGGAGATCTAGCGCGAAGGCAGCGAGGATTTGGTATTCGAGCCTCATCGCAGTCCCATCAGCCGGTAAATCTCCGCAACGTTCAGACTCTTGCGGACAACTTCCGCGAGCCGTTCAAAGGCCGGCTCCAGATTGTAGGCTGCGCAAACCGTGCCGAGCGGCGATAAGCCGCGGCGGCTGCGGAGGCGGTCCACAAACCAACGCCGAAACTCGTCGTCGTCGAATAAGCCGTGCAGATAAGTGCCCCAGACGAGACCGTCTGAGCCGGCAGCGCCGATCGCCTCGCCGTCGTCGTGGCGGATGATGGGTTGAAGCGCTCCGCCGTCGCTCTGTCCGTGATGAATTTCATAGCCATGCACAGCCAATCCTGACGGCATGTGTTTCGCAGTGACTCGGCGCAGAATCTTCTCGCATTCCAGCACCGTTGAGAGCGGGAGCAAACCCAGTCCGCGAGTCGTTTGTCCGGCGGATTCGATGCCGTGCGGGTCGCTGATCTCCGCGCCGAGCATCTGGTAGCCGCCGCAGATGCCGATGACCTCGGTCTTGCCGGTGCGGGCGAGTTCGCAGATGGAGTGGTCGAGTCCGTTCTGTCGCAGATAAGCGAGGTCGCTGATGACGTTCTTGCTGCCGGGCAGAATAATCGCGTCTGGCTGGCCAAGGTCGGCAACGGATCGCACAATTCGCAATCGCACGTCGGGTTCGAGCCGCAGCGCGTCGAAGTCGGTAAAGTTGGAGATATGCGGCAGATCAATGACGGCGATTTCCAAGGAGTTTCCGTTGGTGGCGTGGGGCGCGGGGTTACCTGTTCCGCTCTTAAATGTGACGGAGTCTTCGTCGGGCAGGCCGAGGTTGTGTAGATACGGGACGACGCCGAACACTGGCCGGGCCGTGTGGCGCGCGGTGTAGTCGAGCGCGTCCTTCAGCAGCGACTCGTTGCCGCGGAACTTGTTGACGACGAAACCGGCGATGAGGTCGCGCTCCCACTCCGCCAGCACTTCCATAGTGCCGACGAACGCCGCGAACACGCCGCCGCGGTCAATATCCCCCACGAGCAGCACTGGCGCGCCGGCGTGCTGGGCCATGCTCATGTTCACGATGTCGTGGTGCTTCAGGTTCACCTCGGCGGGACTGCCAGCGCCTTCGAGCACGACGACGTCGTGTTCGGCCGCCAGCGAGTCGTAGGCTTGTTTCGCCGCCTCGAACGCCTGCGGCTTGTAGCGGATATATTCGCCGACGTTCATGTTGCCGATGGGCTTGCCGAGCAGGATGACCTGCGAGCCGGTGTCGGAGTTGGGCTTGAGCAGGATAGGGTTCATCGTCGCGCTTGGCTCGATGTGACACGCCTGCGCCTGCACGACCTGCGCGCGGCCCATCTCGCAGCCGTCGCGCGTGACGAACGAGTTCAGCGACATGTTCTGCGACTTGAACGGTGCTACGCGGAAGCCGTCCTGTAGCAGGATGCGGCAGAATGCGGCGGTCAGGATGCTCTTGCCGGCGTTGGAACTGGTGCCCTGAAACATGATGGCCGGTGTCCGGCGCTTGGGCGGGGCAGGGCGCTTGACGCCGAGCGCGGCGCGCAGACTGTTGCAGAGGCGGGCGTTCTCGTCCTCGCGGCGGACAGCGACGCGGAAGAAGCGAGTGTCCAGCCCGTCGAAGTTGTCGCAGAGGCGGATCGCAATGCCGTCAGCGAGGAGCTGACGCGCGAGGGTTGGTGCGTCCATGCTGTCCCGGTCGATCCGGAGAAGAAGGAAGTTGGCTTCGCCGGGGTAGATCGTGAGGGCGGGCAGCGATTTCAACTGAGCGATGAGCGCTTCGCGCTGCTGGCGGACGTAGAGTTGCGTCTGGCGGAGGTAGTCGCGATCGTGGAGCGCTGCCACGCCTACAGCTTGGGCGAGCGAATTCACGGACCAAGGCGGTTGCAGTTCCCGAACGCGCTGGATCACGCCGCGGTCGGCAACGGCGCAGCCCAGCCGCAGTCCGGGGATGGCAAAGATCTTCGTAAGCGACAGCAAGACGATGACGTTGATAGGCCGGTTTCGAGTGAGACTGTCGAAGCCTTCTATGAAGTCGCCGAACGCCTCGTCCACAAGAAACATGGTGGCCGGATGTCTCGCGGCCAGCGCGCGGAGAGCATCGGCGTTGCAGACATGGCCGGTGGGATTGTTGGGGCGACCGAACAAGACCATCTCGTGGCCGTTGAGTTGAGTTGCCAGCGCCGCCGCCTCCAAGCGAAACCCGTCCGTGTCGCGCAGCGGCAGTCTCCTGACCTGCATCCCGGCGAGTTTCGAAGCGCGGACGTAATCGCTGTAAGATGGGTCGGGAATGAGCGCATTTTCCTTGCCGACGGCGCGAGGAAGCAGATATAGCAACTCCGTCGAACCGTTGCCGACGACTACATCACCGGCGGCGACGCCGTAACGCGCGGCGGCGGCCTCCACCAGCGCGGCGCAGTCCGGGTCGGGATAATGGGTGAGCGCGGCGACCTGCGCGCTGATCGTTGGTCGCAGCCACTCCGGTGGACCGAGCGGGTTGATGTTGGCGGAGAAATCCAGAATCTCGCGTTCGGCTTTGCCTGCCGCACGCGCCAGTTGCCGGAGATTGCCACCATGACCGGGAGTGTTCATGACGTTCCCGCCTTGCGGCTCGATGTCGTCACGCGGGCGCAAACGAACGCAGCGGAGCCGTGGCGGCGCGCTGGCTCCGTTTCACCGTGACGAACTTGAAACACACTCGTCTTCATGGACTGGCGCTGAGGACTGCGCCTCACGAAGAGAGCAGGGCCGGAACGGCCCGTGGACTTCGATGACTGGCGAGCCTCAACCTTATTTGTTGCGAATAAGTTGTTCGGCCGCCTCATTTGCTGTTGAGGGCGGGCCGGTTGAGAACATCGCGGCCGTTATCCGGACTTCAGGCGTCATGCCTTACCCCTGCCTTCACCCCACACATCCGGGTTGGCAGTCTAGGGGGTCGTAGCCTGTTACCGTGGCGCAACCGTTCCCGAATTACACGGGATTCCCTGCGCCGCGATGTCACTAATAAAGAACGTCCTTGGAGTCGCACACTACAAGCCCGTGCCAATGGTGTCAATGATTGTGAGGGCGGCTTGACGACGTAAACTCCGATGGCAACGTTCGGCTAACATCTGCACCCGCGTCGTCGGCTACGACGCGATCGCGACACTGACGGCGGAAAGTTATGCAAAAAAGTCGCGACGCGGCTGCCTCAGCTACTCGGCTGCACGTTTTGGAGCAGCCAGTATAGCCCCAGTTCCGTCACAGCGGTGGCGAAGCTCTCGAACTCCACCGGCTTGACGATGTAGCTGTTCACCCCGAGTTTGTAACAAATCTCAAGGTCCCGTTCTTCGCGCGAGGACGTCAGGATTACTACGGGAATGACCTTTGCCACGGCATCGGACTTGAGCCGCTGCAAGACCTCGATGCCATTCAGCTTGGGCATTTTCAAGTCCAATAATATCAGTCTCGGCTTGCGACAGACTTTGCTGCCCGCATCGCTATGCGGCCCGAAGACAAACTCCAAGGCCGCGACACCGTCCTTTACCCAAACCAGCCTGTCGGCGAGATTGCGCCTCTTCAACACGCGCATGGTCAATTCGGCATCGTGCGGGTCGTCCTCGGCCAGAAGTATTTGAGTCTGATTGTTGTCAGCCTCCATGCCGTGCCTTCTAGCGCCTAAGGGCTCCGATGGCCAGTTAAAAAACACGGGCTGCGACACGACCGCCACGCTGATGGTGGAGACGCCTTGGCTAATGGTTGAAAACCGACATCTTCCGCTTACTTCGCTGGCGTGAGCTTCAGCAAGACGACGCCGTGAGGCGGGACGGTGACCTTGATGGCGTCCTTCACGTCGGCGAGGTCTTTCTGCCGCCAGAGGTCGCGGACGTGTTGTTTACCGGCCATGCCGTGGCGGCCGAGTTTGTTGAAAGAGACGGTCTCCTCGACGCGGCTGCGGTTGAAGAAGCCGAGGACCTTGGAGCCGTCCTCAAGGTCCTTGAGGTAGATGTCCACCGCGCCGTTGGCGGCGACGCGGACGGCTTGGCAGCCCAGCGCGTCTTGGTCGAGAGCGAGGACTTCGTCGTTGCTGAGCAGACTCACGGTGAACGGGTCGAGCCGGTCCATATCACAGCCGATGAGCAGCGGCGCGGAGAGCATGCACCACATGCTGATGTGGGTGTATTGCTCGTCGGGCGTGAGGCGGGTCTGGTGTAGCTTCGGTCCCCAGCCGACCCAGCCAACGACGAGCATGTCGGGATCGTTCCAGTGGCCCGGCGCAGCGAACGGTGCCCAGCGCTCTTGCGTAAAGCCGATCTCGGAGATGCCATACTGCCATTCGGCGGAGTTCTCGTTCCAATGGTCCCAGATGTCACCAGTGGTGCGCCAGCAGTTGGCCCACTTGGCCCAGTCGGCGGCGTGCGCGAAGGGGGCGGAGTTGGAGAGGCTGTAGATGATGTCGCGCTTGCAGGCGCGCAAAGCCCTGCTCATCTCGGCCACGTGGGGCACGTCGTTGGGGTTCCAGTCGTATTTGAGATAATCGAAGCCCCACGCGGCCCACTGCTTGGCGTCGGCCTCGGCGAAGGGAAACTTCCCGTGCCGCCAGAACTTCGCGCCGGTCATCGTCTTGTCCCACTTACCGTCACGCGTGTCGCTGGAGCCGCCGGGAAACTTCGCGTAGCTGGTGATCCAAGGCGTAGAGTAGATGCCGGCCTTGAGGCCGAGGGTGTGGATGTCGTCGCAAAGCCGCTTCATGTCTGGGAACTTTTCGTTGCCCTGAAGTCCGCCGAACGGTCCACCGCGCTTGCCCTGCCAGGTGTCGTCAATATTGATGTAAGTCCAGCCGTGGTTGATGAGGCCGGTGGAAACCATCTCGCGCGCCGAACGCATGACCTTGTCCTGATCCACCGCCTCAGCCCAGCAATTCCAACTGTTCCAGCCCATCGGCGGCGTGAGGGCGATCTTATCGCCGCAGACGATGCGGAACTTCCTCTCCGCCGCGCCGCGGGCGTTCTTGGCACGCAGCACGAGCTTGAACTCGCCCTTGGACTTGAGCGTGCCTGTGATGCGCCCGCTGGCGGCGTCGAGGCAGAGGCCTTTCGGCAGACCGTCCGCGCTGAACTGCATCGGCCTCTCGCCGGTGGCGGGAACCGTGTAGAGCAGCGGCGAGCCGGGCCGGACGCCGAACACGCTTGGGCCATTGATGCGCGGCGTCGGCGGAGCAGGGGGCGTGAGAATGGGCGCTGAGTCCGCGGCCATCACGATGGAAACCTTCAGCGTCAGCAGAAACATCAAGCAGTGGGTCAGGCGATTGTTCGTGTTCATGTTGTGGTTGCTTGGGCGCGCACTATGCCAGCTAGGTTGAGGGACGGCAAACTCAACGTTGGAGGTGTTGTTCTCGACGGGAACGTTTATTCACCGCTTGCCTTCGACTGGGCGCGCGCCTACGCTGCACAACAGACGAGATTCCAAACCGAAGAAAGCACCTGCCATGACGAAGCTAAGCGTTCGCGTTTCCCGAAAACAGTTCTTGAGAGTGACTGCTGGCGCTGTCTGCGCGCCGCTTATGCTGCCTTCGTCGCTGTTTGGAGCGAACGCTCCCAGCAACCGCATCAACATGGGTTGCATCGGCGTCGGCCGGATGGGCACGGGCGACCTGCGCGACATATTGGGGAGGTCAGGCGTTCAGGTCGTGGCCGTGTGCGATGTGGACTCCAAACGGGTGGCGAACGCGAAGATCATGGTCGAGAAGCAATACGCCGCCGAGAAAGCCACTGGCGTCTATAAAGGCTGCGCCGCCTACGGCGATTTCCGCGAGCTGATTGCCCGGACGGACATTGACGCGGTGCAGATTGTCACGCCGGACCATTGGCACGCCATCCCGGCGATCGAAGCAGCGCGCGCGGGGAAAGATTTGTTCGTGCAGAAGCCGCTGACCTACTCGCTCCAGGAAGGGCGCGTCTTGAGCGATACCGTCCGCCGTTACGGGCGGATCCTTCAGGTCGGTTCTCAGCATCGTTCCAACAACCGCATCCGGTTTGGCTGCGAACTCGTGCGCAACGGACGGATCGGGAAGTTGCACACGGTGAGAGTCAGCCTTCCGACTGATCCCGCTGGTCCGCTGCGAACCGCGACGCCACCGCCACCGGAGTTGAACTACAACATGTGGCTCGGTCCGGCGCCGTGGGCGGATTACATCGAGGACCGGGTGCATCCGCAGACTGGCCTCGACCGTCCGGGCTGGTTGCGTGTGACTGACTACTGCCTCGGCATGATTACTGGCTGGGGCGCGCACTATAACGATGTCGCCCAGTGGGGCATGGGAATGGAGTTGACCGGCCCCGTCGAGATTGAGGGCACAGCGACGTATCCTACTGAAGGCGTGTGGGACGTGCATGGTGCATTCCACATCGAATATACCTACGCCAACGGCGTGAAGCTGATTTGTGCGGATGCAAAGCCGGACCAGTTGGGCATTCGTTTCGAAGGCAGCGAGGGTTGGGTCTTCGTGGACCCCAGTCATCTGGATGCCCATCCAAAGTCGCTGTTGACATCGGTGATCGGGGCTGACGAGATCCATCTCTGCGAGAGCAAACATCACAAGCAGAACTTCCTCGACAGCATCCGTTCCCGCAAAGACCCCATCGCGCCCGTCGAAGTGGCACATCGTTCGTGCAGCGTGTGCATTCTCGGCCACATTGCGATGAAGACCGGTCGCAAGTTGAAGTGGGATCCGCAGCAGGAGCGGTTCACCAAAGACGATGCCGCCAACCGCATGCTTTCCCGCCCCGCGCGCGAGCCGTGGAATGTCTGAGGCGGCAGTCCCTACTCGGTCTCGATCTCGCGGCGGACTTCCAGGTCGCGCCCGCGCCATGTCAGCCGCGCGTCGCCGAAGCCGTGGAAGATGCGCGTGCTCTTCCTGTCCATCCGCACTGTGAACAACACCGGCACGCCGTAGTCGCGGCCGGCCCAACTCGTCGCGTGGAACGCAACGAAACCTGGCGACTCGATAAGAAAACCCCACGTCGGCAGTGTCACCTTGCCGCCCTGCGGTGATTGCGTGGCAAACTCGCTTGCCCCGAAATTCACCGTCACCATCGCAACCGGGCGGTCGCCTCGGCCGCCGAACGTGGCGCGCCGCACCGCGTGGTCGGGCGTCAGGAATTCAAGCTTCGTCAAGCGCGCGTGGGCTGTGATTGATGCAAGCGGGCCGAGGATCTCGTGCGTGTTCTTCACAAAACGGTCCATCGGGCAAAGCCCATCGGCCCAGCCGTTGTCGGCGCGCACGAAACAAGCGCGGTCGCCCGCTGGCGGCAGCGGCTCTGATTTCTCGAACGTAATCACTGGCTTCAACCGCAGCCGACCCACCAACACGCGGCCATCGCTGCCGCCGCCAATCAATCTCGCGCGCTCGATTCCGCCCGGTCCGCGATAGAGGCCGACATAGACATCCACCGCGGCTGCCTTCATCGTGGGCGGCACCGTCACCTCGAACGGGCCTTCTTCGATCACATCGCCTGCGTGCCAAGTCGCCACCGGTCGCGCTGGCGTGTGGTCGTTCTGGAACGGCGGCGGCTGCTCCTTGCTGAAATGCACGCACACGCGCCAGTCGCCCGCACAGTCCGCCTCCACCTGCCAGCGGTAGCGTATCTGAAATTTCAAATTTGAAATCTGAGATACCGACACCACACTCGGTCGCGACTTCACCTGCGGCACGGGCTGTTTCCAGTAGAGATGCGGGTCAAACCGGTGATAGTTCAGCGTCCGGCCACAGAGCGCGTGGTGGGCGACGTATTCGGCGGCAGCTTCCGGCGCATAGCCGTATTTGCCGAAGACGACCTCACAGTCGTGATAGACCATCTCGAACAGCGGCACCACCGTCGCGCCGAGCTTTGCCGGGTCAATGTTGTTATGGAAGTATTTGCCGCTGACGCCGCTGAGGCCCTCGAAAAACTCGCTGTGTGGAATTGCCCACTCGCGGCCGCACTCGGAGCCGAAGATGCCAAAGACCTTGCGCGTGTAGTCGCTGAGCTTTTGTTTCCAGCGGATGTCGTCGTTGCGCGTCAGCGGATGGCGTGGGTCGAAACACTCCTGCGGGTCCACCGCATAGGTCGTGTCAATGAAGTAAGCCTGTGGCCCAAACAGCTTCTGCACCGCCGGCAGGTTCTACGGCCGTTGCGCCAGTTCCAGCGTCTTTGGCGCGCACACCAACCACGCCCGGCCGCCCAGCCATCGCCCACCCGACATCGGTGAGCCGTCGGCTTTCTTTTGGATGCAGTCCGGGTTCCACGACTTCGCGTCGCGATACATGTCTTGATAGTTGTCGTGAAAACACGCGACGTAGCCGAGCGACTTGATGCGCGCGACCGCCGCGGCGAGCGCGTCGTTGCCGCCGCATTCGGGATTGGCCGGCAGCGCGTCGGGATGCCGACAGTCGTAACCGCCCTCGGTCCAGCCGCCGAGCGTGAACAGGCAGCGGTCCATGCCGAGGTCGCGCTTGAGATGCTCGGCGACCTGCGCGGCCTCGTCGAACGTCCACTTTACCTCGACGCTCTCGTCCTTCGTGCTGTCCTCGCTGCGTCTGCGGGCAAGACAGGTCCAGAGCTTGGCGTTGGATGCGCCGAAGAGCTTTGCCGTCTCCGGGTTGCGGCGGGCCTTTGCCGCCATGGTCACTGCCAAGCCCTTCGTTTCGGCTACCTTGCGATACGCCGTTGCAATGGTGTTCCAGTCGCCGTGGCCCAGTGGCGTCAGCGTGATCGAAAACGTCGCGCGCTCACAGTGTGGCGATCGTCGCGCGTGGACGGAGCACTTCAGCGACTGCTTCGTTTTCACCAACTCCGGCCGGATGTAAGCGTCGTCCCAGGTCATCAACAGCGCCGCGTCGCGCTTGACGAAGCCCATCATGTTCATGTGGCAACCTTCGTAACCGGACGTGCTGAAGCTCCGGTTGAACTCGATGTCACCGTCGGCTGGAATCAGCAACCCTTCACGCGCCGGCACCAATGCGCAGCCCGCTTCGCCCGCGGCAATTCCCAGTGCGCCGTCGAGCAACCGGACCGGGTCGTTGTCAGTCACGGTGCGTTGAACGACGACACTGCGGCCATCCTTGGATAACGCCGCACCGGTCACCGTGCCGAGGTCCCACGCGACGCCGCTGCGTTTGTCGAGGAGTGTGGCACGACCGCCGGTGGCATTGGTGGAAAGGTTGAGGTAGGTGGTTTCGTTTCGAGTGGCGGCGGTTGCCGACATCACAGAAACGAACAGGACAAAGAAGACATAGTGAGAGAGTTTCATGGAGAAACGCATACTGCCTTGTTCTTGTTATCGAGCTCTTACTTCGATCTTTTGGCCCGCGGAGAGCGTTTGTTCACGAGCAAGCCGCACAAGCAGCTTGCCGTGCTCAATGCTGGCCGTGGCGGATACGGAGTTTCCGTCCACGGTGACTTTCACCGATTCAGCCAAGCTCTTTTTCCCTGCCGGCAAGGACAGGCTCTTGAGCCGCAGCTTGCCGTGCTTTACGGCGATTTCCGCCGCTTGCCTCTCGCTGTCTAGCTTCTGTTGAAACGTTCCCCATCCTTCCGCGGTCGTAAACGGCGCGCGGAAATCCTCCGGCGTCAGACGCGGCGCGAAACCGATGTGGCCGTGCGGCCCGTGATACTCGAAGCCGCACGCCGCAAGGAACACGCCGTAGCTCGCCATCGAGCGCGCGTAGTGGTCGCCGCACTCGACTTCGTTCCATGGATTGCGACGCGAGGGGTGATAGCGGTCGTGCAACACGCGCGTAATGGCGAGGCCCTCGGTCAGCATCCCTTCCCAAACCATGTGGCTGGCGACCTGATACTCGAAGCCGTTCATGCACTCGTTGAAGTAGCCCGCCGCCCATTCCAGACCTTTGCCGGCGGCTTTGCGATAGTCCCAGTCGGTCCGCGGGAACGAACACATCAGCAGCCCCGCCTCGCCCGGCATTGCATACCACCGACCAGGCTTGAGCGCTTCGCGATAGGGGCCGACATCGGGCGAGAAGTTGTAGCGCCAGAGCGACCGCAGCGCCGTGAGCGTCTCCTTCTCCGGCAACACGCGGCCCAAGCCGACCTGCCACGCCCAGCTCTGGCCGAAGACCTGGTCAATCTCGCAGCCCGTGCCGGAGTTGATCGCTTCGGGATGTTTTGGGTCGGGCTTGTTGATGAAGTATTCGCCGTCGAAGAGGTCGAGGATGCCTTTGAAGCCCTTCTCGAAAATCCCGCGGCACTGCGCGGCGAACGCGCCGTCGCCGGCTTCGCGCGCCATCTCCTCGCCGGCGCGCAACGCGGCGAGATAGAGGCTTGTCAGCCACGCGACCGGGCCGTGCCAGTTCGTGTCGAGCGTGTTGTGCTGCGAACCGGTCAGCACGCCGGTTGTGCCGCCGTCCTGCTCGATGAGGTGTTGGAGCGCGCGTTTGATCTTCAGCCAGTTGCGCTTCAGAAATTTGTCGTCGGCTGAAACCTGATGTTCGCGCAGCGAGCGCAGGATAACGTTGCATTGGCCGTCAATCGCCAAGCCGGCGCCCTCGCCGCGGAACTTGATGAGGCCCGTCTCCGGGTCGAACGCCAGCCCGTAGTCGGTGCGCTCGCGGAGGTTGCGTTCGAGTTGAGGGAAGAGCCTGCCGACGGCGTGGGCGTAGCCCCAGACGTGCGTGCAGGTGCCGGGGCAGCAACCGACGCCTTCCCATCCGTAAAAACGGCCGTCGCTGAACCAATGGCACGTCGCGCTGGCGAGGATCGAAGTGTTGAGCATTGTCCGGTTCAAGAACCAGAACGGCAGCGTCGAGTCATACCACATGTTGTGCCAAAGCCGCGTCTGGCTCGCGAGCGAGTCGAAGTGTTTCGCCAGGTGCTCGACCACGGCCGTGGCGTTGGCGAAACGCGCGGCGTAGCGCCGGCCTTCGGAGCCGCGCACCGGTTCGAGTTTGTGGTTTGGGAAATGCCACGCGATGACGAACGTCACCGTCGCCGACTTGCCGGGCGCGAGCGATAGTATGCGCTTCACTGCGCCGACGAGCTTCTGGCCGAAGGGCTTCGCCGCTTCCGTTTCGCCACTGGCTCCGGGAAAAATCTCCTCGGCTAGATTGCCGGCGGGCAGGGAAACAATGCCCGTCGCATCGCCGAGACACGCCAGCGCCATCGTCCCGAAATCCGACCGTTTCTCCAGCGGGCCAGCCAGCGCGGAATCGTCGGTAAAGACAATCTGATCCACGCCGATGTTGCCCCACGAGCCTTGCTTGTCGTCCACGATCTCCAGACGCGCGGTCTTGCCTTCGAGATCGCGCACATCGAACGACTGCTTGATCATCTGGTTGTTGGCCTTGCCGGTCATCGTGCGCGCGACTTTACCGTCAACAAGGAGGTTCAGGCAGGTCTTGCCGGCGTGATTGCCGCCACCGATGTAGAAGGAGATAAACCGCCGCTCGATCTTGAAATCGCGGCTGACGAGCTTGCCAGTGGCGTTGTCGCGCCCGCCGACCTCGTTGCCGGGCGCGCTGGCGTGCGAATTGACGACGCGTTTGCCTTCGCCGCCAACGTCGCCCTGATAGCTCGGTATTTTCTTCTTCTCGACTGGCCCAGAACCGAACGCCGTGCCGGTCGCCGTCCAACCTTCGTAGGTCGGCTTCTCAAAATCCTCGAACACGATGTCTGGCCGCTTCGGCTTGCTCTCGCGCGGTGCGGGAACAGCCGAGCACTCGATTAGCGTGAGACGGCTGGAGTGTTTGAGGTGGTTGCACCGCGAGCCGTCGCCGGGGGCGGCGCTGTTGATGCACACGGCATTTTCCAACCAGCCGGCCAGTTCGACCTCGACCTTCTGGCTGCTTGTGTTCTTCAGCGTGAACTGCATCACCGTTGCCGGCAGCGCGCTGTCGTCGGGGTTGAGCGGGATGAACGGCGAGAACGCTTCCAGCGATACCGTCACCGGTGACTTTGGGTCGCGATACTCGATGAACGCGATGGGATACTCGCCGCAGAAGCTCACGTCTTTCCAACCGCCGGCATCCAGCGTCCGGATTTGTGTCTGGCCGCCGCTTGTGATCTTTAAGGCGAAACCTTGCTCCACCGGCGATTTGGCCTCCAGTGGTTTGGCGTAGTGTTCCGCGCCAGTGCGGATGTGTTTGTTGAAGATGTCCCAATACCAAAGCCGCCCGTCGCCGCCGATGTAGAGTTGGCCGGTGCAGATGCCGCCAATAGGCATGCCGATCTTCTCCAGGTCGGTGCCCCGCCAGACCTCGCGCTCGCCGCGCGCCGTGAGCGACTTCACCCAATCCGGCCGGAGCTTCTTGTCGGCCGGCACGAGCTTCTCGAAATCTGCCCGCGTGAACGGCCCCGCCATTGCGTGCCGCCCGGCTGCGATGGCGGCTGCGCTCCAGCCGAGGAGTTTCAACACGTCGCGCCGGCTCAGTGTGCTGCAACAACCGGGCAAAGCGCAGGAAGGTTTTTCGGTGACGGGAAGTTGGCTCATGGGATTCAGTGATGTGGGTGGTTGGGGATGTGATTCATTTCGCGAGCACGCGCGCGGCACGCGCTGCGGCCAACTGGCACGGCAGACAGTAATCCGCCGCTTTCTTGCCCGGCGGCAGCGTCACTTGCTCGTAGGCGGTCAGATGACCTTCCGCTTGGTGATAGGCGATGTGGCCGTAGAGACTCAGCAGGAAGTCGTTCCTGCGCCCCAGCCACCACAGCCCGTCGAGGTAATCGGCCAGCGGCCAGTCGTCCAGGTGATTGGCGAAGCGGGTCATGCCGCAGAACTGCCCGCCTGATGATAGCCGCGCGTTGACGACACGCTCGGCCAGCGCGCGCGGCAACACACGGCTCGAAAGCAGTTCCGGCCAGTAGCGGTAGTTTGTGTAACTGCCGACGCGCGTGGCGGTGATCTTTCCCTGCGGGCGCGCGGCCGGCTCGACAGTGGGACTGAGCCACCAGTCGTTCGGATCGGTCGGCCAAGTCTGGCGAATGGCGTCGAGCAAGAGCTTCCGTAACGTGGCTGTCTGCGGTGGGGTCTTCATCAGCGCGGCGCAATCCTCCAGCCCGCGCACGATCCAAGCGTTGTTATGGAAATAGGTGGCCGTCTGCTTGCGCTCATCGGCTTCAGGAACGCCAGAGACAAGAGCGACGCGACCGTTTTGCTTCACGAGCGATTGCAAATGCCGCGCGAGCCGGTCCAGTGCGTCGCGATGCTTGGCAAGCCATTCGCGCGAACCGCCGCGTTGCATGAGCCGGCACGCGCTTGTAAGCAACTGGCCGTATTCGCCCAAGGACGGACCGTAGTAGGCGATGGTGCCGTCGGGCCGGACGAAATGATCGAGCCAGTAGCCAAACAGTTGCTCTGCGCGCGGCGTCAGTCCCCAGAGCGTCAGCGCGTCCACGGCGGCGATGATGGTCGGCGGAAACCCGTCGTGCTCCTTGCCCGCGTAAGTGCCGACGCCATACTTGGGATGGTCGCCCTGAAACGTCGCGTCAATGTGAGCGAGTCCCACCTTTACCGACAGGTCCAAGAACCGATGGCCTGTGTTGACCGCTGGCCTGGTCTTCAGCTTCGCAACCTTGTCGGCAATCATCGCTGGATCAAATGCCGGTTCGCCGGTTGGGCGGGGATACAACGCCAGAATCCGGTCCAAGTCCGGCTTTCCGTTGAATAGTTTTCGCGCGGGATCCTCGCACGCTGCGAGCCAGTCTTGTTTCTCTGCGCCGCGAGCCGTAGCCAGCGGCCAGAGCGTGGTGGAAACCACGCTGATGAAGCTGCGGCGGTTCATCTTCATGGACGCAGGATAGCAGGCGAATGCAGTATGGCAATCCTACAGACTTTTGGATTAGACAGCGGCGGGTGGTGTGATAGTCTGCCAAACACTGCCTGTGGAGAAACCATGATGAACATAGGACCTTTCATTCCCCGCCTTCTCGCCATCACCTCTGCGTTTTTGCTCGGATCAGCCGCAATGGGAACTGAATCGCCGAGAACATTTCTTTGGGTCTGGCTACAAAACCTCGATGGCCGGTGGAAAGATTACGTGGACTTCGCCGCGGACTGGAAATGCACGGGCGTGGTCATCTGGGGTCTCGACGGATGGAAACAAGCGGCGGATGTGAAAGGGAGGGGCAGCGAGGCATTTTGCCGCGAGCTGGTGAGCTACGCCCACGCTCGCGGTGTGCAGGTCATTCACGGCTTCGGGCTGAACGGCTACGACGAAGGCCGGCACATCTGCAAAACGCTGCCTTCTGCCAACGCAGCGATTCCTGAGAAGCTCAGGAGCACGGCGAAGGGTAAGGATAGCGCCGGTTACATATTCTGCCCGTCGAATCCCGATGCGCTGAAGCTGCTGCGAGAGACGCTGCTGCGAGCGGCAGACACGGGCATTGACGGGTTTAACTTCGAAACCGCCGATGTGGATTACATCACGTGTCACTGCGCCGCATGCGAGCAAAGGTTCCAGAGCGCGTCCGAGACGGAGCACGAGCACAAGCCCCCGCGCTGGAGCATCGAACAGGCAAATTGGGCCATCGAGCTTCTCGCGAAAGAGCGGCCGAAGCTCTGGCTCTCGATTGAGTTCGCGATGCAGCGCTTTGGTCGGCCGCCGTATCTCGACTCCGCCGTCATGTCCCAACTCAACGGTGAAATAGACGGTCGTGCGACGGTCGTCTGGGCCGAGGGCACGTATCCGCCGCAGCCAGTCTGCGAGAAACTCGCCGCCGCCCGGCGAAACATCGGCTTTTACGTCCGCAGCGCTGAGTTCATGGGCCGGGACGGACCGAGTAAGATCAAACCGGCCGATATCGTTGGCACGCTGCGCCGTCTGTGGCCGTTGCATCCGCAGAGTTTGATGTATCGAAGCTGGCGGCCGTTCGAGCGTTGGGCGGTGAACATGGCAATCGCAGCGGAAGCGATGCGTGATCCTTTGCAGACAGATGCGCACTTCGGCGAGGTCGAGCGCAAGGCCGTGGCGATGGCCGCGCCCGGTCAGAAATACAGCAGCATCAAACACGTTGTTCCTGGCAATCTTGCTTCGCCGGCTGTGGCGAGGACCGTCGCGTGCAGCAGCGAGGACAGCCATCTCCACACGCTTGTCGGCCTGACCGATGGCGTGGCGGAACCGGATCGCGGCATGTGGTTGACCGAGAGAAACAATCCGAAGGAGGCGTGGGCCGAAATCCGCTGGCCGACACCGCAGCGTATTGCTCGCGTGCGCATCTTCCACCAGATGGATGGCCACTATCGCAGTCTTGATTACACCATCGAATGTTGGGCCGATGGTGTGTGGCAGCCGGTGGGGAATACGCCGGTCGCCAACAATGCCGTTCTCGGTTGGCGCGAGCACGCCTTCGCGCCGGCGGTGACCGATCGGCTGAGGATTCGCATCACACGTTCAATGCACGGCAACCGGATGGGCGTCGGCGAACTGGAAGTCTATGCAGCCGACGGGAGGCAGCCGTAGGGTTAGAGCGGCGTGAGCGTCTTCTTGCGCTTCGAGAAACGGCAGAACACCGAATACCCCGCCGCGCGCGCCAGCGCAATCGCCTGGTCAAAATCGCGACCCACGTGGCGCGGTTGGTGCGCGTCGCTGCCGAACGTGATGCCCACGCCGCGCGCGCGCGCCAGTTTCAGGAACTCCAACGACGGATAGATCTCCTTGCAGGGCTTGTGGAGACCGGCGGTGCTGATCTCGATTGCGGTGCCGGTGTCGGCGCAGACTTTCAGGAACTGGTCGAAGAGCGTCGTCAGGTTGCCCTTGGGACGAAAGCCAAACTTCTTCGGCAGGTCGGGATGTGCCATCGAATCGTAAAGGCCGGTGCATACGGCGTCGGTGAGCAGTTTGAAATAAGCCGTCCACTCGGCGTCCACGTCGGTGGCGCGCCAGCGCGCAATGGCTTCGGGTGCGTCGTGATTCCACTCGCCGATGAGGTGAACGCCGCCGAGGAAGAAGTCCCAGTCGTAGCGCGCTTGCAAGTCGCGAAGTTCCGGTTCGATGCCGGGCAGGTAGTCCAGTTCCAGACCGAGCAGGATGCTCAGTTGGGGAAACTCCCGGCGCGCCGCCTCCACCCAGCCGACGTAGAGCGGCAGGTCGTCTGGCCGCATGTAGCCGTGGGCATACGGCCGCACTAGCGGCATGTGGTCGGTGCAGGCAATCTCTTCCAAGCCGGCGGCGACGGCGGCACGCGCATAATCCCGCGGCTCATCCACGGCATCGGTCAACCGCGTGTGCATGTGGTAATCGCAGAGCATGGAAGACTCTAGAAATCCGGCGCGGGTCGTGTCAAACTCAACCGTAACGGCAATGAAGAAACTCACGTTGACACTGTTGATCCTGATTGCGCTGGCGGGGTTGTTTTTTGCCGGCGCTTACTACTACGAGCAGCGATGGGGTCTCGAAGGCCCGTTCCCGGCGCGTCATCACCACCACCATTGATCGCTCAAGCTTGCGTCATTGCGGCGCTGCAAACCGGTTGTGGTCATCTGATGGTCTATCAGGTTGTTCAATAAGAGCCTCGATAACGCTTGCAGGAAAGTCGCGGAACGCTATAAAAGAGTTGCTGACAAGCAGAAGGAGAAGCCTTGAATACACCATTCGAAGCTGTGACTGAGTCCTCTCAAGAGTTGGCGGCTACACAAATCCTTGTCGTAGATGACGAAACTACGATTTTTGATGTCTTTGAACTGATGTTTCCGAAACCCAATCACACGGTCGCGGTGGCTGCCAATGGTGACCGCGCGTTGCAGTTGGCCGCGACACGGGGTTTCGACGTGGCGTTCGTGGATTGTTTTCTCGGGAACGAGAACGGTCCTGAAGTCGCACAGAAGCTGCACAAGGTGCAACCGAATCTCAAGGTTGTGTTGATGAGCGGTTATCTGCAGGAGGAGAGGGCCGCTGCGATGGAGTTGGCTGGCGCGCGTGCGTTCCTGACAAAACCGTTCAGTTTCGAAACTGCGCAGTCGCTCGTCAACAGGCTCTTGGGCTGCCAAGCGCAAGGCAGGAATGACAACCCCGTCAAGGAGAGCGTCGCAAAGTGATGACGACCGTCATTATTGTCGTGGGGGGGCTGTTGATTGCCGTTCTCAGCATGGCCCTGTTCAAATCCACCAAACAGCCGGTCCCTGGCTCCAAGCACTCCTATCCTGCCATTCTGGTCATTGATGACAACACCAGCGTCCTTAACATGGTGCGCCTGGCATTGGAGAGCGAAGGCTATACGGTCTTGGCCGCCTCCAACCCGCAGGAAGGCATCGAGTTGTTCAAGCAACATTCGGCGAGCATCAGTCTCGTGCTGCTGGATTTCCGGATGCCGGAAATGAGCGGAGACCAGGTGTTCGACTGCCTGCAGAAGATCAACGCCGACGTGCCGGTTCTGTTGATGACGGGTTTCTACGAAGACACGAAGGAGGCGACACAACTCCTGCAGGACGTTCGTGGCTATTTGATCAAGCCCTTCCATCTGGGCAACCTCATCGGCAAGGTCCGCGAAGTCGTCAGCGCGGAGTGAGACGCCAGTCGTTTGTGGTTGTTGCCCTGTTGTGGGAACGGGTGAGGTAAGGGGAACTCCAAATTCCAAAGAAACACTGACGTTCAAGCTCCAAACGCTGGCGGCGAGCCTTGAGGGTTGAAGCCTAAACTTGTTCTTGGGTCTTGGAGTTTAGAATTTGGAGCTTCGCCTTTACATAGCTCGCAACTCCGTCGCGGGATTCCCGCTGCTGAGTGGTGGGCTGCAAAGCAGACTCCACTGTCAGCCTCGCCGTCGGGTCGCATCCTCCGGCGTTGACGGGAGCGCGCGGCGCGGCTAGGCTCGGCGCGTGGATTTTCCGCCGCTAGACTGGAGCCGGATCAAAACGTATCCGCTGCGCGAACGACCCAACAAGGTTAGGGCCGAGGAATTTGCGCGCCCGTGGAGCAAGGGCGGTGCGCTGAAGGCTTTCCTCGGCACGCTACCGGACACGCTGGCGGCGCAGGATTTTCGCGCGCTGGCGGCGGCCATCGCGGAGGCGGTGCGGCGCAAGAAGCCGGTGGTGGTCTGCATGGGGGCGCACGTGGTGAAGTGCGGCTTGGGGCCGCTGCTGGTGGATTTGATGCGGCGCGGCGTGGTGTCGTGCGTGGCGACGAACGGGGCGGGGGCGATCCATGATTTCGAGCTGGCGCTGATTGGGCAGACGAGCGAGGACGTGCAGCGCGGACTGGATGACGGCAGTTTTGGGATGGCGGAGGAGACGGGCCGGTTGATGAACGCGGCGATCAAGGACGGCCTCAAGCAGGGGATCGGCTGCGGGCGGGCGTTGGGCGAGACGATGGTGAAGGGCAACCTGCCGAACCGCGAGTTGAGCATCCTGAACGCCGGCGTGACGGCGAATGTGCCGGTGACGGTCCACATCGCGATCGGCACGGACATCATTCACCAGCATCCGACGTGCGACGGCGCGGCGTTGGGTGAGGCGAGCTATCTGGATTTCCAGCGATTCGCGTCAGTGGTGGCAGCGTTGGGCGACGGCGGCGTGGTGTTAAATATCGGTTCGGCAGTGGTGATGCCGGAGGTTTTCCTGAAGGCGCTCTCGGTGGCGCGCAATCTCGGTCACAAGGTGGAAAACTTCACAACGGCGACGCTGGACATGATCCGCCAATACCGCCCGACGGAAAACATCGTGCGTCGGCCGGTGCACAAGGGCGGCAAGGGCTATTATATTGTAGGGCATCATGAGTTGATGCTGCCGCTGCTGGCGGCGAGCGTGATTGAGGAGTTATGAGCAAACTTTCCGGTAGTCGAGTGGAGAAATTGTTGGCGGAGTTCCGCAAGCGGCGGGTGCTGGTCGTCGGCGACGTGATGTTGGACCAGTTTCTCTACGGCCATGTGGCGCGCATTTCGCCTGAAGCTCCGGTGCCGGTGGTGGAGGTGGCGCGCGAGGAGTGGCATCCGGGCGGCGCGGCGAACACAGCCCGCAACGTCAGCTCGCTGGGTGGACGCGCTATGCTGATCGGCCGCGTCGGGACGGATGCGGCGGCGGAGCAGTTGCTGCGGCTGCTCGAAGAAGAGAACGTGGATGCGAAGGGCCTGCTGAGGATTCACGAGCTGCCGACGACGCAGAAGACGCGAATCATCGCGCAGCATCAGCAGGTCTGCCGCGTGGACCGCGAACGTTGCGCGCCGCTGAGCGCGGGCGACGTGGCGAGCGTCGTCGCCTTCGTGAGATCGCAACCGAAGCTCGACGGGATCATTGTATGCGACTACGGCAAGGGTTTCGTAACGCAAGCATTTCTGGACGCAATGAAGCGGCTGGCGCCAATCGTGACGCTCGATCCGAAGCCGACCCGCACGCTGCGGCTCGACGGTTTGACGGCGTTGACGCCGAACAGGCAGGAGACATTGCAATTGGCCGGCCGGCCGAGCGGTGACAGCGACTGGCAGGCGGCGGGCGAAGCGTTGCTGAAGAAGTGGCGGCCGAAGATGCTGCTGAGCACGCTCGGCGAACAGGGCATGTGTCTCTTCCAGCGCGCCGAGAAGCCGGTCCACATTCCGACTGTGGCACGCGAGGTGTTCGATGTCAGCGGCGCAGGCGACACCGTGATCGCGGCATTCACGCTGGCGCTGGCGAGCGGGGCGACGCCGGAGGAAGCGGCGGTGATTTCCAACTACGCGGCGGGTGTGGTGGTGGGCAAGCTTGGCACGGCGACCTGCAAACCAGAGGAGTTGCGCGCGAGTTTCGAGGCATGAAGAAAACATCTCACAAGCGCGCCGTCTTCCTGGACCGCGACGGGACCATCATTGAGGAGAAGAACTACCTGCATCGCGAGCAGGACGTGACGCTTGTGAAGGGCGCGGCGGCGGCGTTGAAGAAGCTGCGGAGGGCGGGGTTCATGATTTTCATCGTGACCAACCAAGCGGGCATCGGCCGCGGCTACTATACCGAAGGCGACATGCAGCGGGTGCACCGGTTTCTGTTGGGCCTGCTCAGCAAGGACGGTGCGCTGGTGGACGGTATCTATTTCTGTCCGCACCATCCAGAAGACCGGTGCAACTGCCGCAAGCCGTCGCCGAAGTTTCTATTCGATGCGGCGGCGCAGTTCAATATCCGACTGGCGGACTCGTTCATGGTCGGCGATCGAATCAGCGACTTGGAGGCTGGCCGGCGGGCGGGTGCCCGGAGCGTGCTGGTGCGGACGGGATACGGCGAGAACGAGATTCGCGAGTTCGGTGACAAGCTGCCGGCGGACTACATCGCGAGGGATTTGCCGGCGGCGGCAAACTGGGTGGTGAAACAGAAATGAAATTCATTGGTGTCATTCCAGCCCGTTGGGCTTCCACACGGTTTCCCGCGAAGATGATCGCGCCGATTGCAGGCAAGCCGCTCATCCAACGCGTTGTCGAGCAAGCGCAGCAGTCGAAGTTGTTGGACGAAGTGATCGTGGCGACGGATGACAAGCGCATTGCCGATTGCGTCGCGACGGTCGGCGTGCGCGCGGTGATGACGCGTTCGGACCATCCGAGTGGCACGGATCGCGTGGCGGAAGTAGCGCGGAAGATTCGTTGCGATATCGTCGTGAACATTCAGGGTGATGAGCCGCTGGTGTCGCCAGTGGTGATTGACCAACTGGCGCGGGCGCTGGCGCGCGACCGTTCGGCTTCGATGGCGACGCTGGCGCAGGCGGCGTCGGCAGAGGATTTGGACAATCCGAACGTTGTAAAGATGATTGTCAACCGGCAGGGGCGCGCGATATACTTCAGCCGCCATGCGATACCCTACGTGAGGGACGCGGCGACTGAATCTATGACCGAGCGCCAGAAACGGTTCCGGTTTTTGAAGCACCCCGGTATGTATGCGTATCGCCGGGATTTTTTGTTGAAGCTGGTGCGCCTGCCGCCGTCGCCGTTGGAACTGGCGGAGCGGCTGGAGCAGTTGCGCGTGATCGAGAACGGTTATTCGATCAAGGTTGTTGAAACGACGCACACGTCTATTGGCGTGGACACGCTTGAAGATGTGGCGCGGGTCGAGGCACTTTTGAGGAAACAATGAGTCAGCCGAAATACATTTTTGTGACAGGCGGCGTGGTCAGTTCGTTGGGCAAGGGCTTGACGGCGGCGTCGCTGGGGACGCTTCTGGAGAACCGCGGCTTGCGGGTGTCGTTGATGAAGTTCGACCCCTATCTGAACGTGGATCCCGGCACGATGAACCCGTTCCAGCACGGCGAGGTCTATGTGCTCGATGACGGCGCCGAGACGGATCTCGACCTTGGTCACTACGAGCGATTCACCGACAGCAAGCTTGGTCGAGTGAACTCGGTGACGAGCGGGCAGATTTACCAAGCGGTGCTGGAGAACGAGCGGAAGGGTGATTACCTCGGCCAGACGGTCCAGGTGATTCCGCACGTCACAAACGAGATCAAGCGGCGCATCAAGGAAGTTGCCAAGCGGCAACAGACGGACGTGGTAATCTGTGAGATTGGCGGCACGACGGGCGACATTGAGGGTCTGCCGGTTCTGGAGGCGATCCGCCAGATGGGGCACGAGATGGGACCGGGCGGAACACTGTTCATTCACGTGACACTGGTGCCGTATATTCGCGTGGCCGGCGAGATCAAGACCAAGCCGACACAGCAAAGCGTCGCGAAACTACGCGAGATCGGCATCACGCCGCAAATCCTAGTCTGTCGCAGCGAGAAGCCGATCGAGAAACATGTGCGAGACAAGATTGCGTTGTTTTGCAACGTCGCCGAGGAGGCGGTGATCGAAGAGCGCGACGTGAAGACTTCGATCTACGAAGTTCCGCTGATGTTGCAGCGGGAGAAGATGGATGAATTGGTGTGCCGATGGCTGCACATGAAGCTTCCGCCAGCCAAGATGAGCGAATGGAAGCGAATAGTGCGGCGACTCGAACAGCCGAAACAGAAGGTGCGCATTGGTGTCGTCGGCAAATACATCGGCCTGCAGGACGCCTACAAGAGTGTCTATGAAGCGGTTTGTCACGGTGGCATCGCCAACAACGCCAGCGTGGAAACCGTCAAGGTGGACGCGGAAGACATTGAGAAGGACGGCGCGGCGAAGCATTTGCGCGGGATGTCAGGCATCCTAGTGCCGGGCGGGTTTGGCAACCGCGGCATCGAGGGAAAGATCGAGGCAGTGAGGTATGCGCGCGAGAACAAGGTGCCGTATCTCGGCCTTTGCCTTGGCATGCAGATCGCCACGATCGAGTTCGCGCGCGACGTGTGCGGCTTGAAGGGTGCGCACTCGACCGAGTTCGACTCGAAGTCGCCGCATCCGGTCATCTGTTTGCTGGAGGAGCAGAAGCATGTGAAAAAGATGGGTGCAACGATGCGGCTCGGCGCGCAGTGGTGCCGGCTGGCAGCAGGCACGACATCGCGCAAGCTGTATAACAACGAGATCGTCAGCGAGCGGCACCGGCATCGCTACGAGTTCAACAACGATTACCGCGAGCAACTTGCGGCAAACGGACTCGTGCTGGCGGGAACAACCTTGGACGGCGAACTGGTGGAGTTGGTCGAGTTGAAGAACCACCCATTCTTTGTGGCAAGCCAGTTCCATCCGGAGTTCAAGAGCAAGCCGCACCGGCCGCACCCGTTATTCCGCGGCTTCATCGCAGCGGCGTTGAAACGGAAACAGGCGTGATGGCGGCAGCAAGAACAAGAGTGAACGTGGTGACAATCGGCTCCGTCCGCATTGGTGGACCGCCGCTGACGCTCATCGCCGGGCCGTGTGTGATTGAAAGCGAACGGCTCTGTCTTCGGGTCGCTGAAACACTTCGCGAGTTAACGGAGCGGCTGCGACTGCCGTTCATCTTCAAGGCCAGCTACGACAAGGCGAACCGGTCTTCGGGCAGGTCGTTTCGCGGGCCGGGATTAAAAGAAGGTCTGGAAGTTTTGGCCAAGGTGAAAGAGCGCGTCCGCGTGCCCGTGCTGACGGACGTCCATTCTGTGGAGGAGGTCGCGGCGGCAGCGGAAGTGTGCGATGTGCTCCAGGTTCCCGCGTTTCTTTGCCGGCAAACGAATTTGCTGCTGGCGGTTGCGAAAAGCGGACGCGTCGCTAACGTGAAGAAAGGTCAGTTTCTCGCGCCGGGCGACATGAAGAACGTCGTGGAGAAGATGGAGAACGCGGGTTGCCGGCGACTGTTGCTGACGGAACGCGGCACGACTTTCGGTTACAACAACCTCGTAGCCGACATGCGGTCGTTGCCGATCATGCGGTCGTTCGGATATCCCGTGATTTTCGATGCGACGCACAGCGTGCAAGCGCCGGGCGGGGCAGGGGACCGCAGTGGCGGCGACGCGCGATTCGCGCCCGTGCTGGCTCGCGCGGCAGTGGCGGCCGGCTGCGATGGCGTGTTTATGGAAACACATCCCGATCCGTCGTCGGCGCTCAGCGACGGGCCTAACATGATTTCGTTGCGCGCAATGCGCGGCGTCTTGGAAAGTCTCTGTGCCATCCGGGAAGCCCTTGGATAAACGCGGCAAAACGAAGTCCTGGTCAACGGGAAGCTTGCGCTTGGTGGCAAGCCGCATCCGGTTGCTGTTGCTGGACGTGGACGGTGTGCTGACCGACGGGCGAGTTTACATCGGCGACGCGATCGGATCTGGCGGTGGTTCGTCGCGCGTGGAACTAAAGGCTTTTCACATCCAAGACGGGCATGGTATGAAAATGGCGGCGCGCGGTGGTTTGGAGGTGGGCTGGATTTCCAGCCGTTTTTCGCCTGTGACGGGCTGGCGCGCAAAAGAGCTTGGGATTAGTCTCTTGGCTCAGCCTGCGCCGGAACAGAAGCCGCCGCCGGAGAAGCTGGAGGTGGCGCGACAGATGGCCGCGAAGCTGGGCATCGGGCTGGATCAGGTTTGTTTTGTCGGGGATGATCTGGTAGACGCGCCGGTAATGAGAGCGGTTGCCCTGCCGGTGGCGGTTGCGAACGCGGTGCCGGAAGTTCGCCGACTGGCGGCCTACGTGACGCAGAAGCCCGGCGGCGAAGGCGCAGTGCGCGAGGTGATCGAGATGATTTTGAAGAGCCAGGGTTTGTGGCGCAAGTTGGTGAGCAAATACGGAATTGAGGAAAGATGAGACGGCGCTTGGCGATACTTGCAGTGATGACAGCGTTGGTGGGCCATGCCCAAACCAACGCGCCTGTCATGCGGCTGCCCGCTGGCGCACCGCAACCTGGCGCCGGGAACTTGCAGGGATTTACGGTGCCGGAATACAACGCCGACGGCCAGTTGGTCTGGCAGATGTTCGGCGAAACGGCGCGCGTGGAACTGGTCGGCGGCAAGGTCGAGGTTCATGGCATGAGATTGGAACTTTACCAGAAGGGATTGTTGGACGCGACGATGCGTTCACCGGTCTGTTTGTTTGACCGCGCGGCAAAGACGGCCAGCTCCGATGAACCGGTGGAGATTGTATCAACAAATATGATGGTCACGGGAAAGGGTTTTGAGTGGAACTCGAACGATAACCGGATGCGGATCCGCAACGATGCAACGATGACGATCCTGAACAAGAAGGGAATGCCTTTTCCGAAAGTAGGCGTGAAATGAACTCGAAGACGTGGCGAAAGTGTTTGATGGCAGCTTTGCCGGGCTTGGTGCTTGCTTTCAGCGCCGGTGCGCAGACCAATCCGATTGCGCTGACGCCGGCCACGGCGCCGATGTTGCCGAGGCCTTCGGAATCACTGCCGCCGCCAGGAGCGGTGCGCTTACGCGCGCCGGACACAACGGCGGCGCGACGCGCGCTGCCGCTGGCCCAGTCCACAGTTGTCACGTCGGACGATTTGGTAATGGATATGGAGAAGAAGGTGGCGACATTCACGGGCCACGTGAAGGTGGTGGACCCGCAAGGAACGATGACAGCCGATAAAATGATTGTTTACCTGACGCAGCAAGGCGAAGGCGAGAGTGGCGTGCGCCGGATTGAGGCGACCGGCGGAGTTGTGATCGCGCAGGCAGGCAGCAAGGCAATTGGTGATGAAGCAGTTTATAGTGCTGCGGACCGGACGGTGGTCTTGAGCGGCGCGGCGCAGGTGCAGACCGAACAAGGCATCGTGACCGGCGAAACGGTGATCTACGACATGGCCAAGGGCACTGCGCATGTGAAAGGTCGGCCGCGCCTGATCCTGCCCGGTCAGGGCGGAGCAGGTAAGACGACTTTGTTTCCAGCATCACCGAAGCCACAAACACAGCCGAAACCACAAACCGAGCCGAGCCAATAGCGAACGGTCGGATGGAACAGGTTCTGCAAACTAAAGGGCTAGTCAAGGCCTACCGCGGCAAGCGCGTTGTCAACGGCGTGGACATCGCCGTCAGCCGCGGCGAGGTGGTCGGTCTGTTGGGGCCAAACGGAGCTGGCAAAACCACTAGTTTCTACATGATCGTCGGGCTGCTGCGACCGACAGCCGGGCATGTCTTCTTCGAGGGCCGCGACATCACGCGCCTGCCGATGTATCGGCGGGCCCGCGTCGGCGTGGGCTACCTGTCGCAGGAGCCTTCCATTTTCCGCAAGCTGACGGTGGAGGAAAACATCATGGCCATCCTGGAAACGCTGCCGATTTCGGGGCGCGAAAGAAAGATGCGCCTGCAATACCTGCTGGAGGAACTCGATATTGCGGCGCTGGCCAAACACAAAGCCTACACGCTCTCAGGCGGCGAGCGCCGCCGGCTGGAAATCACCCGCGCGCTGGTCACGTCGCCGAAGCTGCTGTTGCTTGACGAACCGTTCAGCGGCGTGGACCCGATTGCGGTTTATGAAGTGCAACAGATCATCCGACGGCTGCGCGACAAGGGTCTGGCGCTTCTGATAACCGACCACAACGTCCGCGAGACACTGTCCATCGTGGATCGGGCGTATTTGATCCACCAAGGCAAGGTGGTCAGCGAAGGCACGAGCGAGTTTTTGATAAATGACCCAACAAGTCGTAAGCTCTACTTGGGTCCAGAGTTCAACATGTAGCTAAATTCATAGTTCGAACCGAACCAAACAAAGGAGACAGCATCATGCCACATACCCACAGCCATACGCAGGCGGAGCCTGAAATCTCGGTTACTGGCCGGCACGTGAGCGTAACCGAAGCGATCAAGGAATATGCGCGCAAGAAGATCAGCCACATTGGTATAGATTTTCCGCGCATCCTGAACGCGCAGGTCATTCTGGACGTGGAGAAGTATCGGCATATCGCCGAAGTGATCCTGCACTGCAACAATCACATTACGATCGAGGCACAGGAGGTCAGCGAGGACATGTATGCCTCGATAGACCAGGTTATCGCCAAGCTGACGCGGCAGTTGCGCAAGGCGAAGACCAAGATCCAACGGCATCAACCGCGACGCGGCGATGCGCGGGCGGTTCCGATGCAGGTCATTGAGACGATGGGTGCCGAAGACGACGAATCGGATATTACCCATCACGTGGTGCGAACCGAGCAATTCACCGTGAAGCCGATGTTCGTGGATGAGGCGGTGCTGCAACTGGAGTTGTCGCCGAAGGTGTTTCTGGTGTTCCAAAACGCGGAGAATCAGCGCGTGAACGTTCTGTATCGCCGGAAGAACGGAGATTTCGGGCTGATTGATCCGCACACGGCATGATCCGGCAATGGAACCGAAACCGACGACGACCAAAGCAATTACTGCGGAGGAGTTCTATACCGCCCACGGCCGCCAACTGGGCTTGAAGTTGGAGGCTGGCCAGGCTGGGCTGGACCGCAAAATTCGCGAAGCCACAGTCAACCGACCTGGTTTGGCTTTGGCGGGGTTCTTTCGTTATTTTGCATGGGCGCGCGTGCAAGTCATTGGGAACGCCGAGAAAACCTACCTGAAATCGCTCTTATCGGCGGAGCGCCGCCGCCGCATTCGGGATTTTCTCCAGCGGCATGTGCCGTGTGTGGTGTTTTCGAGGAATATTCTTCCGACACGCGAGTTTTTGGAGGAAGCGGATGCGTATCGGGTGCCGGTGTTTCGCTCACCGTTGTTGACCGGACGGCTGATAAACTCAGCGACTTTGATGCTGGACTTGGACTTCGCACCGAAGATGACCGAACACGGCACGATGGTTGACATTCTCGGAATCGGCGTGTTAATCAAGGGCGAGAGTGGCGTAGGCAAGAGCGAGTGCGCGTTGGCGCTGTTAGAGCGTGGTTACAGTCTGGTAAGTGACGACGTCACTCGCATGTATGTGCTCGACGGGCGGGAGTTGATGGCGAGCAGCCCGGAAGAGACGCGGTATCTCATTGAAGTGCGCGGGTTGGGTCTGATTGATGTCAGTAGAGTGTTTGGTGTCGGTGCCATTCGGACCGAGAAACGGGTTGATCTTGCGGTGACGTTGCAAGATGCGAGCAAGATGGAAGACATTGAGCGCGTCGGCATGGAGCAGGAGTTTCAGGAGATATTGGGCATTGCTGTGCCCCATGTGCGGATACCGGTCAGCCCGGGGCGTGATCTGGCGCGATTGGTCGAAGTCGCGGCGCTGGATCAGAAGTTAAAAACGATGGGACACAACACAGCGAAAGAGTTCAACGACCGATTGATTGCGAGAATGCGCACCGAGGCCAAACGATGAAACCATCGCCGAGCGGCGGAGATGAACACCGCCGGCTGTTGACACGAGAAGTGGAAGTCATAAACAAGCAGGGTATTCACGCCCGGCCAGCGGCGATGTTTGTCAAGACAGCAGCAAAGTATGAGTCTGAGGTTGGCATCGAGAAGGAAGGCGAAATCGTAAACGGCAAGTCGATCATTGGCCTGTTGATGCTCGCGGCGGGGCAGGGCACGAAGCTCACCCTGACGGCAGAAGGTCGGGATGCCGAAAAGGCGCTGGCAGAGTTGTCCAAGTTGTTCGAGAATAAGTTTAACGAAGACTAGAGGTAGGCCCGGAGCGCGGACTGGCAAAGACAGCGCGCCTGTTGAAGTAACGACGGAACAGAATGAGCGATTCCGAGTTGCCCAAACGAGAAGCGGTTTATCGCGGCATCGCCGTTTCGCCCGGCGTTGTGCGAGGGCAGATTTATGTCTATCGGCCGCAGGAAGCGGCGGTCGAGAAACGGTCGGTCAGGGACGAGGACATTGCTGGCGAGTTTGCGCGGCTGGAACAAGCTGTCATCAAGACGCGCCAGCAACTGATCGAGATACCCCAATCCCTCGGCAAAGAAATGGGCGATGACAAGCCCGGTATCTTCGATGCGCACCTGCTGGTCCTCGACGACCCGATGCTGATGGAGCAGGTGTTCAAGCGCCTGAAGACCGAGAAGCTGAACGTCGAGTTTATCCTGCAGGAGGTGGCCGAGCAATACACTCAGGCGCTCGCCAAGCTGCGGGACACTTACCTGCGCGAGCGCGCCGCCGATGTGCGGGACGTCAGCCGCCGCATCCTTCGCAACTTGGCGGGCGCGGAACATGATGAGCTTCAACGGTTACCGGGGCCGCGCATTGTGTTGACACAGGATCTGTCGCCGTCGGACACGGCACTGATGGACCGCAGCAAAGTGCTGGGTTTTGCAACCGAGATGGGCAGCCGCACATCGCACACGGCCATCCTCGCGCGATCACAAGGGATTCCTGCAGTCGTGGGCCTTCATGAGATTGGGCGGGAGATCGCCAGCGGCCATGAGGCACTACTGGACGGTTACACGGGCCTGCTCATCGTCAATCCGAGCGTGGAGACGCTTTACGAATACGGCCAGATCGAGATTCGATGGCACAGTATTGAGGATCGGTTGCGGCTGCTTCGCCAGGAACCGGCTTGCACGCGGGATGGCTGTGCGATCCGGCTCGCCGCGAACATCGAGCTGGAAGAGGAGATCAAGACGGCGGTCGAGCACGGCGCGCAAGGCGTGGGGCTTTACCGCACCGAGTATCTGTTCCTGAACCGCAAGGGGTTTCCGACCGAAGACGAGCAATTTGCCGCGTATTCCAACGTCGCGCGCGGCATGAAGCCGCACGAGGTGATCATCCGCACGCTCGATGTCGGCGGCGATAAGATTCTTGTGGCCGGCGAGCACGCGCGTGAAGCCAATCCGTTTCTGGGCTGGCGAGGCGTGCGGTTTTGCCTGGACCAGCCGGACATGTTCAAGACCCAGCTTCGCGCCATTCTTCGGGCCAGTGCCGAAGGCAATGTCAAGATGATGTATCCGATGATCAGCGACCTGCAAGAGGTCAAGCGCGCCAACGAACTGCTCAACGTTTGCCGCGAAGAGCTGCGCCGTGAAGGGAAGCCATTCAGCGAGCAGATGGAGGTCGGGCTGATGATCGAAGTGCCCGGCGCGGCGATAATCGCGGACGTGCTGGCCGACCACGCGGCGTTTTTCTCCATCGGCACCAACGACCTCATCCAATACAGCATCGCCGTGGACCGCGGCAACGAGCGCGTCGCCCACCTTTACGCGCCGACGCACCCGGCAATCCTGCGCCTTATCCGCAACGTCGTGGAGGCCGCGCGGTCGCGCAACATCTGGGTGGGTGTGTGCGGTGAGATGGCGGGTGACCCTGTGATGGTGCCACTGCTGCTTGGCTTAGGTGTGAACGAACTGAGCGTGAGCGCCGTGGCGGTGCCGGCGGTAAAATACATCATTCGCAGCATTGCCATGCCCGACGCGCGCGCGCTGGCGGAACAGGCGTTGCGCTGCGGCACGGCGGGCGAGACGGTTGCCCAGTTGGAGAACTTTGCCCGGTCCGCTGCGCCAGACCTGATGGAACTGGTCAGACCGAACAAATCAAAAGCATGAAACTGCTCATCCTCGCCGCGGGTTATGCCACGCGGCTCTATCCGTTGACGTTGAACAAGGCCAAGCCCCTGCTCGATGTGGCGGGCAAGCCGATGATCGAACATCTGCTCGACAAGTTCGTCGGCAAACCCAGTCTCGATCAGATTTACGTTGTTACGAATAACAAGTTCGCCGCCGACTTCGCAGCGTGGGGACGGGACTACGCGGGCCGCCATCCCGGCGCGCACATCACGACCGTCAACGACCACACGATGTCCGACGCCGACAAACTCGGTGCCATCGGCGACATCAACCTTGTCATCAATGAGACCAAGCTCGACGACGACCTCATTGTCGTGGCTGGCGACAACCTTTTCGAGGAGAGTGCCGACGGTTTCCTGGCGGCGGCCCGGCGTAACGCGGTGCAGGACCGCCCGACGGTCGTCACCTACGACGTGGGCAACCTCGAAGAGGTGCGCAAGAAGTATTGCAACATCCAGCTCGCGCCGGACGGCCGCGTCGTGTTGTTCATTGAGAAGGATCCGAACGCCAACAGCACGGTGGCCGCAATTTGTCTTTACTATTTCCCGCGAAATACCATTAAACTTGTCGCTCGTTACCTGGCGGAAGGGAATAACCCGGACCAGCCGGGCCGATACATTGGCTGGCTCTACAAACAGACGCCGGTTTACACGTATCAGATTCGTGGGCGTTGGCTCGACATCGGCTCGAAGGAGACGTTGGAGCAGGCCAATCGCGAGTTCGCGCGGAAGTAGCACCGAGCAAAGGAAGAAAACTTAAACATGCACTTGAATCGTCGTTACATTTTTAGTTCCGAGTCGGTCACCGAAGGTCATCCTGACAAGGTTTGCGATACGATCAGCGATTACGTCCTCGACGCCTGCCTCGCGCAGGACCCGATGAGCCGGGTGGCCTGCGAGACACTGGCGAAGTCCAATCTCGTCGTCCTCGCCGGTGAAATCACCACCAAGGCGAACTTGGACTACGTGAAGATCGTGCGCGAAGCCGTTCGTGAGATCGGCTACACGAAGGACGTCAGCGCCGTGTTCAACGACGAGGATTGTTTCGTCACCTGCGCGCTCATCAAGCAAAGCCCCGACATCGCCCAAGGCGTGGACGACCGTGCCGCCGAAGGCAAGAAGACCGCCGAGCAGGGCGCGGGTGACCAGGGTCTCATGTTCGGCTACGCATGCACCGAGACGGCGGAACTGATGCCGGCTCCGATCATGTTCGCCCACAACCTCGGCAAGGCATTGCGCGAGGCGCGGCGCAGCGGCGCCATCAAGTGGCTCCGGCCCGACGGCAAGACCCAGGTCAGCGTCGAATACCAGGGCCTTCGCCCCGTTCGTGTGGACACCGTCGTCATCTCCAACCAGCACGACGCTGCCGTCAAACACGCCGAGATTGAGAAGGTTGTCATCGAGCAGATCATCAAGAAGACTCTTCCGGCCAACCTCCTCGACAAAAAGACCCGTTATCTCGTCAACCCCACCGGCCGGTTTGTCGTCGGCGGTCCCGAAGGCGATAGCGGCCTCACCGGACGCAAGATCATTGTTGATACCTACGGCGGCATGGGCCGTCACGGCGGCGGCGCCTTCTCCGGCAAGGATCCCAGCAAAGTGGACCGCTCGGCTGCCTACATGGGCCGCTACGTTGCCAAGAACATCGTTGCCGCGGGCCTCGCCGACCATTGCGAAATCCAGTTTGCCTACGCCATCGGCCACCCGGAGCCGGTTAGCGTCATGGTTCACACCTTCGGCACCGGCAAAGTCGCGGACGAGAAGATCGAGAAGGCCGTGCAGGAAGTCTTCAGCTTCAAGCCCGCCAACATCATCAAGCAGCTCAACCTGCTGCGCCCGATTTATCGCAAGACGACCAACTACGGTCACTTTGGCAAGATTGACGACCTCGACGCGCTCACATGGGAGCGCACCGACAAGGCCGAGGCCCTCAAGAAAGCCGCAAAGTAGAACTGCCGTCAGCGTTGTTTCTGAAACGGCCGCGTTCGCGAGAGCGCGGCCGTTTTGTTTGTGGGGAGGACTTACCGCGAGAGGGCGAGGAACCCTGACCACTGATCTACGGGTCACTGGTCTCCAGCCGACCGTTCACAAGGGGAGAGTGGCTGCCCGGCATGGATTCGAACCATGAAAAACGGCTCCAAAGGCCGCTGTGTTACCATTACACCACCGGGCAACTAAAATCTCAAAACGCCGCCGCGACCGACATCCACATCTTGTCGCCGAACTCGGCGCGCGCCGCCGCCATCGCGTGTTCGGCGCTGGCGCGGCCGCTGGCGACACCGAACACCGTTGCGCCGCTGCCGCTCATCATCGAAGCAACGCAGCCGTTGCGCGCGAGCGACTCCTTCAGCAGTTCCAGCATCGGAAACTTGCGCAGCGCCGGACCTTCCAGCGTGTTGACCATCGCGCGCGCTGCCGCCGGCAGGTCGCCTCCGGCCAGCGCATCGCGGATGACCTTAATGGCCCCGCCGCGGCCCGTCAAGAATGGCCTGACTTGCTCGTAGGCCCACTTCGTGGAAATGCCAAAGCCGGGGTTGATGAGAACAAAGTGGGCGGCGCGTAAGGTCCGAATCTCTGTCTCGCCCAGCGCCTCCACCAGTTCGCCGCGGCCGTGGCAGAACGATGGTTTGGGGTCGAGGAAAAGGGCGCAGTCGGAGCCGAGCATTGCGGCGAGCGGCAGGAGTTGCTCGCGCGTGAGGTCGAGTTGCCAAAGCTGGTTTAGGCCGGCCAGCGCGACGGCGGCATTGCCGCTGCCACCGCCCATGCCGGCGGCGATGGGCACGCGCTTGCGCAGCTTGATGTGCGCGCCGGCGGTGACGCTGGCGTGGCGGCGCAACAACACGGCGGCGCGGATGACCAGGTTGCCGGAGTCCGTGGGCAGGCCGGGGGCATCGCATTCCATCGTGACCCCGTGGCCGGCGTCGCGCGGCTCGAACTCCATTTCATCGCATACATCGAGCGGCACCATGATGCTTTCCAACTCGTGGAAGCCATCGGGCCGCTTGCGGATGATATCGAGTCCAAAGTTGATCTTGCCGGGCGAACGCAACACCAGAGCAGTCGTCATTTGCGAATCGTTGTCGCGGAAACCTTCGCCGCAATCAAGCGCAAAGCAAGCGACTGAACTTAAGCGGCGGTTTACGCGTAGGCGCGGTGGCTGATCTGTGCGAGTGTCGGCCGCTCCAGCCGCAGGTAGTCGTCCCACGCGATCTTCACGGACTCGGTATGCGTGCCGGCCTGCATCACGATCTCATCGTCTTCCTCCAGCATGTCGTCGGCATAGACGGGCAGCATGTAGAAACTACCCAGCGGCGGCATGGCACCGATCTCGCAGTCAGGGAACAAGTCCTTGAATTCCGCTTCCGTGGCAAGCTTGCACGCCTTCCCTGTGGCTCGGTTGAACGCTCCGACGTCCACTTGGGCCACGGCGGGCAACACGGCCATGTAGAATTGGTCGCCCGATCGCAGCATGACGACCTTGACCTGCATCTTGCCGGGGATGTGTTCGGCCTGAGCGATTCGCTGGGCCGTGAAGGCGCGCGCGTGATGAAGGACTTCGTAGCGAACGCCTTGTTGTTTCAGATACTGTTCAATCCGTTCGAGGCATGTCATAAGTTTTTCCTCCTCTTCGGTTTATAGCGAATTGTAGCCCGACTCGCCCGCGAAAGCAATCGGTGGTAAAGTCCGACGTGCCATGAGAACTGGTAGATGGCTTCGGATTGCGGTTGCGAGCGTCCTCACGAGCGGGGACGCGCTGCTTGCGGCGGGAGCCGACGAATGGGAGTCGCAGCGGGAGCGAATGGTGGCCGCGCAGATCGCCGGTCGCGACGTGACGGACGCGGAGGTGTTGCGCGCGATGCGGACGGTGCCGCGGCACCTGTTCGTGCCGGACGCAGCGCGAAAAGATGCGTATGGGGATTTTCCGCTGCCGATCGGGCAAGACCAGACAATCTCACAGCCTTATATCGTGGCCTATATGACGCAATTGCTGCGCCTGAAACCTGGCGCGAAGACGCTGGAGGTTGGCACCGGTTCAGGTTATCAGGCGGCCGTGTTGGCGGCGGTGACGAGGACGAACGTCTATAGCATCGAGATCGTCGCGCCGCTGGCGAAGACGGCCGCGGAACGGTTGAAGCGGCTCGGTTACGAGCGGGTCGTCGTCAAATGCGGCGACGGTTATCTCGGCTGGCCGGAGCACGCGCCGTTTGACGCCATCATCGTTACTGCCGGCGCCAATCACGTGCCGCCACCATTGATCGAGCAGCTCAAACGCGGCGGGCGGATGGTCATTCCTGTTGGCGGCGCGTGGGCGGTGCAATCGCTTGTGGTTATCGAAAAACTTCCCGATGGAACGGTGAGGAAACGCGACGATATTCCGGTGCGGTTTGTGCCACTGACGAGGAAGGGGCAGAACCGCGAGTAAGCGTCCGATCTGTCCAGCTTGGAAGCTCGCTCCACGCCTGTTTTCTCTCAGCGCCTCAGGAATTTCTGGCGTTGCACTTCGCGGCGCATGAGGTCGCCGAAGTCGGCCTGCGCCATGCCATATTGATCCACGGCGATTTCCGCCAGCTTGCGCGCCAGCTCGCGCTGATTCGTGTCGAGCAACGCCTGCACGAGCGAGCGGAACGCGCGTTCAATATGGCTCTGCACAAGGGCGACGGAGGTGTTCAGGTGCGGACGGCCGGCGGGGTCGCGGGCGATGACCTGGTCGGTCGGCGTGAGTTTCTTGTAAACGATCTCCAACGCGCGCCAAGTCTGGCCGCGGTTGGGGGCTAGCATGAGCGCCTGGATCAGTTCGACGACGGATTCCTCCGGGCGGCCGAGGTTGGCCAACGCCTCGCCCATGCCTTCGTGTGCGACCGGCTCGCCGGGCGAAATGCGGGCGGCGTAGGCGAACGCCTCAAGCGCCTGCGGGAAGGCGCCAAGTTGTGAATAGACCGTGCCGAGGTCGAGGTAGATAAGGTGATTGCCAAGGGTGATCTTGAGGTTGGCAGCCCACTCGCGGGTCCGCAGTTGTTGCAGGCGATGGTCGGAAGATTTGCGATTGAGCGCGGCAGCGCGTTGGAGCACTTCGGCAGCTTTGACGTAGATAGCGCGGGTTTCCGGCGACATCGGTTTGCGGGCCATGCGTTCGGGCGCGCTGCGGAGGTCGGCTTTCACGCCGTGATAGTGGCCGAGTTGGGCGCAGGCTTCCTCGTAAGCGGGAAAAATCACCAACGCTTTCTCGGCTTCGGCGATGCACTCGTCAATGCGGGAGCCGTCCGGCGCGCTTTGGAACATGGCGAAGGCGAGTTGCTTGTGCGCTTTGGTGCTGTTGGGTGAAGTCACCATGGCGGCTTGCCAGATGGAAAGGTCGCTCTTCCACTCGGTATTGCGCCAGGAGGCTCGCAGGACGAACACCACGGCAATCATTGCGATGGTGACAACATAGATGAACCAGCCGAGGCGTTTGCGGATGTCGAGCCGGTGTTGATACGGCAGGTCCAGGTGGTCGTTAAGGAGTGTGGTTTCCGAGCAATCGGCAAAAGGCGGCAGTTCGCCTTTGTAGGCCCACCACGGCGCGATGATACTGCGCGTCACGAGATGGATCACCATGCCAACGAGCGCGCATATGCTCACGGCCGGCAGGTAGAGCCAGCGTTCGGAGAAGATACTGTTGCCAACACTGAAGACGCTCAGATTGGAGCCGAGGGTCAACAAGAACGTGCCGACCCAGAAGGTGAGCGCGCGCAGATGGCGATGAAAGCGCCAGGCCGCGTAGATGATCCCCATGATCACCAGCAGCGCCAGCACGCCGAGCCAGTCTTCCACGCGGCGGAATCCCGTGTCCACCGGAACGATCTGGCTGAACGAGTAGTCCACGCTGAGCCATTGCGGAAGAATCAGCAAGTAGGCCGCTTTGGCTGTCAGGATACATGCGGTCAGGATCCGGTCGAAGACGTTGGACACGACCAGCGGGTTGTCCACGAAGTTCACCAGCTTCGGCTCCAACCGCAGCAACACGATGGTGCGCATGGCTAGATAGCCGAACCAGATCACGAGCATCCAGAGATAGTTGCTACGGAACTTCCGCAGGCAGTTCTCCCAGAAATCGCGCGCCGGATGCCCGCTGAAACGTCGCCAGTCGAACAGCCAATCGAACAATACAACCAACGGCAGGAGCACGACTGCGCTTTCCTTGGCGAGCAGCGCCAGGAACAACAGCAGCCAGGACGTGAGCCGCAGCAGCCATTTCACGACGGTTCGGTCGGACCACGCCGCTTGGCCGAGATGAGCAAACAACCCCAGCAACACCAGCGTGGTCGCGAGCAGGTCGGGGCGGCCGAGGATGCATGTCACTGCTTCGGTATTGGCTGGTTGGCAGGCGAACAGGATGCCGGACGCAAAGCCCGCGCGGGTTGAGCGGAAAATCACGGTCACCAGATAGAAGACGAGGATCGAATTCAGCGCGTGCAAGAGCCAGTTTGCCGTGTGGTAGCCGATCGTATCGGCCCCGTTGCCGAGGATGGTGTAGTTCAGCAGGAACGACAGCGTAGTCAGCGGACGGTAGAGGCCGTCGTTGGTAACGAGCGGATAGCCGTAGTTCTTGTTGAAGATGTCACCGAGGTGGTCGAGATCGTGGATGCGTGGGTCGCCTTGCAACATGGTCCGTGCGTCGAGCACCAGCTCGCCGGAGAATGTGTTCACATAGGCCAGCAGCGCCACCAGCAAGATCAGTGGGATCAGGAGCACGTCAAAGCGCGCCGTCACCTTCGGCAAACCCCACGGCCGGCCGGGCAGGGCGCTGGCCGACAACGCCGAACGCGCCGCTTCGATCGGCGTCATGCCGGATTCGGGGCCGCGCTCCGCAGGCGCGGCTTCAGGTGGAGCCGTTGGCGCTGGCGGCGCGGGGTCTTGCGGGGCGTCGGGTATCGTTGGATCGGCCATGATGGCTTTATGGGTTATGACGGCGGCGCGGGAAAAGGATTTCCGCTTGCTTGCGTGGGCGGCTGCGAATCGTCGGAGCAAAGTTCATCATGAATGAGAAAGCGCGGCCATTATAGACACCAGCGGACGGAGTGCAACCCTCGCGCTTGTCTTGCGGCGGCTCTTTGGCATAGACTCCGCGGAGAGAAACCGAGCTGTTGGCTCATGTTGGATGGTTACTATGAAGTGGAATACGATTTGTCGTTCGGCGGCGGCGCTGGTGATTTGCTGGTTTGCAGTGGGCTGCAAAGAGGATAACGCCACACTGCGCCTTTTCCTCCAGGCATCCGACAGGCTGCCCGAAGCCCATCGCAAGGCCATCGTCATCCGCAATCCGCCGATGAACCTGACCATCAACCAGTTGTCGGAGCTATCCGAATACGACCTGGTTTCAGCCAAGGCGGTGAAAACCCCCACGCGCAAGCAGCTCGTGCTCCAGTTCGACTCACATGGCGTGCGCGTCATCGAAACCTTCACGTCAGACCGTCGCGGCGAACTCTATGTGCTGACGATCAACGCCCTTCCCATTGCCGCCCCGGCGATTCGCGAGGTGATTCGTGATGGCAAATTGGTCGTTGATGTGGATGTGACGGACGAGGAACTCGACAAGATCGTCAAGGGCCTCAACGGCGCCGCCAAGAGGGAGCACACCCTCGACAGGATATAAGAACCCGTCTTGTGGAGCGGCTTAACAAGCGGAGCTTTCGGCACGGAACCGTAACGGCGGGAGCGTTGACACTTTTCGGCGGGAAATGGTAGTGTCGGCGGCGTTTCCGATTGGTTTGGATTCGGCGCATAAAGATGTAACGGGCTATGGAAGCCTTGCTCAATAGCAATGTGTTGGTGCTGAACCGGCTCTGGCAGGCGGTCAATATCTGCTCGGCAAAGCGGGCGTTGACGCTGCTGTTCGAGGGCCACGCGGAGGTCGTCTGCGCCGAGAACGGCGCGTTCAACACGTTCGACTTCGGCGAGTGGCGCAGTTTCTCCGAGCGTTTCCCGCACGAGGAGGAGAGCGTCCACACCATCCGGTTTCGCATCCGCATCCCGAAGGTGGTGTTGTTGCTGTTTTTCGACCGGCTCCCGCACAAGGAGGTGAAGTTCACCCGGCACAACATCTTCGAGCGCGACGCCAATACCTGCCAGTATTGCGGCAAGGTATTCGAGCGGCGCGACCTGAATATTGATCACGTTGTCCCGCGCGACCGCGGCGGCACCACGGTTTGGGACAACGTCGTTTGCTCCTGCATCCCGTGCAACACCCGCAAAGCCAACCGCACGCCAACCGAGGCGGGCATGCGGCTCATTCGCAAGCCCAAGCGGCCGAAGTGGCGCCCGTTCGTGCAGGTCACCGTGCCCAAGCCCGACGATAGCTGGAAGCACTTCCTCGATATCGCCTATTGGAACGTGGAACTTGGCGAGGATACGTCTTAGCGGCTTGATGACAGTTTCCCTGTGCAAGGCAGTGAAAGTTGGGATAAGGGGGAACAAGGGGGAACAAGCCAGAATAAGGCGAAACAGCCGAGCGGTTCTGGTGTGCTTGGAAGGTTGGAACGTGTGGGACGAAACAGGAACGCGGAGGCCGATTTGCGAAAATTTCGTTCCGGCGAAGGAACGCTCAGACGGCTGGCGCGACTGCGGCGGATATCTTCGTCAAGACATACCTCTCGCCTTCATCATCAAGACTGTGATTTTGACTTGAGCGTGACGACATTCTGAAAGCGTTTCCGAGCAACGCGCATATCAGTTTTCCTACCGGTTTGGCTTTGGGATGCTGGCCGAGTTGTTGGCGACAGATGTTTCTTGCCCGGATCGGTAGTTGTTGTTAAGCTAATTTCAGTGCTACGGCCCCATTTCTAAATGGGCGAGAGACGAGGCTAAGGTTCCGTCTCTGCGTGTCTCAACCTTCACATTCCATCCTCCCATCCTTCGCAGGGTTTTACATTCCCGCCGCGACCAGCCTCGACGCATCCCGTCGGGGCTGATTGCTTTTTGACACCCTCCGCCAACCTCGCTACAGTCGTCCCGTGGATGCTCAACTACAAACGAAGTTCGACCGCCTACGCGAGCTGCTGCGAGGTTACGGCAGCGTGCTCGTAGCCTATAGCGGCGGCGTGGATTCGGCCTTTCTGGCGCGCGTGGCGCACGACACGCTCGGCGCGAAGGCGTTGTCGGTGATCGCCGATACGCCAAGCCTGCCGCGGCGCGAACTCGCCGAGGCGCTCAGCATGGGCGAGGCGTTCGGCTTTCCGGTTCGCGTGGTGAAGACCAACGAGTTCGACAATGCTGACTACGTCGCGAATCCGCCGAACCGTTGCTATTTCTGCAAACACGAGCTGTTCGACAAACTGGTGCCCGTCGCAAAAGCCGAGGGGATGGCGGTGATCGTTTACGGCGAGAACGCGAGCGACATCGGCGATTTCCGGCCCGGCGCGGAGGCGGCGGTGAAGTTTGAGGCACGCGCGCCACTCAAGGAAGCCGGCCTCACCAAGGCCGACATACGCGCGTTGTCCGCCACGCTCGGTCTGCCCACGGCCAACAAGCCGCAGATGGCCTGCCTCAGTTCCCGCGTGCCTTACGGCGAGCCGGTGACGCCGCAGACGTTGGCGATGATCGAGGCGGCCGAGAACGCGCTCTGGGACCTTGGCTTCCATGACGTGCGAGTGCGGCACCATCGCGGCGGGGCGAACGGCGCGGTGCCCTTTGCGCGCATCGAGGTCGCGCCGGACCAGATCGCGCGGCTGACGGGGGATAACGTCCGCGAAACCATCGTCAACCGCCTCAAAGAAATCGGCTACGCCTACGTCGCGCTCGATCTTCAAGGCTACCGCCGCGGCAGTGCCAACGAGGTGCTGAAGCCGGCGGAGACCGGCAACCAGTAATCAGTATTCAGCGCGCGGGAATACTCATGACAGCTTCACTGATTACGGATTACTGATCACTTGCTCAAATGACCGATAAACCTTCCAAGTTGAAAATCGCCGGCCGCGAGTTCACTTCACGCCTGCTGCTCGGCACAGGCAAGTTCGCCTCCAACGAGCAGATGCGCGATGCCATCGCCGCAAGCGGCAGCGAGATCGTGACCGTTGCGCTGCGCCGCGCCGACCTCAGCGGTCAGCACGACCGTTTCGCGAACATCCTCGACTTCATTGACGCCAAACGCGTGCAACTCCTGCCGAACACCAGCGGTGCTATGAACGCCGACGAAGCCGTGCGCCTCGCCAAGCTCGCGCGCACCGCCGGCCTCGGCAACTGGGTGAAGCTGGAGATTCATCCCGACCCGCACTACCTGCTGCCCGATCCGATCGAGACGTTGAAGGCCGCCGAGGTGCTGGTGAAGGAGGGTTTCATCGTGCTGCCCTATATCAACGCCGACCCGGTATTGGCGAAGCGGTTGGCGGACGCCGGCTGTGCCACGGTCATGCCGCTCGGCTCGCCCATTGGCAGCGCCCGCGGCATCGAGACTCGCGCGCAGATCGAAATCATCATTGCCCAAGCCGCCATTCCTGTTGTCGTGGACGCCGGACTCGGCGCGCCCAGCCACGCCGCAGAGGCGATGGAGTTTGGCGCCGACGCCGTGCTCATCAATACCGCCATCGCCGTCGCCACCGACCCGGTTCGGATGGCTCGCGCTTTCAAAGCCGCCGTCGAAGCCGGTCGCGATGCCTACGAGGTCGGTCTTGCCCCGCGCTCGTGCGAGGCACAACCCACCAGTCCGCTAACGGGATTCTTGGAGCGGTGAACGGAGCTTTGTATGACGACCGTCGGCGAGTTCGTCCACCAAGCCGAAGCGTCACTGGCACTATCGCGATTGCAGGCGGCGGGAATTGAGGGATTTCTGTTCGATGAGATCAGTCTTGCCGTGATTGGAGCCGGCACGACCGCCATACCGATCCGCTTGCAGGTGTCTGACGAGGATGTCGAAAGGGCACGCCGCATCTTGCGAGGCGAGGAAGGGGCGGAGCGGCTACCCGATGATTTCGTTCCACCAGATGGGGTAGAGGTAGCAGAGGGCAATTTCCCCAAAGTCACGGCAAAAGAAGTCGCTACAGCTTTCGTCAAAGGTGGCATTCTGACACTGATTACGCTCGGCCTGCCGGCTTTGTCCGCCATGGTCAGCGGTGGAAGACCTGCGCCGACTATTGGTGGTTTGATGTTGTTGTTCGTCATCGGTGGGATGGGAGGTGTGGTCGTGCACGTTTACCGCGAAGGACAGAAGGAGGCGCGGGAAGAGGAGGGAAGTTCATGCAGTGATTCAGGCCGTCCAGCCAAACCAGCCAGCCGTCGCTGACTTCCCGCCGCACCGCAATGTCAGGCATCCTTGCGCAACAGGGCGGCTTCGGGCTAACCTCCCGTGATGCAACATCTGAACAGCTTGGCGAACAACGCCGCGACCAGGGCGGATGACTGTTTTTCTGGAAGCAAATGAGTTTCCTTAGCGTTTTCAACGAACTGCCGCTCGCGGATCTCGCACAACTGGCTGAGCGGGCAACGGCGACTGATGTGGATCGTGCGCTTGCGCGCGGCGGACATCGCTCACTTTCGGATTTTGCTGCGCTGATTTCGCCGGCGGCGACGCCGTTCCTGGAGACGATGGCGCGGGAGAGCCATGCGCTGACGGTGAAACATTTCGGCAAGGCCATGCGGCTGTTCGCGCCGGTGTATCTCTCCAACGAGTGTGTCAACAACTGCAAATACTGCGGCTTCTCGCGGGACAACCCGATTCTGCGCACAACGCTGACGGTGGATCAGGTGATGACGGAGGCGCGGCACCTGGTGGCGGAAGGTTTCCGCAATATCCTGCTCGTGGCGGGCGAGCATCCGAAGTTTGTCTCGAACAACTACCTGCGCGACTGCGTGGCGGCGCTGCACACGGCGGGCGTGCCGAGCATCAGCATCGAGGTCGGACCGCTGGAAGCGGACGACTACCGGCCCATGGTTGCGGCGGGTTGCGAAGGTCTGGTGGTTTATCATGAGACCTACAATCGCGCGATGTATGCGGAGATGCACACGGCGGGACCGAAGAGGGATTTCGACTGGAGGCTGGAGACGCCGGAGCGCGGCTACGCGGCGGGCTTCCGGCGGCTCGGGATCGGCGCGTTGATCGGGCTGTGGAAGTGGCGCGAGGAAGCGGTTGCCGTGGCGGCGCACGCGGAGTATCTGCTGAAGAAATGCTGGCGGGCGCAACTGACGATCTCCCTGCCACGGCTGCGGCCCGCGGCGGGCGAATTCGAGCCGCGTTACCCGATGAGTGACCGGGAGATGGCGCAGTTCGTGTGTGCGCTGCGGCTGACGTTTCCGCATGTCGGCCTCGTGCTGAGCACGCGTGAGTCACCGCGGCTGCGCGACGGGCTGATTCCGCTCGGCGTCACGCTGATGAGCGCGGGCAGTCATACCGAGCCGGGCGGCTACACGGGAGCGGGCAGCGAGAAGCTGCATCGGACGGAACGAGGCAAGATTGTCGAGGTCGCGGCGATTTCGCCCGAAGGCGAGCATTGTTGCGCGGCGGAACAATTTGTGATAGCGGACGTGCGCTCGGCGGCAGAGGTCGCTGCCAAGCTTCGTTCGCTGGGTTACGAGCCGGTCTGGAAGGACTGGGACCCGGTGTTGTCGGAGAGTGTGCCATCATGAAAACAACCGCCAGCATCACCGCCAATGGCAAGCCCGCGACGATCGAGTTACCGTGCCGGATCACGGATTTCATCCAACGACAGGGCTTGGACCCGCGCATCGTTATCGTCGAATACAACGGCGAACCGCTGCGCCGGGAGCAGTTTGCGGACGTGGAACTGAAAGAGGACGACAAATTAGAGGTCGTTCGCATCGTGGCCGGAGGCTGAATCGCCTATGGATTGGTTCTACACGTTCCTGATCGGCGTCGTCGAAGGCATCACGGAGTTTCTGCCAATCTCGTCCACCGGCCACCTGCTCATCCTCGAACACGCGCTAAATATTCGCCAGAGCGACCTGTTCAATGTTGTCATCCAGTGCGGCGCGGTCGTGGCGGTGCTGCCGTTGTTTCCAGATCGGTTGCGACAGGTGTTCTTTGGCTGGCGGGAGCCGGCAGCTCGCGACTTCATCATCAAGCTGGCGGCGGCGTTCGCAATCACCGGCGTCGGCGGCGTCATTCTGGAGAAGCTCCATTTCAAACTGCCTGAAGAAACCCTGCCGGTCGCGCTCGCGTTGATGATCGGCGGCGTGTTGTTTCTCGTGATGGAATGGTGGGTTGAAGACAAGGAACCGCGCAGTGACCTGACATGGGCGGTGGTCATCGCGGTGGGCGTGGGCCAGCTCATCGCTGCGGTGTTTCCAGGCACGTCCCGTTCCGGTTCGACCATCCTGCTGATGCTGGCGTTGGGCATGAGCCGGCCGGCGGCGACGGAGTTTTCGTTCCTCGTGGGTATTCCAACCATGCTGGCGGCGGGCGGCCTGAAGATTTTCAAGGCTTTGCATCATCCGCCGCCGGGAACGGAGCCGGAGAACTGGCTCTTGCTCCTCTGGTGCACGGTCGTGTCTGCGGTAGTGTCGTTCATCGCCGTGAAATGGCTGCTGCGCTACATCCAAACGCACACATTCACGGCGTTTGGCTGGTATCGCATCCTCGCGGGCGCGCTACTGCTGTTCTGGGCTGCGAAGTGATGGGGGGGTAGGGGAAGCGCCAACCGTTTTGTAGCGGATTGCATGGTTGCTTGTAGGCTCGCGTTGTAGTGTCGGCCGTCTCGGCCGACGAAGTTGTTTCATCCGCACCTACAGAGCTGCAGCCACAGCCACCTGGAGCTTGGGTTCTGAAGTTCCCCTGAAGTCTGCCCCGAAAGCTTTCGGGGTTAGAATTTCAAGTTTCGCCGTGTCATCTATGGCCGAAAATCGCTTGTCGCCGCTCGCGCTGGCTGGGATGATGTCGCCGGCGTTTAGCCGGAGGACACGAACATGAACGGACGGGAACGGAGAATGTGGGAACGGGTGGCGCTCTTCGTCGCTATCGCGGCTTGCCTCGCGTGCTCATCCTGCGCCACGGCACCGCGCCAGAAGGATGGGGCGAAGACCGGCACGAGCCAGAGCGCGGAGCCGGCGACGATGGTGCGGATCTCCGCGATGGTGGACGGCAGCGGGCGGTTCATCTTCACCCCCAGTGACCTGCGCTACGCACACAAACAATGGGCGCCTCCGGAGGCGGTGAAGTTCAACGGCGAGCCGTGGACCAACCTCGACCAGACGCCGAAGATGTGGCCGCACATCGCCGAGATGCTCGACCTCTCCCGCGCCCGCCTCGTGGAGCGCAAGGGCCGCGACGTCATCGCCCTCGAACACACCTCCGAAGGTTTCGACCTCTACTTCTGCGACTCCCCCAACGGCGCCTCCGCCTATTCCGCCACCATCGCCATCCCAAGGAGGGTGGGGAAGTAAGGGCGGCGACAAAAAGGAAATCGCTTGCTGGTGAGAACGCAGGCTGGGATGATGATGGCAAGGTGAAAGCGGCAAACAAAACATGTTCCGCTGTGAAAGTTTAGAGGCACGACAATGACTATAGTGAACATCCTAGCAATTTTGATTTCTCCTGTGATCGCTGTTCTCGTGACGGTCTATTTGCAGGACCGGCGGGAGAAGCGCAATCAGAAGCTGTGGATCTTCCATACACTTATTGGTAATCGTCACATTGCCATCGCGCCAGAGAGCATCCGTGCTCTGAATATGATTGATGTCGTCTTCCACGATTGTAATCAGGTTCGGAAGATTTGGCATGAGTATCTGGACATGCTTTGCAACGAAGGGCTGAATAATGCTGTAGGTTTTTCACAACGACAGAAGAAGAATCTCGAGATGATCACAGAGATGGCGAAGGTGCTTGGCTATGGCGGTGTGATTACACACTTGGACGTTGACCGAGTTTACAGTCCGGTTGGATTGGGAGAGCAATCCAAGAGAAGCGATGATATTACCGCTGAATTGCTTCGTGTTTTGAAGGCTAGTGGGGGCGTCCAGTTTGTTCCACGGAAGCAGGGAGATGATTCTTCCAATGTTACACCACCGGTTACATGAAGCGATTCCTTTGCGCTACCTCGGCGGCACACAGCACTGAATTCGGTTGCCGATAGACCACATGCCATCGGCAATATCGTGAATTAAGGAATTCTTCATTCGACGAGGTAGTTGTCGCGCGACTCCGCTTGTCATCCCGCCGCACGCGTCTATACTCGGCGGCACATGAGTAGTCGCGCGGAATTTGTTCATCTACATCAACACACGGAGTTCAGCTTGCTGGACGCGGCGTGCGGCGTTGAGGCGGTGCCGCACCGCGCACGCGAGCTGCACATGCCGGCGGTGGCGATTACGGACCACGGGAATCTGTTCGGGGTGATTGATTTCTACAAAGCGGCTGAAAAGAACGGGGTCAAGCCGATCGTGGGCTGCGAAGTGTATGTGGCGCCGGGCAGCAGGTTCGACAAGCAGGCGATGAACGCGCGCGAGGCGGCGAACCACCTGATCCTGCTCGCGCGCGACCAGACCGGTTACAGCAACCTCATCAAGCTCGTCACAGCCGCGCATCTGGAAGGTTTCTACTACAAGCCGCGAATAGACAAAGAACTGCTGGCGCTGCACGCGAAGGGATTGATCGGATTGACGAGCTGCATGAAGGGCGAGGTGCCGCAGAAGCTCATCGAAGATCAGCCGAAGCTGGCGCGCGAGGCGGCGGACAGGTTCCGCCAGATTTTCGAGCCGGGGTGTTTCTACCTGGAGCTGCAGGATCATGGCCTTGACCAGCAGCGAAAGGCGAACCGCGGCCTCCGCGCGCTGGCGCGGGAAATGGAACTGCCATTGGTGGCCACGAATGACGTCCACTACCTCAAACCTGAACACTCTCACGCGCACGATTGCCTCATCTGCATCGGCACGCAGACCACGCTGGCCGACGAGCGACGGATGCGTTACGCGAGCGACCAGTTCTTCATGAAGTCGGCTGAGGAGATGGCCAAGGTGTTCGCCGAGGTGCCGGAGGCGCTCCAGAACACACTCCGCATTGCCGAGCAGTGCAACCTGCGAATTGGATTCAGCGAGAACCGCTATCCGGTCTTCGAGCCGCCCGCAGGTCACACGCGCGAGGACTATCTGCGGCATCTTTGCAACGAAGGTGTCAAGCGCCGCTACGGATTCGACCCGGCCACGGGCGCGACGACGCCGGATCAGCGCAAGATCGTCGCCCGCATGCAGGCGGAGTTGAAGATCATTGAGAAGACCGGCTTCGTCAGTTATTTCCTCATCGTCGGCGATTTTGTGAATTACGCCAAGCAGCGCGGCATTCCCGTCGGTTGCCGCGGCTCGGCGGCCGGCTCGCTCGTGACCTATCTGCTCGACATCAGCGCGGTGGACCCGCTGCGCTACGGGCTGCTGTTCGAGCGGTTTCTGAACCCGGAGCGCATCAGCCCACCGGATATTGACATTGACCTCAGCGACGCGCGGCGCGGCGAGGTCATCGAATACGTCCGCAACAAATACGGCGAGCACAGCGTCGCGCAGATTGTGACGTTCGGCACGCTTGGCGCGAAGTCGGTCGTCCGCGATGTGGCGCGTGTAATGGGACTGCCTTACAGCGACGGCGACCGCGTGGCGCGGATGATTCCGCCCGATCTGAACATGACGCTCCACAAAGCGTTGCAGGTCAGCATGGAGTTGAAGGACGCCTACGAGAAGGAGGCGCAGGTGCGCGAGATTATCGAGGTGGCCCAGGTGCTCGAAGGCTCCGCGCGCAACAGCTCGACGCACGCCGCCGGCGTTGTCATCGGCGCGCAGCCCCTCAACGAGATCATCCCGCTCACGCGCGACCAAAACGGCGCGATCATCACGCAGTATTCGATGAACCCGCTGGGGGAGCTGGGCCTGTTGAAGATGGACTTTCTCGGCTTGCGCACGCTCACGGTGATTGCCGAAGCGGTGCAGCGGGTCCGCGAGACGCGCGGTGTCGCGCTCGACATCGAGCATGTGCCGCTCGACGACAAGCCGACCTACGAACTGCTCAACCGCGGCGACACCGTCGGCGTGTTTCAGCTTGAATCAAGCGGCATGCGTGACCTTTGCCGGAAGTTTATCATCGAGAAGCTGGAGCACATCATCGCGCTCATCGCGCTCTACCGCCCCGGCCCGATGGAACTGATTCCGCAGTTTATTGCGCGCAAGGCTGGCGGCGAGGATATTGAATACGAGCATCCGCTGCTGGAAGAGATTTGCCGCGAGACCTACGGCATCATGATCTACCAGGAGCAAGTCATGCAGGCGGCACAAGCGCTCGGAGGCTACACGCTCGGTGGCGCTGACCTGCTGCGGCGGGCGATGAGCAAGAAGAAGCCCGAGGAGATGGCGAAGCAGCGGGAGAAGTTCGTCAAGGGCGCCGCGGAGAAGAACCAGATTCCGAAAGCGAAGGCGGAGAAGATCTTCGATCTGCTCGACAAGTTCTCCGGTTACGGCTTCAACAAGTCCCACGCCGCCGCCTATGCGCTCATCGCCTACCAGACCGCTTACCTGAAGGCGAACTACCCGGTCGAGTTCATGGCCGCGTTGCTCTCCAGTGAAATCGGCAATCAGGACAAACTGGTCGTGTTTACCGGCGAGGCCCGCGAGATGGGGATCGAGGTGCTGCCGCCCGACGTGAATACCAGCCCGCTAAAGTTCGGCGTTGCGCCCGCCGAGAATACCTCTGCGCCCAGCAAGCTTCGCTTTGGCCTCGCTGCCATCAAGGGCGTTGGCGAGATTGCCGTCGAAGCCATCATTGCGGCGCGGGAACAGGGTGGGCTGTTCAAGAGCCTGTTCGAGTTTTGCGAGCACGTGGACACCCGCGCCTGCAACCGCAAGACCATTGAGGCGCTAGCCAAGTGCGGCGCATTCGATTTCACCGGCCTGCCGCGGATGCAGATATTCAACCAGATCGAGCAGGCGCTCGGCCGTGCGGCCTCCGTCCAGCGCGACAAGGCGCAGGGCCAGGTGTCGCTCTTTGGCGCGCTCGACGGGGAGATCCCGGCGACGGTGATCAAGCGCACGAAGCACGAGGAATCCGAGGAATGGCCGCAGAACCAGTTGCTCGCATTCGAAAAGGAGTTGCTCGGCTTCTACCTCTCAGGCCATCCGCTTGCTCAGCACGCGAAGCTGCTGGAGCGCTACGAGATCCACTCGACTGAGAAACTGCGCGAGCTTGAGAACCAAGCGGCGACGCGGCTCGGCGGCATCGTGGTGGACGTGGTGCAACGCATTTCATCGAAGACCAACAAGCCGTGGGCTGCGATCACGGTGGAGGATTTGCACGGCACGGTCGAGGTGCTTTGTTTCAACGAAGCGTTTGACCAGGCGCGACCTCATTTCGAGAAAGGCAAAGCCATCTTTGTCATGGGCAACGTGGACAAGCGGGAAGAAAAGCCGAAGATTTTTGGCAGAGAGATCGTCCCGCTGGATGAGGTGATGCGGCGCTACACCAAGCAGGTGCATCTGCGCCTCCACGTCGCGCGCCTCAAACCGGAGCAACTCGAGCAAACCCGCGACATCGTCAGCCGTCATTCGGGCCATGTGCCGTTGTTCATCTGCTTTATCCTGCCCGGCGGCGAACTGGTGTTTGCCGACACGCACGACGGTTTCAAAGTGCTGCCGTCCGAAGAACTGGCGAAGGAACTCGAAGCCGTCCTCGGCAAAGACACCGTTTATTTCAAGCCGGACACTTCAGCGCCCAAGCAGGAGAGTGGCAGAGAGCGATGGCAAAAGCGCGGAGGGGGCGATTAGGCGGGGCAGGGGCGCACCAAATCATTCAACAACCAAGTGCGTCGAGTGGTTGGCGATCAGTCACGAAGGCACTTCTTGCTGCGTTGCGGGACCAACTGGCGGAAGAAGCCCGTCACGAAGAAGCCCGTGCGATCAAAGTGCCCGTGCCTCATTCGGCGCGCCATGCCTTGCAGATGTGCCGCCATCCGGCCCCATCGTGTATTGAGAGTTTCAACCTTCACATTTATTTAGACAGGTCCAGCAGCGAATCCATTCAGCGCGGCGAACGAATGCGCCCTTCAGCCGCCTACTGCTTCGGGATGAACAGTTTCTGACCGATAAAGATGGTCTCGCCCTTGAGGTTGTTGGCCTTCTTGATGGCGTCCACGGTCGTGCTGTATGCCTTCGCGATGGCGCTGAGCGACTGGCCCTTCTCGATGACGTGCTCGTAGCCTTGCTCCGCGCCACCTGTGGAGGCAGCACCGGCTGCGCCGGGGCTGGCGATGGTTTTCTTGCCAGTGGGGACGCGGCCGGCAGGTGTGCGCTCCCCGCCGGACGAACTCGCTCGGCGCGAGATACCGCCGGCGGAGCCGCCCATCTTCTGCAATTCGGAGGTGACTTGGCTGATGATGACCTCTGCGTCATGCTTGCGGGCGTTGTCCACGGCGTTGATGCGCGAGTCGAGCCGCTGAATCTCCGAGGCGGCAACGCCGCCGCCCGCCGCTGCCGCGGCGATCTGCTGGCGGACCGAGGCGACTTCATGTTGGAGCCGCTCGTAGTTGACCTGCAACGCCTGCACATCGCCGGCGGCTTTGTTGACGCGCTCTTCGAGAACGCGCATGTCGGCGCGAAGGTTGGAGATGGCCGGATCCTCGATGGGACCGCGGCGCTGGGTGTAGCCGGTGGTCTGGCATGCCACCAGCGTAACGGTGAGGCTGGCAAAAATCAGAGCTGCGGTGCGATAGGGTTTCATGGTGAGTGATAAGTGATCGGTTTACTGATTCAAAAGTGTCTTAAATTCTTCCTCGTTCAGAGTCTTGATACCAAGTTGGCGCGCTTTGTCCAGCTTGGAACCGGCTTCGGCGCCGACAACAACGAAGTCGGTGTTCTTGCTGACGTTACCGCTGACGTTTCCACCTGCCTCGCGAATGAGACTTGAAGCCTCGTCGCGCGACAACGTGGGGAGCGTCCCCGTGAGCACGAAGGCCTTGCCGGCGAGCGGTTGGGTGCCGGCGGCGGGCGATGCGGCTGCCACTGTTCCGGTTGGGTTGATACCAAGCCGGTGAAGCCGCTGGAGAAGCTTCTTGCCGCTGGTTGATGCAAAGAACTCCAGCACCGACGCGGCGGCAACGGGGCCGACTTCCGCGAGGTTGGCCTTGGCACCGCTCTTCTCAAGACGCGCTTCGATGTCAGCGATTTCGATGGTAAGAACTGCGTGGCGCTTCTTGCGGGCTTCCAGTTCCTCGACCGTCTTCGGCGGATTCTTGCGGGACTTGGGCGAAATGGTGTCGCGCTCGGCCTTCTTGTCGCCGAGGTCGCGGATGTCACGGAGGGTGGATGAGGTTGCGAGTTCGTCCAACGACGTGTGGACCTGCGCGAGTTGCCATGCGGTTTGCTCGCCAGCTTCGGGGATTGCCAGAGCGTGAATCCAGCGGTGCAGCGGCGCTTGCTTGGCGCGCTCCAGTGCCTCAACAACCTTGGCGGCGTTCTTCTCGCCGAAGACGCGTGGTTCGTCGTCGGTGCCAAGGTTTAGTTTCGCAAGCTGGTCCTTGGTGAGGTCGAAGAGATCGAGCGGTTCGTTCACCAAGCCGCGCTCAACGAGTTTCTCGGCCACGATGCCGCCGAGAGATTCAATATCGAGTGCTTTGCGCTGGGCGAAGTATTCGACGCGACGCGTCTTCTGAGCGGGACAGCCGGCGACGTTCTGGCAGCGCCAAGCAACTTCCTCGGTTTCGCCGCCGGAAACCTTTTCCTTCGCAATCGGCCCGCCGCATGCAGGGCACTTGCCGCCGATGTGGGCGGCGAAATCGAATTCCTTCGCGTCCTTGGGCCGCTTTGATTTCAGGACTTCAAGAACTTCGGGAATTACCATGCCGGCTTTGCGAATGACGACGGCGTCACCGATGCGAATGTCTTTGCGGCGGATTTCGTCCTCGTTGTGCAGCGTGGCGCGAGAGATGGTCGAGCCTTGGACGAAGACCGGCTCCAGCTCAGCCACAGGCGTGAGCACGCCGGTGCGGCCTACTTGGATGGTGATGTCGCGCAGCACTGTCTCAGCGGGAGTGATCCACGGGATGGGCTTGTGGACGATGGCGTAGCCGGGGGAGCGTGTCTTCGACGGGATGCGCGCCCAGTCGGCAAGGCGGTTCACCTTGAGCACGATGCCGTCAATGTCATAGGGCAACTGGCCGCGAAGATCGCGCTTCTCGTCGTAGTGCGCCACGACTTCGTCGGCATAGACGCGCAGCACTTCGTTCATGTCCTTGCAAAGCCACCAGCGGCGTTGCGTGGGCAGGCCAAGTTCCGCCAGATCTTCCAGCATCTCCGCGTGCGTCCCCCACGCAATGCCCTCGCATGCGCCGACAGCGTAGAACACAACGCTGATCGGCCGTTGCGTGACGAGGCGCGGGTCGAGTTGCTTGAGGGTGCCGGCGGTGGCGTTGCGGGCGTTGGGGAAAGTCTTCTCGCCGGCGGCTTCCAGCTTGGCATTGAGCGCGTCGAAATCTTTCGTGGCGATGTAGGCTTCGCCGCGCACTTCCAGCAACGCGGGCGGGTTCTTCAACTTCAGCTCCAGAGGAATGGCGCGCACGGTGCGGAGGTTGGCGGTAATATCGTCGCCTGTCTGGCCGTCTCCGCGCGTGACGCCAAGCGCGAGCTTCCCGTGGCGGTATTGGATGCCGATGGAAACGCCGTCCACTTTCGGTTCCATGACGTATTCCATGCGGTCGCGCCCGAGGTGCTTGCGGATGGTCTTGTCGAATTCCAGCAAGCGGGGCAGGGTGTTCTTGTCCTGGAGGATGTTCCGCTTCTCGCGGTCGGGTTCTTCCTTGGTGTCCGGGTGTTCGGCTCCTTCGACTTTTTCCAACGACAGCATCGGCTGGATGTGCTTCACGCGGATGAAACCGTCGGTGGGCGCGCCGCCAACGCGCTGGGTGGGTGAGTTTGGTGTGACAAGGTCCGGGAACTGTTTCTCGAGTTCCTGCAACTCGCGGAAAAGCTTGTCGTATTCGAAGTCGGTGACGGCCGGCTGCGCGAGCACGTAATAGCGGTGGTCGTGCTCGCGGATTTGGTCGCGCAGTTCGCGGACTCGTTGCTCGGCTTGGGCGCGCGTCATGTCACCGAACAGAGTATGCAGACGGGCGCGGTTGAAAAGCTTTTTTGGATGCCGCACGGCGGTGCTGGCAGCTCAAAGTGAGCCGCAGAACGCGCCGGTGATGATGAAAAGCAGGAACATCGCGACACCAATGACGACAGTGAAGGGGATGCTCTTGTCGTGGGGCGTGGCCATCAGCTTTGGCAGGCCGAGGTGAAGGACGTAGATGGCGTAGAAGAGCGCGAGCACGAGGAGTTGTCGCAGCATCGGCACGACCAGCAGGATGCCCGCAGCCCATACCGCCACCCAGGCAAAGCCCGCCAGCTTCACGGCATTGGCGAGATTCGCCGTCGAGCGGAAGGTTGGCGCCAGTTGGTTAATGAGAAAAGCGGTGACATAGACGCTTCCGAGCCACAGACCGTAGTAGAGCGCGACGCGGCCAACGGCCTTGGAGACGCCGATGGGAATCTGGGCGATGGGCAGCGTCGAGTAAACCGAGATGATCTGGCCGACAAAATGCGCGAGCGCCGGGATGGCGGCGGCAGCCAGCAGGTAGCGGGTGTAAACCTGCGCGACCGTCAATTCCTCCCGCTTGATGGCATCCCACTCCTGGTTGGGTTCCATCAGGATGTTTTTGATGCGGGCAACAATCAGGTTCAGGTCTATGTGCATGGTCAAATTCGTTCGCTACGGATGTTGCAGCACGCAGCGGGCAGACGCAAATGCGAAAACACAATGGAAATTGTGGGCTTGCTTGGTTCCACATCGGTTTTCTGTTGCCGCGCGGCGGGGCTTTCCGCATAGTCCACAGGCAAAATTTCGTTATGCCAAAGCGCACCGACATTCATAAGATTCTGATCATCGGCTCCGGCCCCATCGTCATCGGGCAGGCGTGCGAATTTGACTACAGCGGCACCCAGGCGTGCAAGGCGCTCCGCGAGGAGGGTTTTGAGGTTGTGTTGGTGAACTCCAACCCGGCCACCATCATGACCGACCCGGAGTTCGCCAACCGCACCTACATCGAGCCGATCACCCCGGAGGCCATCGAGAAGATCATCGAGCGCGAGCGGCCCGATGCACTCCTGCCGACGCTCGGTGGGCAGACGGGGCTGAACGTTTCGATGGAGCTCTGGAAGCGTGGCGTTCTCGACAAATACGGCGTCGAAATGATTGGTGCGAAAGCCGAGGCCATCGCCAAGGGCGAGGATCGCGACTTGTTCAAGAAGGCGATGCAGCGCATCGGTCTCGACGTGCCGATTAGCGGCATTGCGCACGACCTCGATCAGGCGCGCGCGGTGGCCAAGGACATCGGCCGGTTCCCGCTCATCATCCGGCCGGCTTACACGCTCGGCGGCACGGGTGGTGGCATTGCTTACAACCGCGAGGAATTCGACGCGATGGCGGCGCGCGGCATCGAACTGTCGCCAATCTCGGAAGTGCTGATCGAGGAATCGCTCGTCGGCTGGAAAGAGTTCGAGATGGAGGTCATGCGCGACCGCATGGACAACTGCGTTGTCATCTGCTCCATTGAGAACTTCGACCCGATGGGTGTCCACACCGGCGACTCCATCACCGTCGCGCCGATCCAGACGCTCACCGACAAGGAATACCAGGTGATGCGCGACGCGAGCTTCGCCTGCATCCGCGAGATCGGTGTCGAGACGGGCGGCTCGAACATCCAGTTCGCCGTCAATCCCGACAACGGCCGCATGACGATCATCGAGATGAACCCGCGCGTCAGCCGCAGCTCGGCGCTCGCGTCGAAGGCCACCGGTTTCCCCATCGCGAAGATCGCCGCCAAGCTCGCCATCGGCTACACGCTCGACGAGATTCCCAACGACATCACAAAGTCCACGCCGGCCAGTTTCGAGCCGACGATTGATTACGTCGTCGTGAAGGTGCCGCGCTTCACGTTTGAGAAGTTCCCCAAGGCCGACGCGACGCTGACGACACAGATGAAGAGCGTCGGCGAGGCGATGGCCATTGGCCGCACGTTCAAGGAGTCGCTACAAAAGGCGCTGCGCTCGCTGGAGATCAGCCGCTTCGGCCTCGGCGGCGACGGCAAGGCCGTGCGCATTGACGGCCAGCTCATCCAGGACGACGAGATTCTGCCTGTGGAGACGATCACTAAGAAGCTCGTCACGCCCAACTGCGACCGCATTTTCTTCCTGCGCCACGCGATGCGCGCCGGGATGACCATCGAGCAGATTTTCGACCTGACAAAGATTGACCGCTGGTTCCTTCACCACATGAAGGAAATCGTGGACTTCGAGGCGGAACTGGCGAAGGCGAAGACGCTGGACGGCCGGCTGCTTGCAGCCAAGCAGATGGGCTTCTCCGACCGCCAGCTCGCGAACCTTACCGGCTCCACCGAGGACGACGTGCGCGCGATGCGCAAGAAAGCCGGCATTGTGCCGACCTACCGGCTCGTGGACACCTGCGCGGCGGAGTTCGAGGCTTACACGCCTTACTACTACTCGACCTACGGCGACGAGGACGAGACGCGCCAGAACGACAAGCGCAAGGTCATGATCCTTGGCGGCGGCCCGAACCGGATAGGGCAGGGGATCGAGTTCGATTATTGCTGCGTCCACGCGGCGTTCGCGCTGAAGGAACTCGGCTTCGAGACGATCATGGTCAACTCCAACCCGGAGACCGTCTCCACCGACTACGACACGAGCGACAAGCTCTACTTCGAGCCGCTGACGCTCGAGGACGTGCTGAACATCTACGAGCGCGAACAATGCTGGGGCGCCATCGCGCAGTTCGGCGGCCAGACGCCGCTCAACCTCGCGCTGGGTTTGCAGAAACACGGCGTCAACATCATCGGCACCTCGCCGCAAAACATCGAGATCGCCGAGGACCGGAAGTTCTTTGCCGCGATGCTCGACAAGCTGAAGATCCCGCAGCCGCCCAACGGCCTCGCCACCAACGAAGACGAGGCCGTCGTCGCCGCTGCCAAGCTCGGCTATCCCGTGCTCGTTCGCCCGTCGTTCGTGCTTGGCGGACGCGCCATGCAGATCGTCTATAACGAGGACGACCTCCGCCACTACATGCGCTTTGCCGTCGAGGCCTCGCACAGGCGGCCCGTCCTCGTGGACAAGTTCCTCGACGATGCCATCGAAGTGGACGTGGACTGCATCGCCGACGTCGGCTTGCCCAACGGCGGCCACGTCGTCATCGGCGGCATCCTCGAGCACATCGAGTTCGCGGGCGTCCACAGCGGCGACGCGGCGATGGTCCTGCCGGCGCACACGCTTTCAAAGAAAGTCCTCCAGACCATCCGCGACTACACCGACGCCATGGCGCGCGAGTTGAAGGTCATCGGCCTCATGAACGTGCAGTATGCCGTCAAGGACAACATCGTCTATGTCCTCGAGGTCAACCCCCGCGCCTCCCGCACCGTGCCGTTCGTCAGCAAAGCCATCGGCGCGCCCCTGGCCAAGCTCGCCTCCAAGGTCATGACCGGCAAGACCCTGAAGGAACTCAAGTTCACCAAGGAGATCACGCCCAAGTATTACTCCGTCAAGGAGAGCGTCTTCCCCTTCAACCGCTTCTTCGGCGTGGACATCATCCTCGGCCCGGAGATGAAGAGCACCGGCGAGGTCATGGGCATAGACGCCGACCTCGGCCTGGCCTACGCCAAGAGCCAGATGGCCGCGGGCGGCGCGCTGCCCACGGCGGGCAACGTCTTCATCAGCGTCCACGACGCTGAAAAGACCCGCGTCGCCAAGATTGCGGAACAATTCGCCGTCCTCGGCTTCAACCTCTTCGCCACCGAAGGCACGGCCAAGGCCCTCTCGGCCGCCGGCGTGCCCGTCACCGCCCTCTTCAAGCTCACCGAAGGCCGGCCCAACGTCCTCGACATGCTCAAGAACGGCGAGATCGCCCTCGTCATCAACACCCCCTCAGGCGACAAGGCGCCGCGCGCCGACGAGATTCGCATCCGCACCGCCGCCGTCCAGTGCCGCGTGCCGATCATGACCACCCTCACCAGCGCCGTCGCCGCCGTCCAAGGCATCGCCGCGTTGAAGAAACACGGCGTCACCGTCTGCTCCTTGCAGGAATATCACGCGAGGTAGGGCGGGGCAGGACGGAAGACAGAAGTCAGTAGTCAGAAGTCAGAAGGGAAGGGCGGAAAGGTTACGCCGCTCCTGAAGATCATGGTTCAAGTAGAGGGGGCGCTGCGGCCATAGTCATAGATGGCTAGACAAGAATACGAAAACAAAAGTGAGTAATACGCCGGTAACCGCTAGCCCCACTGCTGAGAGCACGGTCGAAAGCCGACGTCGAAAGATGAGTGCCGCGAGAGTGGTGAGCACATAACTGCCGATAACGAAACATGCGAAGGTGGAATCGCCGAGTGGGAAAAGGAAGCCGCTAAGCACGAGCGACAGCACGAGGTAGCAAATCCAGAACGCGACACGAGACTCGCCTGCGGCGCGAAGCGGTCGCCCAACAACGCCCTCGATTGCCAGATGCTCAAGCCCGCCGCGTTGGGCGAGGAGGCGTAACATTATGCCAAGAATACTTAGGATGCACCCGAACCCCAGAAGAAATGCTCCACGGGATCTGCTGTGCGCAGCAACAATATCCATGTCTATTCCAGAGATCGTCGCTTGCCGAAATGCGAAATACTGGAAGAAGCCGTAGCATGCAAATCCACAGAGAGCAGGCAGAAGATCACCATATTGCCTCCTGCCACGGGCATGGTTGTTCCGAATCAGAACGAGAGCAAACAGAGAGACGATAATGAGTCCGGGGATCCCCAACTCCATCATGTGATCCCAAAGTGTCATGTCAGTTTCCTTCTCACCGAACAGATATTGGACATCCTCTTTGACGTCTTATGAGGTGACAGGGGTGGGGCGGTGACGACTGGATGATTGTGTGGCTCGTTCACTTCGCTCATAACCTTCTCCGGGCATAGTCCTCCCGGCGGCTGGCGGGGGCAAGCGGGTCCGCCAGAAGGGATGTGGTTGTTGAAGCGGTGATTCATCAAGCGAAAGGGCCGCGCGCTGGTTCGTTTTGTGCCTCGTTAGCCCACATCGTCGTCGTCACCAACCTCGGTGTCCGGAAATGAGCAACTGAATCTCCCCGTGGCTGTCGAGCCACTGGAAACCGTCGCAGAACGCCTGCTCGGTGAACGGTTCAAGCAAGCCTTCGACATCGTGCCAAGTGACAGGCCGCAACTGACACTCGAACACGTGGCCAGCACGCAATGGCTGCGTGCCCAAGTCAGAGCGCCCAATCGAAATGAACAACCGGCAATCTCCAACCGATTCAAAGCCAGGAATCTCGTGAACTGCTACGCGTTGCACCTGCTCCGCTGCAAGTGCCGCCACTTTCTCGCGCAGCCGCGCCGCCGCCGCAGGGTCGCGCCCATGCAATAGAACGAGCGGGCAATCAACAGCACCATCTGGAAAGAATTCGATGTGCATAGGGCGGGCGGTGCCTAACAGTTGTCCGTCTTCCTCTTTGACGTTTTACTCGACGACAGCGGTGCGGCGGTGACGACTTGATGACTGTGTGCCTCGTTCACTTCGCTCATAACCTTCGCCGGGCATAGTCCTCACTGCGGCGGGCGGGAGCAAGCGGTTTCTGATTTTGTCGCAGCGGGCTGTCAGCGTGCGATGTAGGCCGGGTCCCCGACCCGGCGGCATCATCATTCATGTTCGCCGCGTGAGGGCACGCGGCCTCCATCACGTCCGGCATCCGTGTTTATCTGTGTTCATCCGTGGTTTCCCACGGGCGGGCGGGGGGAAGTTAAGAGTTAAAAGTTAAGAGTGATGAATTGCGGGCGCACTCTTCACTTTTCAATCTTCACTCGCCGTCCACCACTCACGGGGCGTGGAACTTACTCAGTCGGACGAACTCGGCGTAGCGACGACTAATATCCGCAGTGCGCAGGCGTTCGAGGCGGTTGAGGCTGAAGCTCTCGACGTTGTAGCTGGCCACGACGCTGCCGTGGACGATGGATAGCTATCGATTGTTCGGCGCAGTGATTTCTTGCCACGATCCATTCTTGCAGTGAAAGGCAAAAGCTTTGTCGAGAACCACGTCGGCTTCATCATACCCCGTGCCATGTTGCCATTCGATTCTCACATCGCCGGCCTCATAACTGTCAGCTATGAGCGTGTGGCAACTGAACATTGGCCAATCAGCATGTCTGTAGTATTCCAAGCGATACATCTTGCTGCATATTCTTAGAACTCCTCCGATGCTTAGAGGATCTATCTGCAGTTCACGAACAATGATTAAAGACGCATACTTGTCCGAAGATGACCGTGATTCTGCTATCACACGGTCACCAGTTTGATACCACACCAAAACGCCGATTACGAAGAGCACCCCTAAGACAACGGCGAAGTATTTGGTAAGCTTCCGCATCATTACCGAACTCTCTTTCCTAATTCTTAACTTCTCATTCATCACTCATCACTCGCCGTGCCTCACGGCTTGTGGAAGCGGCTGAGGCGGATGAACTCGGCGTAACGACGACTAATATCCGCAGAGCGGAGGCGTTCGAGGCGGTTGAGGCTGAAGCTCTCGACGTTGAAGCTGGCCACGACGCTGCCGTGGACGATGGCGCGGCGCAGGACGGCGGGGGTGGCCCGGCCCGCGCGCGCCACGTAGCCGATGAGCGCGCCCGCAAAGCAGTCGCCCGCGCCGGTCGGGTCGTGGATGTCCTCGAGCGGGTAGGCCGGGGCGCTGAAGAAGTCGCCGTTGGAGAAGAGGAGGGCGCCATGCTCGCCTTTCTTGATGACGGCGAACTTCGGTCCCATGCGGAGGAGGGCGCGGCCGGCTTTGATGAGGCTGGTCTGGCCGGTGAGTTGGCGGGCCTCGCTGTCGTTGAGGCAGAGGGCGTCCACGCGCTTGAGGAGTTTCATCAGGTCGGGCCGGGCGGTCTCGATCCAGAGGTCCATGGTGTCGGCGAGGATGAACTTCGGCCGGCGCACCTGGTCGAGGACGCGATGCTGGAGGGAGGGATGGATGTTGCCGAGCATGACAAACGGCGCGGTGGCGTAGTTCGCAGGCAGGGTGGGGTTGAATTTCTCGAAGACGTTGAGGGCGACGGAGAGGGTGCGGCGGGTGTTGTAGTCCCACTCGTAGACGCCGGCCCAGCGGAAGGTCTTGCCCTCGGCCACCTGGAGGCCAGCGAGGTCAATGCCGCGCTTGCGCAGGAGGTTGGTGAACTTCTTGGGGAAATCAGTGCCGACGACGCCGACGAGTTTGACGGGCGCGAAGAAGCTGGCGGCGACGCTGGCGTAGCTGGCCGAGCCGCCCAGCATGTCGGCGTGGGTCTCGACCGGCGTCTGCACGGTGTCCAACGCGATAGATCCAACAATGACAACGCTCATGATTTATTCCTGGTTTGGGTTCTTCTGTAGCGGCGGTCCATGACCACCGGGTTGTTCTTCAATCATCGGCGGCGGTCGGAGACTGCCGCTATAGGTTTGCTGACAGACTGCTTCCTTGAACGCGCGCGCTGCGGCAGCGACATCGGGCGCGCAAAGAATAGCGGAGACGACCGCGATGCGCGAGGATCCGGCGCAGAGGACTTCCGCGAGGTTGCCCTGTGTGATGCCGCCGATGGCAAACGCGGGCAGCGACACTTGCCGCGACACGTCGCGCAGCGTCGCGAGTCCGATGGGCGCAGCGGTGGGCTTGGTTCCGGTGGCAAAGAGCGGGCCGATGCCAATGTAGTCGGGCGCGAGCAGCTCGGCGGCCTTGGCCTGCGCGAGCGAGTGCGTGGAAACGCCAACGAGCGCGGCGGAGCCGATGGCGGCTCGCGCGGCGGCGACAGGCATCGTTTGCAAATCTTCCTGACCGAGGTGGACGCCGTCAGCTCCGACGCGGCGCGCGAGGGCGACATGGTCGTTGATGATGAGCGGCACGCCGGCAGCGCGGGTGACGGGCAGCACGCGGCGCGCGACGGTGGCAATGTCGTCGTGGCACCAGGTCTTGGCGCGGAGCTGGATGATGTCCACGCCGCCGAGGATCAGTTGACGGGCAACGTAGGCGGGGTCGCGCGTTCCAAGATAGGCCGCGTCGAGAAAACCGTAGAGGCGACAGTCCGCAATCGGCCTCATGACTCAGGCAGCGGCATCGGGCGGTTCGATCTGCTTGGTGCCGAGGAAGTGGTCTATGAAACCGGTGGAGTAACGACCGCGCCGGAAGTCGGGGTCTTGCATGATGGCGCGTTGGAGCGGGATGGTGGTCTTGACGCCCTGGATGGAGAACTCGCTCAGCGCGCGGCTCATCCGGTCAATGGCCGCGCGGCGGTCGGTGCCGTAGGTGATGACCTTGGCGACCATTGAGTCGTAGGTGGGCGGGATGGTGTAGCCAGCGTAGCAATGGCTGTCCACGCGCACGCCGGGGCCGCCGGGGCAATAATAGAACTCGATCTTGCCGGGCGATGGACGGAAGTCGTTGGCCGGGTCCTCGGCGTTGATGCGGCACTCGATGGCGTGACGCATGATGCGGATGTCGCGCTGCTCGTAGGGAAGCGGTTCGCCGGCGGCGATGCGGATCTGTTCCTTGACGATGTCAATGCCCACCGCTTCCTCCGTCACCGGATGCTCCACTTGGATGCGGGTGTTCATTTCCATGAAGTAGAAGTTGCCCTTGGCATCGAGCAGAAATTCAATGGTGCCGGCATTGGTGTATTCCACCTTTTCGGCGATGCGGACAGCGGCCTTCGTGATGTGCTTGCGCAGATTCTCGTCGAGCGCCGGGGAAGGGGCCTCCTCGATCAGCTTCTGGTGGCGACGCTGGATGGAACATTCGCGCTCGAAGAGATGCAGCACCTTGCCTCTTTGGTCGCCGAGAATTTGGACCTCAATATGCCGCGGCAGCTCGATGTATTTTTCGAGATAGACCGCGGGATTTGAGAAGGCGCGTTCAGCCTCGGTGCGTGCCGTATGAAAACCCTTCACGAGCGATACGTCGTTGTGAGCAATGCGCATCCCGCGTCCGCCACCACCGGCCACTGCCTTGATGATGACCGGGTAGCCGATCTTCTTGGCCAGCCTGACGGCGTCCTGCTCGGAAGTCACGGGGCCGTCGCTGCCTGGCACAATCGGCGCGCCGGCTTTGCGGGCGGCTTCCTTCGCAACAGATTTATCGCCCATCATTTTGATGACGGAGGAACGCGGGCCAATGAACTTGATATTGCAGTTCTCGCAGACCTCGGCGAAGTGGGCGTTCTCGGCGAGGAACCCGAAGCCGGGATGGATGGCGTCCACGTCGCCCACTTCGGCGGCGCTGATGATGCGATCAATCTTCAGGTAGCTGTTGGCGCTGGCTGCGGGACCGATGCAGATGGCCTCGTCGGCCAGTTGGACGTGCATCGAGGTGGCATCGGCCTCGGAGAAGACGGCAAGCGTCTTGATGCCCATCTCGCGGCACGCGCGGATAATGCGGACGGCGATTTCGCCGCGGTTGGCGATAAGAATTTTCTCGAACATGACGCAGAGAAACGGGTGCGACTCGATGCGGCAACTGCGTTATGCAGTTTTGCGCACGCGGAAGAGCGGTTGGCCGAACTCCAGGGCCTTGGCGTTCTCCAAAAGCACCTCGGTGATGACGCCTTTGACTTCGGCTTTGATTTCGTTCATCACCTTCATCGCCTCAATGATGCAAACGACGGTTTCCTCATTGACCGCCGTGCCCACCTCAACAAACGGCGCGGCTTCTGGCGATGGAGCACGATAAAAGGTGCCAACCATCGGCGACTTGATCTCGACGGTGTCTGCCGCCGGAGCCGCAGGCGCGGCAACAGGCGCCGCGGCCGCGGCAGGCGCGACCATTATCGGCGCAGCCTGCATGGGCATCGGAATCACCGCGGTGTCGGACGAGGCAGAGCCATTCGGGCCACGCTTGATGCGAATCTTGCCGCCTTCGCGCTCCAGCTCGAACTCCGTCAGCTCATTGCGTTTCATCAACGCTATAATTTGTTTGATCTCTTCGAGATCCACGTAGTGTCTCCTCAGTTACGAGATTAGGGTTGCGAAGCTATCAGGGACGCGGCGAAGAAATCAAGGTTGTTTTCCGGCGGCTTTTACCAGCGACACAGCCGCGTCGAGGCCGAGCAGGTAGCTGAGCGGGCCGAAACCGCAAATCTGGCCGACGCAGACGGGCGCGGTCAGCGACCGATGACGGAAATCTTCCCGCGAATGGATGTTGGAGAGATGGATTTCAACCGTTGGCAAGCCCACGGCGGCAATCGCGTCGCGCAACGCCACGCTGGTGTGCGTGTAGGCGGCCGGATTGATGACGATGGCGTCGTAGCGGCCGGGCGCTGCGCCGATGATATCCACCAGTTTGCCTTCGTGGTTGGACTGGCAGAAATCCGCCTGCACGCGAAGCGAGTGGGCGCGTTGGAGCACGCGCTTCTTGATCTCGGCGAGGCTGGTGCGGCCGTAGATTCCGGTTTCCCGCCGGCCGAGCAAGTTCAGGTTTGGGCCGTTGATGAAGAGAATTCTCACGCGGGCGAGTCTAGCAACTTGGCAGCCGAAGTCTAGTCTTCAGGCGGGCGTCGTGCATGGCCATCTTGCACTTGCAATGGCAATGCACGATGACGGTGCATGGAATAGCTGACTGCCCTGAGCCGTCTCTCCATCCAAATCCCCGTTTTTCCGCACAAATCGCCACGGTTCCAGTCTTCTCTCCGCCCCCTCCCACCCCTTGGCACGACGCCTGCCCATTAGAAGCTGACTTCAGGTCGGATCAGCAACAAGCCCGGCGGAGTCACGAAAGGATGCGATGAAGATCATGAACCGAGCACTGACAATCTGGATGGGAGCGGCCCTGCTAGCCTCCTCTGTTACCACGACCTACGCCATCACCTACAGCGTGGACCGCGTCGAGAGCTGGAACTACAAGGCCAGCGTCACCCTCCGCGGCGTCCGCTATGACAACGAAACCGCCACCGCAATCCACCTCACCACCACCGATCCTTCCGTTGGCGCTGCCCATCAATCCATCTGGACCTATTGCACCGACCTGACCGGCCTCCTCAACGTGCCCCAAGTCGCCAACTTCGACCGGATCTCGGGCGCGGGTCAATCGGGACTCGATCCCCGCAATCCCTGGGGTGCCGGCGGGTTCGAGAATGCCGCCTTCTTGGTGGACAAGTATGGGGCGGCTACTTCGGCCAGTCCGGTGGCGGGCGCGGCGATGGCGCTGGCGGTCTGGAAGAGCCTCTACGACAGCACGGGGTTGCAACAGGGCAACTTTGATTTCAGCAGCGGCAACTTCCGGGTGCGTTCGGTGACGGACCAGGCGATGCTGCGGGATGCGAACATGTATCTGGCGTCGCTGAGCGGGTCGGACTACGAGCCGATCAACAGCTATTGGCTGAAGCCAAATCCGAGCGGTTTCCCTGTGAACGTGGGTCAGGGCTTGATTGACCCGGTGCGTGGCGGCGGTTCGGTGCCCGAAGGCGGTGTGACCATTGGCCTCTTGGGCATGGCCATCGGAGGATTGGTGTTGCTGCGGAAGTCGTAACGAGGTCTGCCATGCCTGAGACAATTCGTATTCTCTTGGTGGACGACGAGGAGGATTTCTACATCCTGACCCGTGAACTATTGGCCGGAATCCCCGGCAATCGTTACGCGGTGGACTGGGCGGGCAGTTATGATGCCGCCTTGGGGGTTTTGGAGGTGGAGCAACATGCCATTTGGCTGGTGGACTACCGACTTGGCGCGCACGACGGCTTGGAACTGATGCGCGAAGCGCTCAACCGCGGCAACAAAGCGCCGATGATCTTGATGACCGGCCAGGGCGACCATGAGGTTGACATGGCCGCTATGAAAATCGGCGCATCGGATTATCTGCCTAAAGATCACATGGACGCCCGCACGTTGGAGCGATGCATCCGTTACGCTCTTGAACGTGCCCGCACCTTGGAATCGCTGCAGGTCAGCGAGGTGCGATTCCGCAGCGCGTTCTACGGCGCGGTGCCGGGCATGGCGCTGACCTCGGTGGACGGGCGGTTCATGAGAGTCAACCGGTCATTGTGCGATATGCTTGGTTACAGTGTAGCCGAGTTGTTGGAAAAATCGTTTCACACAATCGTTCATCCGGACGACGCGCAGGCCAGCGAGAGGTTGCTGGAAACATTGATGTCCAGCGGGCGGCCGACACAGTTGGAGAAGCGGTTCTTGCACAAGTGTGGCGGCACCGTGTGGACTTACTGGTCGGTTTCACTGCTGCGCGACCAGCATGGTAAACCGTTGTATTTCCTCTCGCAAATCCACGATCTCACTGAACGCAAGCGGACCGAGGAGGCCCTTCGCCAAAGCGAAGAACTGCTTCACAAAGCACAAAAGATGGAGGCGGTCGGCCGGTTGGCTGGCGGTGTCGCGCATGATTTCAACAACATCCTGACCGTCATCAGCGGCTACGCCACAATGCTTTCCAAGAAGCTCGAGGACAATCCGACTCTGAAACGGGAGGCGGATGAAATCCAAGCCTCCGCCGAGCGCGCTGCGACCCTGACACGTCAATTGCTGGCGCTCAGCCGCAAGCAATTGCTTAACCCGAAAGTGTTGGACCTGAACACCGTCGTCGGCGGTATCGAGAAAATGTTGCGCCGACTGATCGGAGAGGACGTCGAGTTGCGGATTCAGTTGGACGAGGCGATCGGTCGCGTGAAAGTGGACCCCGGTCAAATCGAACAAGTGATCATGAACCTTGTGATCAATGCCCGTGACGCGATGCCATCGGGCGGCAAGCTGACAATCCAAACGGCTTCTGTTGTGCAGGACAAGCCGGGCACGTTGAGCGAAAGCGGCATACCTTCAGGACACTATACCGCCATCATTGTTACCGACACCGGGACAGGCATGACTGAGGATGTCAAGAGTCACCTGTTCGAGCCATTTTTCACCACCAAAGGGCGGGATAAAGGCACCGGCTTGGGCTTGGCTACCTGCCACGGCATCATCAAACAGAGCGGCGGCTACATCCACGTCTATACCGAGCGGGGACACGGCACGGCGTTCAAGATCTACCTGCCGGTGGTTCTGGGCGACGCCGAAGCCCTCAAGCCGCCCTCGAAAGCTGGCGTTGTGCAGTCCGGCTCGGAAACGGTTCTGCTGGTGGAGGACGAGGATCCGGTTAGGGATTTTGCGGTCCGTCTGCTGCGCGAGGCGGGTTACACGGTGCTGGAAGCCCGGAACGGAACCGATGCGCTGCGCGTGCTTCAGGAGCAGGAAAGCCGCAAGATTGACATCATGGTGACGGATGTGATCATGCCGCAGATGGGCGGCAAGGAATTGGCGGATCAACTCAAACGGCTTCGCCCCAATACCCGCATTCTTTTTGTCTCCGGCTACACCGGCGACGCGCTCGACAACAGCGGCGTCTTGAAAACAGGCGCAGCATTCTTGGAGAAGCCGTTCTCGGCGGCGCGGCTGACGCAGAAGATTCGTGAAGTAATGGGGAACGGTTCCCCGCGAAAGCGTTGAGGCTTGGCGGGACACGTTGACGAAGCGTCAGGCACTTCGCAGCGACCGCAGCACGTTCTTCAACTCTTCCAAGCCACGGCTTTCGAGCGCGGAGATCTCTACAACTTTGCGGCGGAAGCTGCGCTTGAATCGCTTCAGGTTCGCGGCGGCGGCGGGCAAATCCATCTTGTTGGCAACGATCAGTCGCGGCTTCTTCAGCATGGCCGGATCATAAAGCTCCAGTTCCTTCAGCAATTTTCGGTAGTCGTCGAGCGGGTTGCGATTGTCCACGCCCGCCATGTCCAGCAGCAGCAGCAGCAGCCGGCACCGCTCGATGTGCCGCAGGAAATCGTGACCGAGGCCGACGTTGTCGTGCGCGCCTTCGATCAGTCCCGGAATGTCCGCGATGGTGAGCGTCCCGTGGTCCTCGAAATAGCTCACGCCGACTTGTGGCAGCAGCGTCGTAAAAGGGTAGGGGGCTATTTTGGGATGTGCTGCCGTCAACCGGCTCAGCAGCGTGCTCTTGCCCGCGTTGGGATAGCCGACGAGGCCGACGTCCGCGATGATCTTGAGCGTCAGCAAGAAATCGCCTTCCTCGCCAAGTTCGCCCGTCTCGAACTCGCGCGGCGCTTGATGCGTTGACGACGTGAATGTGCAGTTGCCGCGCCCGCCGCGCCCGCCGCGACACAGCACGATTTGCTGGCCGTGCTCGACCATGTCGCCGACGACATCCGTATCTGCCGCCAGCGTGGACGTGACGGTGACGGTTCGCCTACGCCGCTCAATCTCCACATCCGTGCCGCGTAGGTGTGCCTCGCCTTTCACCAACAGCTTGCAGCCGGCGAGCGACGTGAATTGCAGACGCTTTATGACGGTGCCGCACGGCACCTTGATGATCAGCGGTTGGCGGCTCTTGCCTTGCTTGCGCTTGCCTTCGCCGTGGCCGCCGCGCTCGGCGATCAGGCGCGGCTTGTAGTAGAGATCCACGAGGTTGTTCGCGTTCTTGTCGGCGACGAGAATCACGTCGCCGCCGTGGCCGCCGTTGCCGCCGTCGGGTCCGCCCTTTTCGATGAACTTCTCGCGGCGGAAGCTGACGCAACCGTTGCCGCCGTCGCCGGCTTTCGCGTGGATTTTTTGCTGGTCAATGAACATAAACAAAAGGGCCGCCGCGTTGTGCGCGACGGCCCTGCGCAATAAAATGAATTCGGGTTACTTCGCGGCAACAGCTTCGGCTGGCTCCGGGAGCGGCACCACGCTGATACGCTTTCCGATCTTCTCATACAGCACCGTGCCGTCCACCGTCGCGTAGATGGTCCAGTCGCGGCCGACGCCAACGTTCTCGCCGGCGTTGAACTTGCTGCCACGTTGGCGCATGATGATGCTGCCGGCGGTGACGAACTCGCCGCCGGACGCCTTCACGCCCAAGCGCTTGCTGACGCTATCGCGTCCGTTACGAATGCTGCCTTGTCCTTTTTTATGTGCCATGGAAAATTCTCCGTGCCCGGGCGCCTACGCCTGGATGTTCTTAATCTTCACGACGGTCAAGTCCTGCCGGTGACCGATCGTGCGGTGATAACCTTCGGTCCGGCGCATCTTGAAAGCGATGACCTTCTTCCCGCGTTTGTGTTCCACCACTTCGGCGGTGACCTTTGCACCCGCAACCGTTGGCTGGCCAAATCTGACCTTGTCGCCGTCGGCTACGAGCAGAACCTTGTCAAAAGTGACCTCCTGGCCTTTTTCGGCCTCCAACAGCTCGATCTCGAGCGTGTCGCCTGCTTCTACGCGATATTGTTTGCTACCAGTTTCGACTACAGCATACATGATGTTTTTGCCTTCGTTAAAGGCCGGACAAACTATAGAAGCGCTGCGGCGGTGTCAATGCCCGATTTCCGCAATCACTTGCGCCGCTGAAACCAGCCCCATTATCAGCACCACCGCCGCGCTCACCAGCGGCAGCCGCCGCGTCCAGCCTCGTGCCGCAAGATGCCCTGCCGCGCGCCGTGCCACCAAGCTCAGCCCCAGCACCGCCAGCCCCAAGCCGCAGCTAAACGCCACCAGCACGCCGCCGGCCGCCAGAAAATCCCGTTGAGCCGCCATCTGGAGCAACACCGCCCAGCCGTTTGCGCAAGGCACCAGACTGCCGGAAACGCCCAATACCCAGACTTGGCCTAGCGACTTCGCCTGCGTCTCCTCCGCGTGGTGGTGGTGATGATGCGCGTCCAAATGGCAACATTCATCCCCTGGCGCGCCCCAGTTCCGGCGGAGCATCCACAACCCCAGCCCGACCATCAGAGCCGCCGCCACGGCTTCCATGGTATGCTCCAACAACTCCGGCGGCGCCTGCGTCCTGGCGAACCACGCCACCGACGCCAACGTCACCAGCATGAACGTGTGCGTCACCGTCAGCGTCAGCGCCATCCAGAACGCGTGGCTCGCAGGCCTACGCACGTCCAGAAAATATCCCGCGATCAACGCGCGGCTGTGCCCGAAGAGACTGTCCAGCAGTCCCAGCGTGAAAGCGGTCACTAGATTGATCGGCGCGCTATCCATATACGGTCGTTTTTCGGGCGCACACTGTGGCCGAAAGAGCGGGGGATGTCAACGCGACGACGGAAAATGAAAATGAAACACCAGATTGGCATCAGCGGAAGATTCATGTAATTTTCGCCCGAAGCGAAAGAGAATCGGAGTGCCATGCAAACCAACGCGAAGACGACTGAAGCCGTGCGGGGACCGAAGGTGCGCCATTTCTCCGTGTTTCTCCCCAACCGTGTTGGCGCGCTGATGGAACTGACCAAAGCCCTCGGCGACGCCAACGTCCACATCTGTGGCCTCGACGTGATCAACACGGCCGACTCTGCCGTCTTGCGCATGGTCGTGGATGACCCCGGCCATTGCCGCGACGTGCTGGGGCGCAAAGGCTTCGCCTCCGCCGAGAGCGACGCCATCGCCGTCGAACTGCCGCAGGGACCGGAGAAGCTCGCCGCCGTATTGAGCGTTCTGCTCTCGGCCGAGATCAACATCGAGTTCACCTACTCCCTCATGGTCCGTCCGCGCGGCAAGGCCATCTTGTTGTTGCACGTTGAGGACGAGGAGTTCGCCTGCGACGTGCTGGCAAAGGCGGGCGTGGGTGTTTTGGGACAGGCGGACATCTCACGGTGAGCGACATCAAGTCATAGCGCGGTCATTCATGTCAGCAAGCCGTTCGCAGTGGAAGGCAACCGGGGCGCAGTTTCCAACGCGCCGCATAAGAGGAACATTTCTCCGCCGTCCTTGACTTGGAGAGGAGGTTTGGCAAGCTGGCATATCAGTTCGCGACTGCGCTCCTTATGGTCGCGAGTTTGTCTGCCAGCTTTCTTAGCATCACAGTCTATTGGCTGTTGTCAGAAGTGGGGTGTTGGAGGAACGAAAGCACACTGCGTAGCCACGTTCCGTTCATGCCTTGCCGCGTTCATTCGGGATAGATCGGTGTGCGACCAAATGGCGCGCAGTTAGGAACTGGCAGCCGTTGGCGCGGTTGACGGAACGTTGTTCGCCGATATTTGCTGTTGGGTGTTATCAAATACACTGGTGGTCTTGGTGCCTACGGCTTTTACAACCAGAATTGCTACAATTGCGATGAGCGCAAGCACAAGCCCATACTCCACAAGCGATTGACCTTTAGTATTTTGTTTTCGAATTAACATTCGGCTCTCCAATATAAATATAAATAAACCAACTTGTTCGTGCGGAAACTTAGTTGCCCTCCTGCAATAGGGCAAGTCAGGGAAAACAGAATGTCAGGGAAAAAAGAAGCACGGAAGCCGCAAGACTTGAACAGGGGCGCGGCCAACCAGTTCCAGACTGTGGGATGGGTATCCGCCGTCCTTGACTTGGAGGGGAGGTTTGGCAAGCTGGCGGGACTGATGAAGCATGTTTTGCAACTGACGATGCTGTGGCTGCTGGCCGCTGGCTTCGCGCCGCTCTGGAGGCTGGGGGCGCAGGAAGCCGGCGCGATCGCTGCGGGGAAGGCCACGGCGGAGCAGGTGTCGCTGGAGCGCGAGGTGGAGCAGGGGAGGGGGCTGAAGTTTTTGCGGCCGGTGGCATATCGCTCGATGAAGAGCGCAGAGTTCAAGGGCTTCCTGAAGAAGAAAATCCGCGGCGAATACACGCCGCAGGAAATTTGCGATTACTCGCGGGCGCTGGGGATGATCGGGCTGGTGCCGGAGGGGGTGGACTTTGAGGCGAAGGTGATGGAGGTGATGGACGAGCAGGTGGCGGCGTTTTTCGATCAGGATGCAGGCCTGCTCTACACGTTCGCGGACTCGCCGTTGCAGGGGAACCTGAACTTGATGATCCTGGCGCATGAGTTGACGCACGTGTTGCAGGACCAGCATTTCCATCTCAAGCAGTGGCCGCTGAAGCGCAAGGATAACGATGACTTGGTGACGGCGCACTTGGCGGTGCTGGAGGGCGACGCAACGATTGTGATGGAGAAGGTCTATAAGCGGATGTCGAAGTTGCGGACGACCCTGACCGATCTCAGCAACGCGCTGGCGCAGGATACGGGGAAGTTGCAGCGCGCGCCGCGTTATTTTCGGGACATGCTGCTGTTTCCGTATCAGGAGGGGCGGGCGTTCATCGAGGAACTGGAGCGGATGGGCGGGCCGGAGTTGGTGAACAGCGCGTTTCGTTCGCCGCCGGCGACAACGGCGCAAGTGTTGCATCCGAAGAAGTTTCATCCCAAGCGCGAGGAGCCGCTGCCAAGCGCCCCCGACGCGACGGCCGAGCCGGGCTGGCGGCGGTTGTCGGTGAACACGGTGGGCGAGTTTGGTATGATCGTGCTGCTGCGGCAGTTCGATCACGAGTCGGACGCGGCGGCGCTGGCAGAGGGTTGGCGCGGCGATGGTTATGTCGCGTTTGAGACGGGCGGCGGGAACGGTTTGCTGCGCTGGCGCAGCGAGTGGGCGTCGTCCGCCGCGGCGAAGCGGTTTGCGAACGCCTACCGGGATGTGATAACGAAGAGGAACGCGCATCGGCGGCCGGCATTGGCGCTGGAGTTGAAGGAGAGCAATTCGCGCGTGGACGTGACGCTCCGGGTGCCGGCAACTGCCGGCGACCCACCGGTCGGCGTCGGCACGAAATAGATGAGAATCATCATTGTTGGCAGTGAAATGACGCCGTTCGTCAAGACCGGCGGCTTGGCGGACGTCATCGGCGCGTTGTCGCGCGAGCTGGCGGCGCTGGGCCATGAGGTGGTGACGTTCCTGCCGTTGTATCGTGCGCTCAAGGACAAGGTCGCCGCCGCGCAGTGCGTATCGAACAACATCCGCGTGCCGCTCGGCGGGCGGAGCATGGTCGGCGCGATCTACGAACTGCAACTGGCGGAGCGGCAGCGCGTGGTGTTCGTGCGGCAGGACGAGTTGTTCGACCGCGCGGGGCTTTACGGCGAGGCGGACCGCGACTACGTGGACAACGCGGCGCGTTACCTGTTTTTCTCGAAGGCGGTCGTGGCGAGCATCCCCGCGCTGCGGTTTGTGCCGGACGTGCTGCATGCACATGACTGGCAGGCGGCATTCGTGCCGCTCTGGTGGTCGCGGATGTTGGCGCCGGCGTGGCGGCTGCGGACGGTGTTCACGATTCACAACCTCGCGTATCAGGGCTTGTTTCCGCGCGAACAGTTCGAGTTAACGAATCTGCCGGCGGATTATTTCGGTGTGAAGGGACTGGAGTTTCACGGCGCGCTCAACCTGTTGAAAGCAGGGCTTCTCTACAGCGACGTGCTGACAACGGTGAGCCAACATTACGCCGAGGAAATCCAGACCAAGGAATACGGCTGCGGCCTCGAAGGGTTGTTGAAGTCGCATCGCTCCAAGTTGCACGGCGTGCTCAACGGCGCGGATTACGAGGCGTGGAACCCGCGCACCGACCGGCACATCATCGCAAACTACGACAACCACAGTCTCGCCAACAAAGTCACCTGCAAGCGCGCGCTGCTGGAGGTGTTGAAGCTGCCTGTCGAGCGCGCGTGGGCGCCGGTGATCGGCATGGTTTCGCGCATTGTCGAGCAGAAGGGCTACGACCTCGTGGCAGAGGCGATTCCGCAAATCGTGACGATGGGCGCGAGCCTCGCCATTCTCGGCGCTGGTGACGCGAAGCTGGAGAAACGAGTGCAGAAGCTCGCGGAGCGTTATCCGACGCGGCTGAGCTTGAAACTCCGTTTTGATGAGGCGCTGGCGCACCAGATCGAGGCGGGCGCGGACATGTTCCTGATGCCGTCGCGGTTCGAGCCGTGTGGGTTGAACCAGATGTATTCGCTGCGCTACGGCACGGTGCCGATCGTGCGCGCCACAGGCGGCTTGGCCGACACGGTGGAGCAGTATAATCCCGGCACGCAAACTGGCAACGGCTTTTCATTCGACGCCTGCACGCCGACGGCGATGTTGGCGTCGGTGGCGCGCGCTCTGGAGACCTACCGCCAGCGGCAGCATTGGGTCCGCGTCATCCAGAACGCGATGGCCTGCGATTTCTCGTGGCGCAAGAGCGCGCTGCAATATCTGAGCTTGTATCAAATGCATTAAGGGAGAAGATTCAGCCATGCCTGAGCTACGCCAAGACCTCGTAACGGAACGCTGGGTGATCATCGCCACGGATCGCGCTCGCCGACCGACGGAAGGCGGCTGTCCACCAACCAAGATCGACGAAGCCAATTGCCCGTTTTGCGCCGGGCGTGAGAAAATCACACCGCCGGAGATATGGGTCGCCCGCAACAACGGCGGCCCGAACCAGTCCGGTTGGAAAGTGCGCGTGGTGGCGAACAAGTTTCCCGCGCTGCGCGTCGAGGGGCAGCTCGACCGGGAAGGCGATGGCATTTACGACCGCATGAACGGCGTCGGCGCGCACGAGGTCATCATCGAGACGCCGGACCACAAGATGGAACTCGAAGACCAGCCCCTCGAAGGCATCGCCACCGTGCTCACGGCCTGCAAGGAGCGGATGCTTGATTTGTTGCGCGACGAGCGGCTGCGTTACATCCTCATGTTCAAGAACGTCGGTCGCCAGGCGGGTGCGTCACTAAGCCATCCGCACGGCCAGATCATTGCCACGCCAATCACGCCGTCGCGCGTAAAGCGAAAGCTCGAAGGCGCGCGCGAGTATTACCGCCGCAAAGAGCGCTGCGTCTTCCACGACATCCTCCGGCAGGAACAACGCGACGGACGCCGCGTCGTTTATGAAAACGGCGGTTTCCTCTCTTTTTGCCCCTACGCGGCGCGGTTCCCATTTGAGCTGTGCATCCTGCCGAAGCGGCAGGCCGCCGACTATCACAGCATCAGCAACGAGGAGATCACGCAGCTCGCCGACTCGCTGAAGGTCACCCTCAAGAAGCTGACACTTGCGCTGAACCGTCCGCAATACAACCTCATCCTACACACCGCGCCCGCGCGGCGTGCCCGGCGGCGCGACTACTGGGACACGCTTGATCAGGATTTCCGCTGGCATATCGAGATCCTGCCGCGGCTGTCGGAACCCGCCGGCTTCGAATGGGGCACCGGTTTCTACATCAACCCGACGCCGCCGGAGGAAAGCGCACAGTATTTGCGCGAACTGACAATCTGATCCAAAGTCGTCGCAGCCAGGTGGTTTCTCTGCGGTATTTTCAGGGCTTGCGCGATTGAGAAAGCGCTGGCGGTGTGATAAACTGGTATGAGGCTGCGGGCTGCCATGGACGCAGAACACACACAAGCCAGGATGTTGGCTGAGATCAAGAGGGATCTGACCGCCGCGACTCCTTGGCGGGTCGCGAGGATGCGGTTACCGGATGAAGCGAAGTGTGTCGCCAAACAAGTCGAGAGGAGCGACATGGTCGCGTGCATGGCGGGAGCCAATCATCAGTGCGAGTTCTCCGTGGATATTGGATGCCGCCTTTTCTGTTTCCATCCACGACGGCTGGAGATCGCCGCGCGCAGCAGTGTCCGGCCGCGCGCGAAGAAACGCCGGCGAGTCTCGTGAGGCGTCAGTGCGTTTTGAAAGAGCGGCCCGTCGCCACTTGCTTTCGGTATGTCGCATGTCTAGAGTTGGCACACCGCGACGGTTTGGTTAAAAAGGTACAATGGGCAAATATCTGCGGCAACGCTGTCAACCCATGAAGGAGATTCTCGAATGAAAGGCAACGCAAAAGTCATCACCACACTCAACATGCTTCTGGCCGACGAGTTGACGGCGATCAACGAGTATATGGTCCACTCCGAGATGTGCGCGAACTGGGGTTTTGAGCGCCTGCACAAGGCCGCCGAGAAACGCGCCATAGATGAGATGAAGCATGCGGAAAAATTGATTGGCAGAATTCTCTTCCTCGAAGGCACGCCCATCGTCAGCAACCTGAAAGAGATCCACATCGGCGCGGACGTAGCGGCGCAACTGAAGAACGACCGCAGCGCGGAGGTTGGCGCCATCAAGGCATACAACGACGCCATTCTACAGGCTGCCGAGCTTGGTGACAACGGCACGCGCGAGATGCTTGAAGACATCCTCGAAGACGAAGAAGCGCACATTGATTGGCTCGAAGCGCAGCTCGACCAGATCAAACAGATGGGCGTGCAGACTTATCTAGCCGAGCAGACTCGGCCATAGCCACAGCGGTCACACAAGTCGCAGTTGCCGGTCTTCTCTGTAGAGAACGGGGCAGGGGAGGCAAACGCGCGAAACCACGGAGCCGATCTGGCAGCGCTGGACTTTGCTGTCCCCGCTGCTACCATTGTCGAACTTTATGGCATTGAACGTTGCTTTTTACTGGCACATGCATCAGCCGGACTACGTGGATCCGGATCGTCGGGTGGCGATGCTGCCGTGGGTGCGCCTGCACGCGGCCAAGGGGTATTACGATATGGTGCGGCTGGCAAAGGAGTTTCCGACCGTGCCGATCACGTTCAACATGACACCGGTGCTGGTGAAACAGATGCTGGAGTTGCAGCGCGGCGAGGTGCAGGACGCATGGATGGATCTGGCGCAGACGCCGGCGGACCGGTTGACGACGCAGCAGCAAGAGGAACTATTGCGACATTTCTTCAGCCTGTCGCACCAGACCATGGTGCGACCGTATCCGCGCTACGATGAGCTGCTGCGCATGCGCGGGCCGGAGACGCGACCGCAGGCGTTGGAGGAAGCGGCGCGGCATTTTCTGGCGGTGGATTGGCGGGATTTGCAGGTTTGGTTCAATCTCGCGTGGTGCGGTTACTTTGCGGTGCGCGACATGCCAGCGCTGGCGGCGTTGCGCAACAAGGGGCGCGGTTTTACCGAGGCCGACAAGAAGGTTGTGCTCGACGCGCACATGGAACTGGTGCGGCGCTCATTGGCGGAATACCGCGAGTTAAACATGGCCGGGCAGATCGAGGTAACCGCGAGTCCGTTTTATCATCCGATCATGCCGTTGGTGTATAATACCGACTTCACGCGGCGCTGCATGCCGGGTGTGCCGCTGCCGACTACGTTTTCATACGCGGAGGACGTGCGGGAACATCTGGAGCGTGCGGCGCGGTTTCATGAGGAGGTTTTCGGCAAGCGGCCCACGGGTTTGTGGCCGTCGGAGGGTTCGGTTTGCCCGGAGCTGGTGCCGCTGGTGCGCGCGGCGGGGTTTGAGTGGATGGCGACGGACGAGGAGATTTTGTTCCGGTCGTTGCAGATGATGCGCGGCAACCACACGAACGTGCAGCACGAGGAGTTGTTTCATTCGTATCGGCTGATCCACGGTGATGTGAACATCGGGATGTGTTTCCGCGACCGTGGGCTGTCGGACTTCATCGGCTTCACGGCGGCGCGGCAACGCCCGGAGGACGCGGCTCGGTTCCTGATGGATGCGCTCGGCACGATCGCGACGCAGGCGCGGGAGCCGGACGCGCTAGCGCTAATTTTGCTCGATGGCGAGAACGCATGGGAGTCATTCGCGGACGGCGGCGAGGCGTTTTTGCGGAAGGTCTATGGCGCACTGGCCAGTGACGGGCGGTTTAAACCGGTGACGTTGACGAATTATTTCCGCCAGTATCCGCCGAAGCGGGATCTGACGACCATCCATACCGGCTCGTGGATTTACGCAAACTTTGACATCTGGATCGGCGACCAGGAGGAAAACCGTGCGTGGGATATCCTACGCGAGGCGAGATACATGTTTTCGCAGGTCAAGGACTCGCTGTCGGAGCCGGCGCGCAAAGCGGCGATGCAGTCGTTGCTGGCGGCGGAAGGCAGCGACTGGTTCTGGTGGTATGGGCCGGAGTTCCAAATTGATGATAAACCGCTCTTCGATGACCTGTTCCGGAGACATGTGCGTTGCGCCTACCGGGCCATGGGACGGCAATGGCCACCGGCCGTGGACCGTTCGCTGCTGACGGTCGGCCCTGTGCAAACCTATCAGGAGCCGCGCGAGTTGATTACGCCGACCATTGATGGCCGGCGGACATCCTATTACGAATGGCATGGCGCTGGCGTTTATCGCGGCGGGGTCGGCCAGCATGCGATGGCGAAATCGGCGGACTTGGTAAAGGAGATATTGTTTGGCTTCGACAAAGAGAATTTCTATCTGAGCTTGCAATGGACAGGCACGCCGCCGCTTCCGGGCGGCGACGCCGTGCGGTTGAAGTTTTCAGCGCCGCGAAATGCCGAGATTTGGCTTGGAGGCCTGCGCGATAAAGCCAAGGGAGCGGTAAAGCGGGACCTGAGAGGGGACTGGGCCTGCCGGCAGACTGGTAGCGGTAAGATTGTTGATGCGGCGCATGACCGGGTGCTTGAGGTTGCGGTCCCAATGGAGTTGTTCGGCCAAGGGGCTGAGAAGCTAGCATTCAGCCTCAGTGTGGAGAGCGGCGGCCAGATTCAGGAGCAGCATCCACCAGAGGGCGAAATCAACTTGCAGGTTCCGAATTCAGCCTTTGCGGGCGATGATTGGTTGGTCTGAGCGAGGGGTAGGGCCGCTTTCCGAGATTAAGAATCAGGCTCAGCAGTCGCGCCTCACCGATTCTAAGTTTCATAATACATATTGTGCGACTTAATATACCCGCTACAAAAGTGCCAGAAAATCACCAAGAACAAAAAACTTCAAGATTCCCGCGACCTCAACCCTAATCCGTCAGTCCGAACCGACTCGAGAACGGCCAGTAAAGCAGCATTGCTTTCCCAACCAGATTCTCATGCGGCACCATCCCAAAGTAACGACTGTCCGCGCTGTTTCCACTGTTATCGCCCAACGCAAAATAACGATTTCTCTCCACTGTGAACGTGTCGTCCGGACTTCTGAGATAAGACGCCTCAAACGACATTGGGTTCGAATAGCCGTGGTAGCCATTCCGGAGGCTCATGACGCGCACAAAGCCTGTCTCACTGGCAAGGCTGCCGTTCACGAATAACTGAGGCTCTTTGATCTGCAACACGTCGCCACCAAGCCCGGCAAGCCGCTTTATGTAAAACTCGCCCCTTGTCTTTGGGATCTCCCGCGTCTCAAATACAAATACTTCGCCTCGATGCGGCCTGCGAAAGTTATAGGTGACCTTGTCCACAAAAATATGGTCGCCAGTGCTCACCGTGCATCGCACGATCGGCTCGCCACGCTTAAATGTTCTTCCCGATCGGATCTCCAACACCTCCGCGGCCTTGCCGAAGTTATCCACATCAACATCCAGCCGATACTCGCGTCCGCCAATTGTCAGCAACGTCTTCGGGAACTCAAAAGGTCCGATCTGTTGTTTGACCCCGTTGATGTAAGTCAGTTCGCCATCTTCTTCACAGATCGCCTCGATGTAACTCCGGCCAAACAAGACTTTCTCCAAGAGCCGTTGCGGCAACATCGGCACCTTTTCTTCAGGCCGCATTGGCTCGATATGGACGCCATACAACGTCGGCCGCATCGAACCGGTCGGAATCTTGAATGGCTGCAGGAAGAATGTCCGGATGCCGCCCCACGCGACCACAGCGGCGACTAGGCCAATCTCGATTGCTTCTCGCCACTGGGCGTGCTTCGGCGTCGGAAATAGCTTCGCGCACGCGTGGTCCAAGCGGTCCATCCCCTCCCCAATCTGCTCGATCGAGCCGCGGCGGACGGCGTCGAACTCGGCAATGGCTTTTTCGGCCGCCAAGACTTTGTCCGATTCCATGATGTCGCGATGCGTGGCAAGCAACCGTCGCACGTGTTTCGACACTTCCTTCGCTCGTTTCTTCGCGCGGTGCTGGCGCCACCAACTGAACGGTGGGACATCGAGTATGGCCATCATGACGATTTCAAAACGGTGATGAACGCCTCCTGGGGAATATTCACCTTCCCTACCTGCTTCATCCGTTTCTTGCCTTCCTTTTGCTTCTCGAGCAGCTTGCGTTTGCGTGAAATGTCGCCGCCGTAGCACTTGGCGGTCACGTTCTTGCCGACGGAACCGATGGTTTCGCGCGCCACGATCTTGCCGCCGATGGCCGCTTGGATTGGAACAGCAAAAAGCTGTCTCGGAATGACTTCCTTCAGCTTTTCCGCGAGCATCCGACCGCGGCTTTCGGACTTACTGCGGTGGACGACGCTGGAAAACGCGTCCATTATCTCGCCGTTGATGAGCATGTCGAGCTTCACCAGATCACTATCGCGATAGCCGGCATATTCGTAATCCATCGAGCCATAGCCGCGCGTGATCGTCTTCAGCTTGTCCACGAAGTCCACAAGGATTTCGTTCAACGGCAGCTCGCACGTCATCATCACGCGGCGGATGTCGAGCGTCTCGGTGTGCTTCACCTCGCCGCGTTTTTCGGCGACGAGCGACATCACATCGCCAATCATCTCGTTCGGGCAGATGATGAACGACCGGATGAACGGCTCCTCGGTTTTCTCCAAATAAGTTGGGTCAGGCCAGTTCGCCGGGTTGTCCACTTCCTTCGTGGTGCCGTCGGTCAGCGTCACGCGATACACCACGCTTGGATACGTGGCGATGATGTCCATGTTGTATTCGCGCTGCAACCGCTCCTGCACGATCTCCATGTGCAACAACCCGAGAAATCCGCAACGGAACCCGAAGCCGAGCGCCGCGCTGCTCTCGCTCTGATAGACGAACGACGAATCATTGAGCCGCAACTTGGACATGCTGGCCTTCAACGCCTCGTAATCGGCCGTGTTGATTGGATAAATCCCGCTGAACACCATCGGATGCACCTCCGCGTAGCCCGGCAACGGCTTCGCGATCGGCCGGCGCGCGTCCGTGACGGTGTCGCCGATTTTCACATCCGCGATGGACTTGATGTTGGCCACGATGTAACCGACATCCCCTGCCCCAAGCTTCGGCCGCGGCACGGGCTTCGGCGTAAACACACCGACCTCTTTCACGTCAAAAGTGTGGCCGGACATCATCAGCTTGATCTGCGAGCCGAGCTTCATCTCACCGGCGAACACGCGGACATAAATCACCACGCCGCGGTAGGAATCGAATACCGAATCGAACACCAGCGCCGCGAGGTTCGGCTCCGGCAGCGGCTTCGGGGGCGGCACACGCTTGATGACGGCTTCGAGAATCTCGTGGATGCCAATCCCCTGTTTCGCGCTGGCGAGGAGCGCTTCCTCGGCGGGAATGGCGAGGATGTCCTCCAACTGCCGCTTCACCTGCGGCACGTCGGCCTGCGGCAGATCAATCTTGTTGATGATCGGGATGATGGTCAGCTTTTGCTTCAGCGCGAGATGCAGGTTCGCCACCGTTTGCGCTTCCACGCCCTGCCCCGCGTCCACAATCAACAACGCGCCTTCGCAGGCGTTGAGACTGCGCGAAACCTCGTAGGAAAAATCCACGTGTCCCGGCGTGTCAATCAGGTTAAAAATGTAGTCCTGCCCGTCGTCGGCGCGGTAACGCATCGTCACCGGATGCATCTTGATCGTGATGCCGCGCTCCCGCTCCAGGTCCATCGAGTCCAGATGCTGCTCCTCCAGATCGCGGTCGGCGATCGTCGAGGTCGCCTGCAACAAGCGGTCGCTCAACGTGGTCTTGCCGTGATCCACGTGGGCAATAATGCAAAAGTTACGTGTTCTTGATTTATCCATACAAAAAAGTGCGCGAGACGATAGCCTCCGCACGCAACGCGACGCAAGAGGTGTTTTCAGAAAGCTCCCCTGCCCTGCCCCTTAACTCCACAAGAGTTTCCTCTGCGGACCCCTATTTCTTCAGTTCAAACGACACGCTCACATTCGCCCGAATGCCGAGTTTGCCCAGCGCAACCGTATCTGTCCCCTCTGCACCGCTGTGTTCAACGCGGCTCGAGGCTTGAGACATAGGTTCAGACCGACCATAGCTCCATCCGGACCAGCAGGAGTAATACGTCGAAGAATAGTTGTCGTAGCCTTCGGCGATGTTGATCGGCGCGCCAATGGTCTGCCCCAATACCGCCGCCATCTTCACGGCTTTCTCCTTCGCCGCTTTCAACGCCATCTCGCGCGCCTGCTCGCGATGTTTCTTGAACTCCGTTGTCTGAAACTCAATTCCATCAATGTGGTTCACGCCCGCGTCAAGGAGCTGCGTGATGAGTTTCTCCAGCTTCGCGACATCGGCCAGCGTCACCGATAGCGAGTTCCTCACGCGGTAGTCCAGAAAGTCTTTCCGCCGCATATTGTCCATCCACCGAGGTTCAATGGACAGATGATCGGTTTGGATATCCCTTTCTGCCACGCCATGACCTTTGATGGCTGCCAGTGCATCTTTCAGTATCTCGTTGTTCTTCTGCTTGGCCACGATGACGTCTTTGTTATCCGTCTCAATACCCAAGTGGATCACTATCTTGTCGGGCGTCACATAGACAACGGCTTCGCCGTTGACGCTAATCTTCGAACGGCCAGTGTCCATGCTAAGCTCGAATTGCGCCGGGGCCGACGATGCCGCGATGATTGTCAGAGCCAAAACTGCTGCGAATGTTTTCATAGTCGTCTCCGTTCCTTCTTTCGTGTCCGCTCCGCAATTCGAACTGTGGCGGCGGTTTATGACCGCCGTCTGCCTCGATTCATCTCTTCAAAAACTCTAAACGCTGCTGAACCAGTCGGGGAAAAACAGCAGCGCCAAGAGCACGATCAGGCCGAGCAAGAATACGCCCTCGCCGCAAACGCGGTGGAAGACGTTTTCCCTTTTGGAATATCGTTCCGCATACAACACACAGATGCCTGCAAGCGCAAAGGCTGATGCGGTGACAAAGGAACCGACCCAGACCGGATCTTCATAGTTCGCTTTGAACGCGCTCGCAACCACCGCCGCTACGACAAAGACGGTTCTCACACCTATGATGACCCGCGCGTAGAAGAGCGAATACTGGTTCGCGTTTGAATTGTAAGGCATAGCTCTGTAGCGGCGGTCTATGACCGCCGCTCTCGTCGTCATCACTATCGGCGGTCATAGACCGCCGCTACAGACCGCTGCTACAGTAAGCGATTACATCAGCACTCCCAGCGACCGCACCACCACTTGGAGTGGCTACAGCCAACCATCCAGTGGCCTCAGGCTCGCAGCCTGTTGGTGTTCCGGCTTCATCCGGCGCATCAACGAGGCCACCTGAAGGCGGGACACCAACCGCCGACGCTGTGCCTACGTCGGTAGAACTGGCGGCACGGCCGAAAGCCGTTTCCACCGCCTCAAACCCATAACCAACCCGACGCTGGCCGATGCGAGCGCGACAACAGCAAAAGCAACGCACCCACCGGGGAAAGACCGCTGAATGGAAGGAACGATCCAGAGACAGAAGTTAATGAAGGCGGCTGTAGGGGATTCCGCCCCGTGCTTCTGAAGGTCCATCATCCCACCGTAGAGTTTCTCTACTTCCTTCGTCGTGGGATGATTTGCGCCGAGGGATTTCCGGCAGTCCTCCAGCAGGTTCCGATACAGCTCGCGCGCCTCCGGAAACTTCTTTTGCAGAAACAGGCAGAAGCCCAGACCCTTGCGGGCTTCTAAGAAGTCTGGCTGATTGGCCGCCAAGACGCTTTGGCGGCTGGCCAAGACGGCGCGATGCTCCGCCTCGGCCTCGGCGTGCTTGCGCTGGCCCATCAGGACAGCGGCCAAGCTGTTGCGGGTCGAGAGCGTGTCCTGATGCTCCGGCCCCAAGACGCGCAACTGGACGGCCAAGACATCTCGATACTCCTTCTCGGCCTCGGAGAACTTGTATTGGCGCCTCAAGGCCCAGGCCAGGTTGGCGCGCATCTGGAATGTGCTGGCGCTCTCAGGCCCCAAGGCGCGTTCGCGGATCGCGAGGATGGCGCGATACTCTCTTTCGACATCGGCGTATTTGTTTTCGTTGCAAAAGATGTTCGCCAAGTCGCTGCGGGTCGAGAGCGTGTCCTGATGCTCCGGCCCCAAGACGCGCTCCTGGATGGCCACGACATCGCGAAGCTCCCTCATGGCCTCGGCTTGCTTGCCCTGCTTATGCCGGGCCCAAGCCACCTTGTAACGGCCAAGCAGCGTGTTGCGATCCTCCGGGCCGCGGACGCGTTGGCAGGTAGTCAGGCAATCGCGCCATGCCGCCTCGGCCTCGACATATTGGCCTTTGCGAAATAGCTCCACGCCGCGTTTGTCCATCGCTTGGAACGCGGCGAGTTCCTCCATCGTCGGGACGTTTGCCTTCGCGTCGGCGGCGCGTGCGATGAACGGCCCGGTATCGAACGCGAAGAGGAAGCAAAGAAGGAGCGTTGCGCGGAGGAAGACAAACCCCGAAGAGTGCGAGCCTCTAATCCCACAGATGGCGCCCATGACCGCGCCCGTATAGCGCAGGTTCGCGCCGGCGCGCAACGTCAAAAAAAGCCGATGCGCCATTTGAAAAAGGCAGACCCTCGTGATGAAAACGCAAGGCGGCCTCTCGAAGAGTCAAAGCTGAATCTGTTCTATTAGATGTATGATGTCTTCCAGCCATTTCGGCTTTGTTGACCGGTTATTCTCAATGCCTTCGACCATCATCGCCGAATCCATCGTGTCCCTATGCCATGCTCCCAGCGACTTGCGCCGGCCCTCCAGCGACCGCCGGGCAAAGACAAGCGCCTCCGGCTTCCTTTCTAGCTCATTCAGACAATAGCCAAGGCCGTAACAACAGAGGGCAATGTCCGTATCCTCCGCCTTTCGCAGCCGCTCGAGCACAGCCAGCGCCGTCCGATACTCCACTTCCGATTTCGCATATTGTTTCTGGCTGCAAAGGACCGCCCCCAGGTTCATGCGGCTATCCAAAGTCTTGGCGTGCTCCGGCCCAAAGACGCGCGCACGGATCGCCAGGACGGCGCGCTGCTCCTTCTCGGCCTCGGCGTGCTCGCCGCTGTCATCCAAGGCATTCGCCAAGTTGTTGCGGCTGGCCAGCGTGTCGGGATCGTCGGGGCCGAAGACGCGCGCGCGGATGGCCAGGACGGCGCGGTGGCCTTTCACGGCCTCGACGTGTTCGCCCATGTCGTCCAACGCGTTGGCGAGGTTGTTGCGGCTCTTGAGTGTGTCGCGATGCTCCGGCCCCAAGACGCGCGTGCGCGTCTCGATCACGGCACGGAGGAGTTTGGCAGCCTGACGATATTTTTCCTGCTCGGAAAGTTCACGGGCTTTTTGATGATTCGCCGCCGCCCAGCCGGCGGGATCGCGCGCCTTGAAATCGCGCTCATGCACATAGCTGATCCAGCAGTCGCTCGCGAAGGTCGCCAACAGGAACACGACGCCGACTGCGGCCCAACCGAGCAACCGGCGGCGCGGGGAGGGACCGGCGGCAACGGAACTGTGGAGGCTGGAAGCGCCGACGCGAGAGACGCGGTTCCCAGACTTGTCGCTCATGACGCCGCCCGTATAGCGCAGGTTCGCGCTGCCGCGCAAGCGCGAACATGAGCCGAACGTCAAACCTTCGCGGTCAGTCGCCGGCCCAACTCGACGAGACCGTCCGCGCGCGACTGCTCCCCCGCCTCTGCATAGATGCGCAGGACCGGTTCGGTGCCGCTGCCGCGCAACATCAGCCACGCGCCGTCGCGGGCGATCATTTTCACGCCGTCGAAATGCACCACCTCGCTCAGCGGCGAGCCGAGCAGGTCTTGCGCGGGATTTTTCCGGAGCCACTGCATTAACGGCTCGCGCTTCTCCAGCGGATAGCGCACGTCCGCGCGGGCGTAGCGGCTCGCGCCAAACTCGGCGTCCATCTCGGACATGATCTGGCGGACCGGTTTGCGTTCGCAGGCGAGGAACTCCAGCAGCAACAGTCCCGCCAGGATGCCGTCGCGCTCCGGAATCCAGCCTTTGAAACCGACGCCGCCGCTCTCCTCGCCGCCCATAAGCACGTCGGTCTCGCGCATGAGTTTCGCGGTCCATTTGAAACCGACGGGTGTCTCGCGCAGCGTCAGGCCGTATTTGGCGCAGATGCGATCCACCATGACGGTGGTGTTCAACGCCTTCGCGACGCAGCCGGTTTGCTTGCGATGGCGGATCATGTGCAGGAGCAGCATGGCGAAACAGTAATGAGTGGTGATGAACTCGCCCTGCGGGTCCATCGCGGCGATGCGGTCGGCGTCGCCGTCGGTCACGAGCGCGATGTCGGCGCGGTGGGTGCTCAGGTAGCCGGCCAATGAGTGGAGATTCGGCGCGATGGGTTCGGGGTTCACACCGCCGAAGGTAGGGTCGGCGTTCGCGCGCAGCGTTGTGGTCGTCATGTCGTGTGGCGAAAGAATCTCCTCAATCTCGCGCCCGCCGCAGCCGTGCATCGAGTCCACCACGATGCCCAGCTTCGCCTTTGCGATTCGCTCCAAGTCCACGAAACGGCCGACCGCCGCACGATGCGGCCCGCGCACGTCCTCCACGACAATCCTCCCCTGCCCTCTCGCCGTCTCGAACGGAATCGTCCTCGGTGGCTTGCAATCCAGCAGTTTCTCGACCGCGTCGGTCATTTCGGAGTCTGCGGAACCAGCGAAGTCGACCTTGATTTTGACGCCGTTGAACTCCGGCGGATTGTGGCTTGCGGTAATCATGACGCCGCCGATCAAGCCGCGGTCTTTGATGGCATAACTCACCGCCGGTGTCGGCGAGGGTTGCGTGGTGAGGATCGTTGCGATGTCGTTGCCCGCGAGCACCTCCGCGACGGTAATGGCGAATTTGTCCGACTGAAGCCGGGTGTCGTAGCCGACCACCGCGCGCGGCGCCACGCCTTTGCGCGCCGCCGCCTCGCGCCAGTAAATGGCGACGGCTTGTGTTACCCGCCGGACATTCTCGACCGTGAACCCCTCCGACATCAGCGCCCGCCAGCCGTCGGTGCCGAATCGGATAGGCGTTGGCATGGGATGCCGTGTGCCTAAGTTGGATTGCACGCGCGGCGCATGGCAGTGATGGCTTCCGCCATGTCCGGCGCATGGAACAACGCCACACCCGCCACCATCACGTTTGCCCCTGCTGCCGCACATCTGCCGACGGTCTTATCCGAAACGCCACCGTCCACCTGGATGTCGAAGTCCAATTTCCGCGCCTCGCGCAACTCCACCAGTTGCGCAACCTTTTCCAGAGCGGCTTCAATGATCGGCTGTCCGCCGAAGCCGGGATTCACCGTCATCACCAGCACCAGTTTCACCCGGTCGAGGTGAGGCTGGATGGCTTTGATGGGCGAGCCGGGATTGAGCACAATGCCCGGTGGTCTGCCTGCCACGCGAATCGCTTCCAAAGTGGCCGCGACGTTGCAGGGGCTTTCAATGTGAATGCTTACGCGATCCGCACCCGCCTCGATGAACGCCGGCACAAACTTGTCCGGCCGATCCACCATCAGATGCACATCGAGCGGCAGCTTCGTCGCACGTCGCACACCGCGCACGACATCCGGTCCGACCGTGAGGTTTGGCACGAAATGGCCGTCCATCACATCCACGTGCAACCAATCGGCTCCCGCCGCCTCGGCGCGCACAGACTCTTCCGCCAGCCGGCCGAAATCGGCTGCGAGGATGGATGGAGCAATAATAATCGAACGTCGCATACGATGAGCACACTTTAACGGCGCACTGCGAGCGCAGGCAAGCAGATTGAAACTGGCCTCCCCTGCCGGGGTCACTTCCAAAAGTTAGTGGGCAGAAAGCCCGCTATAGGAACCCGAATCCGGTTTACGGACTTGCGGGCGGCCACTCGCCCTCTGACCGTGGAGCACAACTGGCAGCAATCACTGACTCGTAATGCACGATTGGCATCAAGCAATCGCACCCCGCAACGTTTGCAGAACCGATTTATTTCAGAACGAACACTCTGACTTTTTTCGGACCGATTATTCATTGTGCAACACCTTTCACCAGATTGGCCAATTTGTCAAATTTTGCTATTTATAGACACCGCATTTGACATCATTTCCCCTTCGGTTGTTGAATCAATTCGATCTCGTAACCCTCTGGCGCATCAATAAAAGCGATCACTCCCCCATCACTACTGCGGTGCGGACCGTCGCTAACCAATATGCAAACTTTCTTCAAGTGCGCTTCAAAGACATCCCAGTCTTCCACCTCAAACGCCAAATGTGTCAGATCGGGCTGAACCTGCACCGGACCGCTCGCAGGATAGTGACAAATCTCGATCAGTTCATCGCTGCCGGGCACCTTCAGGAACACCAACTCCGAGCCACGCCCGCTCTTGCTGCGGCGAAGTTCCTGCAGGCCAAGCACGTCCTTGTAGAACCGAATCGTTCGCTCCAGATCGTTCACGCGGTAGCGCGTGTGCAGCAGTTTCGTGATCATGACGGCCAACGTAATTCACGCTCATGACAGTCGCAAGTTGCACGCACCCTGATTTCACCGTTGATTTAGCGCTGGTGGCGGGCTACTAATACCGGCCCGACGCCGGGCCTGTGTTGCCGGCGTCGTTCGTTGTAGAGAGAGCGAGTAACGACATGAGCAAGAAAATCGATGCCAAGAAGATCCGCGCCACGCAGCCGCCAGCCGCGGCGGTGGCCCCTGCCCTGCCCTGCCCCGATGCCGGCCAGCCGATGAAAGGCGCTGACATTCTCGTGGCCTGCCTTGAGCGCGAGGGCGTCGAAGTCATCTTCGCTTATCCCGGTGGCGCCTCGATGGAGATCCATCAGTCGCTGACCCGCTCGAAGCAAATCCGCACCATCCTCTGCCGCCACGAGCAAGGCGGCGCGTTCATGGCGGGCGGCTACGGTCGTGCCACGGGCAAGGCCGGCGTCTGCATGAGCACCAGCGGTCCCGGCGCGACGAACCTCGTCAGCGGCATTGCGGACGCTTATATGGATTCGATCCCGCTGGTGGCTATCACCGGCCAGGTGGCGCAAAGCGCGATCGGCAAGAGCGCGTTCCAGGAAACGGACGTGTTCGGCATGACGCTGCCGATCGTCAAGCACAGCTACCTGATCACGGACATCAACAATCTGCCTCGCATCATCAAGGAAGCGTTTTACGTCGCGCAAACGGGCCGACCCGGCCCGGTGGTGATTGACATCCCCAAGAGCATCCAGCAGGCGATGGTCGCACCGGTGTTCCCCGACAAGGTGAATCTGCCCGGTTATTCCGCACAGCCAGTGGACGCCGATCTCGACGTGAAGTTGGAGAAGCTTGCCGCGCTGATCGCCAAGAGCGAGCGGCCACTCATCTACTGTGGCGGCGGTATCATCAGTTCTGGCGCACACAAGGAGTTGCTGGAATTCGCTGAGAAGACGCAGATTCCCGTGACGACGACCCTCATGGGCTGCGGCGGTTTCCCGGAGACGCATCCGCTGTCGCTGAAGTGGCTCGGCATGCACGGCACCGTCTATGCCAACTGGGCCGCTGACAACGCCGACCTCCTCATTGCGCTCGGCGTGCGGTTCGACGACCGCGTGACCAGCAAGGTGAGCGAGTTCTGCAAGCACGGCACCATTGTCCACATAGACATTGATCCGAGTGAGATCAACAAGAACAAGCCGGCCAACCTCGCCGCCGTCGCCGACGTGCGGCTGGCGCTGGAGAAGCTGAACAAAATCGCGAAGCCGCCGGCCCACAAGTTCAAGACGTGGCGCGCGAAGATCGCCGAGCAGAAGGCAAAGTATCCCCTCGCCTACAAATTCACCGACGAGGTGCTGCGCAGCAAATACGCCCACGATTTTCTCAAGGGCGATTCGTCGCAGATCATCATGCCGCAGTTCGTTGTCCAGCAACTTTGCGAACTGACGCAGGGCGATGCCATCATCGCCACGGGCGTGGGCCAGCACCAAATGTGGTCGGGCCAATATTACACCTTCACGCATCCGAGGACGTTCCTGACCAGCGGCGGCCTCGGCGCGATGGGCTTCGGCTGGCCCGCGGCCATCGGCGCAAAGGTGGCGTATCCGGACAAGCAGGTCATTGACATTGACGGCGACGGCAGTTTCCTGATGAACGTGCAGGAGATGGCCACGGCGCACATCGAGCGCATCGCGGCCAAGGCGATTATCCTCAACAACCAGCACCTCGGCATGGTGGTGCAGTGGGAGGACCGCTTCTACAAGAGCAACCGCGGTCACACCTATCTCGGCGACCCGCATAATCCGCACGTGATCTACCCCGACTACGTGAAAATGGCGCAGAGCTTCAACGTCCCAGCCGAACGCGTGCTCTACAAAAAGGGCGTGCGACCCGCGCTGGAACGGATGCTGGCGAGCAAGGAACCTTACCTGCTCGACATGATCACGCCTTACACTGAACACGTGTTGCCGATGATCCCCGCGAATACTTCGTTCAAGAGCATCATCATCGAGTAGGAGTCGCGCCGCTCTCTGACGCGACTACTGGAAACTCAACATCTCAATCAGCTCCGCGCCGCGCTTGGTGAACTGCCAGCCGCGCCGCTTCGCATTGCGCTCTACCATGCGACGCGCCGGACAGGCGTCCACGGCAGGCTGATTGACTGACAACACCTGCGGCTGCGTGACGGACACGTCAGTGCGCGGGCGCGCGAACGTCGGCACGCCCACCGCCATGAACCACACCTCATACGCTGTCACTGGTTTTGGCTCCGGGCCATTGACAACACCCCACTGTTGCGCGCGCATCCACGACAACGGCGGCCGTCGCGCTGGAAACAGCACGGTAAACGCCACGGGCTGCGCCTCGATGTGGGAGCGGAAGTTGAACGTGGGAGTTTCGCGTGCGGCGAGGAAGATGGGCGCGGGATTGATCCCCTGCAAGTTGATGCCGTTGTAGTTGGCGTGATCGTTGCGGTCACCTTTGCTCAGGCGCAGCGCAAACCATGCGGCGAAGTTGCGGTTAATCTGGAAGCTAATCTCGAAATGCAAGTGCGCGCGCTCCTTCGGAATCTTCTGCGTGCCGGAGTAGCCAAGCACGGCAATCCAATCGCCGCGTTTCACCTGCTGGCCCGCGCGCAGACCCGGCGCGAAACCGCCAAGGTGCGAATAGAGCGAGAACACTTCCACGCCGTCCCAGTTGTGCCGCACCAGCAGATACCGCCCGTAGTTGGACTGGCCCGCTACCTTCGCCACGTAAGCCACATCTCCATCCCCCACCGCAAAGATGCGGTCGGTCGGCTCGCCGCGCCGGTCGCGTTCCAGGCAACAGATGTCCATGCCTTCGTGAAACTGCTGTCCGCCGCTGCGCACGCAGCCGTATTGACCGCTGCGCCAGTCGTGCCCGGCCGTGCCTTGGAAGAACTGTCCCTCCCCGCTCGGCGAGTAAAGAGCATGGTTTGCAGTTGGCAGACCGATATCCGCCGCCCATACACAAACTGGCAGCAGCAGGAGAAAGATGTTGCGCAGCATCGTCATGCCACGATATGAAATTAGAAACCTAAATTGCAAACCAAGATGAAAACTCCATTATCACGGCCTTACATTACGCAGGAGATCAAAGACGCGGTGTTGCGCGTCATTGACGGCGGCAACTTCATCCTCGGCAAGGAATCCGAGGCGTTCGAAAAGGAGATGGCCGCGCACACCGGCACGAAGCATTGCGTGCTGTCGGTGAACTGGACCGCCGCTATCTTCCTGCTCTGTTATGCGCTGAAGCGCACCGGCAAGCTCAAGGAAGGTGACGAGATCATCATCCCCAGCCACACGGCGTTCCCGAGCTGCGAGCCGTTCATCCACCACGGCGCCGTGGTGAAGTTCGTGGACATTGACGACACCTACACCGCCGATCCAGCGCTCATCGAGAAGGCGATCACCAAGAAGACCGTCGGCATCCTGCCAGTTCACATCTACGGCCAGCCGTGCAATATGGACCGCATCAAGGCGCTCGCCGCGGCGAACAACCTCTGGATCATCGAGGATTGCGCGCAGGCACAGGGCGCGAAATACAAAGGTGCGCGCGTCGGTTCCATGACGATGGCGGCTGGCTTCTCGTTCTTCCCCTCGAAGAACCTGACCGTCTTTGGCGACGGTGGTGCGATCACGACCAACGACGACGAACTGGCCGGCCTTGTCCGCAAGCTGCGCAACCACGGCAAGCGCGACAAGTTCACCAACGACATGATCGGCTTCAACCTGCGCTTCAACGAGATCAACGCAGCCATCGGCCGCATCCAGTTGCGCGAACTCGACCGGCTCAACCAGGGCCGCCGCGACGCCGTCGCGCTTTATCGCAAGTTGCTTGGCGGCATCAAAGGCATCGTCCTGCCGCCAGAGCGTCCGGGCTGCGAGCCTGTCTATCACATGTTCGTCATCCAGGTGAACGACCGCGACAAGCTGGCGAAGTTCCTTGCCGAGAAAGGCGTCTCCACCGGCATCCACTACCCCATCGCCTGCCACCAGCAGCCGGCCATCCAGGCGCTCTACAAGAACATCCCGTCGCTGCCAATGACCGAGTTCGTCGTGGGCCGCATCCTGTCGCTGCCGATCTACGGCGAGATCACGCCGGAGCAGGTCACGTTCACCTGCGACTGCATCAAAGAGTTCCTCAAGGTTTAACCAATGACAGACGAACGCCCGGTCTTGTCTCTCGTTGTCCCCGTTTACAACGAAGAGGATAATCTTCGCCCTCTTGCGGCTGCGATCCACGAGGCGATGAAGACCGTCGGCGTCACCTACGAGGTCGTCCTTACCGACGATGGCAGCCAGGACCGTTCGTGGCAGATCATGAAGCAACTGGCCACCGACGACCGGCGCATCCGCGTCCAGCGGTTCGAGTTCAACTGCGGCGAGACGGCCGCCAGCGAGGCCGGCATGAGGGCCGCGCGCGGCCAGTATATCGTCACCATTGACGCCGACCTCCAGAACGACCCGCGTGACCTGCCGGGCTTCCTTGAGGCGCTGAAGACCTACGACGTCGTTTGCGGCACCCGCATCGCCAGCCGCGGCGAAGGCGATAATTGGATTCGCATCGCATCCTCGCGCATCGCCAACTGGGTTCGCAACTCGCTCAGCGAAGAGAACATCACCGACGCCGGCTGCACCTATCGCGCCTTCAAGCGCGAGTGCATTGACAAGGTCAAGCTCTACCGCGGCATGCACCGCTTCCTGCCCACCCTCTTCAAGATGGAGGGCTATACCGTCACCGAGATCCCCGTGACCAACAACCCGCGCCTGGCCGGCGAGTCCAAATACGGCGTCTGGAACCGTCTCTTCAAGAGTTTCCACGACCTGCTGGCCGTCCGCTGGATGAAGAAGCGCGTGCTCAACTACCACGTTGGCGAGCGCATCAACTGACCGCCGCCACAATCAGGGAGCCGGATGAAGCCACATGCCAAACCCCACGAGCAACCGCCGCAAACTCCCCCCGCCGCCCGAATCCTTATCGTGGACGATGACACGGACATCCTCGACGTGTTTCCGCACTTGCTTCGCCCCGGCCAGTATTCCATTGCTGTAGCATCGCGCGGTTCCCTCGCGCTGGAGTTGGCCTCACACCGCACCTTCGACCTCGCATTCGTGGATTATTTCATGGACGACATGAACGGGGTTGTGGTCTCGCAGAGACTGCGCCACGCGCAGCCCCACATCCAGATCGTCCTCATGAGCGGGTTTTCCTTCGACGACAAGTCCGAGATCATAGCCAGTTCTGGCGCCCGTGCATTTCTTCACAAGCCTCTGAACGCCGAATACCTTCAGGCGCTCACCGACCGCCTTCTGGCTGGCAAAACGCCGGATGACGCCGCGCCGCACTAATCGCACAGCTTTGCAGAGTCCACGCTCATGGTTCGCGTTGTTGTAGTGTCGTCCGTCTCGGCCGACAATAGTGATTACCCCACCCATCCTCAACGCAGCACGTCATTGCGGCCGAGACGGCCGCCACTACAACGTATGCGATGCCTTTCGCATTGCAGCAATGTGCTTCTTCGTTTTCCCTCACAGACTCAAGTGCTGGACTGCGTCACTCCAGCCACCATAGCCGGTGTGGCCGCCTCTTCAAATAGCTTCCACGACCTCCCCGCCGCCCGCTGGATGAAAAAGCGCGTCCTCAACTGCAAGGCGGCGGCGATCAGCCGACCGCTCCACTGGCTGGTTTTGCAATCTTCCTCATAATCAACCAGAATCTCGATCCGCTGACAGGACGGTCTGCGATCACCTTCCCATCGTAAAGGATACTGAACATGCCATAGGGCGTCGGGAGATCCCTTGACGCCTTGGCGCTCCTGACTCGAACCACTTTCGGTTGCAGCCCCAAGGCTCTGGACATCTCCGTAATGTCCGCCACGCACTTTGGAACCATAGGGCACTGATCCGCAGCAAGGATCGTGAGACCCTTCTTGTGCCTCTTCAATAGTCGCTCCCTTTGGACGATGAAACGAGGATCCGGGGCGGCTCTCTTGAGCTTCTTGACGAGCAACTCGTAAGGCGGACAGCTCTCCACCGAGACAAAACCAGCCTTGATGAAGAAATCCCTTCGCGCCATGAAACTATCGGAACTGGTCACCACCGCGACCCCGCGGCACTTACTCTTCTTTGCGTCCCTGAGACAACTGTCCAACAGGAGAGTGCCCAGCCCTTTCCCCTTGTGTTTGAAGTTGACCATCAGGCAATGGATGACAAGGTAGCCCTCCGCCTCCACAGGTCTCCAGGCACGATTGCCAGGGGCGTATTCGATCATCCCAATATCACCAAATCTCCGAGATCGGAGCACCTTGAACCTCAGGCCTTCCGAGTAGCGCTCCTTCAGCCAGTCCGTTTTACGACGATGTCCCAGGTTGTTGGCGTCTTTGTAGCCACAGAAGCTGCAACTGCTGATGTTCTCAGCGTTGGTGTCAACGATTTCGTAGTCTTTCATCTTGCTGCTCCGGTCGGTTGCAGAACACCAGAACTGAGCGACGCGGGCGGCCCAGCGCGTCCGCCTTGGCAACCGACGTTGCCCGCCCGCGTTCGCTCCAGTGATTCTGTTGGGCGGTGCCCCAACTCATCACCGCGGCATCAGCGCGAACACACCCCAGCCCAGGTATTCACGCGTGTAAGCGGCGTAGCGCTTGGGTTCCGAGGTCAGTTTGGCTCGAACCTCTTTCACGAACTCGTCGCCGGGATTGGCTTCAAGCCATCGGCGCATGGTGAGCCATTTGGCCGCCTCGTATCTGTCCCAGTCGTCTTGGTCAGCCAGAACCATTTCCACGACGTCGTAGTCAAGGTGGCCGAAAGACGCGAGAAGTTCTGGGAGCATGAGAAAGTCGGAGATTGAGTTGGCAAGACAGCCCTTGGCAACATCTTCCGTCGGCGGTAACCGCCGCCAGTAGGGCTCGCCGATGAGGATGATCCCTCCGGTGCGCAGACTCCGCGCCAGAAGCTCGATAGTGCCAACGACTCCCCCGGCGATCCAAGTGGCACCGACACAGGCTGCCACACTGGCCTTCTCGTCAGAGACATAGCCGGCAGCATCGCCATGGATGAACTTGACTTGATCGGCGACGCCGAGTTCTTCCGCACGGAGTTTCGCTTGCTCGGTGAACAACTGGCTCATGTCGATGCCGATGCCGATGACGCCGTGATCGCGTGCCCAGGTGCACAGCATCTCCCCCGAACCGCTGCCGAGGTCGAGCACTCGGGTCCCCGCTTCCAGACGCAGCGCCGCGCCGAGGGTGGCGAGCTTTTCGGGTGTGATCGGGTTGTGGATGCGGTGAGCACTTTCAGTGATGTTGAATATCCGTGGGATGTCCATTGTGAACAATTTCCTTACGGGTGTGAATAGATTCGGTCAGGGCCTAGACGATTCAGATCACCGATGGCGGCCGCTCCGCGACTGCCGAATTGCCCAGCCGCGTCGCGGGGCCACCATTCGGTGCAGCGCATGGTTCGGCCGTGTAGGGTTCTCATTCATGTCGTTGCCTGAAGAAATAGCGCCCGACGCGTCTGGAGTAATCTCGATAAGCATCACCGTAAAGTCCCGTGAGAAACCGCTCCTCTCGATCCATCATGGCATGTAGCAGCGGCACCCAAACCAAGGCGAGCACCATGAAGGATAGCCGACCGCTCAGCAAAAACGTCCCCATAAACCAGAGGTCGATGGCAACGTATATGGGATGCCGTGTCCAGCGGTAGACGCCTCCGGTGACGAGAGGTCCAGGCGCACTCCGGTCAAAACCCAGCCGCCACGACGCCCCGAGGTCGCGGAGCGAAATGCCGTAGAGTATCACTGCCCCGGTCACGATCAGGACTCCCAACGCCTGACTGGCTAGCCCATCAACCACCGACCTTTCCAGAACCGAGGGTCCAATGTGAAAACGAAGCTGCCACGCATACGCAATGATCTCGTAGGCGAAGGTCAGCAGACACGCAGCCATCACCGTATCGGCCAGCATCTGCCAGCCCGTCCGCTGCCGATCCACCACGAAGACCGACACTCCGCGCGCCCGCAACATGAGAGCACGCATCAGGGCGAGACCCATCCAACACGTAAGCGCGCCGAATGCAAAACACTCAGAGAATCGTGACATTGTCATGGCGCGTGCAGAGGTCGGCCGAACATGTATTAGACAGCCTAATTGTCGTCTTACAAGGCGACATGGCGAACTTTCTCTCTGGTGTTTTGCCGTGTCCAGAACATTTCAAGCCGCGTCTGCCGCCGTCTCTTCAGTAGTCCAGCAAGGCCTTATTGGCAACTGACGTGGTCTGCCCACGCTGGCTCCTGTGACCTTGTTCGGCTATTGGTCTTTCATGACAGGAGTCCAGCCACAAAATCTCCTGTGACTCTTGGGTCTGCAAGTGACCAAATCTGAGTAGATGCGCCAGGCAATCTGTCATCTTCGTAGGCCGCTACACTGATGTCCTCAAGACGAATCTCAATAACCAGCGGCGGCTGAGTGCTCAAGCTCTGACGCACCTGACTTTCCAATGTGCTCGTCTTAGCTGGCGTCACTGCCTTCGGATCAACCAGCCCAATCCGAAAGAACAAATCATTGTCAACATCGGTGAGCGTCCTGTGGTAGCCGTGCAAGATACCGAATCGCTGTGCTGCATGGCGAACGATGTCGAGTGTAGCGGGATAAGTCCGAGCCTCCAGAGAAAAGGCAGCAGGCGTGGCAGGTGGCGCTATGAACGGCTCGCCCCGAACTGGCCAGCCCATCAAGACCACCTTGTCACCCTGCACCGAAAAGGACCGCTCGTAAGGCCGTGTCTTACGACTGGTGAATGGATAATCGCGATTGTCGAAACCGCCAATCTGAACTTCGAAAGGGAGTAACCCGCATCCGCGCAGGTATGCGAAGTATCCAGCGAAATCCATAACCACATCGCGTCCGCGGTGCTTGGCAAAGTTAGCGTTAAAAGGCGGAGAAGCGATGCGACGCTCAAGGCCGACGACGGTGGCATGAATCTGTCGGAGGTCATAGGGAGTGAATGCCGAGCCAAGAGCCTGCGTTACGCACTGCTGGCATTGGATAATTGCTGCCGCGAAGTCCGGCCGCTTCTCTCCGTAAAGTGAAATCAGTGTTGTCTGAGTCATTGGTGCGTGGGTGTTGTTGTGGCCTAACATGTATTCGTTAACCGATTTGGCGTCCTACAAGGCGACATGGAGGACTTTCTCGCTGGCTTCTTGCCGTGTCCAGAACATTTCAGGCCGCGCCTGCCGCCACCTCTTCAAAAGCTTCCACGACCTCCCCGCCGCCCGCTGGAGCGCATGGGTTAGGCATTCCTGCCTCGTTCTGCATTTGCCTTTCGCGCCTTGCGACAATCGTGACATCTGACCGCGGTCGCATCCATGTGGCCTTTTGCTTCCTCGTAATACCACTTCTGATCCGCTGCCTTCCAGATTTCCTCCTTGCCGCAATCGCGACACCGAAAAGGCTTGGCGATGCAAAACTCCGGCAACCACCCATAGGTGTTGATGTGGTCCAGTTTCGACGGGTCAGCGGGCAATGCGGATGGGTGTTGACGTTGAACTTCCTTGGGCAGCGCCGCAATGCGCTTGGCTTCGGCCAACTCCTTGGCCGTCGGATTGCGACCCGTGTTTCGTTCAATAGACATACGATTGCAGTCTAACGCCCGAACTGAGCTATCGCGAACCGCGCGCCAGCGCGGGGCGCGGTTAGCTCCAGTGATTTGATAGGCCTTACGCTTTGCCTCAATCGCGTTCCTCCCGGTAAGCCTCTCCGTAAAAGACGAATCGCTGCCCCTCCTGTAGGAGATGAGGCGTGTTGCGTCTCCACCAATCGGCTGCCTCAGGAGAGGATTGAGCTAGTCTTTCGATAGCAGTCGGAGCGTCCACGACGTATCCGTCTACCCGCGTAAATCGGCGCAATAGCAAAGCCAGCAGAATCCTCCAGCTCGTCCTTGGGGCAGAAATAGCACCAAAGATTGGCAATGTGCGCCTACCGCCTTCGCCCTCAGCAAGCGGTAGCACGAGACCGACCCAAGCTTTCCTCACATGCTCTGGTGCTTCTCCTGGTGGAATATCAACAATGCGTATATTCACAGCTTTGTGGCCTATCGCCCCAAGCTCAGCGACCCGGCGCACGGGACGCACGGATTACAACCGCGACGCTCTCGCCGGGTTCGCTGCAGCGCCAGACTGTGTGAAAACTTCGGTGGGCTGAAGCGTGAGATCGAAGTCGGGGTAAACAGTGCGGTTGGTTGAGCTGTTTTGTTTCGCCGCGCCGCGCGAAAAAGA